>JAESGH010000082.1_pt1 | contig 341343 bp, 300 predicted proteins | sample 9269641 | NCBI WGS metagenome assembly JAESGH01 (sample SAMN14515345, study PRJNA621665) | algae metagenome | isolation source: Phormidium tanganyikae FI6-MK23 and co-occurring heterotrophs from granitic... | place: USA: Fort Irwin, California | collected 1998-05-24
ACCAACTACCAACTACCAACTACCAACTACCAACTACCAACTACCAACTACCAACTACCAACTACCAACTACCAACTACCAACTACCAACTACCAACTACCAACTACCAACTACCAACTACCAACTATCATCTATCAACTATCATCTATCAACTCTCATCCACCATCCCTCCTTATCTTGCCCCATGCACCTGAACATAGAATTCAAAGCCCGCAGTAGCCGCAACGAAGAACTGCAACAATTGCTGTCGGCTTACAACCCAAGGTTTGCCGGCGAAGACCATCAAAAGGATACTTATTTTAATGTGCCGCATGGCCGGATGAAACTACGCGAAGGCAACATCGAACATGCATTGATCCATTACCAGCGCAGCAACGTGGCAGGAGCCAAGCAAAGCGACGTGATTCTATACCAGCACCAGCCCGATGCGGCTTTAAAAACACTGCTGACCGCGGCCCTGGGCATTAAGGTAATTGTGGAAAAACGCCGCCGCATTTATTTTGTCGACAATGTAAAAATCCATTTCGACCAGGTAACAGGGCTGGGACAGTTCCTGGAAGTGGAAGCCATCGACCTGGATGGCACAATGGGCATCGAAAAATTAGGCGAGCAATGCCGCCATTTTGCCCGGCTTTTTGGGGTGGCCGATAGCGATTACCTGGCCCAATCGTACAGCGATATGCTGCTGCAGCAAAACGGCGCCGGAGAAAAATAAATATCGCCGGCGGTGCGGCTGCAATTTGGCCCTTAGTTGCTATCTTGGTTGCCGCAACCCTGTTGCCCAAGCTTCCTGCCTTTTGAAAACTGCACCACACTACCGCACCTGTAGCACTTTTATATTTGGCATATAATTTTAAACACCTAACCTTCTAAAACCTCTTTGTCATGGAAAATGCACGGAACACCCTGATGACAGCTGATATGGAAGCCCAGAACTTTTTTGGATCGGACACTTTGTTACAACCGGTAACGGCCCGCTCGGCTGCCGACGATGACGATCTGGATGAAGATGAAGACGATTTGGATGTAGATGATGAGGACCTTGACGACGAGGACCTGGATGATGCAGACATCGATGACGCAGAAATTGATGATGCAGCAATTGAAGATCTGGATGGTGATGACCTGGACGATGACCTCGCTTTGGACGATGACGAAGACGAAGACGAGGACGAAACCCTGTAATTGCCGCTAGCGATCTTTACCAACCAACCGCGCATCCGGCGGCTGCTGGCGTCGCGGTTGGTTGTTGTTTGCACTGCTGCCCCTGTTGCAGCTTTTTTACCTACACATTCTTGCCGTTTTATTTGAGCCGCATATGCCGGCCGTGGCCGCACTCCAAAAATGCGGGCCTGCAAGCTATTGCCCCTGGTCTCCCCATGGGCCTGTACCTGTATGCGGTTTTATAACGAAACCCTAACAGCGCGGCACAACTACTGGCACTTTTTTATCGTCAATGGTAGCGATGCCCGCAAACAGGCATTATCCCTTGCATGAAAAAATTTTTGCTGAACCGTTTGCTGTTCCGGGGCAAAAAAACTGCGCCGCTAATGACCCCACAAAAATTACCCTCGCTGGGTGCCTGTATTGTGATGGACCTATTGGGCTATGCATCTTTTGCCCTGCCTGTAGTAGGTGAAGTGTTTGATATTGTGTGGGCTCCCGTTTCTGCCATGATCTTTATGCGGATGTTTGGTGGCGCCAAAGGGTTTTTTGGCGGTATCTTCAACTTTGTGGAGGAGATTCTGCCTGGGCTTGATTTTATTCCCACGTTTACCCTTACCTGGTTGTACCAATATTTTACACAGCCTAAAACCGGCAAAACCATTTACCTGCAGGCTACCCGTTAATCGTTGCGTGTTTTTTTCTGAACCACAAAGACAGGAGGCAATGACGGTGCACAAAGATTGGTGGCATGCTTGAAAAGGTGTGCCCAATTTTTTTTGTAAGATGCGCCCATTGAGCAATTACCTGCAATAAACGGCTTTAATCGAAAGTGTGCTGCAATGCAAGGTTCGGATCCAGCACAATAAAATGCGCTGCAAAGCCAGCAGCCAGTTTGCCGTATTGCGTATCCAGCCCCATTACCTGTGCCGGGTACAGGCTGCACATGCGCAGTGCTTCCTCCACTTTTATACCTGCATGCTGCATCAGGTTGTTAAAGGCAGTATGCATGGTTAAAGCCGACCCGCTCAAAATCCCATTGCTTTCATATTTGTTTCCTACCCGCTGGTGCCGGTAACCCCCTTCGGTGGTTTCGGTAACCGCGTCGGTGATGGCAAACAGGCGGTTGCCCATCATCTGGTGCGCCAGCCGGATGGCTGCAAAATGTACATGGTAACCATCGGGAATAATGCTGGCCCTTGCTGTCTCATGGAGCAGCAAGGCACCTACCAGCCCGGGTTCGCGGTGCTGTAATGCACTCATAGCATTGTACAAATGCGTAGCCACACCAATGTTTTGCTGCTCAAAAGCTTGGTTGGCCTCTGCAAAGCTGGCGTTGCTGTGTCCTGCCGAAACTACCACGCCGTAAGATTGTACCAGTTGGATCACTTCATCGCTGCATACTTCGGGTGCCAGGGTTATCATAGTAATTACATCCCGTCCGTACTCCAGCAACTGGCGGGCTTCTTCCACTGTTGGCGGGTGAACGCATTCGGGGAGGTGTGCCCCGCGTTTTTCCATACTGATCCATGGCCCTTCCACATGCAGCCCAATAACGCCTTTGCCGCCCTGCTGCCGGTACAGCCGCACGGCATCAATAGCCTTAAAAAAAACGTCGGTGGTATTGGTAGCCACAGTAGGCTGAAACAGGGGCGCCCCACCCGATGCGCAGTATTGGTACAGGTCATGAAGGGCTTCGGGGGTGGGATGAACTGCCAGCAATTTGCTGTTGGCGCCATAAATCTGCAGGTCGATAAATGCAGGCGCAATTGTGGCATTTTCGAAATGCGTATGTGCCGCAGCTGCAGGTATTTCATCGGCTGCAATCAAGGCTTCAATCCGGCCGTTGACCACTACAAGGGCATGGTGGTGGAGCCATGCTTCACCGGTAAAAATTTTGGGCGCCGAAAAATAGGTGCGGGACATGGCGGAAAGATAGGAAAGATAGGAAAGTCAGAAGTCAGATGTCCGAAGACGGAAGTCAGGAGTTGAGGGTTGGGAGTAGAGAAGGCTATTTAATTATTGCTAAAAAGTTTGCTCTGTTTTATTTCCCAACAAAAATTGACAAAGAATCTTTCCCGTCCTTCCCGTCTTTTCTGTCTTTTCCGTCTTCGGACTTCCGTCTTCCGACTTCGGACTACTCATACACCCCGCTTTTCAGCATTACCTCCTGCATGCCTTTGAGCAGGGTTTTCCAGATGGTGGTAAAAAATGATTGGTTGGAAGGGCGGGCATAAACCACTTCGTTGCCCTGCCGCAGCACACCGCTGGCATCGGGGTTATCGGGGTGCAGCGTAAACCGGTTGAGCAATTTGGTGAGCCATTTTTTTGTTTTCAGTGCCCCGGTTTCATCATCTATGGTGCGCAGTATTACCGACATGTTGGAATAACGCATTTCAACCTTTCCATACCCGCGGTAGCTATCGCCACGCAGTGCAAACTGGATGTTTTCAATATTGCCCGAAGTCAATTCGGTATTACCCAGCGGAATAGCCACTTTATTGAGTTGTGCCGCACCCACATTTCCTGCCTTTCCGGATACTGCCCAGGCCCCATCGGCCGAATCGAGGTAAAATGTAAAACGGGCCTGCAGGGGGCTGGTTTCAAAAATGCGGGTATTCATTTGCGCCACACACAGGGGCTCCTTTTTTATGCGTGCCGGCAGGTTGGTTACATTCGATACCAACAGATCGGTGCCTGCAAAGGTCAGTGTTCCTTCCTGCCCTGTTTTTTCGCTCCGCTCGGTATAGCTCATGGCCGCGTTTTTAAAATAAAGTGTCCGCACATCTATGGCCATGGGTGCATGCAATAATCTTTGGTGTGGGTAGGTACCCAGTTTACTTATATACTCGGGCGGCAATGTTTTGTCCAGGTAAATCTGCAGGTCTGGCTGCAGCATAACGGCACTGTCGGCCAAAATTATATTGTCGTGGATAAACCGGTCGAGGCGCAGGTTGGTAAAATAAGCTTTGCCAAAAGCTACCTCGTATCGGCTCAGGCGCCGGCCCATGGCTTTGTAAAAAGCTGCGCGGTCCAGTGTGGGTTGCAGTTTAAAATCCACCACCTCCAGGTAGCGCCTGCCGGAGGAATAATAAATGGCTTCGGCCTGCATTTTATACAGCGAATCGGGTGTGCGGTATTTAAGGTCGGATAAACGCAGGGTAATGTTTTTGGTAAATGCAATGCGGGAGGTATCCGCAGCAGCGGCCGAATCTACCCGCACATTGTCGAAATGGGCCACGCATTTGTCAAACTGGAGTTTTACTGATGCTGAAGTGTCGGCATTTGCATACAGCAGTTTTATCCCGTCAAGGTTGATGCGATCGATCTGGATGCTGTTGATCACAGGCTGCAGGGTTTTCCAGAGGGGCTGTACATTGTCGGGCATGTTTTCGGGGCGCACATGCCGCGACAAGCGTACATCGGCATCCTGCGAACCAATTTCTGTAATTTCTATGCGCTTGCTGAACAGGAGGCGAAACACACTAAGCCCGCTGATATACCCGCGCTGCAGGTGCAATTGCATGGTTAAGGAGGGCAGGGCATGGGCTGAGTCGAGCCTGCGGTAGTGATTGCTGTCCACATCTAGGCGCAGGTTCTCCACCGTAACATTACCGCCAAAAAAATTGGCCCGCAAACCGCCCAGTTCGTACTGGTACAAACTGTCGGAACCTTGAATGATGAGGGTATGCAGGCGTTCGCGGAGCATGGGGGTTACCAGCCGGTTGGCCATCAGCAGCAATAGGACAAAGACCAGCCCCAGAAATGCCGCAGAAATCCCGATTATTGTTTTCCAACGCCTTTTTTGCCCACCCATGCTTTAGTGCTGAAATTGGCATGCCAGCGGCGGGAGGGAATGACGAACAGAGAAACAAGGGGAGAATATCGAACAAGAGCCAAGGAATAATGAACCGCAGAAGGGAAGCAGCCAATTAATCAATAATTACTGATTATTCATTATTAATTTATGATTCTTTCATCGAACCCAACTATTGCCGGTAGTATATTATTGGGCGTAGCCCAAACCTGTTTGTAGCCAATCGCCCTAACAATCACCATCATTTTTGTTGATCGTAGATCAACCCGTAAAGCCGAGAGTTATTGCACCAATGCATGCCATGCCCGGGTTTGGGCTACGCCCAAATTGTCATCCTTGATCCATCCCTTTTGCTACCAACGGATGTGGGCTACGCCCACAATTTATTGACCTTATATTTTAAAGTAATTCGCAATGGCTTTTGCTACCTGTGATGCCATTTGTATTATCGCAAACAATAATTAATAATCCGATAATTAATCATTGCTGATAATCGGCTGTTCCCCTTCTGCGGTTCATTATTCCTTGGCTCTTGTTCGATATTCTTATTCCATTACAAACCGGTACCCAATGCCTTTGATGGTAATGATCTCCAGGGCGGGATCGGCCTTTAGGTAGCCACGCAGTTTGGTAACATATACATCAAGGGTGCGGCTGTTGAAAAAAGAATCGGAGCCCCACAGCAAAATCAGGATGTCGCGGCGCTCTACAATATTGTTGCGGTTTTGGTACAGCAGTTTCAGCAATTCGCTTTCGCGGTACGAAAGTTTGCGTTCTTCCACATCACCTATAAGGGTTTGCCGCCTGAGGTTGAACACCAACTTGCCCAGGCGCACTTCCTCGGCCGGAGCCTCGGGTGCTTCACTTTTATTTTTCAACACATTCTCAATGCGCACCAGCAGTTCTTCCATGCTAAAAGGCTTGCGGATATAGTCGTTGCCGCCAATTTTAAAACCGGCAACCACATCCCGCACTTCCGATTTTGCCGTCAGGAAAATAATGGGTACTGTGGCATCGAGTTCCCTGATTTCGTCGGCAATGGCAAAGCCGTCCTTTCCCGGAAGCATGATATCGAGCAGGCACACATCAGGCTTTTCTTTGGAAAAAGCAGCCACCGCCTCCATGCCATCGTGCACGGGCACTACCTCATAGCCTTTATCGCGAAGCGTGTCGGCCACAATGCGGGCCATAAACAATTCGTCTTCCACATACAAAACGCGGGGCTTACTCATGCGGCATGTTTGGGTAAGGTGATTACAAAACGGCTGCCCGACCCTTCCATCGAATCAATGCGGATCGTGCCCTTGTGTTTTTCCACCACATGGGCCACGTAGCTCAGGCCCAGACCATAGCCTTTGGCATTGTGCAAATTCCCGGTAGGTACCCGAAAGAATTTGTCGAACACCTTGTCCTGGTATTCTTTTGGAATGCCAATGCCATTGTCGGCCACGCACAACTGCACCGTGCCATTGCCGCCTTTTACCGTTACCTGTATCTGGGGCGTGCTGTTGCTGTACTTCAGGGCATTGTCCATCAGGTTAAACAATACACTCACCAGGTGCAGGCGGTCGCCTTCCAGTGCCGTATCGCCTTCCTGCTCCACCGTTACATTAGCCCGGTATTTTTCAAACTGCAGCCGCATGGAGGCTGTTACTTCATCTACCAGCTCCTGCATGTTCAGCGGCTCGTATTTAAGGTCCACTTCTTTTTTCTCGAAAATGGAGAGCTTCAGTACTTTATCTACCAGCAAGGAAAGGCGCTGCAGCTCGTTGTGCGAAATATCGAGGTACTCTTTGGTTCGTTGCTGGTCCATAGAGGCATTAAAAGACCGGAGTGCTTCAATAGCTACGCTAACGGTGGCAATGGGTGTTTTTAGCTCGTGGGTAATATTGGAAATAAATTCGTTTTTAATGTCGGTGAGCCGCTGCTGCCGCCGCAGGTTGCGGTACAGCAGTATAAAAGAAAGGGTGGTAAACCCCACAATAAAGAGGGAAAGAAAGATGGGCGCCATAATACGGCGCAGCAGGTAAAGCCCCGCCTGCTGTATTTCCAGCTGGTAAGTTACCGGATGCAAGAATCCCAGCGTTACTTCATTGAAGGCACGGCGTTCGCGGTCGCGTTCAAACCGGTTAATGGCAAAGGACACATTGATGTTTTGCGAATCGAGCCGTTGGGCGTAAACGGCCCTTACTTCGGAAAGCTTTACCGAATCCTGAGCCGCATCCATTTCGTACAACATCCGGATAAGGCGGTCCTGCCTGGGGCTTTTCCGGGTGAGGCTGTCGATGGGCATACTGGCTTGCCGCAACGAGTCGGTAATGCGGTCGCGCAGCACATTCATCATGGCCGTGGTTTTTTGATTACGTCCCAGCGGCCGCGTAATCATGGCACGCATATGGTCCTGTGCCCCCTGCGTGGTATCGGTATTCAATTTTAGCTTGGTTGCCTGCAGGCCGTGCACCGTTTCGCGAAACAGCCAGTTGGTCCGCATTTCCAGCGTTCGCCGTTCCTGGTCATAAGTATTGTACAACCAATAAATCTGGAAGGCAGCGATGCCCACGATGGTCACACCCAGCAAAACCGGTAACCATTTGATATGACTGATGCGGCGCATAAGTACAAATGTATCCTATTCAGTTGCCGCTCATCCGCATGTTAACCATTATTAACGTAGCCTAAATAACGCATTTTAACAGGCACCGATTTTTTTCGTAAACTTTGTTTAATGACCCGATTCTTACTTGCCATTGGCGCCCTGCTTTTTGCCGCGCCGGCCATTGCCCAAATAAAGGAAGGAAAAGTGGTGTATGAACGCACCATGCAGTTTCAAATGCGGCTGCAAAATGTGGATCCCGCGGTGGCCAACAACCTGCCCCGAAGCCGTACCGACCGCTTCGAGCTTTCTTTTACCCCTGCCAAAACCCTTTGGGAATCGCTACCCGATATGGAGGAAGGTGAAGGCGGTGGCGGTGGTGGCGGCATGTTTATGCGCTTTGGCGGCGACGATTATGTATTTACCAACCTCGAAACCGGTGTAAGCATTGCCAAGCAGGAACTGGCCTCAAAGAACTACCTGGTTACCGACAGCCTGCGCAAGCTTTCGTGGAAATTAACAGATGAAACCAAGCAGGTGCTGAACCATAAAGCCCGCAAGGCTGTGGCCCAGCGCATAGGAACCCGTTTTGTAATGAATATGGAAAACGGAGAGATGAAACGCAGCCAGGTGGCCGATACTGCAAATATCACCGCCTGGTTTACCACCGAAATTCCTGTTTCGGCCGGACCAGAATTTAACGGGCAACTGCCCGGACTGATCCTGGAGCTGGAAATGAACCAAGGACGTATTGTATATAAAGCCATAGAAATAAGTCCCAAGGTTAATGCAGGCAACATCAAAGAGCCCAAAGGCGGCAAGGCCATCAGTGCAGCCGATTTTGCCCTGGAACGCAACAAAATGTTTGAAGAAATGCGCCGCAATATGCCCAGGGGCGGTCCCGGTGGTGGTGGCCAGCGCATCGTTATTCAAGGCAACTAAAAACATACTGCACCAACCGCAGGAAAAAGGGAAAGCTTAACGCTTTCCCTTTTTCCTAGTGGGCAATTGCTCCACCAACAGCCTTTTATGCCGGTTTCAACATGGCCGGCAAACCCATATAACAGGATCAAAATAAGGCATCCCATTATGCCCCGGACCCGTCCATTGCCTATGGTCCATCGTCTGTCGTCCACATTACTCATCCTCGGGCCCCGCTTCACTATCCTCCCGCTCTTTGTCGTACACCAGTAACTGTACCTTCCACTCCGGAAATTCAAACTGCATGGAAACATCTACCCGCAGTTTTTGGTAAGCCGTTGGCGGCGAAACCAGCGCCAGGGTACTTACCGCAAATCCGCGGCTTTCATCGGCTTCCTGGTAGCTTCCCCGCAGCGTGTATTGGTCTTTCAGGTAAAACAGGTTGGCGCCTTTGATCTGCTGGTACAGCCACCGGTATTTTTTGGCAGCCGCATCGTATTCCTCAGTGGCATACACCAGGGCCTGCCAGCTATACACCGGCTTGCTGCCCGATGAATACGCAATAATGGAACACTGCGGCGCATTGGCCACTTTTACCTTGGAGCGGTATTCGGTAGACTGGGGATTGCGGTCCACTACCTCGCCGCGGATGGCCGCAAATTGGGCCGGGTACTCATCTACAACCTTTTGCAGGTCGGCGCGGATGCCGGTAGGAACCGGAAAACGAATCTGGGCAAAAGAAAATTGAGTAATAAGAAGAATAAACGTAATACAAAGGGTACATTTTCGTTTCATAAGCAGGATTTCGGCGTAAATTATTGATTTTTTCCACAGCCAAAAGCCGTTTTATCCACATTTATTCATATCTTGAAACCTCATCATATCGCCATTAAATAAATATACCTGTATGAAAAACAAAAACATCATCCATGCCCGCCAGAAAGCTGAAATCTACAAAGATTATTATCGTCCTTCTATCAACCCGCTCCGCTTCCTGAAGTCGGTTTTTGGTGTGTTGCTCTTTGGTTCCGGCACGGCGGCCAACAGCTACAACCCAAAGAACAGGGGTTTATAACCGGCCTGCTTTTAGTGCAGCCTTGTTTGAATTAAAGCATCACTTTTTCCATAGCAACTTTATTGCTACTGCTTACAAAAAATTAAAATGCCCCGCAATTGCGGGGCATTTTAATTTTTTGCACAGCTCTTTTCTACTTCCTTCATTTTATGTATGGGCAGACGACAGACGCTGAACGACAGACTACAATCGTCCAGCGCCTATGGGCCTTGTCTTTTTATTGCCTCATTCTTCCGCCGCCAAAATTGTTGTTCATCCGCATCTGGTTGCCTTGATTATTGCCCTGGCTGTTGCCCATGCGGTTTAGGTTGTACGTAAACGTTAGCATAAAGAAGCGCTGCAACACACTGTTCTGGATGTCTTCAATATAGTTGTCGGCCACATTGCGGGTAATGGCGCGGTTTTGCTTCATGATGTCGAACACGGAGAGCTTTAATTCACCGCGGTTATTTTTCAGCATCTGCCGGGCAAAAGAGGCATTCCACAAAAAGAAGTTTTGGTTAAAGCCCTGCGTAAGCCCGGTTGTGGACGTGTAATCCAGGTCGGTGCTCAGCACCCACTTCTGGCTAAAGATGTAGCTGATGTCGGCCGAAGTAACATAAGTATAGTACTCGTTGTTGCCCCTTGTGTTCAGTGTATTTCGTGTTGAGTTGTAAGTAACACCCCCACTGAAACCAATATCAAATTTTTCTTTGTAATTGTAGTTTACTCTTACGTTTTCGCCCAGCACCAGGTTGTTGGTAAAGTTCTTTAGCTCACCAGCGTAGCTGATGTTGCGAAACAGGTTCATGGTAGTGGTGGTATTGATGTTACCGCCTTTTATTTTGCTGATGGGCACACCAAAGTTGACCATACCATTGAGGTTATACGCACCATCGGCATTAACCGGCCGGTTTAGCTGTATGCCCGAATCCAACTGCAATACCTGGCTTACGATCTTGTTGTAGGTATTGGAAAAGGTAAAGCGGGCAAACAGGTTGCGGTACTTCATCATGTTGAATGAATTGTACTGCGCCGTAAAGTTGTTGCTGTATTCCTGCCGCAGTGCCGGGTTGCCCTCGGTTTGGTACAACGGGTTGCTTACATCGCGTATGGGCTGCAGCTGTGTTACGCTGGGCTGGTTGGTGCGGCCGCGGTATTCAAAGCGGAAGTTTTTAGAGCGGGCAAAACGGTAGTTGAACTGCGCCGAAGGAAACAGGTTGGTAAAGGTTTGCGACAACTGCGTTTTGCGCGACAGGTTATTGCTGTTGAGTGTAAGGCGTTGTGCCGCCAGGCCAAACTGGTAGTTGTATTGTTTTTTTACCACCCGCAGGTTGGCGCCTACGCGGTTGCTTTCATTTTGGTTTTCAAACAGGTTGGTTTGAATGGCGTTGAGCACATCAAACTTGCCTGAGTTGTTGTTGTAGTCGTACACACGGCGGTCGTTGCGGCTTTCGTTGTTGTTGTACTGGTAGTTTAATTCCAGCGTTTTGTCGCGGCCGATAGGCTCGGTGTACGAAAGGGATGCGCCATAATTATTTCCTTGGTTGTCTACAATGTTGATCTGGTTCACCACGCTGTCGCGGAACTTAATTCCCTCCCGGTAATAACCGATATTGGAATAGGTGCTGCCGTTGCGGTCGTTGTTGGAAATGCTGTTCGACAGGTTGATGGAAAAGGTACGGCCGCGTTTGGCAAAGCGGTGCCTGAACAAGAGGTTGTTGTTAAAGCTGTTGCCTGTTCCGTCATTTTTTTGCACGGTGGTATTTTCCAGTTGTTTGTAGGTAAGTTTTCCTTTTTCTACAAAGTTCTCCAACGAGTTTTCGCGGTAGCTTTCGCTTTGCTGCATCGAAATGTTGGGGGTATAAATAATGGAATTAAAAGAATCGATGGTATAGTTGAGGCGCAGGTTCAGCCGGTGGTTGGTGCCGTTGTTGTTGGAAAGCACTGTTTGCGGCCGCAGTACGGTAGAGTCGCCGCCAAAGGTGCGCCGGTAGCTCGAGCTGTTGTTGTCTGTATTGCTGTTGTTGAAAAAATAAGAGCTGGTCACCTCTGCTTTTTTACCCCACAGATCGCTGTAGTTGAGACCCGCCATGGTATTGCGGGTAATGCCTGCGGAGCCGCCACCCGTGTTGATGCCGGTAACATCGTTTTGGGTAAAGCCCTGGTTGTTGACGTTGTTGGAGCGGCTCACCAGCGACAGCTTGGTGGCCCCTTTAAAATAAGATGCCGTTACATTGGCCTCGTAGCGGTTGTCGGTGCCATAACCTGCACCGGCTCGACCAAATACTCCCTTGTTCTTATCTTTTTTCAGCTTCAGGTTGATGGCCCTTGTGCGGTTGCCATCGTCCACACCACTAAAACGTGATTGCTCGCTGCCTTCTTCAAACACCTCTACCTGGTCAATCATGTCGGCGGTAAGGTTACGGGTAGCCAGTTTGGGGTCGTTGCCAAAAAACTCTTTGCCATCCACATAAATTTTCTGTACGTTTTCGCCCTGCGTTTTTACCGAGCCGTCTTTTTCCACCTGCACGCCGGGCAGCTTTTTCAGCAACTCTTCCACGGTGGCGTTGGGTTTTGTTTTAAACGCATCGGCCCGAAATGCCAGCGTATCGCCTTTTACCTGTATGGGTGGTGTGCTGTTGATCACCACTTCGCCCAATTGCTTGTACTCCTGGTCGGCATTGATGCTGCCAAAATCTTTTACGGGAGCCTGTGCGGTTAAGCTAAAAGGCTTTTGAATGCTCGGGTAACCCTGGTAAGTAATCTGCAGGATGAATGCACCGGTATCGAGGTTTTTGATTTCAAAAAAACCACTGTTGGAAGTAAGCGAAAAAGAAATAAGCGACGAATCCTTTGCGCCGATCACCGAAACGGTGGCATCATTCAGGCCTTGTTTGGAAGCAGAATCGATCAGCGTACCCCGGACAGAGCCCGGAAACTTTTGTGCATGCAGCGAAAGCGCACCACAAAAAACAAAGACGGCCAGTAGTAAAAAGCGATACATAAGCAGGTGAATTGCATACGAAGATATTCGCAGGATTTGGTTTTTATGGGTTAAATAAGGTTAAGATGTAGGTGAGCAGCAGGGTTGAATATCCGTTCCTTCCCCTGAATTTTTGGGAATAAGGGATTCGCTGGCCGTATTTATTCTTTAAAACAAAAGAAGGAGATATGAACCTCCTTCTTTTGTTTTAGATTTATTAGTTAATTGAATAACTACAGATTGGATGAATCCTACACATAAAAACTTATAAGCTGTTTACTTTATTTTCTAGCAGCTTTCTTATCTGCTACAAGAATCTGTTCTACAGCACCAGTTAACACATTAACTACTACTCCAACAACAATTTGATTATCGTTAAGAAAAGCTGCATCCCTTAAAGTGTTGTTTAAGACATTGTCTATTGTTATGGTTCTTAAAATGGAGAGATCCACATCGTTGTTGTTAAGAACATTTGTTACATCAATCACGTCGTTAATGTCAATGTCTTGCAGAATCACACTAACATCTACCCCTTGAACATTGACTAAGTTACCAACAGCAACATTAAGTTCAGGAAGAGTAACTTGTGCTTTTACAGAATTAGTTGTAAAGGCCATTGCAACAAACAGTGATAAGGCAATTAAAGTCTTTTTCATGGTTAAAGTTTTAAATGGTTAAGAGTGGTTCCCAAATATTTGGGATGTTGCTGGTTCAAGTTTGGTGCCGCATGCCAGTATTTGAAGGCGCATAACCAATTATGACTAGATTCCTATATCGCTGATCATTTACGAATGCCTACTAGTGTGCAACAAAGCATTATTGCTGTTTCCTGCACACTGGTAACACCGTAATTTATATCAAAGCTCTGCGCTACAGGTATCCGGTACCTTATTTGTTTCTTCAGGAAAAGTATTGCCATAAGAGCCGATTGCTGATCATCAACGAGGTATAAACAGACAGGTCAAATTCCTTTTGCTTTCAAGGGGGCGTATTCAATCTTGCTTTCATAATCAATTAATCCTGCTATGAAAGAGGTATGTTATGAGTTCCTGGAAATTGAAAGTGACGCGGCTTTCCAATCACTAGCAAGGTCTTTTGGTGGTGTTCTAACAGGCAACACCATCCATTTTAAAAATAAAACCGTTACCGGCCAACTTACCAAAATCAACCTGGAGCAGGGCCTGTGGTTACGTAGCTGGAGTCTGACTACCTATAGGCAAATATGCCTGCACAGAATGCCTGCTACCCCCGAAGATGAAAAAAAATTCAGCCTTATATATTTTTTAGATCCCTCCCTTTTCCAGCTAAAGCAGCAGCGTAAAAAAGTACGAGTTAACAGCCAGCACAATACCATGTTTTTATCAAACGAGGTAATGATGGACTTTAGTGTAATTCCGAAACATCCCTTTTATGTGCTGGATATTACCTTCACCGTGCCCTGGCTTGTACAACAACTTGGCAGCGCAGATTCCTGCTTCAATAGTTCGTTGCACCAATTTATAAATAACACTAAAAATCCTATTATAACAAACCCCTGTAACCCTGATGAATACAGGGGGCTGCAGGAACTGCAAACACCAATGCTGGCCCAAAAAGAAGATCGGCTATTTATCCGCTCCAGGGTATATAAAATGGTCTGCTGTTTTTTTGATAAGGTAATCAGCACTGGTGAAACAAAGCAGGCACAGGGAACTGTTCAATACGACCAGTTGGTAAGGGCAGAAAGAATAATTATAGAAAACTTAAAAGCAGTTTCAAATATTAAAGCAATTGCAAAAAGCGTCAACATGAGTGTATCTACTTTGTTGCGCCAGTTTAAAAAGATGTATGGAAAAAGCATTCATGCCTACTATATAGAGAAAAAAATGGAAGTGGCTAAAGAAATGATGATATCAGGAAAAATGAATGTGAAGGAAATGGCTGCTTTTCTCGGCTATAAACAAGCCAGCCCTTTTATAGAAGCCTTCAAAAAGCTACACGGATTTAGCCCCGGAAGCTTCAATGCATACAGGTAAACCTTGTTTATTGAAGCTGTACATCCTTACTTTTTGTGATTAACTAATTCCGCACTGCCGTTATGAAAAACTCAACTTCTTTTTACCAAGTTTCTTTCAACAAAATTCATACACTTTTTACAGATGTATCTGCACAAATGATGCAACTGGAACCAGATACAGGAAATGGTGTTATACAGATCTTTAAAATTGAAAAAGGCCTGCAGGCAAGGGTATGGGACTGCACTTTTAATCAATGCCTGGAAGTGTTTTGTGATGCCGATGTTGAAAATGAAAATACCCACTTCAAGCTAGCTTTCTTTTTAGATATGCAAGGCCTGCGGTTCTCCAGCAAGGAAATCAATACTCCACAAAGTACCATTTGGAATACCATTTTTATTGCACCCAACTCTTATATTAAAATAAGCGTATTGCCAAAATCCAGGGTGCTTTGTCTCAGTATCAGCTTCTCAAAAAAATGGCTCGAACAAAACCTTTCAGGCTGTGATAACGCCGGCAAAAATTTAAAGCATAAGATATTTACTATGAAAAGCTTTTGGTTGCCTGAACAAATGAATACATCCGAAAAAGAGCTGGTCAGGGCCCTGATCAACCAACCCTTTAAAAAAGAACTGGGCAGTTTTTATTTAAAATCAGCTGTGCTGCAACTAATCAGTAATTTTTTGGGAAAGCTAAATGAAAGAGCAATACCATACCTAGAGCAAAATAAGCGCGAAGGACTGCTTTCGGAAACTAAAAAATTATTGTGTAACAACATAACCGAGGCTATGCCCGATGTACAACATTTATGCTGCAGATATGGCCTGAGCGAATTAACCCTGAATAGACAATTTAAGCAAAAACATGGCACCAGCATGTTTGCATACTTCGTGGGTAAGAAAATGGCATATGCGCAACAGCTGATTAGCCAGCAAAACATGACCATGATTGATGCGGCCCATGTTCTGGGATATAAAAATGTAAGTCACTTTGTTAGCATGTTCCGAAAACACCAAAGCCAATCAAAGGTTATTAACTTGTTTGAAGAATAATACCTTGATGACTATATCTACGAAGAACAAATGGTTGCTTAACATTCCTTAGGCTGCGGCTTTGTTCTATTGCGGTATGCTTTGATGCACTACAATAAGCGATTTAAAAACATTTTAACCCCTATGTTGCTCCCCTTATTTCAAACCAAAAGCCTCCGCAATTGCAGAGGCTTTTGGTCAGATTAAGAAACATTATAGATCACAGCTCAAACGGTACGTACTATTGAATGGCTACAAGGGTAGTGGTAGAAGAAGTAGCACCACCGGTTTCCGCACTTTTTACCGGGCCTACACCTTTAGCATACCAGGAGGTTTCCCTTATTTCGGTAACCTGCGGGGCAGCAGCACCAATTTGCATGGTCAGCGTGCCTTTATATTCCCATTTAACGGCGTTCTTGAAGGTACCAGCAGGGGTGGTTACGTCTTCAAAACCCAGGATTTTGCCGTTGCTGAAACGAAAGCTCATAGCCACAGGGTATTCATCATCTTCGTCGTGCTGGGTCCAGCTCATGGACAGGCCCTCGGAAAAGTTGACTACATCACCCGCTTTAGGGTTGGCCGGCAGGTGCTGCAACATGGGGAAGCCACTGATTTCGAAATCCGAAACATCCGGATCGTTTTGCAGCCCGTCAATCACTTCCTGCATTTCTACAGGCAGCGGGTTGGCATAAGTAATTTTGCTGGGTGTTACATGCACAAAAGGATTTACTTCAGTGCCATCGTCGAACGACATTTTGTAATGATACACTTTGCCGCCTGCAGAGTCTTTCTGGCTTACCATGCGGAGGGTTTGCTCCGTGATCTCGCCATCGTCTTCCATGCGGTACTTCCATACACCATTGGTTTTTGCAGGAAAATAGCTTTGCTGCTCCCCACCCGGGTTGTTTGGATCGTTGGGGTTACCGGGGTTGTCGTCATCTTTTTTACATGCGGTAAACAGCATGCCCAGTGCCAGCATGGCCAGCAGGTTTCGGGTCAATGTTTTGGCGATTGCAGGCACACGTGTGGCCATCAGGGTTGTTGTCATAACAGGAAGTTTTGGTTTTTTTTAAAAATTTCGGTTGCGGGGTTACAGGTTTGGTGTTGTTAATGCAGTTAGTTTCGGTTACTGGTGTTGGTTAGTTTTGGTTGCTGTTGTTTGATTGCATGGCAAAGATGCGGTGCACATTTGCGCAACACAACTGCATTAGTAATGAACGGTAAAAATGGGGGGCTGAGTTGGCCGGAAAAGGGCATGAGCTGCAAATGAGTGTATCAGGCATATTCCTCCATTTACCTTTAGCATCATACTTTATAACCTATTGAATTATACAATGTTGTAATATGGGTTAGGCTTGGTTTATAGCTATAAATTATGCTGCTTCAATACTGCTGAACATGGTAATAAATGTGAGTGAATTATGAACCCCTTCTGTTTACTCGCTTTAAAATTTTTTATTACTAAAAGTCATTGTGACACATCAGCATGTCCTATCATGCAGATTTTTGGAAGCTCTATAAAATATTAAATGGCCCTGTATAACATAGCATAAAAAAAGGTGCAGCTATCAACTGCACCTTTACTTTAATTATTATTATTTAGCTGAACAGGTATTCCACATCTTCTTTTGTCAATGCTTTCACAAACGAGGAATCATCAGCAATCAGGTCTTTGGCCAGCAGGCGTTTGCGCTCCTGCAACTGCATGATCTTGTCTTCAATCGTGTCTTTACAAATCATACGGTAGGCAAAAATGTTTTTCGTTTGCCCAATGCGGTGCGTCCGGTCAATGGCCTGCTGCTCTACGGCAGGGTTCCACCAGGGATCCACAATATATACATAGTCGGCAGCCGTCAGGTTCAAACCCACGCCACCCGCTTTCAGCGAAATAAGAAATACCCGCACTTCGTCATCGCCCTGAAAACTCCGGATGGCTTTTTCTCGGTCGGGGGCCGTGGTGCTGCCGTCGAAATACTCGTACTTGATGCCGAGGCTGTCCAGCTTTTCGCGGATAAGTGCCAGCATGCCCAGGAACTGCGAAAACACCAGCGCCTTGTGGTTCGAAATATTTTCAGTGATCTCCCGCGACAATTCTTCGAGCTTGATGGAATGATTTTCAAACTTTTCTTGCTCGTTTAAGATAGCCGGCGAATCACAGATCTGGCGCAGTTTCATCAATCCCTGCAAAATGGTCAGCTGCGATTTTTGAATGCCCTGTTCCTCAATGGTGCCCATAATGCGGCTGCGAAAATCGTTGCGGTAGGCATCGTAAATGCGGCGTTGCTCCACATCCATTTCGCACCACAGCACCATCTCGGTTTTATCGGGCAGGTCTTTGGCTACCTGTTCTTTGGTGCGGCGCAATATGAACGGATAAAGCAGTTTGCGCAGGTGGTCTTTTTGTTCGGCTTCGCCAAACTTGTCGATGGGTATGGCAAACTCCTGGCGGAAAAATTCCATCGAACCCAGCATGCCGGGATTGAGGAAATTCATTTGCGCATAAATATCAAACGTATTGTTCTGCAGCGGCGTACCACTCATACATACCCGTGTTTTTGCATGCAGCAACGCTACGGCTTTGGTTACTTTCGATGCCGGGTTTTTAATGGCCTGGCTTTCGTCGAGCACTACGCAATCGAACTTGGTGGCTACAAAAGTTTTGATATCGCTACGCAGCGTGCCGTATGTGGTAATGATGATATGGTGGTGCTGTAATGCATCCACACTGCGGTTGCGCAGCGGGCCGTGGTGTATGTAGTATGTAAGGCCCGGTGTAAACTTCTTGATCTCGTTTTCCCAGTTATAGATCAGCGTGGTGGGACACACCACCAGCGCCCTCAGGTCGCCATCCTGGTCGTCGTGGTAATGTTGTAAAAAAGAAAGCGCCTGCACGGTTTTACCCAAACCCATGTCATCGGCCAGGATGCCGCCCCAGCCAACTTCGCGCAGGTAATTGAGCCATTGAAAACCGGCTACCTGGTAGGGCCGCAAAATGCGTCCTACTTCTTCGGGCGGCGGCACTTCGCGGATGTCGTGAAAGTCGCGGAGCTTTTCGTATTTGGCTTCCAGCTGTATGGTCAGTTCCTCTTCATCCCTGCTTTCATACAGTTCATCAATCACACTCAGGTGGTAACGGGAAAGCTTAAGCGCATTTCCTTTTCCTTCGCCCACCCGGAACAGCAGCGAATATTTTTTCAGCCAGTCTTCGGGCAAAATACCCAGTGTACCATCCGCTAATTGCACAAACTGCTGCTTGTTGGCAATTGCTTTTTTTACTTCGGCTACGGTTACCCGCTGGTCGCCAAAAAGTATGTCCACTTTTGCATCAAACCAGTCGGTATGGCTGCTGATGAAAATATGCGTGGAAGGCTTGGCGGTATTGAACCGGAAGTTTTTCAGCGACTCGAAACCAAACACCGGGATCTTGTGTTCCTTCATGCTGTCCACAAACAGGAAGAACCAGTTGTTCTTTAGCACGTCGGCACCTTTCAGCGCCAGTGCGGCGCCATCTTCAAACACCACAAAGTTGGAATGCAGCGTACGCAGCTTGTGCATGAAGGCTTCTTCGGCATCGCGGTTGCGGTGCACCACCATTACTTTGCCGCCCTGCGGCACAATCAGTTCATCACGGTCTTTGGGCCGGGTGTCAAATCCTTTATAATTAAAAATGGGCTGAAACACCAGGTAATCGCCCCGCTCCTGCAAATAAAGGCGCACATCGGGTTCGCCGTCTTTTACTTCGCCAATCAGCTCGCGGCTAAAGTCCACTTTATAATCGCGGCTCAGGGGCAGTATTTCTTTCTCCAGTGCCTGCGGCCACTTTTCGGCACTATATGTTTTTACCCCCGACCCATATTGCATGGCAATGGTGGCGCCGTCGGTGTTTTCCCAGAGATAAATCTGGTGGTTGTATAAAAAAAACAGGGGCGTGGGCACTTCGTTGTCGCTAAGCGAATACGCAACGGCTTCGGGTTTGATGAAACATTCCACTGCAATCTCATCTCCCTGGCGGGCCACCGAAAACTGGGGCAGCAGGGTGTTGTTGTTGTATTCTACTTTTTGCAGGTGGGCGGTTTTAAACGGCTGGCCTTGCGGCAGCACAAAAATGGCCGTTTCATTTTCGGTGCAGATCTTTTTGAGTTTGGGAACAAAATATTCGAGGATCAGCGTTTTGGTTTCTTCGGGCAGTTCGTCGCCTTCCTGGTGCACGATATTTTCCCAAAAACCCGAGAATGGAGAGTTGCGGTTGATGTATTTATTTACATCGCCCTCCTGCAGCTTGCGGGCACCGCTGATGAGGCCGCGGCCCCGTTCGTCGTACTGGTCCAGGTCGATGTATTTGGACAGCTCCAGCTTTTGTACCGTTCCCAAAAACGTGCCTTCGTCGTCCATTTCCCCTTCCACTACATCTACATAAAAATGCGGGTATGCAGGACGGTTAAGATTGAGCACCATGCCCAGCTGCCGGGTGGCGGTGGCCACTTCCTTTTGTACGGCCACCGGCGGCGCCACAGGTACAGGCACTTCGGTGCGGCGGTACATGGGCAACGGTGCAGGCGCCACAATGCGCTTGATGCCCGGGTCGAGCACCCGCAGAAAAGGCTTGCCTTCTTTGTAATTAAATTCAAACTTGCCTTTCAGGTCATCGCTCAGCGAATAGCCATAGGCTTCCAGCAACTTGTTTTTTTCCTTATCCCAGTTGCGGATGGTATCGAAATAATAAGGTCCTTCTTTTTGCAAAAAGTAGAGAAACACAATGATCTTGGGCAGGCACAATGGGTGTTCTTCGTCCTCGTAATCCGATGAAGTATCGAAGGTGCGTTCCTCGTTGCGGCGGATGATCACATAATAATCCCGTCCTTCGAGGGTTACGGTGGCTTTTACGGCTTCTTCCTTGGCGCTTTCAATTTTGGGCTTGCTTTTTTTCAAAAACTCCTCCGCCGCCATCATTACTTCCGGCGAACACAGCATGCGCAGGGTTTTAAGCTCAATGCTCCGCATTTTGGCCACCGTATGGTGCTGGTCGTATGCAGCATCGGCTGTTTCCAGCAGGCCTTTGTCCATCATTTCCTGCAGGCGCAGCAGGCCGGCCACTTCGTGGCGGCAAATGTCGCCCAGATTGTAGGGACAGGCGCAGCGCAGCGACAGCCCCTTGGGCTCTTTGTATTGCTGGATGTGCACTTTGTAAAAAGTACCGTAGTTGTCGTCTTTAACCCGAAACACGGCCGCACCAAAAAGCGGGTCGTGCTCCACCATGTCTACAAAGCCCATGGCATGGATCTTTTTTCCGCGACGGATCACTTCATCTGTTCCCTGAGTATAGATGTATTTGAGTAAATGTGGTAAGGCCAATCGACGTTCTTTTTAGGGTGTAAGGGGTACTATATTATTGATTTTATAATGCCGAACTCCAGACCAAAAACAACACCGAAAGACTTTTGCAATCCGGAAAGGGCAATTTGCAAAAGTAAAAGAAAGTAAGGGAGAAAAGCTTGAAGAAAATTTGAAATTTATGGAAACGGACAACAGACGATGGACAACAGACTACAGGCCATGGTCCATCGTCCGTTGTCCGTGGTCTGCTAAATCACCAACCTGGCACTCTGGTAATACGGCAGCACATTGGCCAGGTCGGGGGTAAGACAGTGGCGGATATCGCGTTCCAGGCCAAAGTTCATGAGGCGGTGGTAATGCGAGGCTTCATTTTTTTGCATAAAGCCAAAAAGGTCGTCCTGCGCTAGGCCGTGCAGGTTGCGGGCCATGGCGGTAGCATCACAATTTACGTGGAAGTGCTGGCCAATGCGGTTGGCAACGGCGCCGGCAAACAAGGTATCTTCCAGGTTCACACGGTCTTTCCAGCCGGCACAACCCAGTATCACAGCCTTGTTTTGCGCCACCAGGTGATCGCATACAGCCGACAGATTTAAGAAGGCACCCGTAATGATTTCCTGCGCACCCCTATTGAGGGCCATGTGCAGCAGCTTGGTGCCGTTGGTGGTGGTGAGCACCAGGGTTTTGCCCGCAATAAATTCACGCGGATATTCAAACGACGAATTGCCGTATTGCAGGCCGGGTGCAATTTGCCCATCCCGTTCGCCGGCAGTAATGCATTCGATTTCGCGGCCGTATTGAATACAGCGCTCCACGGTATCTACCGGAATAATTTGCTTTGCGCCATTATACAAGGCAGTGGCAATAGTGCTGGTGGCCCGCAATACATCGATCACCACCACGATGGTGTCTTTTACATCGTACAAGGGCAGCAGGGCCGGAGAAAGACAGGTATATAAAGAAGGTTTCTTGTTCATTGTGCTACATATTGATTCCAAAGATTGCTTTCTGCAGTTTTTTTAATGATGTCGTTCCGCTGCTGTAACAATCGTTCCATATAATTGGTTAGCCAGAATTTGTTGACCAAGCGACCTATTACCCCATACGGCGTTTCAAACCAAAATTTATCGATCATGATGGTGCCATTGTCGCATGGTTTAAAGTGATGCGCATGTTTCATGGAGGCAAAATCGCCGGCAACCTGTTCATCCACAAAAAAATTGGGCGCATCCATTTCCGTGATCTTTACCTGCAGCATCCGCTCTTTAAACAGGTGCTTTGCCCGCCAGGTAACGGTTTCGTCTTTGTCGATCAGGCCACTGATTTTACCGCCAACAGGCCGTTCCCCATATTGTTGCATCGAATGTTTGTGCAGGTCAATGCTCCTGCTCAATTGAAACACCCTTTCAACAGGCGCTGCAACAAAAGTGGTTAGATGAATGAGGGGCACCGGCCGGATATTAAACGGTTAGCTAAAAGGAAACTTCACCACTTTAGCGGCCAGTTGTTTGTCCCGCACTTTTATATAAATGGTGCTGTCCAGATCGGAGAATTCTGTTTGTACATAACCCATGCCGATGGCCTTGCCCAGGCTGGGCGACTGTGTGCCGGAGGTTACGTAACCAATGGCTTTACCATCAGCATCGCAGATCTCGTAGCCATGGCGCGGAATGCCTTTGTCCACCATTTCAAAGCCTACCAGTTTGCGGCTTACACCGGCTTCTTTTTGCTGTTGCAAAATGGCTTTGGCCGTAAAATCAGGCTTGGCCAATTTGGTGATCCAACCCAGTCCTGCTTCCAGCGGAGAGGTAGTATCGTCAATATCGTTTCCATACAGGCAATAACCCATTTCGAGGCGCAGCGTATCTCGGGCACCAAGGCCAATGGGCTTTAATCCCTGCGGAGCGCCCACTTCGAAAATGGCGTCCCATATTTTATCGGCTGCGCCATCTTTGTCTTCAAAATAAATTTCCACACCACCGGCACCGGTATAACCCGTTGCCGAGATCACCACGTTTTTTACGCCGGCAAATTCGCCACGGACAAAAGTGTAGTATTTCAGGTTCAGCACATCCATGCTGGTAAGGGGCTGCAATATTTTGGTGGCACTTGGGCCCTGAACGGCCAGCAGGCACGTTTTTTCTGAAATATTATGCAGCTCCACGTTGTCGGTATTGTGTTGTACAAACCAGGCCCAGTCTTTTTCAATATTCGATGCATTCACCACAATCATGTACACACTGCCTTCTTCAATGCAATAGATCAACAGGTCGTCGATAATGCCCCCTTGTTCGTTGGTAAGGCAGCTATATTGCGCTTTTCCCGCCACCAGCTTCGATGCATCGTTGGTGGTGATGCGTTGAATAAGGTCCAGTGCACCCGGTCCTTTTAGCATGAATTCGCCCATATGGCTTACATCAAATACGCCGGCGGCCTTGCGAACAGTGGCATGTTCGTCGTTGATACCGGAATAAGAAATGGGCATGTTGTACCCGGCAAAAGGAGCCATCTTGGCGCCCAGCGCAATATGTTTGTGGGTGAACGGCGTATTTTTCATGTGCAATTTTTGAAGGGCAAAAGTAACTGTTAGTTGGTGGTTTCCTGCAAGTGGCCGTTGCAGCACTTGCAGGATTTATTATAAAGCCATTTGAACGATCCAAAAGGAAATAGCCCTACTATTAAAAGACGGCGCTACACAAACAGCATGACTGGATCCGCACACCACAAACACCCGTTCTCCTTTTGCGGTGAGCTCTTTTACGGCTGCTACCAGTTGCCTGTTGCGCAGGTCGTTGGTTACCGCCATGATCTCGGCCAAATATCCGGGCAGCGCTGTTTCGTCCGATACATTGCGCCAATCGATTGCGGTAAAGTGCTTTTTCCACATGCGATCAATATCGGCAACGGTTTGTATGGAATCCTGAAGGCCTACAAAAGCGGCACGTTTGAAATAAGGCGCCAAATATGCAGCTTCATCTGCGGGTTTTCCAAAACGCAACTGGCTGAAATATGGATTCAGTATCTGGTACAATGCAACTTGTTCCTTAGTGAAATAAGCTTGCAGCCCTTCTGCCAGTGCCTCTTTAGAAAGATCCCAATTGTACAGGGGAATACCGGCGTTTTTTGCTAGTTGCGCCACCTTGCCGCCTTCGCCTAGTTCGGCTACCGGGTTCATCAGGCAAGGCAGCAAAAAGCCGAGGCGACCTTCTACTAGTGCAACGGTAGGCCCTAATTTATCCCATTGATTTTGCAATAGAACCAATTGGCTATCGGATGGGTTGCGGGTATGTTCGGCACCAAAAATTACCACTTGCGGGCCCGTTACAACAAAGGGCCGAGCATGCCCGGGTTGATACTGTTTGAACGGAATAATGGAGGACTGTGCCGGCGCTGTTTTTAGGGTATAATACTTTGGCGACTTCCACGCCACTACAAAAATGGTGGCACCGATAACAAGGATGATGAGTAAGACCCATCCCAGGAATTTGAAGACTTTTTTCATATTGTTGGTTTTGGTTTTCGGGGTTTAAAAAAGCTCCCAGGAATGGGAGCTTTCTAAGCAAATGGCCAGCCGGCCATTTAACTTCAACCGAGATTGGGTGCGCCTGCAGTTGTGCCACCGCACACAAACCGCAAGTGCTGCGGTGGTGCTGCAGGTGCCGAAAACGTTACAGTTGCTGCCGGGTGGCTTCTTCCACCACTGCACCGTTTTCGCGTATGGTGAGGTGTTTTGGGCTTTGTTGGCCGTTGGCGCCAAATTCAAAGGTGAGGTCCCGGTCTTTTACAAAAAACGTATGATCGTTTTCTGCAAAAAGGGTATAGGTTTTATTGCCCACGGTCATCTGCAGATTTTGGTCAGCTCTTTTTACCGTGATCGATCCTTGTCCTTTACTGTTGTAAGTTCCTGTAAGGTTGTTCAGTGCTCGCCGGGACAGTTGTACTTCCTGCCGCTTGTTTTGGTACACGGCTGGTTTGTGGTCGTAACTCAGCACCCGGGACATTTTCCAATCACCCTCCTGCAGCACCCACAGTTGTGTAAACCGTGCATGGCCGTCGAGGTACTCCGGCTTGCCGCCGTCGGTTACATAAAAAATGTGTTCGCCGGAAATAAGGGCGCCATACACCGTGCCATTGCGGTGCATGGGAAATACCTGCACGGTACCAGGCAACGCTTCGCGGCGCAGCTTGTAACCAGGTGTGCCGCACATGCCTTTTTTTACATTGGCCGAAAGTGTGGCCAGCCCGGAGGTAGGGCCTCCTTTGTCGTGGTAAAATTCAACGTCTTCGGTAAACATCCGGTCCATGCCTGATACATCGCAACGGTTGTAGGCGGCCCAAAAAGTGCTGTCCTTTTGAAAAATAAGCGCCGCAACATCCTGCGCAGGCGCCTGTGCCGCTACCGGTTGGGCATAACCTAAAGCTGCCGCTGCAAATGCAATTACCGGTGTAAAAAATGGTTTCATCGTGCTGTTGTTTTAACGGTAGGTACAAGCCTTATACTGGGGCCGGGTCAGGAGCAGTGCTGCTTTAACGGCAGCACCGCTTTGCTGTTATATAATAAAAGGAAACAGGGGTTGCATTACAAATGCGGTGGTTTCGGGCTTAACACGGCTGGGTGCGCTGGTAGAGGTACGCTCCAGCTCTTCGAGGCGGCGGCGTTCTTCCTGCAACTGGCGTTCTTTTTCTTCAATGCTGCGGCGCAGGCTGTCGCTGTTGCCGCCGCTTTTATATTCATACACGCCCTCTCTTTGTTCGGTGGAAGTGCTGCTGGTTTGTACGTCGGTCGACACCAGGTCGCCATTATCAGTCATTACATAATCCACGCCGGTTTGCCAGTCAAAAGAGCGGTCGTAATCCCAGTCTCCGTCCCAGTCGCGGTTGCGGCGGCCGGGCTCGCCAATGCGTACGTTCATGGGTTCCAGCTTGTCGGTTACCGAGGGGTCAAAGCGAAGCTTTTTGCCAACCGGCACCCTGATTTCCACCACTACTTCCTGTGCCCTGAACTTGTTGTTGCGGCCGATGGCAAACCCGCTGCCCAGGTTCAGCACGCTATCAGCGTATCCTACTGCATATTTAATATTGGTAGCCCTTGTTTCGGCAGCACGGCGACTGTTGCCGCGGCTGTATTTGTATACGGTTACCGAGTAGTTCGAATCTTCGCTTTTTACCACACGGATGTCTACATTGGCCAGCTTCATGCTGTCTTCGGTAAGGTCCCAACCGCGGTGCTCGTTATCGTCTACCCACCACCAGTCGCCGCTGTATTCAATGGCCGGCTCGGCCACGCTTACCAGCATCCTGTTGTTGAGGGGTTGTGCTACGGCTACGTCCTGTGCCACTTCTTTTTTAAAGCGGAAATCTTTTCCCAGCGATGCAGCCAGCAGCGATGCACTGATCCAGCCCAGGGTCCAGAGGCCTGCGAAGGTCCACCCCAGGTAATGGCGCTGCGAACGAACCTTCATGAGGCGGCGCACCAGCCAGGTAATAAAGGCAATGAGCGGAACAGCAAGGAACAGGATGATGGTGCCCCAGAAAAATGTTTTTTGCCAAAAACCATCGAGCACAAAATCCATGATGCTTTCCTTCATGGGCCAAACGGCAGGGCCGCCGCCGAATACCAGCACAATGAGTGCTACAAACAACCCAAAGGCAATGGAGCCGGCTATAAAGATGAAGAAGGCTTTGAACAGTACACCAATGGCATGACCTATGCCGCTGGCTACGGGTCGGGCAGTTTCGGCCACTTCGGCGGCAAAGCTGCGGCCGCGGGTGTTGGCAAACTGGGTAGCCTGTGCGCTAAAGCGCTGGGCAGAGTCGCGTACTTCCTGGCCAAAAGCCTGGGCACGGTCCTGCACGTTTTGCTTGATGCTGTTTACGTCTACCTTTTCGCCGCGCATTTCCATTTTTTCAAATGCAGACCGGGCCTCGGGCAGTACGATCCACAGCACTATATAAGCGAGAAAAAATGTTCCGGTCAATGATCCGGCAAACACGTTGGGGAAATTAGGCCCGTCGAACGGATCGAACACGCCGTTCAAAACAGAGATGACAATATTGAGCAACAGGGGCGCGGCAAATATGAGGCGGATGGTGCTGGCCGATTTATTAAAATAAGCTGCCAGGCCACCGGCTACACCACCGATGATGCGGTCATCGGGGTTGCGAAAAAGGCGTTTGCCCGAATACCCATCCAGGTCGCTTGCCGGCAAAATAGCCCAGGCAAGGATATAGAGGAAAAATCCAAAACCAAAACCGCCAAAAGTAATGATGGCAAACAGGAGGCGCACCACCGCAGGGTCTACATTAATGTAGTTGGCAATACCGGCACACACGCCACCCAGCATTTTATCGGTGCGGTCGCGGTACAGGCGGCCCTTAAAACGCTGCTTTCCGGTGCTTTCGCTGTAGGTAAAATTGGGCTCGTAAGCAGCACCAGCGGTCTGGCCGGTGGTGCTGCTTACGGTGGCTTCAAAATCTTCTACCCGGCCCATGGAAGCAATGATTTCATCCATATCGGCTTCGGTAACAGCAGCAGCGCCTTTGCGTACCTTATCATTCATCAGTTCGGCAATGCGGCTTTCTATATCGTTGATGATCTCATCGCGGCCTTCTTCGGCGGCAAAGTAGCGGCGCAAGCTCTCGATATAGCGTTGCAGGCTTTCGTAAGCAGCATCCTCTATCGGGATCACCCTGCCGGAAAGGTTGATGTTAATGATCTTTTTCATTGTTATTGCGGTTTGGTTGAAGTTTCGATTATTGACTGGCTGGTAAGTGCATTAACGCCGTTGGAGAGTTCCTGCCATGTTTGCTCCAGTTCGGCATAAAAGGCGGCTCCTTTTTCGGTAAGGGAGAAATACTTGCGGGGCGGCCCGGAAGAACTTTCCACCCACCGGTAGGTGAGCATGTCGGCGTTTTTGAGGCGGGTGAGCAGGGGATATAGTGTGCCTTCCAGGATCTGAAGGTTGGCGGCCCGCATTTCTTCCACAATGTCGGAGGGGTAGGCCTCACCCCGGCGAATAATGGAAAGAATGCAAAACTCCAGAATCCCCTTCCGCATCTGACTTTGTGTGTTTTCGATATTCATATCGGTAACCTCCTTCTGGGTTTTTGTTTTGTTGAAACAAAGCTAAGTGGAATTTTAGTACTATGCAAACTAAAGTACCAAGTTTTTTATGGTAATTGTGTCACTACAGTAGGGCACAAAACCAATAACCTTTGATAATCAGTCATTTGAAAATCAACCGAAGTTCAAAAAAAATGTTTGCCGGTGAAAAGTGCGGATCATTGGTAAGAGTTACTCCTCCGCTGGGAGCAGTCCACAGGCCTTTCAATTGCCGGTTAAAAAATTGCCTGCGGTTATGAGGACTGCATTACATTGTATATTTTACTCAGGTGTATATGACTCCTGCGCAACAAGACATTCCTCCATTTCCCAATCACCATTTTATGAAAAAGCTCCTGTTACTGATCACAGTTACGATCCTGGCAGCTGTTATTTTGGTTCAAACCTCCAGGAAAAGCGCCCAGGCGCAAACATCAACACCCATTGCTGCAAATCATACGGCTGCATATGGCAGTTATGCCAGCAATGTGCAGTGGGGGCAGCACCTGGTAATGGTGGGCGGATGCGGGCACTGCCACACGCCCAAAAAAATGACCCCGCAGGGTCCGGAAGACGACAGCTCCTTATTGCTTTCGGGGCACCCGGCCTCTATGCCGCCACCCGATGTGGACTTTAAAAGCATGCAAAGTAAAGGGCTGACGGTAACCCAAACCCTAACGGCCTGGGTAGGCCCCTGGGGCATTTCGTATGGCGCTAACCTTACCCCGCACCAAAGCGGCCTTGGCGGCTGGACAGAGCAGCAATTTGTTTATGCCATCCGCAACGGCAAATACAAAGGTTTACCCAACTCGCGGCCCATTTTGCCGCCCATGCCCTGGGACAGCATGCGCTTTATGACCGATGATGAACTAAAGGCCATATTTGCCTACCTACAATCTATCAAGCCTATTGATAACGTGGTGCCCCAGGCACAGCCGCCAGCTGCGTAAAACATATGGGTTCAAAATGACAAAAGCACCTCAAGAGGTGCTTTTGTCGTTTTTATATTATTGCAGGTTGGATGCTTGGGCTCAATGGGTGAGCACTACAACCATATGCATATAATTACAGGAAGTTTACGCCGCTGTGGTGTTTGTGCAGGCAGGGTGTGTAAGCACCACCAACAGCGTGCTGGATGTTGTTGCTATGCTGCTGCATACCCCCAAAAGCGCACACGTGCCGTGCACCCTATTCGGTAGGCACCAATATAAACGTGCAAAGCGGTTGAACCTGTATCCTGTATTTTAAATCAGGCTTAGTTTAAACGCGTATCGCGAATAGCATCGGACAATTGCGATTCGATTGCATACAACCAGCGCAATGAACCCGGATTAAGTTTCCACTTATTTTCTACAGCGCGGCTTAAGCTAAAAGAAATGGGCTTTTGCTTTTCATCTTTTGAAGTAATAAAAAATTTAACGCCGTTCATATTCTCCATCCTCGTAAATACAAACAGCCTGCTTTCATTGTCTACTACTATCTCTTTTGAAAATCGATCCATTTTATACTGTTTAAATGATGAAGTATTTGATACAATAAAAAACCCCGGATAACCGGGGCTTTTTATTGTATCAATATATTAATACCTGTTCTTGTTATAACTGTCGCTGTTATTAAAGTTGCGGGCGGGCCTTTCTTCTTTAGGCTTGGCCTCCATTACTTTAATGGTTCTACCGTCAACATTTGCATCATTTAATTCAGCAATTGCTTTTTTAGACGCAGTATCATCGCTCATTTCCACAAAACCAAATCCTCTGGAGCGGCCTGTTTCCCTGTCGTTGATAATCTTAGCAGAAGTTACTTCACCATAAGGTGTAAAAAATTCTCTTAAGTCTTCATCCTGTACGTTGAAGCTTAAGTTTGAAACGTAAATGTTCATTCTTAAAAAATAAGTAGATTAAAATGTACTTGAGAAAGGCGAAGAGTAAAAACTAACTAAGATGCAACGGAGCAGGATAATTACTGAATACTAGTGCGAGGCTCAAATTAACCCAGTGAAGGTAGCGTATTTGCAGTGAACGAAACCAAAACATATCACAAAGAATATACAACAAGCCATCTTACTGTTGTTTGCAATAACATAAAAGTGGTTTGGAAGGGAGCAAAAGTTTGGAGGCTGTTTAGAAATTGTTGGTACGCAGCTAGGGCAAGTGCTGATACCAACAACGGTATAAAAAGAAATTTTGTGCTTGTAAAATGCTTTAGGATTTTATATTACTTGGGATTAATTCTACTGGGAAAGAGGTTTTCTTATCATACAGCTTAAGTTCCTGAATGTCTGCTGGCAAGGTAAAGCCTGTTGATATCAAAGCTTCTTTTACGTTTTTAATAACGGTGCTTTTTGTAATCAAAACGCCCTTTTTATAATCATCGGTTTCACTCCAGAAAAAAACCCGAATATTAACGGTACTGGTACCCAGTTCTTCAACAACGGCAAAGGGTTCTTTTGCTTCCAACACACCTTCTATTCTTCGGGTTGTAAGCAGGATACACTCGATGGCCTTTGCAATGTCATCTTCATAGGCTATGCCCACTAAAAATTCCAGACGGATTAATCCATCCCTGGTCAGGTTAACCAGCGATTCCTTGATAATTTTTGAATTAGGTATGAAAACATCTTTCTCATCAAAGGTTTTAATATGGGTAGTTCTAAAGTTCAATGCTTTTACATGCCCTACCTGGTCACCTATCCTAACTGTATCATCAAGGGAGAAGGGACGGTCAAAGGCAAGAATGATTCCTGCCAAAAAGTTTTCTGCTATGTCTTTGAAAGCAAAACCAAAAATCAGGGCCGAAACACCGGCACCTGCTAACAACCCGCCTGCAATGCCCGTAAGGCCTAGTAAGTGTAGAAAAAGAATAACACAGCATGCCAGTAGTGCATATTTAACCAGGTTGGCAACGAATTGCCCCACCAATGGATCTTTTGCCTTACCCGTGAGCTTTTTTCTTGACAGTTTGCTGATTTGCGTAGCAATAAACCAGGTAACCACCAAAATGATAAAAGCAAAGGCCATGCGGGGTAGTGCATGTAAAAAACTTTCCCAGTAGTTGTTGAGTGCTATGAGTATCTCATTCCAAAACTTAGTTGCATTATCGCCCATTACCTGTTTATTTACATTATTAGAACAATCAAATGAGTGCTTTTGGTTAACTCTTCCAGTATAAAATATTTAAAAGAAGCCATTAATAAAAATGGAGTAGAAAATTGTTGGTGCACCACCGCAATACCAACAACGGCATCATACAGTAAACAGGCAACAACAGAAGCATAATATTACCCTTATAAAAAAAGCGCCTTGCGGCGCCTTCCTGTAATTCCTTTCCAATCCTCACCATTACTGGTGCTTATTTCTTCAACCCAATTTCCGCCAGTCGCTCATCCAAATACTCCCCTGCGGTAGCATCTTCGTACGCCTTTGGGTTTGCATCATCCACACAACCTTCCAAACAAGCCAGGTTCATCGATGCTTTAGGATGCAGGAAAAATGGGATGGAATAACGACTGGTGTTCCATAGTTCCCGCGGCGGGTTTACCACGCGGTGCGTAGTGGAGCGCAGCTTGTTGTTGGTGAGCCGCTGCAGCATATCGCCCACATTCACTACAATCTGCTCCGGCAGCGATGTTACACCTACCCACTCATTTTGCTTCGTCAGAATTTGCAAGCCATCGGCCGATGCACCCACCAGCAGCGTAATAAGGTTGATGTCTTCGTGCTGCTCGGCGCGGATGGAACTTTTCGGTTCGCCAACAATGGGCGGGTAATGAATGGCCCGCAAAATGGAATTACCATTGTGCACATACTGCTCAAAATATTGTTCGTCGAGGCCCAGGTACAGTGCAATGGCCTGCAGCAGCGAACGGCCGCTGCGTTCAAAATTTTTATAAGCCGACAACAGTGTTGGGGTAAACTGCGGCACTTCGGCTACTACCACGTTATCGGGGTATTCGCTCTTAACGGGATCGTCGTCTTCCACGGTTTGCCCAAACTGGAAAAACTCTTTCAGGTCCGGGGCATCAAAGCCCTTGGCATGTTCGCGGCCAAAAGAAGTGTAGCCCCGCTGGCCGGCCAGTTCTTTCTTTTCATACGACAGTTTTACCTCTGTAGGCAGTGCAAAAAACTGCTGTACATATTGATACAGGTCTGCAATAAGATCGTCGGGAATGCCGTGGTTTTTTACCGCCACAAACCCCACATCTTCATATGCCTTACCCAGGGCCTGCACAAATTGCTGCTTGCGGCTTTCATCACTGCTCAAAAAGTCGGACAGGTCCACCACAGGAATTGTCATAACACAATTTTTTATTTAGGGAAATGAAGGCAAATTTACAGCGCGGGTCATTCACGCAAAATTTATTGTATATATGCGCCACTTGTGCTTTGTCCTTTTATTCGGGTGCCTTTTTGGCTGTACTGCGCCAAAAGAAAGCTATACCAGGGTGCAGCAAAGCAGCCCATCCGAAACCGCCCCCCAATACAGCGACCTCCGCTTTTGGGCAGCACACCCGCACAAATGGGACCCTTCCGACAGCATACCCAGGCCCCTGCGCAGTGAACCCCGCGATACGGTTGCCGATGTATTTTTTATTCATCCCACAACGTTTACCCAAAAAGGCTTGCAGGGAAATGCGCCCCTGCATGATAGTGCGCTGAACAACAAAACCGACCAGGGCAGCATCCTGTTCCAGGCAACGGCGTTCAACCAGCATGCACGGGTGTTTGCACCCCGGTACCGCCAGGCGCACTATTCATCCTTTTACCTCGATTCCGCACAGGCCATTCCTTTGTTCGATACCGCTTATGCCGATGTACAAGCGGCCTTTGCCTTTTACCTGCAGCAACATCACCACAACCGGCCCATTGTCATTGCGGCCCACAGCCAGGGTGCCCTGCTGGCCATCAGGCTGCTGCACGATTTCTTTGATAACAAACCACTACAAAATAACCTGGTGGCTGCCTACATAATTGGATGGCCGGTGCGGCGCGGCGCATTTGCCCAAATACCGGTGTGCAGCACGCCGGCGCAAACAGGCTGCTTTGTTAGTTGGCGCACCTTTAAGGAAGGATACATTCCGCCGTATATTCAACTGGAAGAGGGAGCGGCCGCGGTGGTCAATCCTTTGCACTGGCGCACCACCACCGATGCAGCACCTTATGGCCTGAACAAGGGCAGCGTGCTGCGCCAGTTTAATACCGTAGTACCACAGGTGGCCGATGCCCGCATTGTTCCGCAAGGTGTGTTGTGGGTGAGCAAACTGCGGTTCCCGGGAGCTTTTTTACTCAATACTTCCAATTATCATATTGGCGATATCAACTTGTTTTATGTAAATGTGCGGCAAAATGTGGGCGAACGCATCAGGGCGTTTGTGCAGCAGTAGCGGTTGCCAGCATCCACGAGGCTTCTGCATCGGTGGGTGCTATAATAGCGTAGCGGCTTACGCCATTGATGGTTACTTCATCCAGCACATCCACCACATTTTTGTACGATGCATCCGGCAATGGTTTTACCAGCAGTACCAGGTCTTTGGCCGGGCGGCCTGTTGCTGCCAACTGCTGTTGTTTTTGCCTGATGAGGGCACCGATGCCTTTGGTGACGTGATAATTGCTGTGGGCAATATTTTTGTGTGCTACTGCATCTTCCCAAAAGCCATTGTACGCAGCCACTTCATTGTTTCGGCCAAGCAGCACCGTTAGGGCCGCCGATGCACCAGCATCGGTAGGTGGCCCGTCGGCAGGCATCACCAGGGGCATCACTGCCTGGCTGCCCAAATTGGAAGTAAAAATGAAAAAGGTAATGAGTAAAAAACCCAGGTCAACCAGGGGCGTCATGTCTACGCGAAGCGTAGGGCGGAACATGCGGGGTTGCTTGCTGCTGGCAGGTGCATTGGGTAAGCTGGCCATGGTATAATTTTACTGATAAGATTCAGTGGCGCACAAAATGCACATCATTCCGAAGCGAAATTTTGTTTGTAGCTTTCAACAGAAGCAATGGTGTCGTTTTGCCCACCTAAAAAACGCGATATGAATACAATCATCATTCCTACCGATTTTTCTACCAGTGCCGACAATGCAGCCCTCTTTGCCGCACACCTGGCCCGGCAGGTGCAGGCCCGCCTGCTGCTGGTACATGTGTACCAGATTCCGGTAACCATGAATGACATGCCGGTGATGGTATTATCGGCCGATGAATTGCGCCGCAGTGCCGACGAGCAACTGGACCGCCTGCGTACCGATTTGCAAACACGATTTGCAGATGTGACCATAGACGCACAAAGCCGGCTGGGCAACATCAACGACGAATTGGACGACCTGTGCAGCGAGGTGCATCCGCTGGCCCTGGTAATGGGTACGCATGGCACCAGCGGGCTGGAGCGGATGCTGTTTGGCAGTACTACAGCCTCGGTTATGCGCCACAACAACCTGCCCGTTATTGCCGTACCAAAAGACCACAAGCGGTTTGGGCTGCGCAAAATTGTACTGGCCGCCGACCTGCTGGACCAAACCAAAATACCTACGCAAAGAATCATTGAAATCACCCGCCAGCTGGGTGCTTCACTCGACCTGGTACACGTGGCCATCAACAATGCCTCCACTACCGATGCTTCGCGCCAACTGATTGAAAAACTGCAGCCCCTGCAACCCAGTTTTCATACCGTGCAACACCAGAATGTGCGGGATGGTTTAGTAAAATACCTGCTCGACACACAAGCCGACCTGTTGCTGGTACTGCCCCACGAACACAACCTGATTGAACGTTTATTTTTTAAACTCCACACCGAAGATATTGTGCGCCATGCACCGGTGCCGGTGATGGCGATCAGGTGTTGAGAGGAGTCGGAAAAGACGGAAGGGACTGTAAAGACAGAAAAGACGGAAAAGGTGGTTTATATACAAGCGGTTTCTTTACTCTTATTGATAAGGCTTTAGTGAATTTGCTTTTCTAAAGAGCGCCGTAAGCCGTTGATCATAGCAAGAATTTCTTCACATCTTGCATATACTATGTTGAAATCAGCCTCGGAAATGATATTACGGCGTTTGGCAACGAAGATGCATCCGACCACCTCTATTAATGATCGCAAAGCAATTTGCAGATACCGAACCTGCATGGAGTTTGAAGCGTGGGTTGAGCCTTCAGCAATATTAAGGCATACAGAATCCGATGCCCTCTTTATTTGTGCTGTAAGCACAAACAATTCATCCTTTGGAAACTTTCGGGTAATCTCATGAATTACCCCAGTTAGGTCAAGAGATTTTTGCCAAACAATAAGTTTTTCAAATTTGAAAGGCATAGCAGTTAGTTTGCAAAAAATTACAGCTAAACGCCTAAAAAAGAAAACGGGAAAGAATACAACTGTATTTTTTTCCCGTCTTTACTGTCTTTTCCGTCTTTACAGTCCCTTCCGACTTCCCTAAAACTCTGCACTCTTAGGCGTACGCGGAAATGCAATCACGTCGCGGATGTTGCCCATGCCGGTAACAAATTGCACCATGCGTTCAAAGCCGAGGCCAAAGCCTGCATGGGGCACGGTACCAAAGCGGCGGGTATCGAGGTACCACCACAATTCTTCATGCGGAATGTGCATGGCGGTCATGCGTTGCTCCAGTTTATCTAAGCGCTCCTCGCGTTGCGAGCCGCCCACAATTTCGCCAATACCTGGCGCTAAAATATCCATGGCCGCAACGGTTTCGCGGCCCGGTGCGCAACCATCATCCTGGCGCATATAAAATGCTTTGATGGCGGCCGGATAGTTTGTAACGATCACCGGCTTTTTAAAATGTTTTTCCACCAGGTAGCGTTCATGTTCGCTTTGCATATCAATGCCCCACGATACATCGTACTGGAACTTTTTCTTTTTATAATGCGGCGATTGCAACAAGATGTCGATGGCTTCGGTATAAGTGATGCGTTCAAACTTATTGTCCACCACAAACTGCAGCTTTTGAATCAGGTCCATTTCGCTGCGCTCTGTTTGCGGTTTGCTCCGCTCTTCTTCCAACAGGCGCTGGCGCAAAAACTCCAGGTCGTCTGCATTGTGCTCCATTACGTAGCGAATGAGGTACTGGATAAATTCTTCAGCGAGGTTGGCGTTGTCTTCCAAATCGCAAAAGGCCATCTCGGGTTCAATCATCCAGAACTCGGCCAGGTGCCTTGCGGTGTTGGAGTTTTCGGCGCGAAACGTGGGTCCAAAAGTGTAGATCTCGCCAAACGCGGTAGCACCCAGTTCGCCTTCCAACTGGCCACTAACGGTAAGGTTGGTGGCGCGGCCAAAAAAGTCTTCCGAAAAATCAATGCTGCCATCTTCCTTGCGCGGTGGGTTATCGAAAGGCAGCGTAGATACGCGGAACATTTCGCCGGCACCTTCCGCATCGGATGCGGTAATGATGGGCGTATGCAGGTATACAAAACCTTTTTCGTTGTAAAATTTATGCACAGCAAAAGCCAGCGAATGGCGGATGCGGAACACCGATCCGAATGTGTTGGTGCGGAACCGCAGGTGGGCAATTTCACGCAGAAACTCAAGGCTGTGCTTTTTAGGCTGCAGTGGATATTTCTCAGCGTCTGAATCGCCCAGTATTTCTACGGTTTCGGCTTTAACTTCCACGGCCTGGCCTTTTCCCAGCGATGCCACAACAGTACCGGAAACCTTCAGCGCCGCAGACGTGGTGATGCGTTTAAGCAGGGCTTCGTCAAACTTACCCAGTTCCAGCACCACCTGCAGGTTGGCATTGGTGGAGCCATCGTTGAGGGCTACAAACTGATTGTTGCGGAAAGTACGCACCCAGCCCATTACCGTTACCGACTGTCCTTCGGGCTGCAATTGCAGCAGCGCTTTTATTTTGGTCCTGTTATTGAACATATAAAATTGGAATGAGGGGCAAAGATAATGGAGCAAAAGAAGCAATTTGCGCATGTTAATTGCTTGAAGCCTAATACCGGAGTGCGCCGAAAAATTTTTGGTTTTCTCTTTTTAGGCGTATAATTGCAGCGGAATGCGTTGAGCGATCAATCCCTTATTCTCTCGCAACAACCGGTTTTTCATTTTTTTCCATTCAATTTTTAGCAACGCCTCATAGCTGATCTGCCATATCAGGGCGTATAAAAGAACTTTCATTTAGTATGTACGATATTTTGCAATTGAACGATATGATCGTTCCTGAATTGCTGGACATTGCCGAACAACTCCGCATTGACAACGCCAACAAATTAGATAAACAGGAACTTATTTATAAGATACTGGACCGGCAGGCAGTGGTGGCCAGCGAAGGCAAGGCAGCACCCCAGGGCGACCGGCCCCGGCGCAAACGCATCATCAAAGCTTCTACAGCCAACTCTACCGAAGAAGCAGTGGTGGAGGATTTTGCCCCCGAGCCTGAGCCGGTAGCAGAAGCAGCTGCTGCAGCAGTACCTGCCCCCGAGCCGGCTGCAGCCCCCCAACCCGATGGCAAGCGCATAGTGCGCAAAGCCGCACCTGCAAAAAAAGAAGCACCGCAAAAAGGGGAAGCGCCCCAAAAACGCGGCCGCAAAAAGCAGGATGAAGGTACTGGCACTGCACCCGAACTTCAATTGCAACTGCCGGTAACCGAAGCCCCGGCGCCACAACAACCCGAAGCCCCTCAGGAAGAAGTGCAGGCACCGGAAAATCCAATTTCGGATGCAGCCCGCGCCGAAAAGTTTTTGCAGGCCACCAGCAAGCTTTTTGAAAAACGCCGCGAACAGCAATTCAACATTGAATTTGACGGCATCATCATTGGCGAAGGTGTGCTGGAAATGATGCCTGATGGCTACGGTTTTCTCCGCTCTTCCGACTACAACTATCTTTCTTCTCCCGATGATATTTATGTTTCACCGTCGCAGATAAAGCTGTTTGGCCTGAAAACCGGCGATACGGTGTACGGCTCGGTACGTCCGCCTAAAGAAGGTGAAAAATATTTTGCGCTCCTTAAAGTGGATACCATCAACGGCAAAAAGCCTGAAGACGTACGGGACCGTGTTCCGTTTGATTATCTTACCCCACTGTTTCCATTCGAAAAGCTCAATCTTTTTACCACACCCACCAATTACAGCACCCGCATTGTAGACCTGTTTACCCCCATTGGTAAAGGCCAGCGCGGACTGATTGTGGCGCAGCCAAAAGTGGGCAAAACAGTGCTGCTAAAAGAAGTGGCCAACGCCATTGCCGCCAACCATCCCGACGTGTATCTGATGGTGGTGCTGATTGACGAACGCCCTGAAGAAGTTACCGACATGGAACGCTCCGTTCGTGCCGAAGTAATCGCTTCTACTTTTGACGAGCCTGCCGAAAAACACGTAAAGGTTTCTACCATTGCCATGCAAAAAGCCAAGCGTCTGGTAGAGTGCGGCCACGATGTGGTGATCCTGCTCGACTCTATTACCCGCCTGGCCCGTGCACACAACACGGTAGCGCCTTCATCGGGTAAAGTATTATCTGGTGGTGTGGAAGCCAACGCCATGCAAAAGCCCAAGCAGTTTTTTGGCGCAGCCCGCAAAATTGAATTTGGCGGATCACTTACCATTATTGCCACGGCCCTGGTAGATACCGGCTCCAAGATGGACGAAGTAATCTTTGAAGAATTTAAAGGTACCGGCAACATGGAACTGCAACTGGACCGCCGCCTGGCCAACAGGCGTGTGTTCCCGGCCATTGACCTTACTGCTTCGAGCACCCGCCGCGACGACCTGCTGCTCGATAAAGACGTACTGCAGCGCATGAACCTGCTGCGGGTATATCTTACCGATATGAATACCGAAGAAGCCATGAACGAATTGTTGAAGCGGATGCGGGGCACTAAAAGCAACGAAGAGTTTTTGGCCAGCATGAACCGCTAATAATTCGAAGCAACACATTATACAGTAAAATGCCCTTCCCCCCGGAGGGCATTTTTTTTATAGGCCGTAAAAGAGGCTCACAAAAAATTGAGCAGAAAATTTTAGGTACGAAACAAGAATCCGGAAAAGAATACGTTTTTTTACAATAATATCCAGGTCCTGAAAAACGGCTTAGTGCCCTCTCCAACATGAAAAACCTATTGTGCATTGTATTTTTTCTGGGTTCAATCTCCCTACACGCCCAGGATATCAGCGGCTTTTATTCGGGCAAACTCGTTAACGACAGCACCGGCAAGGAACAACAGTATGAGCTGGCCCTCAGCGAATACCGCGGCAAAATCACTGGCTACTCTTACACCACTTTTATTGTAGATGATAAATTTTACTACAGTGTAAAACGGGTTAAAGCGCAGCGCAATAACGGCACACTGGAAGTAGAAGACGTAAAAATGCTGGGAAATAATTTTCCACAGCCTCCCGACAAGGGCGTTCGGCAGGTTATGAGCATTCCATTAAATGAAAAGGACAGCATTACCGAAATAAGGGGCACCTGGAAAACCACAGAAACGAAAAAACATCGTTTTTACTCAATTGGCGGGGCAATGGATATGCGCCGCGAAAGGGACAGCAGCCGCCTGGCACTGGTGGGGCATTTAAAAGACTTGGGCGAACTGCAACAGCCAGAAGTGCAGCCTGCACCGCAAACCATTGCTGCAGCTCCAACGCCGGTTGTGCAGCAACCCGTTAAAAAAGAGGCAGCACCAAAACCCGTGGCTGAAAACAAACAGCCTGTTGCTGCTCCGGTACCCGCTTTGGCTTATGACTTACGATCCGAACAATTGGCCGAACGCTTTATAACAACCAACGACAGCCTGGTACTCCATTTTTACGACAACGGCATGGTAGATGGCGATACCATTTCGGTGTATGTAAATGGCACCAATATCATCAGCAAAACAAAACTCACCGCCGCAGCCGCAAAACAAACCATTTACCTCGACCCGTCTGTTGATGTGCACAAACTGGTGCTGGTGGCCGAAAACCTGGGTACCATTCCGCCCAATACAGGGCTGCTCGTTATACAGGATGGCACACAGCGTTACCAGGTGCATTTTACCGCCGACCTGCAAACCAATGCGGCTATTGAATTCAGAAGAAAGCCCAAAGAAAAATAGGGCGTGGGATAATTATTGAATTTTGAAAAAAGGACGGATTAGATCCGTAAGTTTTTACGGGCTACATCATTTCGGATCCAGCCCTTTGAGGGCATCTATTTGCGCTGCCAGTGTACGGTCTTTCTCTGTAATGACATTGCCTGCGCTGTGTGTATTCAACCATATTTCCACCGTGTTCCACACATTGGTCCACCGGGGATGATGATCTGCCTTTTCGGCCAGCAAAGCCACGCGGGTCATAAAAGCAAAAGCTTCGGAGAAATCGGAGAATTGAAACTTCTGGTACAATGCATCATCCTGTTGCTGCCACATAGTGCAAATTTGAACATGATATAATTTGAAAAGCCAGCTTCTGCCTTTATAAAAATACTATTCACGGGTACACACATCCGAAAATCAAGATACGCTACTTTCAAAGAGTCGCTGGCGATTTCATTTTCAAATTTCACATCCACAAAACTGCAAATTAAAATATCAGGTGTTCTTTGTTCCTGATCATTTCGTTATTTAATTCGGTTACCAGTTGCACGCCCCGAATTTGTTTAATGGAGTGTACCAGGTGGTCCAGTTGCGTGTCTTCCGCATCGTCACCTTTAAGCAGCCACAAATAATCGAGGTGCCTGAATTCGGGCAACAGGTATTCGCCGTCGAACTGGTTGTTGTATAAGTAGTGCTCCACCGAGTTGTAGGGCTCGAAGTATTGGTATACGGCAAAAAAGTAATTGCGCTTTTTCTTCGTGAGTTGTATTTCCAGTTCATTGTTGATTCTGAAATCAATGCCCAGTTTGTGATTCAATTGCCAGCAAAACTGGTAATCCTTTATAGGAGCCATGATGCCCAGCAAGCGGGTTTCTGCAAAAAAGCAGTCGGTCATTTCTCTAGGATCAAGTACTAATTTCATTGCTACCAAATTACTAAGAACACAAATGTATGATGCCCAAATCAGGTTTATGTAAGGGAATAAATGTCCACAACATGCTTAAAGTATTTATAGCCTTGATTACCATGAGTTACACGGCGCACATAAACTTTTACGCACAATTATGAACCTTATTTTGTTCCTTCAAATGAAAAAATTATAGCATAGAACACATGCGTTTTTTACAAGCCCATCTGTACCTTGTATCCCGCGTCCAGTCTGTGTTTTACAGTTCCGCTACACCTGACAGCTTTTGTGCTCCGCGCATATACGTTACCGTTACTTTATCGCCCTTGCTGAAACGACCCAGTGCTTCCATATATTTTTCCATCGATGAAACATCCAGGTCACCCATTTGCACTATCACATCACCTGCTTTTATTCCTGCTTTTTGTGCCGGCCTGTTTTCCGAAGTGCCCTCCACACGTACGCCTTTTCCGCTATAGGTATAATCGGGCATAATGCCCAGCGTAACCCGGAAAGAAGATGCCGCATTCATCTGCACTTCGCGGGTAGGTGTAAAGGCAATTTTACCACCTGCTTTTTCCAGTTGTTGCACCACGCTATAAATATGTTTTACAATATGTAGCGTGCCTTCATAATTTATTTTTTCGGCATCATCGGAGGGCTTGTGGTAATCGGCGTGTGTGCCGGTAAAATAAAAAAGCACCGGTATATTTTTGCGGTAAAAAGAAGTATGGTCGCTGGGACCTGCGCCACTGCTGTCGAAACGCAGCTGCATGTTGCCTTTATACACGCCCCGCTTACCCGAAGTATTCAAAACCTGCCCCCACACCGGCGAAGTGCCATAACCGCCAATGGTAAGGGTAGGGCTGGCGGGGTTCAACCGGCCCACCATATCCATATTAACCATGGCGCTTACCTGCGCCAGATCTATTGTTGGGTTTTCGGTAAAAAATTTAGAACCGTATAGCCCGAGCTCTTCACCCGAAAAAGCAAGGAACAGGTAATTGAACTGTTTTGGCCCCGAAGCTTTGAGCATGCGGGCCAGCTCCAGCAGGGCTGCGGTGCCACTGGCATTATCATCGGCGCCATTGTGCACCAGTCGACCGCTGGTGCTGTTGAGCGAACCACCGTCTTCGCCATAACCCAAGTGATCGAAATGAGCCCCGAAAATAAGTGTGGAGGTTGCGTTGTTGTTGATGTAACCAGCCACGTTGGTGCCGGTTCTTGTTTTGGGCCCTATTTCGGTGCGCAGGTCTATATCCAGCGTTGCCGATGGATCATTGAAATATTTTTTAATGGCTTCCTTAGTCAGGTACACCACCGGAATTTTTACCGCGTCGCTTCGGTCCGAAGGTTTAAACTTTAACTCCTCAGCCCCGGCTGCGGTGTTGTACACAAATAATGTGGTGCCGCCTTTGGTGGCCACTTCCTGCGCCTTTTTCTGGATAGCAGCATCCAGGTCGAAATGCGGGTTGGCGCCTTCCACTATTTCTTTCAGGTCAACAAACCACGGCATGCCTTCTTCGTGCAGGGCCATGGAGGGCAGGGCTTCAACAGAAGCGTTGGCGCTATAGGGAAGGGGAAAAAACTCGCGGTTCAACTCCAGCAATTTCCCGGCTACGGTGAGGTGTGTAGGCGCCAGCACCTGCCGGCCTTCATACACTTCAAAGGGCTGCAAAAATTGCTGGGTGCCTTTTGGCTGCAGGCCAAGGGCACCAAACTGCCCCGACAGGTAGCGGGCCGCTATGGCTTCGCCAGCGGTACCCGTGCGGCGCCCCTCCAACGAATCGTGGGCTAGGTAGCTGATGTGGCCTTTCAAGTGTTCCAGCACCGCCCGGTCTGCCTTATTCAGTTTCTGGGCAACAACAGGTACCGTAAAAAGAAGGGATAATATTATATACAGGTTCCGCATTGATAAAGGGTTTCAGAAGTGGTTACAAAGGTAGGTGCCGGTTGGGAACGGGAGGTCCAAATGCTTTTATTAAAATACCGCCCTGGATCGATCACCTCCTGCACACATCCCTTACAAGGAAACGAACTGCAGCGGGGTAAATTTTGTAAAGTGTTCATTTTTATCTGCCTGCCCGAAAGTTTTGTAAAACTTCGGATTTCGTAAAGGCCGGCCGCCCCGTACGGTTAACTTTGCGGCCCACACGTGATACCTCAACATTTACATATAGCCCTGGTAGGCAACCCCAACAGTGGTAAAAGTTCGCTGTTCAACTGCCTCACCGGTATGAACCAGAAAGTGGGCAACTTTCCGGGTGTAACCGTAGACAAAAAAACCGGGTTTACCGATCTGGGCAATGGCAACGAAGTAAAGATCATTGATCTGCCTGGCACCTACAGCCTGTACCCAAAGCGGCTTGACGAATGGGTAAGCTACAAGGTGCTGTTAAACCAGGACAAGGATACGCATGCCGATGCTTATGTGGTGGTGATTGATGCATCCAACCTAAAGCGCAATCTTTTGTTTTGCACCCAGATCATTGACCTGAAAAAGCCGGTGGTAATTGCCCTTACCATGACTGATTTGGCCAAGAAAAAAGGCATTCGCATAGATATTGCCGAGCTGGAGCGGGAACTGGGTGTAGCAGTAATAGCGGTAAACCCACGAAAGGAAAAAGGCATAGCGCAGCTTAAAAAAGCAGTGGAGCAAACCCTGGGCGGCCAATATGGTGTGCCGGTGCGTGATTTTATTGATAATAAAAGCCTGGCAAGCGGTGCTATTTCCGACCTGCAGGGTATGTTCCATGGCACTTCCGATTACAGTGCCCTGCACTTGCTCATTAACCACGAGGGGTTTGAACTGGATGATGCAACCCAGCAAAGAATAGAAAGCATTGAACAGGCGCATGGGTTTAATCCTACCAAAACGCAGGCAGCTGAAATTTTGCAGCGTTACGGCCGCATCAAACACATTATGCATGCAGCTGTAGCGGAACCCGACCCGTTGGAGCAAACCTTGTTTACCGACAAACTGGATAATGTGTTGCTGCACCCACGCTGGGGCTACCTGATTTTATTGGGGGTGCTTTTTTTACTGTTTCAAAGCGTTTTTCTGTTGGCCCAATACCCCATGGAGTGGATCGACTATGGCTTTTCCACCCTTTCGGGGTGGCTGTCTTCGGTACTTCCGGAGGCCTGGTGGAGCGACTTGCTGGTAAACGGGCTGCTGGCGGGCATTGGCGGCATCCTGATATTTATACCGCAGATCATGATCCTTTTTGGATTGATCTCGCTGCTGGAAGATACGGGGTATATGGCCCGTGTATCCTTTTTAACCGACCGGCTGATGCGCAGTGTGGGATTGAATGGCAAAAGCGTAATGCCGCTGATTTCGGGATTTGCCTGCGCGGTGCCAGCCATTATGAGTGCCCGCAGCATCGAAAACCGCAAAGAGCGCCTGCTGACTATTTTGATAACACCCCTGATGAGCTGCTCGGCACGGCTGCCGGTTTATGCCATCTTGATCAGCCTGGTTATTCCCAATACCTATTACTTAGGATGGATCAGTTTGCAGGGCCTGGTGATGATGGGCCTGTACCTGTTGGGACTTGTGGTGGCGCTTTTGGTTTCGTACGTGGCCAAGTGGTTTATCCATATTAAGGAAAAAAGCTTTTTTATCCTGGAGTTGCCCATTTACCGGGCACCCCGCTGGAACAATATATTGCACACCATGGTGAGCAAAGCCCGCATTTTTGTTACTGATGCCGGCAAAATCATCATCATCATCAGCCTTATACTTTGGGGACTTAGTTCATTCGGGCCTTCGGGCAGGATGGAAGCCGTAGAGGCACAATATGCCCAGGCCGTGGCTGCAGGCACCAGGCCAGCGGAAGCATTAGAAACAGAATACAGTACGGCAAAACTGGAAAACTCTTATGCCGGATTGTTGGGAAAAGCATTGGAGCCAGCCATTGCTCCGCTGGGCTACGACTGGAAGATCGGCATATCCCTGATTACTTCATTTGCGGCCCGTGAGGTTTTTGTGGGTACCATGGCTACCCTGTATAGTGTTGGCGAAGAAGACGGCGAAGGGCAGCTACTGCGGGAAAAAATGAAAGCAGCAACCCGTCCGGACGGCACGCCTGTATTTACCCTGGCTACAGGAATCTCCCTGATGCTTTTTTATGTATTTGCCATGCAATGCATGAGCACACTGGCTATTACCAAAAGAGAAACCCGCAGCTGGAAATGGCCTACTATACAACTATTGTACATGACTGCGCTGGCATATGTTTTTAGCTGGGCAGCCTTCCAGATATTTTCATAACTTATTGATTTTGAACTACTAATAGACGCAGTTATAAGGGAGGACGAAAAAAATCCCTGTGTTCCTTTATACCTTTGTTTTTTATTGGTGCAAAAAAATCAGCGAAACTTTTCCGCGCCTGCAGCAGGCAGCCATTCTCCTCCTTCAAAATGACGCCACAGCAGGGCCGAAAGCCTTCGGGTCAGGGTCCAGGCTTCGTTGGTGGGTGTCCAACTTTGGTCCTTGTTGTTTTTTGTAGCAATACAAAACAGATAGGTTGATCTTTTACCCCGCACCAGCATTACCTCGCTCCGCGAAGCATCCACAGCCCCGTTTTTACTGAACACCGCAGCATAAGGCGCCACCTCGCTAATAGCCTCTGCATCCCAATAATTCCGGTTCAGCAACCGCAACAACCGATCGGATGCAGCCGGCGATAAAATGCGGCGTTGATAAATTTGTTCCAGCAACGTGGCTATAGCGCGGGGCGTCATTTGCCCCCAGCCATATTGAAGGCGGTCTGTTTCCCTGCCTGGCGTTATGGAATTTACCCGCAGTTCCGGGAATCCTAAAGAATCCATGAGGCTATTGATGTACTGTCCGCCACCTGCAAGGCTTTGCAGCCACAGGCTGGCAGTGTTGTCGCTGGTGGTCAGCATCAGCATCAACAGTTTGCTCAGGTCAATTTGCTCACCCTCTTTAAAGGAACCCAATATATCTACCCCGGGATAAAGCAGGGAATCTTTGTAAACCATTGCCTGGTGGTATTCCAGTTCGCCTTGCTCCAGTTTACTGATGATGCCTACCGCAATTGGAATTTTTACAATGCTGGCCGTGGGAAAAGTGGTGTCTGCATGGTAGGCTGCTACTTTTCCCGAACCTAGGTCTTTTACATAAACGCCCACTTCACCATTAAACCCACTTACCAACTTTTCAATGGCTTTTTGGAGGCTTTTGTCCCTTTTTTGTGCCAGGGCGGGGCCGGTGGCCAGCAATAAAATAAGTAACCAGAATCTGGGCATCGGCAGCGGTTTGATGGAATAGAAGGGTAGCAGCAGTTTTACGCTGCACGCTTAAAAATTTTACCGGGCAACTTTGGGATAATCCAGTACCAACTGGCAAAAGGCCTGGATACCGGTTTTCATGCCTTCTTCATCCACAAAAAACCTGGGGGTATGGTGCGGCGCCGATTGTTGCTCGGTAGCGTTCAGCGGGCGGCCACCAACATACAAAAACAGCGCAGGCACTTTTTCGGCAAAAAAAGAATAGTCTTCTGCGCCGGTTACTGCATCCATTTCCACTACGTTTCCCTTGGCCGCCTTTTGCAGCGAAGGCATCATTTTTTGCAATAGTGCAGGGTCGTTGTATACAATGGCGGTTTTGGGATCAAATGTAACGGTGGCCGTAGCACCAGACGCCTCAGCTGTATTGGTAGCCATGGTTACAATCCGGCGTTTGATGTCGGTGCGCATGGCGGTATCCAGAGTGCGGATGGTGCCTGCCAGCTGGGCCTGCTCAGGAATGATGTTTTCCCGAACACCGCCTTTAAAAATGGTGGTGGATATCACGACGGCATTTTTGGTGAGCTCCATTTGCCGGCTGACAATGGTTTGCAAACCATTAATGATCTGTGCGCCCACCACCACAGGATCCACGCCCAGCCAGGGTTGTGCGCCATGCACCTGTTTTCCTTTTATGGTAATGGCAAACCAATCGGCAGCAGCCATCATGCCTTTGGCGCGGTAGCGGATCTGGCCTACGGGGGTCTGTGCATTGATGTGCAACCCGAACATAACATCCACTTTAGGATTGTCCATTACGCCTTCTTTAATCATTAACAAGGCACCGCCTTCTTCTCCGGCGGGAGGCCCTTCTTCGGCAGGCTGAAATATAAACTTCACCGTTCCGGCTATTTCCGATTTCCGTTTACTTAATATTTCCGCGGCGCTCATCAGCATGGCCACATGGGTGTCGTGGCCACAGGCATGCATTACGCCCACCTGCTGGCCGTTGTATAAGGCTGTAGCTTTGGAAGCAAAGGGCAAATCGGTTTCTTCTGTAACGGGCAAGGCATCCATATCGGCCCGCAAACCTATTACCGGCCCCGGCTTTCCGCCTTTCAAAATACCCACTACGCCGGTGTGTGCTACACCTTCCTGCACCTGCAGCCCCAGCGAACGTAAATGGGCGGCAACAAGCTTGGCCGTGTTGGTTTCCCGGTTAGACAGTTCGGGGTTTTGGTGCAATTGCCGGCGCCAGCTAACTGTTTTTGCAAATAAGGCATCAACATCGTTGGCCAGCCCTGTGTTGGCGGCAGCACTGCTTTGGGCAATGGTTTCCATTGAACCCAGCAGGAAAAGGAAGATAAATAAGAACGGACGCATCATTTAAAGGTTCTATTTGGACCAAAATAAAGATACCTGCTAATTATCAACGGCTTAGTTTTCTCTTTTTTCTATTTTAGCCCATGCCCTTGCTGCGACATGTTCGTTTTTTGAAAAGCGTATTACTTTATAGCCTCACAGCTTTTGGTGGCCCACAGGCCCATATAGCCATGATGCTTAAAACATTTGTTCACCGCACCCCATATGTAACCGAAGAAGAGCTGCTTGAGTACAATGCATTTTGCAGCCTGCTGCCCGGTGCATCCTCTACCCAAACGGTGATGCTTATTGGCTATAAAAGGGGAGGACTGCCGCTGGCAGCCCTGACGGTACTGGTTTGGATATTACCCGCCTGTGTGTTGATGGGCGCTTTTTCGTTTCTGCTGCATTACTTCGATAAGCGATCGTTGCACACCGACATTTTTAAATTTATTCCTGCCATGGCCGTGGGGTTTCTGGCTTACGGAACCGCAGCGGCGTTCAACGTGTCTATACGCAACACCATTACCTGGGTGATCATGGGGGTAAGTGCAGCAGCTACTTATGCTTTTTTCCGATCGCCATGGATATTCCCCCTGCTTATTGTATTGAGCGGAATAGCTACAAACCTCAGCCACAAGCGTATTCCGCAACACAACGTGAAGCGCAAAAAGCTCCGCTGGGGAAATCTTTGGGTGTTTGTGGCCATATTTGTTGTGGCAGGGGCCATAAGCGAAACTGCCCGTGTTAATAACTGGCATAACCGTAAGGTTATCAACTTGTTTGAGAACGTGTATAGGATGGGCGGGTTTGTTTTTGGCGGTGGTCATGTACTCATGCCCCTGATGTACGAGCAATTTTCGGTGCGGCCAGAAGCCGTACAAATGCGCAATCCCGAGGCGATCCGTATCAGAAAGGAAGACATGACCACAGGCATGGGCATTGTCAGGGCTATACCCGGGCCTGTATTTTCCATTGCATCTTTTGCCGGTGGTATGGCTTTGAAGGACCTGGGAAAAGAGATGCAGCTATTAGGTTGTGTTATAGGCTCAGTGGCTATTTTTCTACCAAGCACCCTTTTAGTGCTGTTTTTCTTTCCAGTTTGGAACAACCTGAAAAAATACGCTGCAGTTTACCGGTCGCTGGAGGGCATTAATGCGGCGGTAGTGGGTGTGATGATTGCGGCCACTTTTTATATCATGAAAGATATTTCCGTCATGGCATTTACCCCCACAAGCTTGGTGAATGTGGTGATCATGTTGGCCACCTTTTTACTGCTCAAGGCTACCCGGCTGCCTTCTCCAATAATTGTGGCAGCTTGCCTGCTTTTGGGCTATTTTCTTTGACCTTTATAAAAGCGGTTTTCCATTAACTCAGCTTCGATTTGCGGCGGCACCAGGTAACGAATGGATTTGCGCTGACTAATAAGCTGCCGCAAATGGGTGGCGGAAATTTCCAGCAATGGCGCCTGTAATACTGTAACATCTGCGCCTAATGTATCCGAAACTGCAAAACCCGGCCTTAGGTATACCAGAATGGAGTAGTGGCCCGTAATGGCGGTATGGTTGTGCCACTTGTGCAAGTTTTGAAAAGAGTCGCTGCCCATGATTATAGAAAACTTTCGCGACGGGTATTTTTCCGATAAATATGCAAGGGTAGTAGCGGTGTAGGAGGGTTTTGGCAGGGTAAATTCTACGTCTGATGCTTTTAATCGCTTATCTCCTTCAATGGCCTTTTGCACCAAGTGCAGCCGGTCGTATTCGTTAAGCAGAGAAGCCGAAAGTTTAAATGGATTTTGGGGAGAAATGACAAACCACACCTCATCCAGGCCCGTTTCGTTCAGCACATGATTGGCAATAATGAGATGACCTATATGGATGGGATTGAACGAACCAAAGTATAAACCTGTTTTCATACTGGGCAACAAGTTTATAGCGACTCTAAAATAATCTGGTCGGCCTCGTTCAACCTCAGACTTAATGAATACCCCGACACCCTTATGGATATAGGATCCCCCAGGGGTGCCACCTGTTCTACCACTACCCATTCACCGGGAATGCACCCCATTTCCATGAGTTTCAACTCCAGATCGGAAGAGGCAAATCCTTTGATTTTTCCACGCTGGCCTTGCTTAAGCTTCGATAGTCTCATTTCCATAATCAATACTCCAAAGCTACTGCTTTCAATTGCGGTTCATTTCCGAATTTTGGAAATGCACGGATTCATTCCCATCCAATTTCATTTTGCTGATGTTCGGTTTACGTTTCCCAAACGTACTGACACGAAGCGTAACATTCAGAAGCTCATTTCCTTGGAAGGCAAGACCATTGAACACATCAATTACATCTTTTGTTCCGACAGCTACCTTCTTGACCTGAACCAGCAATACCTTCAACACGACACCCTTACTGACATTATTACGTTTCATTATCACCAAAATGGGCACCCCATCCTTTCAGACATTTATATTTCATGGGATCGGATTAAAGAAAATGCCCGCCTTTTTAAAACAACCTATAAAAAGGAATTGCTCCGGGTTATTTTTCATGGCGCCTTGCACCTGTGTGGATATAAGGACAAAACCAAGAAAGACCAGGAGATAATGAGAAAAAAGGAAAACTATTATTTGGAATTATTTGCTTGATGTTTCACGTAGCACTGTTTCAAATTGAAACATTAATATTTGGTGTAACCTTGCATGTTCCACATGACACCGTTTCAAAGTGAAACTATTAACATGACAAGAAAACGCTGGACACCATCGGCAGAGAATAACCACCAAACCCAAACACTACGAAACAAAAAAAAGTGGCAGATCGCATTGCGTCGGTATGTATTGGAAGGACAGAAGTCGAGTCAATACGCACCTTATTTTGGTTTGGGAATAACAATGTTTCGAAACTGGATTGAGGCGCAATTTGATCCTGCAATGAACTGGGAAAACTTTTCAGCGGTTTGGCAACTGGATCATGTGATTCCTACAGCATACTTCGACCAGGAAGACGAAAAAGACCTGCAGCTTTGTTGGAACTTTATAAATATAAGGCCGGGGCGAAATACAGGAGAAGAAAGCGAAAGCCCAAGGATAGATGCAATGACTGCCAAAGCTTACTTTAACTACTTACTGGAACAAACCGGACTGGCGCAATGTGCTGCAATGCTAGCCAAAATCAGCACAATGGAAGCAGCCCAAACATCGCTGGCAACGCAGGCAGCCGCATTTATACAGGCACACAAAGAACAACTGGAAATAATGCCCCAGTTTGATGCGGTTGACTATGAAAGACTCAATTCAGGAACCCCTTTTAAAGACCTGGCATTTGAAAAAGCATTTTTTAAAAAGTTTGCCTAAGCAATAACAGCACTTGCCCATTATAGCCGGTACTTTTGCAGCTATGTTTCCGCAGTACGATGTAATTGTAGTAGGCGCCGGCCATGCCGGTTGTGAAGCCGCAGCAGCGGCGGCAAACCTGGGTTCCAAAACACTTCTTATAACCATGAACCTGCAGACCATTGCACAAATGAGCTGCAACCCGGCTATGGGCGGCATTGCCAAGGGCCAGATTGTGCGGGAAGTAGATGCATTGGGCGGTTATTCAGGAATTGTGTCGGATGAATCCATGATCCAGTTTCGGATGCTGAACCGCTCCAAAGGCCCGGCCATGTGGAGCCCCCGAACCCAAAACGACCGGATGCTTTTTGCCCAAAAATGGCGCGAACACCTGGAGGAAACAGCCAACCTGGAGTTTTACCAGGATATGGTAAAAGGACTTTTGGTGGAAGGAAACAAGGTTACAGGCGTCGTTACCGGCCTGGGACATGAAATAAAGGCCAAAGCGGTAGTGCTGACCAACGGCACCTTTTTAAACGGGGTTATTCATATTGGGGAAAAACGCTTTGGCGGTGGCCGGGTGGCTGAGCGGGCTGCAGAAGGCATTACCGAACAATTGGTGTCTTTGGGTTTTGAAAGCGACCGGTTGAAAACTGGAACACCGCCCCGAGTGGATGGCCGTTCGCTGGATTACAGCAAAATGGAAGAGCAGAAGGGAGATGAAGTTATCACCGGCTTTTCTTACCTCAACACCCCTAAGCCCCAAAACCAACGAAGCTGCTGGATAACTTATACCAATGGGCAGGTGCACGAAATGCTGAAAACCGGCTTCGACCGAAGTCCCATGTACGCCGGCCGCATTGAAGGAACCGGACCACGGTATTGTCCCAGCATTGAAGACAAAATCAACCGTTTTGCCGAGCGGGACCGCCACCAGATTTTTGTAGAACCCGAAGGTTGGAACACTGTTGAGATCTATGTCAACGGCTTTTCCACCTCGCTGCCCGAAGAAGTGCAACATGCAGCCTTGCGGCTGGTTCCCGGCTTTGAAAACGTCAGGTTTTTCCGGCCTGGGTATGCCATCGAGTACGACTTTTTTCCGCCAACCCAATTGCGCTATACTTTAGAAACCAAGGGCCTGGACAACCTGTTTTTTGCGGGCCAGATCAACGGCACCACCGGCTACGAAGAAGCCGCCTGCCAGGGCCTGATGGCTGGCATTAATGCGCACCTGAAATGGAAAGGTGAACCTCCCTTCATTTTGCGCCGCAGCGATGCATATATAGGCGTACTTATAGACGACCTGATCAGCAAAGGCACACAAGAGCCCTACCGGATGTTTACCTCCAGGGCAGAATTCCGCACCTTGCTGCGCCAGGATAACGCGGACCTGCGCCTCACAGAAATGAGCTATCGTATGGGACTGGCTTCACAAGAACGGATGGACCGCGTTATTGAAAAAACAGCGGCGGTGGCGGCTATTAAAGAAAAGATCAACGCCACCCAGCTAGACCCCTCGGAAGCAAACCCCTTTTTAGAAAGCCTGGGTAGTGCTCCCATACAGGAAAAGCAACGGCTTGAAAAAATCCTTCTGCGTCCCAACATAAGCCTGGAAGCATTGGAACAATCGCAGCCCAAAGTGGCAGCAGCACTGGCGCCATATGATGTTGCATCAAAAGAGCAAGCCGAAATACAGATCAAATACCAGGTGTACATTGATAAAGAGCGGGAACTGGTAGACCGGATGAAACAAATGGAAGACTTGCAGATCCCTGAAGCCTTTAACTACCGGAAAATACAGGCACTCAGTATAGAGGCCCGGGAAAAGCTGGACCGCATCAGGCCGCAAACACTGGGGCAGGCAAGCCGCATTTCGGGAATCAATCCTAGCGACGTGCAGATACTGATGGTGTACATGGGCCGTTAATAAAGGAGGTACTCATAGGACAAACCTTTCTTTTAGGTTTTGATTTATTGACCCAACCCGGGTAAACTTTTTTTCGATTGGGTGCCAGCGTTCGTTGGCACCCTTTTTATGCCATATAGGGAGCGGCGCTTGCATTGCTCAACTATTCCGGCAACTGCACAGCTTGTTTCAATAGCTAACCAAACCCATGTGCACATGAAAAAACTCTACCTGACTGTGGCCCTGTTGGCTGGGTTTACCTCACTGTCTGCCCAAACCATAACACTGAACGAACTGCTGAACATGACCGCCATTGGTGCGGGAAAATTTCAGCAATACGCCTCCCGCAAAGGCTTTCAGATGGAAGAACGGCAGCAGGACTTTGTGCGCATGCAATATACCCGCGATACCAGCAACGCTTTTTTTATTTCGCGGCAATGGAATGGGCGGGGAGGCTGGCTGCGGCTGGAAAAAATTACCGCTGCCGATTACGAACTCCTGAAACAGCGCATGAAAACGGATGGTTTCGTTGCAGGCGAGTTGAAAGCAAAAGTGTATACTGAAATATTTGAAAAAGGATCCTTGTTGATCACCGCATCGCCAGAAATTGACCTGGAGGAAGGAAAACGCTTGTACAACCTGGTGATCCAGGACAAGCCACTGCCCAAAGCAAAAGACCTGCAGTTTGCCGAAGACCTGTTGCAGTTTGATTCGCACCAGCAATTGGTGCAGGTATTTGGTGCCGGCAACGTACGCAAGGATGTGTTTATTCAGGCAAGCGGAAAGCAGCAGCCCTGCACCGTCATTTTTCCACAAAGCCCCTACGAGGCGGTGTTTATCTGGAACGACGGAAACAATATGCGCCAGTTGGACCAGGTGCGGGTAGGCGGCAACCCACATACAAAATCATCGCAGCGCTACAGCAACTCGGTATCCCAAAACCGCTGGGTATCAAGGCAGGGTGTATATCCAACCATGACCCTGGACCAATTGGTTTCCCGCAACGAGGCGCCGGTGAGCTTTTATGGTTGGGGCGCCGAAAACTCGGGCATGCTTTCCTCCAACACATCAGGCAAACTCGATTTGTCGCAAATGAGTTTTGTATTCAGTTGCTTCAACTGCAACGAAGACAAATATTATGGCGATACCCGCCACAATGCAACCGATGTGATCAACGAATCGCGGCGGGTGCACATTGCCACGATGGTTTTAAAAGCAGCATCGCTGGAAGAACTAACGGCAGGGCACAACCGAAAGTAAATTGAGGGTAAATACTTAACCGTATATAAGGCGTTAGCGTATTATAGAAAGATAAATGTGAAAGAAACACTTCCTGTTGCAAAATGGGCCTACATTCAATTATCCAATCCAATAAAAGAAAAACCAAACCGATTATCCTAAGAAAGCCATCCAAATCCAATCCATTGTTGAAAGACCGTCCAGGCGTCCAATCCATGAAAAGAACCATTACCTAAACGCCTGAAGAAATTGCTCCCCTGCTCAAAAAGCAGGGGAGTTTTTTTATGCGCTTTAATTATTTTATTTGAGCATCCCATGACTATTATGCACTAATACCCAAAGACAGTTGGTGCAGCTTACCCACATAAACAGGTACAGCACCAACAACAGCACAAAACGGTTCATCAGGCTATAACAACCTTCAGCTAACATCTTTTCTCGCTTATCCCTATTTATTATTAAGCGCCTGCCACACGATACTACCTTTCTATTGAATTGAATCTTCAAACAGCAGTGCGATCACATAAATGAGGTAGTACTGCTGCTGAAAGCACTCTTAAATCAAAACCAACTAACTAGTCATGCGACAAAATTCATTAGCCAAAGCGGTTGTATGTACTGCACTCCTTACAGCAGTTCTTGTATCCTGCAAAAAGAATTCTGAAGATCAGCCCAAACCAGATTTACCTGCACAAACAAAACAAATTGAAGTTAACCTGAACACTGGATACATGCCGGCTGCAAAGGTAGACTCTGCACTTGCAATCTGGGAGGTAGGTACATATACACAAACCATACGGCTTAGTAAGGATGGTGAAAAGCTTACAGGAAAGCTTGCCGAAATAACGAGAGAAGGAACAGGAACACTGACGGTACAGCTATTTACTCAAACAAAAATCGGCCAGATACCACTACAGTGGGAAAAGCAACTTCCTTATACCCTTAGCCGCACAGCACCAGTGAGCTTTACCGCACCTACAGCAATCAACGACAAAAGCTGGAACCCAAGGGCTATATGCGAAAGCACCATGCACATGGCCAGTTTTACCGCAATCATCGCCTTGCGACCCCAAGATGCTTACTTTGAACTAAAAGGTGTGGAACCAGCCATTTCAAAACGTATTGAAGTAGTGCGTAGCTTTTTTACCAACGATACAGCCACATTGGTTGCTAGCAGGGGCTGGATTGGCAAAACCAATGACCTGGATGCAGGAGGTAACTTAATAGATCGCCATCATTTCCGTAGTCTTCCGGAACAATTGGAAAATCGTCAGTGGCAAAAAATGAAGGTGCGGGCTTCTTTCTACGCAAACCTTAATCCGCACCAAATTATTGAGGCCGAGTTTGTACACGACCCGTTATAAGCTTAAAATGCCTGCTGTAAAAGGTTAAGCAAAAAGAAAATGAAAAAGCCTGTAAGTAATCTTACAGGCTTTTTCTGTGGTGTGGGCCGGGATCGAACCGGCGACACAAGGATTTTCAGTCCTTTGCTCTACCGACTGAGCTACCGCACCATCCTTGTTCCGCATTTTACCGCTGAACGGGCAGCAAAAATAAGGAACTCAGGGATATAAAGCGCAAAAAGGAGAAAGAGATTTTGAATAATATTTTCTTTCCCTTTGTGCGCCAATGTTTTATACAGCACTTGCCATTTTAAAATTCCTTAGTTGCCGTACACACTCAAAAACTTGATCCGCATGATCTTCAACTGCTCCCAGTTGTAATTGCTATCGGCCAGCTCTTCCTGCGCCAGTTGCAGCGACGATACCTCGCAGCTTTTAAAATACTCCAGGATCTCTTCCTGCTCGTATTCATCCAGCATGTCGTTGATGGCATAATCCAAATTAAGCTTGGTGCCGCTGGCTGCAATGGTTTCCATTTCTTCCAGCAGCGCATCCATGCGCAGGTCTTTTGCTTTGGCAATATCAGGCAGCGGAATCTTTTTATCTACCTGCATGATGATGTGCACCTTGTTGCCGCTTTTGTTCACCACGCTTTTCATGATAAAATCATCCGGCTTGGTGATGTTGTTGGCTTCCACATAATTGGCAATCATTTCAATAAACGGCTTGCCATAACGGGCCGCTTTTCCTTTGCTTACACCGCTGCATTTTTCCAGTTCCGGAATGGTGGTGGGGAACAGCGTAGCCATGTCCTGCAGGGAAGTTTCGAGGAAAATAACAAACGGCGGCAGGCCTTTGCGTTTGGCTTCTTTCTGACGCAGTTCTTTCAGCATTTCAAAAAGCTTGTCGTCGGTAACGGCTGCACCGGCTGCTTCAGCGGCGGCGGCTTCGTCGTCATCGGCATTGGCTTCTTCAAACAAGTTGCTGAGCACAATGGAAAACGACTTGGGCTTTTTAAGGAACTGGTGTCCTTTATCTGTGATTTTTAATACCCCGTATTCTTCAATGTCTTTGTGCAACAGGTCTTCCAACAGCATCTGGCGAATCAATGAATTCCAGAAATGCTGCGGCTGCTCTTTGCCCTTGCCAAAAACATCCAGCCCTTCGTGGCGGAACATCTTGATCTTAGGTGTAAGAATGCCGCTGGTGATCTGCACTACGTAGTCGGTTGCAAAACGCTCATCCAGCGCCATAATGGTCTGCAACATCAGCACTATGTTATCTTTTGCTTCCACCCGTTCTTTTGGATGCTTGCAGTTATCGCACAAGCCACAGTTTTCGGTAGTATATTCTTCGCCAAAATAGCTCATGAGCACCTTGCGGCGGCACACGCCACTTTCGGCATAAGCTACCGTTTCGTTGATCAGTTGGGCGCCCACTTCCCGTTCGCTCAGCGGCTTGTCGCGCATCAGGTGCTCCAGTTTCGACACATCTTTGTGCGAATAATAGAGAATGCACTTTCCTTCCAGTCCATCGCGGCCGGCGCGGCCTGTTTCCTGGTAATAGTTTTCAATCGACTTTGGAATATTGAAGTGGATCACAAAGCGGATATCGGGCTTGTCGATGCCCATGCCAAATGCAATGGTGGCCACAATCACCTGCACATCTTCGTTCAGGAACTGGTCCTGCCGTTCGGAACGCAGCTTGGCATCGAGGCCGGCGTGGTAAGCAACCGCTTTCACACCGTTGGCCATCAGCATATCGGCCAGTTCCTCGGTGGTTTTGCGGTTGAGGGTATAAATAATGCCGCTCTTGCCTTTATTCTGCACAATAAACTTGGCGATGCTTTTCAGCGTATCGTCCTTTTTAACCTTGGGCAGAATTTCGTAGTAAAGGTTGGTGCGGTTAAAAGAGGAAATAAACGTGTTGTGGTCGCGGAGGCCCAGGTTCTTTACAATATCGCTTTGCACCTTGGGCGTAGCGGTAGCCGTCAGGGCAATCACCGGCGATTCGGGTGCTATCACATCCATCATATCGCGCAGGCGGCGGTATTCGGGGCGGAAATCATGTCCCCATTCCGAAATACAGTGCGCCTCGTCTACTGCAAAAAATGAAATCTTCAGTGCGTTAAAAAAATCGAGGTTGTCCTGCTTGGTAAGCGTTTCCGGTGCTACATACAGCATTTTGGTGCGGCCTGCCTGCAGGTCGTCCTGCACCACTTTAATTTCTTTTTTGGTGAGTGTGGAGTTCAGGAAATGCGCCACATCATCTTTTTCACTGTAGCCACGCACCAGGTCCACCTGGTTTTTCATCAGCGCAATGAGCGGGCTGATAATGATGGCCACGCCTTCGCTAACAATGGCGGGCAATTGGTAACACAGGCTTTTACCGCCACCGGTGGGCATGATCACAAATGTGTCGCGGCCCGACAGCAGGGAACGGATGATTTCTTCCTGTTGTCCTTTAAATTGTTTGAATCCGAAATGTTCCTGTAAAGCGGCTTCCAGGTCGAGGGAAGGTGATGCTACTGCAACTGCAGGGGTGTTGGTTTTTCGGGTAGATACTCTTTTTCGCGTAGTGGCCATTTTGATACTTGTTTATTGCTTTAAAAAAAGCAACCATATATTGGTGTTGGTGCAATAGATTATGGCCCGCTGGGTTTTGCCACTCACAAAAGCTTGCTACAACTCGCAAAATGTTTTATTTCCGGAGGGTAGGAAATGGCGGCCCACAGGGCGTTTTGATAAAGTATGCGAATTTAACGAAGTAACAGTGCACGGCAACTGTTAAAAAGGTTAAAACCTAGTTTTTTGCCGGTGAAGGGGCAGCACCGGAAATGCGCTATTTTTGCGGCCTTGGAAAAGATTAGCTCCATACTGCAAGAAGCACTGCGCACCATTACCATGGAAGCCGAAGCCATCAGCCGCCTGGCGCAGTATGTAAATGAAGATTTTGAACAGGCCATTACCACATTATCGGCCTGCAAGGGCCGCATAGTTGTAAGTGGCATTGGCAAAAGCGCCATCATTGCCCAAAAGATCGTGGCTACGCTCAACTCTACCGGCACACCTGCCATTTTTTTACATGCCGCCGATGCCATACACGGCGACCTGGGCATGGTGCAGCAGGACGATGCCGTGATCATTATTTCCAAAAGCGGCGAAAGCCCCGAGATAAAAGTGCTGGTGCCCCTCATTAAAAATTTTGGCAACAAGCTGATGGCCATGGTGGGCAATACGGCATCCTACCTGGCCCGCAATGCCGATCATATATTCAACACCACTGTAGACGCCGAAGCCTGTCCCAACAACCTGGCACCTACTACCAGCACTACGGCCCAACTGGTGATGGGCGATGCCATTGCCGTGTGCCTGATGCAGCAAAAGGGTTTTAAAGTGGACGATTTTGCCAAACTGCACCCGGGTGGTACATTGGGCAAAAAACTGTACCTGCGGGTAGCTGACCTGTGCCGCGACAACGAAAAACCACAGGTGCGGGAAGAGGCCACACTAAAGGAAGTGATTTTGGAAATGACGCGCAAACGCATGGGCGTAACTGCCGTAACCACCGAAGAAGGCATGCTGGTAGGCATCATTACCGATGGCGACCTGCGAAGAATGCTGGAACGCAACGGGCTGGATAAGATCCGCGCAACCGACATCATGACCCGCAACCCCAAGAACATCGGGCCCAGGGAAATGGCGGTAAATGCATTGGGTATTTTGCGCCAATACGAGATTACGCACTTGGCGGTAACAGAAGAAGGCCGCTACCTGGGCATGATCCAGCTGCACGACCTGGTGAAGGAAGGTTTAATTTAACCAACAAGCGCACATAGCTGCACAAACAATCTATATTTAAAACAAATAAACCAAACGCTGCCTGCTTTCTTTTGCTGCACAACGGGCCTCTGGCCTGAAATTTATAACCGCATAAAAAGACCGGCCTAAAAAACAATCCGACGTGGTAAACAAAAATACACAACACACTTACGTGGCCATTATGGCCGGAGGAATCGGCAGCCGCTTCTGGCCCATAAGCCGTGTAAATCATCCCAAGCAATTTCTGGACATCCTGGGCTCCGGCAAAACGCTGATACAGCAAACGCTGGAACGGTTTACCAAGTTTGTGCCCATCGAAAACATATTTGTGGTTACAGCCCGTGATTATGTGGATATAACCCGCGAACAACTGCCCAACCTGCCCGAGAACAACATCATTGCCGAGCCTTACCGCAAAAACACGGCCCCTTGCATTGCCTATATTTCTTTTAGGCTGCAACAGCTCGACTCCGAGGCAAAACTGATTGTAGCTCCTGCCGACCACCTGATACTGGATGAAGCAAGGTTTATGGAGGTGTGTGCCGGTGCACTGGAGTTTGTAGAGGAGCAAAATGCTCTGGTAACCCTGGGCATTAAACCCACCTATCCCAATACCGGATACGGGTATATTCAGCACGACGATACAGCCGAAGCACCCGATGTGTACCGCGTAAAAACATTTACCGAAAAACCAAACCGCGAACTGGCTGAAACCTTTATCCAGTCGGGCGACTTCCTTTGGAACGCCGGCATTTTTGTTTGGAAGCTGAGCACCATCCTCACCGCATTTCAGCGCTACCTGCCCGAAATGTACGAGGTGTTTGCTGCCGACGAAGACAAGTTCAACACGGAAGAAGAAGCAGCGGTACTTGAAAATATTTACCCGCAGTGCACCTCCATTTCCATCGACTTTGGTATTATGGAAAAAGCCGATAACGTGTTTGTAATACCGGCCTCTTTTGGCTGGAGCGACCTGGGCACCTGGAACAGCGCCTGGGAAAATATGGAGAAAGATTACCTGGGCAACGCCGTTGCCGGCAAAAAAGTAATGGTGGTAGATGCTACGCGTTGCGTAGTGCACACTTCCAACGAAAAGCTGGTGGTGCTGCAGGGCCTCGATGATTTTATTGTAGTAGACACGAAAGACGTGCTGCTAATTTGCCAGAAAGAAAAAGAACAGGAAATAAAAGAGTACACCGCTGAAGTAAAACGCAACATCAGCGATAAGTTTTTGTAAAAAAACGTTTGGGGCAAGTAAGCCCTGATGCAAACCAGAAAGGCACCAGCATTTGGTGCCTTTTCTTTTTTAGTTGTATGCTTGCCTTTGTCATCCTGAGCGCAGCGAAGGATCTGAGTGTTGTAAATAAACATATGGGCAAACAAACAGGCTACCTACAATTTTCAAGATCAAACTGAATGTAAGCTCAGATCATCGCGCTGCGCTCAGGATGACAAGAACGCCATCGCCAAGTAGCAAACACACACTTCGAAAACCAAATTTGTTTTCCACATTGCCAACCTGTAATTTGAATTGTGCGCCATGTAGGTGAACTTTGAACCACTTAAGGGAATATCATGAATTTCAACAACATACTTTTTCTCGATATAGAAACGGTGGCACAATCGGAGGCCTACGAGCAACTGTCCGAATCGTGGCGCGAACTGTGGGACCACAAAGCCCGCAGCCTTATTCGCAACCCCGAGCAAGACACGCCGGAAAGCATTTACGACCGCGCCGGCATCTATGCCGAATTTGGTAAAATCATCTGCATTTCCTGCGGCTGCATACAAGGCCAGGGCGAAGACAAAAAACTGGTCATCAAATCGTTTTTCGACGATGATGAGCACAAATTACTCAGCCAGTTTGCGGCCATGCTCCAAAAATGGTCGGGCAGCCCGGACAAATTTTTATGTGCCCACAACGGGAAAGAATTTGACTACCCGTACCTGTGCCGCCGCATGATCATCAACGGAATTGAAATACCCGAAGCCCTCAAAATTGCCGGCCGCAAACCCTGGGAAGTGCGCCACCTCGATACGCTGGAAATGTGGAAGTTTGGCGATTACAAAAGCTATACATCGCTGAAGCTGCTGGCACAGGCACTGGGCATTCCTTCACCAAAAGACGATATTGACGGCAGCATGGTGTACTCGGTTTATTACAAAGAAAAAAACCTGGAGCGCATTGCTACCTATTGCCAGAAAGACGTGGTGACACTAGCGCAGATACTGCTGCGGATGCATTGCCAGCCCTTGATCAAACCCGAAAACGTAACCATCAAGTACGTGCAGCAGATGGATGTTATTTGATCGCATACATTTTTAGTTCACAGCTTACAATACATCATTTTAATGCAGCGGACCAATTATGCTTCAGGCTCTAAATGGGAAGATATTGTAGGGTACAGCCGCGCCGTAAAAGTGGGCAATACCATTGAAGTAACCGGCACGGTGGCATCGGACGAACAAGGCAGTGTTGTAGGTAAAGAAGATGCGTACAGGCAAACAAAATTTATTTACCAGAAAATAGAAAAGGTATTGCAGCAGGCCGGCGCAGCCATGAGCGATGTGGTGCGGGTGCGGATGTTTGTTACCGACATCAGCCGCTGGCAGGAATACGGCCGTGCCCATAGCGAGTTTTTTAAGGAAATAAAACCCTGCAACACCATGGTGGAGGTAAGTGCATTGATTGAGCCGGAATACCTAATCGAAATCGAAGCCACTGCAATTATCACCGAATAAATTTATTAGCCTAATTTCCACAGCCCGTTCAACAACGGGCTTTATTTTACCAGCCATTAACCACATGCCCCAATTGCAGATCACCGACAAACTGCCCAACGTAGGCACTACCATTTTTACCGTAATGAGTGTGCTGGCCGCCGAACTGAAAGCCATTAACCTGGGCCAGGGCTTCCCCGATTTTCCGATGAGTGAAGAACTGACCAGGCTGGTGTGCCAGGCCATGCGCAATGGCTACAACCAGTATGCGCACATGAATGGGTACATGCCATTGCGCGAAGCACTGGCGGAAAAAATTGAATTGCTCTACGGCACAAAAGTAAACCCCGATAGTGAGATCACCGTAACAGCTGGTGGTACCTATGGTTTGTTCACGGCCATGGCCACCGTACTGCATCGCGGCGATGAAGTGATCGTATTTGAGCCGGCATACGATTGCTATATTCCTACCATTGAATTGCTGGGTGCAACGGCAGTACGCATACCCTTGCAGTTTCCCACCTACAGCATCAACTGGCAAATGGTGCAGGAGCGGATTTCCAGCCGCACCAGGGCCATTATCATCAACTCGCCGCATAACCCTACCGGTTCTATCCTTTCGGCCACCGACATGCAGCAACTGCAAAGCCTGGTGCAGGATACAGACATCATTATTATCTCGGACGAAGTATATGAGCACACCGTAATGGACGGCGAACGGCACGAAAGCATACTGCGCTATCCGGAGTTATTGCGCCGCAGTTTTGTTTCCTTTTCTTTTGGTAAAAACTACCACTGCACCGGTTGGAAGATTGGCTACAGCGTAGCCCCGGCAACATTGATGCATGCGTTTAGAAAAGTGCACCAGTTCAACTGTTTTAGCTGCGATACGCCCAAACAGGTGGCGCTGGCACAATACCTGCAAAACCAGGATGCCTATTTGGGACTAAGCTCATTTTTGCAAAACAAACGCGATCACCTGCGCACCCTGATGCAGCAAACACGTTTTGAGCCATTGCAAAGCAAGGGCAGCTTTTTTCAATGCTATTCGTACAAAAACATTTCCGACGAAGGGGAAGCGCAGTTTGCCCAACGGCTGGTAAAAGAGCACGGCGTGGCAGTGATACCTGTATCGGCCTTTTATCAGGATGATGTGAACAACAACGTGGTTCGCTTTTGTTTTGTAAAAAAAGAAAGCACACTGGAAGCGGCGGTGGAACGATTGGTGGGATTGTAGAACAGATGAACAGAAGAACAAGGAATGCCGAATGATGAAGTCTAAGGAGAATATCGAACAAGGAACAAGGAATATTAAACTGAAGAAGTGGAACAGCCAATAATGAATAATGAGTGATTATTAAATTATTGGATTATTGATTATTGGTTGCGCTGATGCAAATAGCATCATAGATAGCAAAAGCAATTGCGGTTTACCTAAACATGCTCGGTCAATAAATGGTGGGCATAGCCCACACCTGTTGGTAGCAAAAAGCCCAGAACAAGGGCCCTGTTGGGCATTGCCCAACCCTGAAAATGTCGCTACCTTTTTACACCACCCAATTCCCAGCACACAGGGTTGATCTGGGATCAATGGAAAAAATTCATTGTGTTGGCTATTTGGCTAACCCACGGGTTTGGGCTACGCCAATATTTTAACCTAACTGCAATGGCTGCATTCTGGTAGATAATCCAATAATCAATAAATGGCTGTTTCCTTAATCATTCGATATTTCTTGTTCCTTGTTCGATATTCTTTCTCAACTTACTCTGTTCGCCATTCCCTTCCTTTTAATCATTTCTAATCATACAAATCGGGGGTTCCTACTTTTGCACAAACTTCTGTGCATTGACCACACCGATCCTGTCGCTAAATACCTACCGGGTGCTTTTTGCCCTGCTGGGCATTGTATCCATTGTTGGGCTTTTTGTGCCGCTAATGGACAACGACTCGGCACACCATGCTGTTATTGCCCTGCACATGCACCTTACCGGCGATCACATCAGCCTTATTGACGCCGGCGTGCCCTACCTCGACAAGCCACACCTGCACTTCTGGATGGCGGCGTTGAGTTATAAAGTTTTTGGCGTTACCACCTTTGCTTATAAACTGCCTTCCTTTCTTTTTACACTCATGGGTACTTATGCCACATACCGGTTGGGCACAAGTTTATACAATAAGGAGGCGGGCAAGCTGGCTGCACTGATCGTGGCATCGGCACTGGCTTATATGCTGGCCAATATGGATGTCCGCATGGATGCGATTCTTACAGCTTGCGTGGCACTTGCTTCGTGGCAACTGGTGGAATGGATTCAACACAAAAGGTGGATCAATGCATTGGGTGCCGCGCTGGGACTGGCTTTGGCATTTAGTACTAAAGGACATATTGGTGTGGTCACTCCAGCTGCAGGCGCATTCTTTTACATTGTGTATACCAAAAGCTGGCGCTCATTTTACCACCCGCAATTGTTATTGATACTGGCCGCTTTTGCGGCATTCATATCACCTGTTGCGTATGCTTATTACCTGCAGTATGACCTGCACCCGGAAACGGTAGTGCGGGGTCGCAATAATATATCCGGTGTAAAATTTATCCTGTGGCAGCAAAACACCGAACGCTTTCAGGGCGATTCGTTTGGCGCAGATGCAAAGAATGATTACTTCTTTTTCTTTCATTCTTTTTTGTGGGCGTTTGCTCCCTGGAGTGTGTGGGCGTTTGTAGCCATGTTTCACCGCATCCGCACCATTACTACACGCCGCTGGGAGTGGTTTACACTGGGCACCATTGTGCCCATTGCATTGATACTAACATTTTCCGGATTCAAATTACCGCATTATCTCAACATCACTTTTCCTGCAGCGGCGGTGTTGCTGGCGGGTTTTATACAACAATGGAAAAAAGAAGACCGCAGGCCTAAACCGTACGCAATAATGCAAACTGTGGTGTGCATTTTATTGTTGCTGGCCGTAGCCCTGATAAATATCTGGGCATTTCCTGTATATGGCGTTTGGGTCATTGCAGGCTTTCTGGTGCTGGTTAGTTTAAGCTACTGGATTTTGAAAAACGAAGGAGGCCGCTGGCAGCGCATCATTGCTGGTTCGGCCATTACATCGGTGCTGGTGTGGGCCTTACTCAACGGCAACTTTTACCCACAGTTGTTAACCTACCAGGCCGGGAATGAGCTGGCTAAAAAAGCTTCGGGTGTGTTTCGCGATAATCTTTTTCAACAACCCGGTTTGCGTTCCTTTTCTTTTGATTTTTATACACAAACCCTGGCAAAGCCACTGCCGCAGGGTTGGGTGGAAAGCGGCAAGCCTGCATGGGTACTGGCCGACAGCACCGGCATTGCAGAACTCCGTAGCAAATACCGCCTGGGCAATATCATCCGGCACAGAGATTACAGTGTAACACAACTCACCGGTACCTTTATCAATCCGGCCACCCGCCGCAAAGCCCTGACAGAACTGGCTTTGGTAGAAGTTGTAGGATCAAAACAGGATTGAACAAAGTATAAATTTTGTATAGTACAGGGGTGCATCCAACAGTAAACACCAGCCATTAAACCTTGAACCTCCACAAAAGCAGCAACACATGAACAATGCATTTGACATATTGATTATTGGTGGCGGGCCTATAGGGTTGGCCTGCGGCATTGCAGCAAAAAAATCGGGGCTTAGTTATGTGATTGTGGAAAAAGGATGTTTGGTGAATTCGCTGTACAACTACCCGCTCAACATGACCTTTTTTTCCACGTCCGAACGACTGGAAATTGGTGGTGTTCCTTTTGTTTCCATACAGCCCAAACCCACCCGCTCCGAAGCACTGGAATACTACCGCCGTGTTACCATTAATTACGATCTTAACATCCGCTTATTTGAAGCAGTAAAGGGTGTGGAAAAAGAAGCAGGTGTTTTTAGGGTAACCACTGCAAAATCGGTGTATACAGCAACCAACATTATTGTGGCTACCGGCTTTTACGATATCCCCAATTTATTGAACATACCCGGCGAAGACCTGCCCAAAGTGCGCCACTATTACTACGATCCGCATTTTTATGCCTTTCAGAATGTGCTGGTAGTAGGTGCCAATAATTCGAGTGTGGATGTGGCGCTGGAAACCTGGCGCAAAGGGGCACAGGTAACGATGGTGGTGCGGGAGGGCGAAATAGGCAGACGGGTAAAATACTGGGTAAAACCCGACATCGAAAACCGCATTAAAGAAGGCAGCATCAAAGCTTATTTTAATGCAACACTGGCAGCCATTCGTGAAGGGGAAGTGGATATACAAACAGGGGACGGAATAGTAACCATCCCGAACGATTATGTAATGGCCATGACCGGTTACCAACCCAACTTTAACCTGCTCCGATCGTTCGGTGTACAGTTATCGAATGATGAAAAACTAGCACCGGCTTATAACCCTGAAACACTGGAAACCAATGTACCTGGGTTGTACCTGGCAGGTGTGGTATGCGGCGGTATGGATACCCATAGCTGGTTTATTGAAAACTCAAGGGAGCATGCACCGAAGATTATTGAAGCCATCCTGAAAAAGGGCCAAAAAGACACGGAGACAGAAAGCGACACCAAGAATACTTTGTGAAACTTGGCGCCTTTGTGCCTTTGTGGCAACTGCACGCACTAACTTTGAACCGCTATGAAAAAACTATCCACGCTACTTATATGCTTTTTGGCCACGATGCTGGCTGCACAGGCACAAAAGCCCATTAATTGGACCGATAAACAATTGATGGAACCGGCTACCCTGGCTGCTGCACTTGAAGCAAAAAAAGACTTGCCCTTAATTGTTTCGGTAGGTCCCGGTGCTCTCATTCCCAACTCGGTTGACATTGGCCCCGGCAGCGATGCAGAAAACATGGAAGCATTTGGCAAGCTGCTGGCCGGAAAAAAGAAAGAAGAAAAAATTCTGGTGTATTGCGGCTGTTGTCCTTTTGCTAATTGCCCTAATGTGCGGCCGGCCATACAGGCACTAAAAGATGGCGGTTTTACCAACTATTACCTACTTAACATTCCAAAGAATTTAAAAACCGACTGGATCGATAAAGGTTATCCAATCGTGAAATAAATGGGGCCCGCAGTTGCGGGCTTTTTTGTTTGGAGGCTGTTCGTCATTGCGAGGCGCAGAAGTGGCTTTCGTTCGATCAGTATCTTCTGCGCCGAAGCAATCTCCTGCCTTATTTTAAACCAGTTTTAAAACGCAATAGTTTAAAGCACATGGGAACAGGAGATTGCTTCGGCGCAACATATTCCCTTGCCCACTAAATTTATCCGGCGCCTCGCAATGACGGCATACCTGCCCTGCAGAACTTGCCAATAAAAATTACACTTGCTAACTTTTATTCACCAAAACCAAATTGCATGAAAAAGCAAGGCTGGGTGTATATCCTCACCAATGCACACCACACTACGCTGTACACCGGCGTTACCAGCAATCTTAATCAACGCATACAACAACACCTTAACCACATTTATCCCTATTCTTTTACGGCCAAATACAATTGTAGCAAACTGGTGTATTACTGCGCATATACCACTATGATAAATGCTATACAGGAAGAAAAAAGAATCAAAGGCAGCAGCCGAATGGATAAAGTGCACCTGATCAGCCAGCAGAACCCAGAATGGAAAGACCTGTGGCAAACTGAATTTTCATAAAGGCATTGAAAAAATAAAACAGCCGTTCCGTCATTGCGAGGCGCAGCGGAAACATTACAGCAACAGAAATATTGTACGCCGAAGCAATCCCCGGCTAAATAAGCCTTTTAATTTGGGGACACTACAAGCGGCAGGAGATTGCTTCGGCGCATTAGCTACCACATTCCCGTAAGCCACTCCTGCGCCTGGCAATGACGAACAGCTTCCCACAAAAAAGGCCCGCAAACGCAGGCCTCAATACTATCAAATACCAACTATCATCTACCAACTAAATCAATCCCGCCTGTTCGCTGATTTCCAGCATCCGGTCCAGACTCTTCTTAGCCTGCAGGCGCAGCTCTTCGTCCATCAGGATCTCGGGCTGCTCGTATTTCATACACAGGTACACTTTTTCCAATGTGTTGCGCTTCATGTGCGGACAGTCGTTGCAGGCGCAGGAATTATCGGGCGGTGCAGGAATCAGCACCTTGTCCGGAGCCTGCTTGGCCATCTGGTGCAATATGCCGGCCTCTGTTGCCACGATAAACGTTTTGTGGGGAGATTGCTTCACGTAGGCCAGTAATTGCGTTGTAGACCCTATAAAATCGCTTATACGCAGTATTGGCTCCTCACACTCGGGGTGCGAAATGAGTTTTGCCTCCGGATGACGCACCTGCAGCCGCGTAATTTTTTCCAAACTAAAGATCTCATGCACCATACAGGCGCCGTTCCACAGCAGCATATTGCGGCCTGTTTCCTTGTTGATCCAGGCACCCAGGTTTTTATCCGGTGCAAAAATGATCTTCTGGTCTTTCGGAAAGCTTTCTACAATAGCCTTGGCGTTGCTGGAGGTGCAGATCACATCCGTTAAGGCCTTGATACCGGCGCTGCAGTTGATGTAAGAGATCACCACATGATCTGGGTGCTGCTCCCTGAACTTTTTAAACAGGGGCGGCGGGCAGCTTTCGCTGAGCGAACAACCCGCCTTCATATCGGGTATCACCACCTTTTTGGTGGGATTGAGGATCTTGGCGGTTTCGGCCATAAAGTGCACCCCGGCAAACACGATCATGTCCGCATCGGTTTGCGCAGCCTTTTGGGCCAGCCCCAGGCTGTCGCCAATATAATCTGCAATGTCCTGGATGTCGGCTTCCTGGTACAGGTGCGCCAGGATGATGGCATTCTTTTCTTTTTTGAGCTTTTCGATTTCGGCAAACAGGTCGAGGGTGGGGTCAATATCCACGTCGAGAAAACCTTTCTCTTCGATCTCGTTTTGTTGCGCTATCAACATATCCGTATCCATCTAATAATTTATAATAGTTTATATAATTAAAAGAAAAAGCTATTACTATTAGGGGTGTGCATTAGTGGATAACCGCAACCCGCCCCTCCCAACCTTACAAATATGGTGCAGTTATACACAGCTACCCACAGTTTGTACACAACAAAGGTAGCGCATACCGCTACTTTTGGCGCAGTTTCCACACCGGTGTGGATTACTGCATGGGTACAACAAAAGCATACATACCGATTTTACCCCCTGTGAATAGCATCGGGATAAAGGGTGGGTTGTGGACACCGGCAGCCCTCCCTCCCCCCTTCCCAAAACTTATGGGCCATCCATCCACATCCGCTTTCCCACCCACCTACCCCTTTATCCACATAAAAAGTGAACAATTAACAGCAAAATCAGTCCGGGGTGCCGCTGCTTGTCCTAACTTCCGCCTCTGAACCGTGTGTGCAGAAATGGACGGAGGCGGCAGGCTTATAACAATGTAAAATTTAGCGATATTAACAGGGTGGGCTTTTCAAAACCCTTGATTTTATGCGGCTTTCAGGGGTTTTCCCCAATTTGTTGATAACCTGATTTCCCCTATTTTTGCCCACTCTTAAAATACCACAGTACCACCTTATGTCAGTTATTCAGCAAATCAGGGACAAATATGCCCGTTGGGCCGTAGTAGCCATTGCGCTGTCGCTTCTTGGTTTTATTATGATGGACGCCTTTGCCGGCCGCACCAGCGTGATGGGCAGCAACAGCACCACCCTGGGTGCCATCAATGGCCAGGAAATAGACGTGCAGGAGTTTGAGCAAAAAGTAAAGGCTCAGGAAGAAATGGCCCAGCAGCAAGGCATGGCTGTGGGCGAAGAAAGCCGCCAACAGATCATCGAGTCTGTGTGGAACAGCGAAATTGACCGGGCCTTGCTGCAAAGCGAAATTGACGAGCTGGGACTTACTATTGGTAAAAAAGAAATCAACGACATCCTGTTTGGCGCCAACCCGCCCCAGGACCTGCGGCAGGGTTTTACCGACCAGCAAACGGGTCAGTTTAACGTGCAGGCTGCACAGCAGTATTTTGCCCAGTTGCGCAAAAGCGGTACTCCCGAGCAAAAAGCCCAAATGAACCAGTACCTCGAAAGCCTGGAACTGCAGCGCCTGTCGGAAAAATATTCTTCCCTGCTGGGCAACAGTACCTACTACGCTAAGTGGTTTGTGGAAAAGCAAAATGCCGACAATAGCCTAATTGCCAACGTATCTTATATTACCGTTCCTTATGCTACGGTTTCGGACAGCGCCGTAAAAATTTCGGATGCCGACATCCAGAAATACATCAGCGACCGTAAAGACGAGTTCAAGCAGGATGTGGAAACCCGCTCCATTAATTACATTGTGTTCAATGCGTCGCCCTCTTCGGCCGACAGTGCTGCGGTGCTCAACAACATTGCTGCTTTAAAAGAAGGCTTTGCAGCTACCAACAATGCCGAGCAATACCTTACCCAGCAGGGTACTACCCTTCCTTACTTTGACGGATACCTGGCTGGTTCCAAAATTCAGATCCCTGCCAAAGATTCCATTTTCGCCCTGCCTGTTGGCGGTGTGTACGGTCCTTACCAGGATGGCAACGCTTATGTGCTGGCCAAAAAGCTGGACCAAAAAGTACTCCCCGACTCTGCAAGGGTGCGCCACATCCTCATCACCAACCAGGCACAACCTGATAGCGTTGCCAAACGCCGCATCGATTCTATTGCGCTGGCCATCCGCGGCGGTGCCAATTTCGATTCGCTGGCCAAACGCTTTTCTGAAGACCCGGGTTCTAAAGACAAGGGCGGTGTGTACGAATACTTCCCGCAAGGCCAGATGGTGGCTGCCTTCAACGATTTTGCTTTTGGCAAACCCGTAGGCACCCGCGACGTGGTGAAAACCGAGTATGGCTACCACCTGGTAGAGGTACTGGGCCAGAAAGGCGGCGAAATGAATTATAAGATCGCTTATCTGGGCAAAGAAATCGTGCCCAGCAGCGAAACCGATAACACCGCAGCCAATGCCGCCAACCAGTTTGCCGGCGACAGCCGCAACCTGAAGGCATTTAACGATAACTACGACAAAAACCTGCGCAACAAGGGCTACAACCGCCTGCTTGCCGCCGACATCCGCCCCAACGATTTTCAGGTGGCCGGTATTGGTGCTTCCCGCTCACTGGTAAAAGCCATTTTTGAAGCCGATAAAGGCGACGTGCTGGACCCCCAGCGTGTAGGCGACAACTACGTGGTGGCCGTGGTAACCGAAGTGGAAGAAGCCGGGGTGGTAAGCGTGGCCAAAGCCCGCAGCGTGGTGGAACCCATTTTGCGCAACCAGAAAAAAGCCGAGCAGATTAAAACAAAGCTGGGAAAAATCACTACGCTGCAAGCAGCAGCTGCTGCAGCCAACCAGCCCGTGCAGGTAGCCGACAGCCTGAGCTTTGGCGGTGCACGCAATGCCGCACTGGGTTACGAGCTGAAAGTGGTAGGTGCTGCGTTTAACCCGGCCAACAAAGGCAAAGTGGTACCCGAAGCGCTGGAAGGCCAGGCCGGTGTATACGTGGTACAAGTAAATAATGTAAGTGCTGTGGCACAAGGTGCAGCCGACATCAACACCCAGCGCCAGATGCTGGAAATGCAGGCCCGCCAGCAAATGATGTATCGTTCGCCGCTGCAGGCACTGCGCAAATCGGCCGATATCGAAGACAACAGGGCTAAGTTTTATTAATAGCTTTTGATGTTATAATACGGAAGCCCGCAACAGCAATGTTGCGGGCTTTTTTTATACACCTCGGTTAAGGTGCACGCTGTGTTTGTCATGCTCTTTGTCCTTGTCATCCTGAGCACAGCGAAGGATCCTAGCTTACTCCAAGTTAGTATGGTAAAAAAGGCAGCAGCCTGCTTGCAAGCTTTTCGTTTGCTACAACACTCAGATCCTTCGCTGCGCTCAGGATGACAAAGGCAGGAACAAGCAGCCAAAAGAAGTACCATATAAGCAATGGATCAAATAAGCGAACCAAGCCAAAATGATTAATGCTGCTGTGTCGCATACCTCTGACAGCAATACCTTTGCACCTTCAAATACTCATCATGCAACCTACCATATACTATTGCTACGATGCCTATTGCGGATGGTGTTACGGGTTTAGCCCGGTAATAAAAAAGCTGGAAGCAGCCTACAAAGACCGGCTTTCTTTTGATGTGCTTTCCGGGGGCATGATACTGCCCGAAGAACCTACGCATTTTGGCACCATGGCCGGCTATATTCAAACCGCTTACAAACAGGTAGAGGAAACCACCGGCATTCAATTCGGTCAGGATTTCCTGTGGCATGTGTTTCACCCCGAAGAAACCGATTGGTTCCTCGACTCCACCAAGCCGGCCATTGCGCTGTCCATCCTAAAGGAATTGCATCCGCACCAGGCCGTTGCATTTGCCTCCGACCTGCAATATGCCCTCAACTTCGAAGGCCGCGACCTAACCGACAACGAAGCCTACCGACACTTGCTGCCACAGTACGGGCTGGATGAGGAAGATTTTTACACCAAGCTGAAAAGCGAAGAGTACCACGAAAAAGCCTATTACGATATGGCACTGGTAAAACAACTGCAGGTGAATGGCTACCCTACCGTGCTGATGCAGGTTAGCGATGCCAAATTTTACCTTCTCAGCAGGGGCTACACCGATTACGAAACCCTGCAGGCCAGGGTGGAAAAAGTGCTGTCGGAGCTGCCCGCTTAGTTTTTTCGCATGCAGGTAAAACAACAACAGCGCATAGGCACGACAAACCTTTCCCTAATTTTTTAGGATAAAAACAGCACCAACGGGCTGCATACTTTACATTTAAAGAATGGACGCCAAATCCATTTACTACAATGAAAGCTTTGCCAATTATTGTCTGTTCGCTGCTGGTAGCAGCAACAACCCTGGGTGCCGCGGCACAAAAAACCGGAAAGGTAAAAACCGACGCCAAGCTGGCTGCTTCTTTTAAACAGCAGTACCGCGATGCGGCTGCGCAGTATAAATTGCTGGCCAAAGAGCTGCCGCCCGACAAGTTTCCAAAAACATATTTTCCGCAAACGGGCAAATACGAGTTCAGTAATTCGGGCTGGTGGTGTAGTGGTTTTTACCCCGGCACCCTGTTGTACCTCTACGAACAAACCGGCGATAAGGAATTGTACAACGAAGCGATGCGCATCATGCAGGTGTTGGAAAAGGAAAAGAACAACACCACGACCCACGACCTCGGTTTTATGATGTTTTGCTCTTTTGGCAATGCGGCCCGTATTGCACCCAAACCTGAGTACCGCGATATATTGCTCACCAGTGCCCGGTCGCTGTCTACAAGGTTCAACCCAAAAACCGGCACTATCAAATCATGGGATTCCAAGCCCGAGGATTTTCTGGTGATCATCGACAACATGATGAACCTGGAGCTCCTGTTCTGGGCTACACGGGTCAGTGGCGATTCGAGCTTTTACAACACCGCCATCACGCATGCCAACACCACCATTCAAAATCATTTCCGGCCCGATGGCAGTTCGTACCATGTAATCAACTACAACCCGCAAACCGGCGCCGTGCAGCAAAAACGTACGGCCCAGGGTGCGGCCGACGAGTCGGCATGGGCCCGCGGACAAGCATGGGGGCTGTATGGTTATACGGTAATGTACCGCGAAACCGGCAACAAAAAATACCTCGATGTAGCCGAAAGGATTGCGCAGTTCATGCTCAACCACCCCAACATGCCGCAGGATAAAATTCCGTATTGGGATTTCAACGCACCGGACATTCCCGCTGCCCTGCGCGATGCATCGGCTGCAGCCATCACCGCATCGGCGCTGCTGGAACTGCAGGCATATGTAAATGGTAAAAACAAGGGTACATACATGCAGGCGGCCGAAACAATGCTGCGCAATTTATCGAAGCCACCGTACCGTGCTGCGGTGGGCACCAATGGCGGATTTATCATCCAGCACGGCGTGGGCCACAAGCCCGCCGGTACCGAGGTGGACGTGCCGCTTACCTATGGCGATTATTATTTTGTAGAAGCCATGAAGCGGTATGAGCAATTGGCTGCAGGTAAAAACCTAACTTTTTAAAGTGGGCAAAAAGGGTAAAGCGCAAAGCATGTACCTATACCAACATTTTATTGTACCTGTTAAACCCTTTACTGCATGCAACGCGTAGCGTTTAAAATGAAACTTTTTCCCGGAAATAAGGAAGCTTACCAGCAGCGGCACGATGCCATCTGGCCCGAACTGGTGCAACTGCTGCAGGATACCGGCATCAGCGAATACAGCATTTTCCTGGATGAAGAAAGCAACACATTATTGGGTGTGCTGCAGGTGGCGGATAAGGCGGCATTGGATGCACTGCCGCAACAACCGGTGATGCAAAAATGGTGGGCCCATATGAGCGACCTGATGGAAACCAATGGGGATGGTTCACCGGTCTCTATCCCTTTACAGGAAGTATTTTACTTACCCTGATGCTGGTGCAACGCATAAAACATTTACCACCATTCGATGAGCACATAATGCATGTGCCTTTTGCTATAAATACATGCTGATGTTATTCACCCAACGTTATCGATTTTTCCTGGTGCTGTTTTTTTCGCTCCTCATTACTGGCATACAGGCGGTGCATGCGCAGAAAACAAAGGCAGTGCAAAGCGACCGCGAATTGTGGCTGCAGTATTTGGATAAAATTGCACGGCCGGTACTTTCCAACCTGGCGCAGGACCGCCTGAAAGAAACCATGCCGGTGGTGTTGTCGGCAAAGGTGGATAATGCCGACCACCGCAGCAAAGTGGCTTACCTCGAAGCATTTGGCCGCACCCTTTGCGGCATTGCACCGTGGCTTAATGGCGAAGGTGGCAACGCCACAGAAATGGCGCTGCGCAACCAATACCGGCAATGGTCGCTGAAGGCTTTGGCCAATGCAGTAAACCCGGCTGCAAAAGATTACATGGTGTGGAACGGCGGGCAGCCGCTGGTAGATGCTTCTTTTGTGGCGTTTGCGCTGGTGCGTTGTCCCTGGCTTTGGGAGCAAAGCGATACGGCTGTAAAACGGCAGGTAATGGAAGCTTTTAAAATTACCCGCAATACAGTACCCGTGTATAGCAACTGGATCCTGTTTTCCGGGATGATCGAAGCATTTTTTTGCAAATATGGTTTGGCGTATGACGCGGTGCGCATTGAATACAGTGTGCGGGAATTTGCCAACCACTGGTACATGGGCGATGGTTTGTTTTCTGATGGCCAGGAGTTTCACCTCGATTATTACAACAGCATTGTCATCCAGCCTTACCTCGCTGCCATTGTGGACATTGCCGTGCAGAAACGTGGCGCTTATAAATGGTTTGCGCCGCAAATGTTACAGGTCAACCAGCGGTATGCCGAAATACAGGAACGCCATATTCATACCGATGGCTCCTATCCTGTTTTGGGCCGGTCCATTGCTTACCGCGGCGGCGTGTTTCACCACCTTTCCGACATGGCCCTGCGCAAAGCCCTGCCCGAACTGCTGCCCCCACCACAGGTGCGCAGTGCACTTACCGCTGTTTTAAAAAAGACCATGAACGCGCCGCAAACTTTTACCGCCAGCGGCTGGCTCAACATCGGGTTGCATGGCCACCAGCCAGGCCTTGGCGAAGGATACATCAACACCGGCAGCCTCTACATCTGCAGCACCGTGCTCGTGGCTTTGGGGCTGCCCGAAACAGATCCTTTCTGGTCGGCACCGGCAGCACCCTGGACGTCGGTAAAAGTATGGAGCGGTGCAGATGTGCCCGCCGATCATGCGCTGGACATTCAACTGAAAAAATAGGAATATAAAACGATGCAGGTATAAGCAACCCTGCCACCTACACCATCATTTGCCTTTTACTTTTTAAAATCTACCACATGAAATATCTACTTTTTGTACTGCTTTTAACCACCACGCAGATACAGGCACAAAACAACAACCAAAAAAGCGTAGCCGCTGCAGTGGAGCAATTGCGCCAACTGATGGTAACACCAGACAGCAGTGCGCTTGTGCGTATTATTTCCGACAGCCTTTCATATGGCCATTCCAGCGGCCTGGTAGAAAACAAACCTGCATTCATCAAAGCACTGGTCAGCGGCACGTCGGATTTTGTGCGCATTACGCTGTCTAACCAAACCATACAGGTGCTGGATAATACAGCTATTGTGCGTCATTTGCTGGAGGGCGAAATCAACGACAACAACACGCCGGCCAATGTAAAGCTGCACATTCTTTTGGTGTGGCAAAAGAAAAAAGGCGTATGGCAACTGGTGGCCAGGCATGCCGCCCGGGCTGCTGCATAAAAAAATACCTGCCCGCTCAGCATGGGTAAAAGGGCAGGCAACCATTGATCCTTTTTCCGCTGGTGTTGTTTGCTGCAGCCATTTATTTTTGAATGGCTATTTAAAAATGCAACGTTTTTGCATTTTTTATTGCCTATTGTTTAAACCAAAATTTATGCGACGGCTTTTGCCTTTACCATTACTGCTGCTGTTGGGTGCCTGCACCGATATGACCAACACCGGAGATATAATGCCTGCCCTTGCGTTTGCCCCGGTGTATGCAAGTGTGGAGTGGGACGCGCCAGTGGAGATGCAACCAGCCAAACCTACTGTTACTGCCGGAAAGATTTATGCATTCCGCGATTTTGCATTTCAGGTAGACCAGTACAACGGCATCCATATTATTGAAAATGCTAAATCAGCACAGGCTAAGAAAATAGGGTTTTTACAAGTTCCTTTTTGCACAGAAATATCCATCCGGAACAATTACCTGTACACCAACCACAACAACGACATCGTGGTATTTAACCTGGCTAACCCTACAGCGCCACAACTGGTAAAACGCCTGAAGGATGCGTTTCCGGCGGTAGGCACCATGCAGGAGCATCCGCCTTTTACCAACGTGTTTTTTGAATGCCCCGACCCGGCAAAAGGCATGGTGGTAGATTGGGTGCAGCAGGCGGTTCAAAACCCTAAATGCCGCCGCTGACCGATAAGTTTTCAAAATTTCCTCTTGCCCGAAATAACCTGCCAGTTCCATACTGGCGCTTTTCAAAAAGGCCAAAACAAAATAACATGCGTCTGCTTTTGTGTGCCCTTCTTTTTTTAGTGTTGTGCGGCTGCGACAAGTCGGCTTCGGACAGCAAGTTTTATAATGGCGGCGGCACGGGCCAGGGTGGCTCGCTGGCACGTTTTACCATTGCCGGCAATTACCTGTACACCGTGGACCAAACCGACCTGAAAGTGTTTGATATTTCCGATCCTGCGAACCCGGTGTTCCGGCGCTCCATCCCGGTGGGTTTTGAAATAGAAACCATATTCCCCTTCAAAGACCGGCTGTTTATTGGCTCTACCAGCGTGGTACATATTTTTACCCTCGCCGATCCATCTAACCCGCAGAAATTAAGCGAAGCCATATCGCCTGAAGTGATGCGCCGCTGCGATCCGGTGGTGGCCAAGGACACGGTGGCTTTTGCTACGTTGCGTACCAATGGGCCCTGCGGTGGTGTTCAAAGCATACTGGCGGTGTACGACATCCGCAATGTGGCCAGGCCGGTGCAGCGGGCCAGTTATCCGCTGACCGAACCCTACGGCCTGGGCTACTCCGATACCGTGTTGTATGTATGCGATAATAACCAGGGGCTGATCGTTTTTGACATTGCCAATGCCTTTGAACCCAAGTTTGTAAAAAGCCTGAAAGACGGTGCTTATATAGATGTGATTCCTTATGGAACTACGCTTATTTGCTGGGTGCGCAACGGCATGCTGCTCTATGATATTTCCGATAATAAAAATCCTGTGCTCCAAACCCGTATCAATTGATGAAAAAAATTTGTTGTGTTGTACTGCTGCTGTGGGCCCTGGGCGCTGCTGCGCAAAATGAGAAAACCGGCCGGCCCAAACACCCGCCCCACAATGTGGTGGTTACGTTTAATCCGCTGGCCCTGCTCAACACCGATCAGCGCCTGATGTTTGGTGCAGAATACCGTATCAAGGAACGTATTTCGCTGGTGGCCGATGCAGGTGTCGTCGTTAATTCGGGATACATGACCCAGCAGGGTAAAACAAACGGCATAGAACTGCGGCCGGCGCTACGGTATTATTACAGCCGCCAGGGTTCGGGCTTTATACAGGGCCAGTTGCACTACCGCGCAGTAAATTATAAGCTGCACGACTGGCTGGGTATGGCCTGCGTTAACGGGGTGCCTACCTACGAAAAGCTGCAGGATTTTACCTTTCAAAAACAGCAGGCCGGAGCAGCATTGGTAACCGGTGGCACCGAGCGGCTGGGCAAACACTGGCTGCTCGATGTGTCGGTGGGTTTTGGGCTTGTTTACCGTACCCAAGAAGTAAAAGGAGCAGAAAACTGCTGCTACCTGCCGCCCGATAATTTCTTTGGCAACGCCAGCCAAAATAACATGTGGCTACCTATTGTACCTATTTCGGTAAAATTGGGTTATGTAATTCGGTAAAGAAAGATAGCCAACGCCTATAGGTTGTACACTAGCTTATTCAACTTTGGGCATTCACTTTTGGCTTATACTGTTTTAAATTATTACGTTTGGGAAAGCGTTATATATTAAGGGTTATGCCCAACTTGTTTCGGCGTGATCCTTCCTAATGGTCCCGGATTATTCCATATGGAATAGTTTAAAAAGATATTATCCTACGATCTTATAATTTTTATACGTAAAAAACTGCCTGCCGGTAAGTTCTTCAACCGTTTTCATTAGCTTTTCTTTTACCGACATGTTGTTCTTGTTTGGATCGTACACAAAGGTCCAGTCCTGTGCGGCCACTACGGCTTTCATTACTGCCGGATGTGTGCCGGTAAAGGGTTTTAAATAATCGTATTCGCGGTAGCTGTAGCCCTCTGCTTCTTTTTGTTGCACATCGGCAATAAAGGCATCGCTGTCGGTGTATTTTTTGTGAAACTCGATGCGCTTGGCCGTCATCTTTTTAGGCGGGCGGGCCCAGCTGTAATGATAAATGGGCACGGGCACTTTTACCACCCGCAGCTTCGTGCCTTTTTCGCTATCCTGGTTCTGCGGGTTTTGATACAAGCGAAAACCCATCGAGTCTTTATAACTGCGGATAGCCGAATTATTTTTTACAATGCGTATTTCATATTTATGAAAACGCCTGGAAGGGCAATAGTGATTGTAGTCGCCATAAAAATGAATAAAGGGCAACAGCAATCCATCGATGCTCCTGTTACCGATGTTTTGTTGCATGGCTTTTTGCAAAACGGGCAAATCTTTTTCATGCACCACTTCATCGGCCTGCAGGTGAAACAGCCAGTCGGCATCCTTGCGGCAATGATCCATACCAATATTGGCCTGCTGCGCAAATACCTTTCCGCCACTGCGCAGGGCTTCGTCCCACACCGTATCCACGATCTTAATTTTTGCATCGTTCAGTGCAATAACTGCTTCGCGGGTACCATCATTTCCGGCGCCAATCACCACGATGTATTCATCAACAATGGGCAGCAGGCTCCTGATGGATTCGACAAAAGGATAGGCATAGGTAAACCCGTTGCGAACGTAGGTAAATGCGGAAACAATCATGAACCAGTGATTTGCAGGATTACAAAGTATTGATTTGCTTTTAAGCAACAACAGGCTGCACATAGGTAAGGTGCAGCCTGTTGCAAATATGTTTTTCAAAACTAAGCTTCAGCCGCTTCCTCATTGCCCCATTTCTCGGGACGCATTTGCGGAAACAGGAGCACATCCTGGATGGAAGGCTGGTTGGTGAGCAGCATGCACAGGCGGTCGATGCCAAAGCCAATACCGGCTGTAGGCGGCATGCCATACTCCAGCGACCGCAGAAAATCGTAGTCGATAAACATCGCTTCATCATCACCGCGTTCCATCAGGGCCACCTGGTCTTCAAACCGTTCCCGCTGGTCAATAGGATCGTTCAGCTCGCTGTAAGCATTGGCAATTTCCTTTCCGTTTACGATCAGTTCAAAACGTTCTACCAGGCCCTTTTTGCTGCGGTGCTTTTTCGTCAGCGGGCTCATCTCAATGGGGTAATCAATAATGAAAGTTGGCTGCACATAATGGTGCTCACACTTTTCACCAAAGATCTCGTCAATGAGTTTGCCCTTGCCAACTTTCGGATCGGCATCAATACCCAGTTGTTTGCACACATCACGCAGGCCTGCTTCATCCAGCTCACTTACATCAATGCCGGTGTGTTCTTTAATAGCATCGTAAATTGAAATGCGTTTGAACGGCGCTTTAAACGAAATGGTATTGTCGCCGGCCACAAAATCGGTAGAGCCGTTTACATCGATGGCAGCTTTTTCAAGCAAGGCCTCGGTGGTTTGCATCATCCAATCGTAGTCTTTATACGCAGTGTAAAATTCCAGAACGGTAAACTCGGGGTTGTGCGTACGGTCCATGCCTTCGTTGCGGAAGTTGCGGCTGAATTCATACACCCAATCAAAGCCACCAACAATAAGGCGCTTTAAATAAAGCTCGTTGGCAATGCGCAGGTAAAAAGGCACATCCAGCGCATTGTGGTGGGTTACAAACGGACGGGCCGCTGCGCCACCCGGAATGCTTTGCAGCACCGGCGTATCTACTTCCAGCGCACCATTGCTGTTCAGGAAATCGCGGATGGAGTTTATGAGTTTCGAACGCTTTACAAAAGTTTCTTTTACCGAAGGATTGATCACCAGGTCGGCATAGCGCTGGCGGTATTTAAATTCGGGATCGGTAACGGCATCGTACACCACGCCATCGGCTTCTTTTACAATGGGCAACGGCCGCAGTGCTTTTGCCAGCACGGTCAGCTCTTTTACATGCACCGAAATTTCTCCGGTTTTGGTGCGGAACACAAATCCTTTCACCCCTACAAAATCACCGATGTCCAACAGCTTTTTCCACACCGTGTCGTACATCGAAGTGTCTTCGCCACGGGCCAGGTCGTCTTTACTTACATATACCTGTATGCGGCCGGCACTGTCCTGCAGCACAGCAAAAGAAGCCTTGCCCATGATGCGCACACTCATGATGCGGCCGGCCAGGCACACCTCGCTCAGTTCGGCGGCATTATCGTCGGAGAAACTATTTTTTATGCTGGAAGAAAAATGAGAAACCGGAAAAGTGGCGGCAGGATACGGGTCGATACCCAGGGCCTGCAGTTGCGCCAGCTTGTCGCGGCGTATCTGCTCCTGCTCTGAAAGCTGCTGTTGTTGCATGTTTTTCAATTGAGGTGCAAAAGTACGGTGCTGAAGGGAATGCTGAACCTTATACAGCTAATGCTTGTTGGGCAATGCTTGCCAGTAGCTTTTTAGCAAAAAATAGTTGGGTAAAATATTATGGATTACTGCCCCCGTCAAAGCGAAGCCGGTAAGCCAGCGATACGCGGAAATGAACGCCGTCGTTGAATTTTTCCTTAAAGAAATATTTAGCGGCGCCGTCTGTCTCGCCCAGCCTAAAGCGGCGAAACAAGGAATGTCCGGCTTCTGCGGTGAGCACCAGTTTGGGTTGTAAATACAGGTCGGCAAATGCCTGCACCTGGTTGTCGTCGATGCGCACAAAATGATCTGCCGCTACAGACCGGTAGCGAAAAGAGGTAGTAATAGCCCGGAACGAGGCACCATAATAAAACCGTGGCGACGCCTTTCGCTCCAGCACCAGGCTGCCCGGCAGGATACCAAAAAGCTGCAGCCGCTGGTTAATGGTCCATTCGATGCCTGCCAGCGGAATAAAGAAGTTGCCAAAGAATTCGTGGTTGTAATACAGCCCGAACTTATATTTCAGTCTTGGATTAAGAGTGCGGGTAGCCAGCAATACGGTGCCCAACTGAAAGCGGTTGTCAAATCCAAAATGATGGGCGCCATTCCACCGGGCTACCAGCAGTGTGGTGGTAGTCCAATTGTTGTTCCAGGGTTTGATGTAGCCGCTCACCAATGTAAGGCCGCGCAGCCATTGGGGTGCAGGCGCCAGTGCTGCACTGCTGATGCTCCACTGCTCGGCCAGCGGGTTGAGCAGGATAATACTGCTGTCGCGCAGCACAAGGGGCAACTGTACCTGCGCCTGGCTGTATTCAAAACTGTTCCCATTAAATCCCTGGCGCACCAAACCCGCTTCCGAACTGCGATGGAAACGGATAGAAGCCAGATCCAGGTAGGGCTGCGCATTGCCATTCGCAGTAATGATGATGCACCAGGCAAATGCCAGCAGATAAGATCGCATGACAGAAGTTTTGACGGCTGCACCCTGTTTGTTACAAAAAAAGGCAGCCGGTACTAAAGTAATGCGTTGCCCTGCGGCATGAAAGAAAAGCGCTAAGTATTTTGCGCTGCTGCGTCGGGGTGATGGCTAGCGCCCGAAATGATTTTTTCCGCTGCTTCTTTTCCGCTTTGCAGGGCAGCTTCTACCGTGCCCAGTTCCGGACCATGGTGCAGGGCTTCACCGGCAAAATACACCGTGTCTGCTACCGGCTGCTGCAGCACTTTTTGGTGCATATCGCCAACTACCACTTCGTAGGAGTAGGCTCCGCAAAAGCAGGCGTCGGCCGACCAGTTGTGGCTCCAGGCACCCAGCAGGTCCTGCCACAGGTATGCAGGCTCCAGGCCAAATATTTTGCTGAGCGATTCGAGGGCCAGTTGCAACAGCTCGTTGTGATCCGCATGCTGGAGCTCCTGTGCTTTAGGACCGCCGAGCCAACCGGTGAGCATGTGGGTTTTCATTGGGTGCTGGCTCCACCAGGTGGGTACCCGTTCTTCGGAAAAAAGAAACTGAAGATCTGCAAGCTTTTTTCCACGGATAAGGTGGCTGTTTTTCCAAAATGCCTGCCGGAACAGCAAATTTATTTTTACCACATGCCCATAACCCAGGGCATTTGCCGCAGCCTGGTGTCTGGGTAGCTGTGGCGTAAACCGGATGCTGCCCGATTGCAGCACCCCCAGCGAAACCGTAACCAACACCTGGCGGCAGTGCAGTTTTTCTTTATTAGTAATAACTGTCACCGCCCCTGCCTGCCAAACAATTTCCTGCACCGTGTGGCCTGTAAAAAAGCGCACATGCCCATTGCGGCAGCGGTCCTCCAGGTATCGGGTCAGCGTTTGATAGCCACCTTCAATGCGGTATTGTGGTTCGTCATCGCCGGTCAGTTCTTCGGCCAGCGCCAGCGTACTCGACTTGCTGGTATCGGCGGCATAATAGCCTTCTGCATAGTTTTTTACTTCTTTGCGCAAATCGTCCCACTGCGGCTCTGCAAACTGTTGTTGAAGAAAATCATCCACCGGAAGATCAGGGGTTACGGCTTTTAATTGGGGTTCCAGAATATCGTAGCCTTCTATAAAATCTTCCTGTGGCTGCAAACGGCCCTCTTTGTGCTGCCAGATGCTGCCCTTTATTTCGTGGGTAAGGGCCCCGGCCTGTTGCAGCAAGGATTTGGTAAGGGGCAGGTTGCCATGCACAAACTCGGCACCCAGCTGCACCACAGTGCCGGTAGCAGCGTCCTGTATGCAAAGCATACGGCCGCCGGTGTGGGCCTTTGCTTCTATAACGGCCACATTTTTTCCTGCAGTAGCTAGTTCAAGGGCGGCCATTAGTCCGGCTGCACCGGCGCCCACAATAATTATGTCAAAGGTTTCCGCATTCATAACCCCGGGTTATGCAAGGCCCAGGCCACTAGTTACCCCCTATTTAGTTCCGTCCCCCAATTTTTACGTACTGTTGAGATTCTGGCAAAAGATTTGAACCTATCCTTAAAACTGTATATGATCCGTTCTTACCTCGCTATATTTTTTTGTGCCCTAACTTTTTATTCCTGCGATACCTTATCCAATTTGCCACAGGTGACCGTACCGGTTACCGAAGCAGAGGCTGCACAGGGCATCCGCGAAGCGTTGGACCAGGGCGTAAGCCGGGGCATTTCGCTGCTGCACCAGGAGGATGGCTTTTTTAAAAACACTGCTTATAAAGTGCTGTTGCCCGAAGAGGCCCAGCGTATTGAAGGCGTGCTGCGGCAAATGGGTATGGGTGCCATGGTGGATCGTGCCATTTTGCAGATCAACCGAGCCGCCGAAGATGCTGTGGGCACGGCCAGTCCTATTTTTGGCGATGCCATCCGGCAAATGACGTTGTCCGATGCACTGGGCATTGTTAGGGGCGGGCAAAATGCGGCCACCCAATATTTTGAGCAGCGCACCACCAGCCAGTTGAAGACGGCCTTTTCGCCCATTATCAAGCAGTCGCTGGACAAGTTCAGCGCCACCAAATATTATGGCGACATGATCAATACCTACAATAATTTTCCTACCACGCTTAAAAAGGTAAACCCCGATCTAACGGCATATGTAACCGAAAGAGCGATCGCTGCCTTGTTTGACCAGGTGGCCAAGGAAGAAGCCAATATCCGCACCAATGCATCGGCACGCACCTCGCAAATTTTAAAGCGGGTATTTGGCAGGGGCTAAACAAAAATGATTTCTATTAAAAAAGCCGCAGGTATCATTTCCTGCGGCTTTTTTTTATGTTGTAAAAATTGGGATGCGCTATTTATGGTTGATACAGCTGTACCCAGGTTGGGGTGGCATTACTGACTTAAAACCAACCTTACAAATATTCAGACCCACCTTTCGCTGTGCATAAGAAGCGTAAATATCTGGTGTGGCTTATTATTGTGCTGCAGGCTGCGTTAATAAACAATCCAGTACGCCACCACCTGCGATAGCACACCCACCACCAAGCCCGAGTATACATCGGCAGGCCGGTGGTCGTTATTGATCATTCGGGCCGTACACACCAGGCCCGCAGCCAGCACAGCACTGGAAATATAAATGCCGAAATCGGAATCGGACATTAAGCCAAGCAGCAACATAAAAGTAACCCCTACGCCGGCGGCCAGCGCATGCATGCTGATCTTAAAATAATTGTTGGCCATCAGCCCCGCACTGGCGGCAATAAAAATGGCCATGCTGAACAACTCGAGTTCGTTGGGCACCTGCGGCTGGTTGCGCAGCACATACCACATCCAGAAGTAGTACAGGCCACAGGCCACGTAAGGAATAATGCGTTCTTTTTGGGTGCGCAGGTACACCGATTGTACAAAACCCAACCCCCGCAGCAATAAAATAGTAACCAGCGGAAACAAGGCGTACATCACCACAAAGCGCAGGAGCATCATATTCTGGTCGAAAGGCCGTGCAGCCGGAAACACCTGGTGGATGTGGATAAGGAACCAGGCAACGTACACCGGCACAAACAGGGGGTGAAACACCACCGAAACCACACGTGCAGCAAACCGAAGCGCAGGATGAAACAGGTGATCCTGCGCCTTTTGATCTATGTCAGACATTTTGGAAAATTTAGGCCGGGTAGACAACAGGCTACGGACTTCAGCACTTGTCGTCTGCCGTCCGTAGTCTGTTGTCTGCTCCTACAGCTCTTTGCGCAGCCTGGCTACCGGAATATTCAATTGTTCGCGGTATTTGGCCACAGTGCGCCGTGCAATATTATAGCCTTTTTCCTGAAGCAGCTCGGTAAGCCGTTCGTCGCTCAGGGGTTTCTTTTTGTTTTCGTATTCTATGAGGTCGCTCAGGATCTTTTTTACCTCGCGGGTCGAAACTTCCTCGCCACTGTCAGTGGTGAGCGATTCGGAGAAAAAGAATTTCAGCCGGTACGTGCCAAATTCGGTTTGTACAAATTTAGAGTTGGCCACGCGGCTTACGGTGGAAATATCCAGCCCGGTGCGTTCGGCAATGTCTTTTAAGATCATGGGCCGCAGCGTGGTTTCATCACCGGTCAGGAAAAAGTCGTACTGGTGGTTCATAATGGCCGTCATGGTGCTGAGCAGGGTGTGCTGCCGTTGCTTGATGGCATCAATAAACCATTTTGCCGCATCTATTTTTTGTTTGATAAAAAGCACCGCTTCTTTTTGGCGGCGGTCTTTTTTGGTACCGCGGTCGTATTCGCGCAGCATATCGCGGTAGCCTTCCGAAATGCGCAGTTCCGGTGCATTTTTCGAGTTCAGCGTCAGCTCCAGCTTGCCGGCATTGTTGTAAATAAAAAAGTCGGGCACCACGTAGCTTTCCGCCTTGTTCATTTCGCTTACCGTGCCGCCGGGCTTGGGGTTGAGGCGGGTGATCTGGTGCATCACATCTTTCAACTGGTCGTCGTCGAGGTTGAGGCCGCGCTGAATTTTTTCGTAGTGCTTTTTGGTAAACTCATCGAAGTACTTGCTGAGGGCGGCAATGGCAATATCCACTTCCTTGCCTTCCAGCTTCTGGCGCTGCAGTTGCAGCAACAGGCACTCCTGCAGGGTACGGGCCGCCACGCCGGGCGGGTCGAACTGCTGGATGCGCAGGATCAGTTTTTCTACGTCTTCTTCGGTTACAAAAATATTTTGCCGAAAAGCCAGGTCGTCCACGATGGCCGAAGTTTCGCGGCGCAGGTAGCCGTCTTCATCGATGGAACCAATGATCTGCTCTGCGATCTTGTACTGCGCATCATCCAGCTTCAGCATGCCCAGTTGTGCTTCCAGCACTTCGTAAAAGCTTGTTTCCACCTTGTAGGGCATGGTCTGCTTTTCTTCCTGGTCGCCGTAGTTGTCGTCGCGTAGTTTGTAATCGGCAATATCATCATCACCTTCCGACACATAGTCCGAAATGTCGATGTTGTCGTAGCCTTCGTCGGTGGATGACTCTTCGTAGTCTTCTCCACTTTCGGGTGCTTCGGCAAATTCGTCTTTCATATCGCCTTCATAATCCTCCATACCTTCATCGGTAAGCTCCAGGGCGGGGTTTTCTTCCAACTCCTCTTTGATGCGTTCGTCCAATATGGCGGTAGGCACCTGCAGCAGTTTCATCAACTGAATTTGCTGCGGCGATAGCTTTTGTAGTAACTTTTGCTGTAAACTCTGGTTAAGGCTCATCAGGGGTTCCGTTTTTAAGGGGCGGCAAAAGGGCCGCCGGCTTCACAAAAATCGAGCCGTAAATTTATTGCAAATATCAATCCATGGGGAAAAAGGCATTTTTTATTGGGTACCTGTTAACGGGTTTTAGCTACTTTGGCTTTACGCAGCTTCACCCCAAGCCCAATCTGGGTGAAGGCTACCCCATCAAAAAAATATCCCCACTGCCGCAAAACTTCTACACACAGCACCTTTCTTTTTTCTGTAAAAAAGAAGACCAGCTACAACAACGCACCGGGCTCAACCTGTTCTTGCGGCTGGGCACCAAAGACTATGTGGACTACCTGGAACAAAAGCCAAATGCGAAAGATTACTCCGGGTTAGCACCGAGGTAGGTGGCGGGTTACTGGTCAGGCCACTTGGAGTGGCCAGACCAGTAACCGCATGACTTTCTCTTTTTTTGTAATTTATCGTTAAGGAACGGCACCATTTCCCTGCGGCACTTTTTTGTTCGGAACTTTAAAAGAAAAAGGAGGAGCGATGAAAAAACTTTACCCGTTGGGTCTTATGTTCCTTTTTGTTTTCCTTGCCGGTTGCAGCAAGGACGTTTTAAAAAAATACGATAGACGCATTGTGGGCACCTGGCGCATTGCAGCCATCAACAACTACAGTATTGGCGGCGACCGCGACAACCTGGCCTTCCGCAGCGGCAATTTTACTTTTAACAACGATGGCTCGCTTACCTATGTTGATGGTACCGGCGATACCTACCAGGGCAACTGGGACATTCGCAAAAAGTACATCGACGACGATGTGCTGCGTTCCATGCAGGTAACCGCGGTGGGCACCAACAACCAGGAAGTGCTGACAGAGTATTACGACGACATTGTGTTCCTGGGAAAAGACCATTTCCGCGCCACCACCGTTATTGGCTTCCGCACTTATATGACGCATTTCCGCAGGTAGCGATAAAGAAAAAAAGCAGCATTCAAAAGCGTTCTGTGGCTTTGAATGCTGCCTTTTACCTATAAAAAAACTACAAGCTTTTACGCTGTAACCTGCGCCAGTGCTGCCGTTGCAGCCTGCACCATCTTTTCGCCTTTTTCCCGGATCTGCTCCTCGGTCCACAGCAGGGAAATAGAAGTAGAAATACAGCGGCTCATAACGGCGTCCGATGCGGAGAAATCCTGTTGCTGCAAACCCGTCAAAGCCGCCTGCTGTTCAGCACTCATGCGGTTGTGTGTAGATGCGGTCTTTAAATGATCCCACTTGCGGATGTAGTGCCAGTTGTTGTCGAACCAGTAAAACGAGCCGGCCATGGCACCCGCTTCTTTCAGGGCGCTTACTACGGCACGGGTGGCTTCTTCGGTAGGTAAAAACCAGCTTACAAATGAGCAACTATCGCCCGCTTCATCAGGCACCCTGCGAAACTTGATGCCGGGAATTTGCGACAGCAGCGCTTTTAATTGTGCATGGTTCTTTTTCTGGGTGGCCAAAAAATCGGGCAGGCGGCGCACCTGCGCCAAACCCACAGCGGCATGCAGTTCCGAGATCCGGAAATTGTAACCCAGGTAGGGATGCAGGTCGGCACCGCGGTCTACGCCTTTATGGTCGTGGCCATGATCGGTATAAGCGTCCGCATTTATATAAACATCTTCGCGGTTGGTCATTACCACACCGCCTTCGCCGCAGGTGATGGTTTTTACAAAATCAAAAGAAAAAGTGCCGGCATCGCCAATGGTACCCAGCGACTTTCCTTTGTACGTGCCGCCAATGCTTTGGCAGGCGTCTTCGAGCAGCACCAGGTTGTGCTCTTTGCAAATGGCCTGCAGGGCGTCCATATCGGCCATGGAGCCGCACATGTGCACAGGCATGATGCATTTTGTTTTTGGGGTAATGGCCTGCCGCACTGCATCGGGGGCAAGGGTCAGCGTATCGTCCACATCTACCAGCACGGGCACGGCACCCACGCTCAGCACTGCTTCAAACGAAGCCACAAATGTAAAAGAGGGCATGATCACTTCATCGCCGGCGCCAATGCCCAGCACCGCCATGGCAGTGGTAAGGGCAGTGGTGCCGCTGGAGGTAAGCTGCGCATACTGGCAACCAAAAGTGGTGCAGATGGCGGCTTCCAGTTCTTTGCTTTTCCAACGGCCCTGGCGGGGGCCGTCAAATCCGTAGCGCATGAGCACACCGGTTTCCAGCACTTCCATTACTTCTTTGCGTTCGGCATCGCTCCACAATTCGTATCCGGGCATATAAGGAGTTTGGAGTTTAAAGTTTAGAGTTTAAGGTTCAGGGAGCAAAAGTAAGCCGGAAGACCGAAGTGGGAGGTTGGAAGTTGGGAGTATAAAGTGAAAACTACCCCAATCAATTCGCTTTGGTATCATTCGGTTTTTTGCCTTTTGTCATCCCGACGCAGGAGGGATCTGAGCGTTGCACAACTTGTGACTCTGCAACATTAAGATGCTTCGCTGTGCTCAGCATAACAAAGGCGGAATCATTGTGTTATCAGGAAAGGTAAAAAATCTGCCTTTGGCAAATAGTTGCTGATGCAATCGTTTACTTTTTTGTTTGCCCAAAAAAGTAACAAAAAAGGCACCCGAAATCAATGACAGCCTGATTTCGGGAATGTTCCTTGAGGTGGCTTTAGTGCTACTGTGGTGAAGTGCTGCAGAACATTATTCGGCAATTAAATACATGTATTGATATGGTAATGGCATAAGCCAACATTTTCAATTTTGCTATTGAGTTGTACCGCTGCACAGCGAACCAGCCGTACAAGAGTGCGACGCAACAACAACCTAATAGAATTACTAAAGCCCGTTACCCAAAACAAAAACCCCGGCCAAAGCCGGGGCTATGATACTTCCAAACTTTACAAACAAGGCCTAAACTTACATCAAAGCCGTAAGGCTTTTGAGCACGGCGCCGAGGCGCACCGCATCGTGAATGCGCTGCTTGCTGGTGCCGTGGCCCACCAGGGTTTTCTCATGTGAAGTAACGCAAAGCTCGCAGCCGTTGAGGGCACTTACCACCAGGCTTACCAGCTCAAAAAACTCTTTACCCAGCAGGGGGTTGGCCATGATGCTCATGCGGATGCCGGCCTGCGCCGTGTTGTAAAACTCTTCGTGCATAAAATGCCGGAAACGGTAATACACGTTGTTGGCATTGAGCAGCGAGGTGCAGGCCAGCACTTCGGCCACTTCGCCATCAGTAGCGCCGTTGGCAGTAGCCAAGGCGGTAAAAGCTTCCTGTAGGGCGGTCACTTTTTCGTTGGCGGCAACAGAAAGCGCCAGCAGGTAGGCTTCCTTCTTGCTTAGGGTTTCGGCGCCCAGGGCGTTGGCCACGTTGATCTTCAGGTCGCGCAGGAATTTTGAGTTGGCAGCGGCCAAGGCCTGCAGGTTGGGGCTCAGGTGGCTTTCGGCCAGGCCCAGCTCCTGCAGCAAGGATAGGGCTGCATTGCTTTCGGTAGCGATTCCAAACATGGAAGAAAAATTTAAAGATTAAGAAGGAATCTATAGTCCATGGACCATCGACAATGGACCATGGGCTTTTACGCTGTGATCGTGGCTTCGCCTTTTTGCCAGTTGCAGGGGCAGAGTTCATCGGTTTGCAGCGCATCCAGCACCCGCAGTACTTCTTTAACGTTGCGGCCCACGTTCAGATCGTACATCGATACCCAGCGAACAATGCCTTGGGGATCAACGATAAAAGTGGCGCGGTAAGCAACTTTTTCTTCAGCCTCTAAAATACCCAGTTCGGTAGCCAGCGATTTGCTGGTATCGGCCAGCATGGGAAACTGCAGGCCACGCAGGTCTTCGTGGTCGCGGCGCCAGGCCACGTGTACAAACTCGCTGTCGGTAGAAGCTCCTACCAGCACGGTATCGCGGTCGGCAAAATCCTGGTAGTGTTTGTTGAATTCGGCAATTTCGGTAGGGCACACAAACGTGAAGTCTTTGGGCCACCAGAACATCACCATCCACTTGCCGCTGTTCTTGATTTCTTCGTAAGAAAGGTCGTAAAATTCTTTTCCTTTTTCGATCGACACTACTGCCTTCTTGTTGAACTCGGGGAAGGACGCACCCAGCGATAAAACCTTGTTGCTCATCATATTCGGATTTAATTCGGGGTGCAAATGTCGGGGGGATGCATATTGGGGACAAACGAATTAATTGATGGGCTGATAGAGAAAAACAATAGGCGTGCAGGGACGGACTGATATGGGCGGCGGATGGCAGGCGACAGACTCCCATCTTGAGTTGGCTGCATCTTTTCGTTGTAATGCCCATTAAGAATAACATCGGGCAAAAGTGGGCTAACCACTTATGGGCGTAGCCCACACCTGTTGGTAGCAGGAAATTGGCAAATAGGCGGGTTTTGGGTGTAGCCCAACCCTGTGCAAACATGTATTACACCAAGAACTAAAGCACATCAAAGGGCTGATCTACGATCAAGGGCAATATTGTATCCTAATGCCCTTTTTGCTACCCAAAGGCTTGGGTTTAACCCAAACCTTGCAACAAGAGATTTACAGGAGCCATTTTTTGGGTATAAAGACGATTCTTAAAATGGCTACAGGGAGAAATTCAGGAGGCTTCACCAGGCACCGAGCCGCGGGCTTTATCGAGCAGGTCGCTCAATTGCTGAGCTTCGGCTTCACTCAGGTTGCCAACAATATTGTCCATTTCTGCATTGCGGTCATCCAGTTTGTGCAGCAGTTGCTGGCCCCGTTCGGTAATCAGTACATCCACCAGGCGTTTGTCGGCCGGGTTAATGCTTTTTTGCACCAGTTCTTTGGCAATAAGGCGGTCTACAATACGGCTGGTATCGCTCATTTTATCCAGCATCCGTTCCCTGATTTGCAGGGTGGAAAGCGGCACGGGAAAAGAGCCCCGCAGAATGCGCAGGATGTTGAACTGCTGTGGCGTGATATCTTCTGCAGCCAACAGGTTTTTGATGCGTTCCATTACCCACCCATGCGTGTACAACAGGTTAATGATGGCCTTTTGCTGGGTGTTGCGGAACTGCGCCTGCTGGATATCTTGCTCGATGCTCATGCTGTAAAAATACTTTCGATTTCGGATTTCGGATTTTTGATTTCGGATTTATAAATACCTCTATAAAGTTGTTTCCTTCATAGAACAATTTACCATCGGTAACAGGCAATCGTAAATCTGAAATCCCTTAATCGCCCCAAACCTTTACGCCTTCCGAACAGTTGGTGCAAATATCCACATTGCTGCGGCTGTGCAGCACTTTTCCCCGAAACTCGCGGTAAGCAGGGCTGTTCCATATTTCGCCAAAGCTTTGTCCCTGCAGGTGCCCCAGCTTGTGCTGTGCATCTTTATCAAAACAGCAGGGCACTACGGCACCATCCCAGGTAATCACCGGGTCGTGCCACAAGCGCCAGCAGTGGCGCTGGTTATTGCCTTTAAACTCCATCCTGCCTTGTCCATTTTTGCGGTAGCGGCTGTATTTACCAAGGGTGGGAATGAGGTTATTGGGGTCTTTTTCATAATCGTACACCTGCGCGGTTTTCAGCCATACGGCATCCACACCTATTTCTTTTCCCAGCCGTTTCACTTCTTCAATCTGGTGTTCGTTGTGGCGCACCACCAGGAACTGAAACACCACGAACGGCGTTTTGCTCCGTAGCTCCCGCTTCCATTTTACAATGTTGGCGGCGCCTTCCAGCACTTTATCGAGGCGGCCGCCCACCCGGTATTGCTGGTAGGTTTCCTGCGTGGTGCCGTCAATGGAAATAATGAGGCGGTCGAGGCCGCTTTCCACGGTGCGGCGGGCCACATCGTCTTTCAGGAAATGCGCATTGGTGCTGGTAGCGGTGTATATTTTTTTATCCGCCGCATACTGCACCATGTTCAAAAAATCAGGATTGAGAAAAGGCTCACCCTGGAAATAAAACACGAGGTAAGAAAGATGCGGCGCCAGTTGGTCGATGGTTTCGCGGAAAAAGTCTTTGCGCAGCCTGCCGGTGGGGCGGGTAAAAGCCCGCAGCCCGCTGGGGCACTCGGGGCAGCGCAGGTTGCACGAGGTGGTGGGCTCAAAGGAAATGGAAAGGGGCATACCCCACTGCACCGCCCGGCCGCTAAGCCGCGACAGGTGGTAGCTGCCCCACACTTTGGCCATGTTGGCCACCCGGCGGAGGGTAAGCTTGGATAAAAAATTAAGGCTGTCGGTCCAGTAGAAAGCCGCCATGCGGCGAAGATACAGGAACCGGTGGTTTGCAGGATTTTGGAAGGGCGGCATCGATACGCAAAAGGGCTAACAAGGCGCCTTTTTAAAGGACTTAGCCGGGCCCGTACCTTGCGCCAAGCCACGGGTTTGCATTTCACACCGCCCCGGTGTAATTTTTACCAGCCCATTTCACCTAAGTAATAAAACCAGGCATCATGAAAACATGGATATTTTTTGTCGCTCTGTTTATGGCCACGACTACACAAGCCCAAACCAGAGCCACTTCTGTCAAGTTCAACAAGGTGGTAACGCCGGCCATACAGCTGCAGGTGCCTTACGCCGAAGACATTGCCGAAGGCGCCATTATTCAAAAACTAAAAGAGATTGGCTACGAGCCCGAAACCAGCGGTGCACTCCTCTGGAAAAAGAATACGGTGGATGGATATTATGTGTTTAAAAACGTATCGCTGCGCGACCTGGAGGGCAAGCCTGTAGACCTGTATTTTAAAGTAACCCAACCCAGCCGCAAGGAAAAAGGCAAGGCCGATATCTTTATGCTCGTAAGCAACGGCCTCGACCAGTTTTACTCTTCCGAAACCGACCCGAAAGTGTATGAATCGGCCAACCGGTTTTTGGCCGGCTTTCAGGACTACAGCGCCAGCTACAAACTGGATGTGGATATTCGAAACGGTGAGGAAGCGGTGAAAGCTGCCGAAAAGAAATACAGCAAATTGAAAGAAGACGAAAAGGACCTGGAGGAAAAACTTCAATCCAATCGCAAACAGCAGGAAGCACAGTTGAAAGCCATCAACGATGAGCGGGCCAGGCTGGAAGAACTGCGCAGGAAAAAGTTGCCGCAGTTGTAACAACAATTGCCCGTTAGGAATAGTGCGACTTCCAAATCACCAAAACCATCACCAAACCAAAATTTATGGCAACCCTAAAGTTGATGCGGCCTGATGAACAAAGCAACAGGTCTGCCGCAATGGTAGTGTTTTTAAACGGGCAACCATTGGGCAGTATTTTAAATGGCGAAACCAAAATATTCGACATTCCTGCAGGCTCATACAAGTTGGATGCTAAAATAGAAAGCCAGGGAAGCAGGACACGTAAGTTTTCCATCAGCAGCGCTGGCCTTAAATCTTTTGTTATCAGCAGTGCTGCCAAGGCCAACGCACCAGAGCCTCTGCTATCCGGAAGTTTTCTCGATGTGTTCATAGGCAGTTTGTTACTCCTCTATTATTTCACGGTTGGGCATAACCGCTATTTGAATATTGAAGAATCTGCGTTTACCTGAATTAAGTGCCTTTTCAACTGTATTTACTTATTGCTGTAATAAAAAATTCAAAAAAGCAAGATGCACCAAACCTTTTTTGCCTGCACACCTTTTTATAACCATGGCTGAAGAGGAAATCCATTGCATTTTTGCACCATCTTTAGCATATTTACCCACCTGCTAACCCTGCACATTTATTACTTTCACCTTTTCATTTGCCCATGGCTGCAACCGATTTCAACTCCATGTTTCGCCTCGCCGCAGGCTTTGTGCAGCACACGTCGCGGCACGTTTTTCTTACCGGTAAGGCAGGCACCGGCAAAACCACTTTTCTGCGGTATTTAAAGGAAAACAGCTTTAAAAATATTGCCATCGTTGCCCCTACCGGTGTAGCGGCCATCAATGCGGGTGGCGTTACCATGCACTCTTTTTTCCAATTGCCCATGGGCACGTACCTGCCTACGCGGCAGTATGTGCCCGGCGATGTGGGCGGCGAACTGAACAACGAAATCACGCTGTTTAAAAACCTGCGGCTCAACAAGCAAAAACGAGAACTGATGCGGGAGCTGGAGCTGCTGGTGATTGATGAAGTAAGCATGGTGCGGGCCGATATGTTGGATGCAGTAGACGCTATTTTAAAAAGCGTACGGCAGGCCACGCACCTGCCATTTGGCGGCGTACAGGTGCTATACATTGGCGACCTGTACCAGTTGCCGCCAGTGGTGGCCGGGCGGGAGTGGCAGGTGCTGAAAGATTTTTACCGCAGTCCGTATTTCTTCGATTCGCTGGCGGTGCAGGGGGCTCCGCCGGTATATATAGAGCTGAATAAAATTTACCGCCAAAGCGATGCGGCGTTTATTGAAGTGCTCAATAATATCCGCAACAACACCGCATCGGCAGCGGACCTGGGCTTGCTCAACAGCCGCTACCAACCCGGCTTTGTGCCGCCTGCTGAAGAAAGTTATATCACGCTGACCTCGCACAACAATAAAGCCGACGCCATCAACCAACGCGAACTGGCCAAGCTCAAGGGCAAGGTGCACCATTTTGAAGGAACCGTTACCGGCGATTTCAGCGACAAAGCTTTCCCGGTTGACAAGTCGCTGGGCCTGAAAGTGGGCGCCCAGGTCATGTTTATTAAAAACGACAAGGGCGAAAGCCGCCGTTTTTTCAATGGAAAAATTGGCGTGGTGAGCCGCATAGAAGAAGACAGGCTTTATGTAACCTTTCCGGGCGAAGAAGGTGAGCTGGAGGTAGAGCAGGAAACCTGGCACAACATCCGTTATACCTACGACCGCGATGCCGATAAAATTGAAGAAGAAGAACTGGGCTCATTTACCCAATACCCGGTGCGGCTGGCCTGGGCTATTACTATTCATAAAAGCCAGGGCCTAACCTTCGACCGGGCCGTGGTAGATGCCGGCGAAGCATTTGCCGCAGGCCAGGTATATGTTGCCCTCAGCCGGCTGACCTCTATGGGAGGCATGGTGCTGTGTTCCCGCATTCCGGCAAGCAGCATCCGCACCGATGAACGCATCCACGCTTTTTCTCAAACAGGTCAAAGCGAAACCGACCTGCAGCAACTCCTTCAGGAAGAACAAAAAGTGTTTGTAACCCAAAGCCTGCTGGCCACTTTTCAGATGGGCAAACAGGTAGAACTGCTGGAAGGGCACCTGGAAGCTTATGGCAGCCGCACTATTCCGGATGCCGAAGAAGCGGTGGAATGGGCCAGTGGCCTGCTGCTCAAAGGCCGCGAACTGCAAGGCGTGGGGTTGCGTTTTATTCAGCAACTGGCAACCATGCTGCCCACCGCCGAAGAAGATGGGTTCAAACAGCTATCTGCCCGTATTGAAGCCGCCGCACAGTTTTTTGTAAAAGGCATAGACGAGGGCCTGTTGCAACCCATTCGCGACCATGCAGCCGCCTGGCGCATCAAAACAAGGGTAAAAAAATACGGCAAAGACCTGGAAGCCCTGGCCACCGCCATAGAGCGGAAAAAATGGGCCATACAGCACGCCGTGCACTTGGCCAAAGGCCTCACGCAGGGGCTAGATGCCATTGCCTTGTTGCAGATTGTGGAACAGCAACGCAAACGCCAGGTGCAGGAAGTAGTGGTCAAAGAAAAAGCTGCTAAAGGTGAAACCAAGGCCATTTCGCTGGAAATGTTTCGCAAGGGAAAAGACATTGCTTCCATTGCCGCCGAACGCAACCTTACGGTTTCCACCGTGGAAGGCCACCTGGCTGCTTACATCGAAACCGGCGAAGTAGATGTAAGTGACGTGGTGCCGCCGCACAAAATTCCCGTTATACTTTCAGCCATAAAAAAAGCAGAACCCAAAACCCTGGGGACCCTTAAGATAAAGCTGGGCAACGATTATTCGTACGGCGAAATAAAAGCCGTGATGAGCTACATGACCCGACTGGAAAAAGACCCGGTGAACGAAGACATGTAATTGTTTTGAACCACGGAGACAGGGAGGTCACTGGGGAACACAGCATTTTTCTTTGTGCAACACCCTGTCCCCGTGCCTCCGCGGTTCAACCGCTCAATGCGCTATTTTTGTTTGCACCTCCAAAACCAAGCGCATGTCTACAGTACTGTTTGAAGTAAAAGAAGGCGTGGCCGTTATTACCCTCAACCGGCCCGAAAAATATAACGCTTTTATCCGCGAAATGGCCCTGCTGCTGCAGGAGCACCTTGATGTGTGTAAAAAGGAAAAAGAAATCCGCGCCGTGTACCTAACCGGTGCTGGAAAAGCATTTTCTGCCGGCCAGGACCTGGACGAAGTGGTGGACCCGAATGGGCCCAGGCTGCCCGCTATTCTTGCCGAACATTACAACCCTATTGTGCGGATGATCCGTAAGCTGGACAAGCCGGTAATTGCGGCGGTAAACGGCGTCGCTGCCGGCGCCGGTGCCAATATTGCCCTTTGCTGCGATGTGGTGGTGGCGGCCGCTTCGGCTTCTTTTATCCAGGCATTTTCCAAAATTGGCCTGATACCCGATAGCGGCGGCACTTTTTTCTTGCCCCGGTTGGTAGGCTGGCAAAAGGCCTCGGCACTGATGCTTACCGGCGAAAAAGTGCCTGCAGCCGAAGCAGAACGCATCGGGATGATTTACAAGGTTTTTGCCGATGATGAATTTGCCCACAGCTCTATGCAGCTGGCCCAAATGCTGGCCCAAATGCCTACCAAAGGCCTTGCCTTTACCAAACAGGCACTCAACGGATCATTTCAAAATCATTTTGAAGACCAGCTGCACGATGAAGAAGTGCTGCAGCAGCGTGCCGGCACCACCACCGATTTTGCCGAAGGCGTACAGGCATTTCTGGAAAAAAGGGCACCCAGGTTTAAGGGAGAATAAAGGCAATTTACGATTTTGGATTTTGGATTGACGATTGGCTCCTTTTACAATCTGGTTTGTTATCTGCTGGTTAGACTCGGCCTTTTCCTAACAATCGTAAATCCAAATTCGTAAATCGTAAATAAATATTGGTACACTATGAATAAAGAAGGAAACCCTGCACCACAAGCAGTTGTGGCCCACATGATAGAGCACGACGCCTTTAGCCGCTGGCTGGGCATAGAAGTGCTGGAAGTGCGGGAAGGCTACAGCAAAATACGCATGACGCTGCGCGATGAAATGCTGAATGGCTTTGGCATCATCCACGGCGGTATTGCTTTTTCGCTGGCCGACAGCGCTTTTGCTTTTGCGTGCAACAACCGCAACAACCTGTCGGTGGCGCTGGATACTTCCATCAATTTTACCAAGACCACCCTGCCCGGCGAAGTGCTCACCGCCGAAGCCACCGAGCAGCACAATGGCCGCAGCACCGGGCTGTACCAGGTACGCATCACCCGCAACGAAGAGGAGGTAGTGGCGCTGTTCAAAGGGGTTTGTTTTCGTACAGGAAAAGCTTTAGTTTAATGGGGCACCGGAGGCGCCGGTGCTAAAAATGCCATTATGAAAAGCGTTTCCTACTGGGCCAGCCGCCATTTGTGGCCTGCCCGCCTGTTGTTGGTGGCTGGTCAAGTTCTGCTAACGCTGCTGGCCATCTTTGTTGGCAAGTCATTGGCCCAGCTAGATATTGTACTGCCTTTTTACCTTATTTATCTGCTGGTACCGCCTTTTGCCCTTGCATGGATCCTGCATCCGGGGGGCAGTGGCCACAAAACATTTAGCCGGCGTAAATGGTGCGAAGGCACTGTTGCGGGTATTGGCTTTTTGGTAATTGTGTGCATGTGCAGCCAGCCGTTGCCGGCACTGAACAGATTGGCTCCTGCCTGGTCCAATACACCCGCAGCATACCCTGTTACCATCCAAAAAATAGAACAGCATGCGGTAGATAAAAAGCCGGTACTGAAAAAAGGAAAGGTGCGGCAAAAGCTGGCAGACAATATCCAGGTGATTCGCAAACTGTACCGGCAGGGGCCCAGGGGCGTGAAGTATGCTTTGATAATTTTTTCGGTGGTGGTTGCCCTAGGCCTGGTGTCCCTATTATCCGCATTATCCTGCACCATTGCCTGCAACGGATCTGAAACCTTAGCGCTTTTTGTTTTTTTGTTGGGCAGCACACTGGTCATTTTTCTGACCATCCGGGTGATCAAAGCAATTCAACGTAAATACCTGAAGGAGCTACAAAAAAGAAATGGCCCGCCAGGCGAGGCGCCCCCATCTTTGTAGTGGTGAAAGAAAATATCGTTGCACTTTTTCAAACTTACCCGGAGGCCGCTTTGGTCATCAGCCTGGCCGCCAGCATAATGGTAGCAGTGCTGGGCCTGGTGCCCAGTGTTTTTATTACCGCGGCCAATATTCTTTTCTTTGGGTTTTGGCGCGGCACATTCATTTCCTTTTTGGGCGAAGCCCTTGGTGCTGTTGTTTCTTTTTGGCTGTACCGCAAAGGTTTTCGCAACATGATGGGTGGTGCCCTGAACCGCTACCCCAAAGCCCGCAGGCTGGTAACAGCAAAAGGCAAAGAAGCCGCCATGCTGATTTTTTCCCTGCGCCTGTTGCCCTTTGTTCCATCGGGGCTGGTAACCTTTGCAGCGGCAGTGGGCACGGTGCCGGCCTGGCTGTTTGTCACCGCATCATCGCTGGGAAAACTACCTGCCTTATTGCTGGAAGCCTATGCCGTATACCAGGTTACCGCTTTTGGCTGGCAGGGAAAATTGTTGTTGACCATCGCAGCGCTGGGGTTGCTTTACTGGGTTTGGCAGCGCAACAAGTCAAGTAAAAAGGCCCCCAGAGAAGACAATACCTAAAGATCATTCTTGAAAACCGGCGCTGTGTATTCTTCTGCTCTGGCTTTGGTGCTGGCAAAAAACATCAATACCGCACCTGAAAATAAAAGCATTGCGGCTACCCAAAGCAGCCAGTTGTACAGCGGGCTATTGGTGCCAAACAGCAGGCTTGTACCCTGAATTCCCAACAACGCTTCCTGCATTAGCACTCCTGCAGTAAATATCCATACCGCCAGGCGGGTAAAACCCTTTTGAGCCGGCAACCCCTTCCACTGAATATAATGCGCCAATATATAAAGGCTCACCAACCCCAGGAAAATAAGGTGCAAAAACCCGATGATAATGGACCGGAGGCCGAACACGGCCTGTCCCAACTCGGGTACAAGCGTACCGCTTTGCAAAATTGATTTTACTATAAAAGAAAGCAGCACCAGGCGCCATAAGGTGCGGGAAAGCGAGTGGTCAAAAAAACTGCCTGCCAACAATTGCCGGCGCAGCGGCCAAAGTGCAGCAAGGGAAGCAAGCAACAGCACCACGCCAACGGCCGACACTACATCAAACCAAAGCGGATGCGGATGCCACAGCAGCGAAAGAAACAGCGTAGGAACTACTGCTGCGCATTGGAGCAGGGCAAAACGCCGGGCAGGGGCCGGTGCGTTTTGCCCAAACATAAAAGCAAAGGAAAGCGCAAATACGCCCAGGGTAAACAATCCGTTGTACTGAAAATGCAGGTAATAATATTGCGCATCGCGGTGCAGGATGGTATTGACATTGCCCGACCCCCACAGCCAACCCAACATGATGGGTCCGGCTACTGAAAGTACCATACTGGCCAGGGCGCCGAGTGCCAATAGCGGTGCAGGTTGCTGCCAGGAGGCACGCGGACTCAGTTGTACAAACCGGATAATAAACCAAGCTGCGGCTACCCCGTACACAGCAGCGAAAAAAAGCGCCGCCCCACCAAAGCCTTGCAGCAGCAACGCCACCAACATGCCCCAGCACGACAGCACCACCACCCATAACAGCGGGAAAAAAGAGGGTCGCTGCGCCGCTTGAATAAATGTGTAGGTAAAAAGCGCAAACAAGGAAAATGAAACCCACCCGTTAAACGCAAAATGGGTATGCGCTGCCAGCAGGTTGCGGTAATCTATAAAGGGAATGGAAAATAGAATTTTGCTACGCAACAAAAACCCAAGCATTGCCACCACGCAGAGGTGGCCCAGCGAAATATTGATCCATAACTTTTGCTTGGTCATGCTTTTGGTTGAACTAAAAAGAAGGCAACTGCGCGGCCGGTACCTGCAGCACAAAAATAACAAGGCCGATGTCATTGTACCCCATGTATATAACAAAAGACACAGGGTGGGCACATGTAACCATGGTTCCGCCGCTGTGTCTTTTCACCGCTATTTAAAAAGCTGTTGTCCTTAGTTTTTGCCGTCGTTTTGGCGCATAAATTCGAGCAGTGCCCTTGCATCTTCATCGGAGAGGTTTTGGTTGGGCATGCGCACCAGGCACTCTTCCAGCATTTGCTGGGCAGCAGGGTCTTTTTGCAGCATCTCATCCACGTTGGTGGAAAAGTTCATGATCCACTCCGGGGTTCTGCGGTCGGTTACGCCTTTCCAGCCCGGGCCCACCATTTTTTCGTCGGTTAACTTGTGGCAGCTCTGGCATTTCATTTCATATATGGCTTTGCCGCTGGCTACCATTTTTTGGTCCAAAGGGTGGGTCAGCTCCACGTTTTGAAATTTGCCGATGCCTTTATCGCTGCTGCTGCCAGTGGAGGGTGCCGCATCGGTGGTTGACGGTGTGGTGGCTGTGGCATCGCTTCCGGTAGTGCTTTCTGTGCCCCCTTCATTACTGCTGTTGCCGCAGCCTACGGTCAGCGCTAAAAAACCGCAACCAAGCAGTAAACCCAACAATTTTTGTTTAGTCATAAAAAGGATTTTATTAGGAAATTCCTTGTACCAGATGTAAAAAACATGCCACTGCAGGGTCACTGTATTTTTTGGCTATTCCGTTGCGGCGGTTGGTGCTGTCAAAGAGCACAACAACGCATCGCCACAAGGGGTCCGAACTGCATGTGGATCAATTCGTTCGGCACTTGGACCATAATTTGGCCTTGTATTAAAAAAATCACTATAAAAGGGCGGTGGTAATTGAATTGGATATAAATTACAGCGAACCATCATCAAAAATCGGTTTTGGGGTCGCAATGTTAATTATGCCGGTAAATTTGCGCTCCAATTAAACAGCAGTACCTATGCAAAAGCAAACCCTCCAATTTCCTAGCATTGAAAGCCTTGCGGCATTTGCCCGCCAGGTAAGTGCGGGCTATCTGATCAACACCAACAAGCTTACCCTCACCGGCGGCTTTCGCGATGCCGATATTGAACTGGCGCAGCAACGCTTTAGTGCGGCACTGGTAGAGACCAACGAAAAAACGTATCAGTACTAAAGGGCTCCCCTTTTATGTTTGCTTTTCGGCTTCCGGCTTAAGTTGTTTGCTATTCGCTCATGGAATTGGCCGATACACTTCCGGCCTTCACTGTTTCATTTCCGGTATGGTAGCGGGGTTTCAACAGTTTTCTTTCCTGCAGGTTGGTTTTAATGATCGACAATACTTTTTCCGCTATTTTATCATCTATCCGCCCCGCCATAAAAGCAATCAGCTTGTCCACCAGAAAATTGGAGTCGTACACATTTTTTACCAGCGTATTGGCCCGCTTTTTCACCAGGTCAAAATAGTTGTCGATGTAGGCTTCCTCGGGCAGGTCCATTTTGTACAGCGGCAGTTTTCCTTTTTCGGTGTACACTATTTTGCGCAGCGTGTCGGTTACCTGCACTTCTTTTACCTTCATGGGTTCGGGCAAATCCACATCCGGTATGATAGGTACCCATTTTATTCCTTTTTCATCGGTGTAGCTAAAGCGGTCGAGTGCCTCCTGGCTGCCGTACCCCTTTAGTACCGCTTCCACGCAATCGTGGCTTTCGGTGCCGGGAGTTTCGTCCACATTTACCACAAAATATTTCCGCAAAAAGCTTTGGCAATTGTGCCGGCCCAGGAAAAAGTCGTGCACCCGGTATTCGCGGCTGATGAAACCGCCGAAGCCGCCCAGGGCTCCGCAGGCAATGGCATGTTCGGGCTTCTCGGCATCGCTACGCGACGGGGCCACCACGTGCAGGCCATAATTTTTTTTATCGTAGGCATCAATGGCCTGTTTGGCGTCAAAAAGCAACTGGGCCCGCATGGCGCCCACCAGGTTCAGGCCATAACGGAGAATGGTTTCCGACTGGTGGGTCGGCTCTTGAATGTCAAAATCATAACTGGGAAACGGGTCGATAAGCAACACTGAATAGTTGGTAAGCTCCTTTTTTTCCTCCATCCGTTCCGTATCGGTCATGGCATTTACTTCCAGCAGTTTTTGCTCCATGTTGCGCTCTTTCAGCCGTATCTGCAGCATCATATCGCGCAGCATTTCCACGGGTTCGTTGTTGGAGGTGCCGCCATCCGCATTGAGGCTGCGGTACAGGTCTTCCCTATCCTGTACAGCCTTGCCCAGGCCGATGGTTTCCTGGTTAAATTTGTCGTTCTTCCTAAAAAAGGGATTGTCCCAGATGTATTTTGCGGGCCGCTCCACCAGGCGGGGCCGCAGACCAATGGGAAAAGCACCGGTAGCTTTGGATGCCTGTATCACCTGCTTTAGCCTTTCCATGTTTTTGAACGAAATTTCCATCCGTCCATCCCCGTCGTAGGCATCGCTCCAGCGGAAATGGGCTATATCGCGGTGCTCCGAAATATATTGTTCGGAGGAAGCATTGGCCTTGCTGCTGAGCTGGTATTTAATTCCGGTTACGTTGAACAGGGTCATAAAAAGCTCCAGGTCGCGACTGAGAAATGGGGGCAGTGCTGCCTCTTCCCTGCCCAACTGTTCGGCCAGGTTGCGTACATACTGTTCGAAATTGTTGGCTACGGCATCAATAAAATGCGAGTTCATGGCCGATGGAATATGGTAATCCTGGATATCGCTGTCGTCGAGCATTTCAGCAAATACGTCACTGTTGCCCGTTAGTTCCACCCACGTTTTCCAGAAAATATTTTTATCGGGATTGACCGTGTAGCTGTTGTCAGGGTTCAACACCGGATGTTCCACTTTGTCGCGCATGCCAAAAAAGGCCATGCCTGCAGTAATGCCGCCGCCGGAGGAGCCGCCCAGCAGGTCAATTTCCACACGGTGGCTGGGAATGCTGGGGTCCTGGCCACGGGCAGCTTCCCATTTGGTCAGCGCTTCCATTAAAAAATCGATAACGCCGGCTGTATACGCACCTGCCGATACCGAACCGGCCATACACAAACCCAGGTGAAAAGTAGGATGATTCATACAAAAATGGTTGGGGATTCAATGGTTGAAAGAATGTGTTTTGAGGCAGAGCAGGATGTTGGATAATTGGGTATAGAGGTTAGCTTTCGGGCCTGGCGGCGGCAGGGTAAAGAAATAAAAATAACCAACGGCATGCGCCGCTGATTGGCTATCTGCAAGTAAGCCAGGCAGATAGACATTAAACCTACAATGCCCCTTGCACAAATGCAATAGGGAGGGAAAAATAGTCCATCGTCCATGGACTATGGACTATCTAACCAACAGCACCATGCCCTTGAGGTGTACTTTCTTTCCGTCGGCCAGGGTTGCGGTCAGCAGCCACACATAATTTTCCGAAGGCAATTTCTTGTTGCTCAGGTTGCCGTTCCAGCCCCCCTGCGGATCGTTGGGCGCAACACCCTGCACCGAAAACACCTGTTGGCCCCAGCGGTTGAATATGCGGAAATTATCTACCCGCACCACGTCGGGACCGGCCATTACATAAAACACATCATTCAACCCGTCGCTGTTGGGCGAAAAAGCATTGGGCATATTTACTACCCCACCACTAAAGGTCCGCACCGTGGCCAGTGCCGTGTCGGTACATCCATATTCGTTGGTAGCCGTGAGCATGTATTGCACCGTATGCTGCGGCGTAGCCACCGGCGCCGGGCAGGTAGTACACGACAAAAACTGACCGGGCGACCAGTTGTACAAAGTAATGTTGCCTCCGCTGGCCCCTGCCAGCAGGGTTACCGGTTGCAGGCGGCCGAGGGCGGTATCGGAAGGGGTAATGCTGGCTACAAAAGGTATGATGGCAGCCGCATGTGCATTGTTGGTAAAATCTGTTTCGGCAAAAACTGCGGTGCTGTTGCCGCCCGTGCCACCTTTATCATTCACTACCGCCACCAGTTGGTTGCTGCCCGGTGTTTGCACAATATGGATAAATACACGGCAACTATCGCTGGCGGCAGCTTGCGTATAAAAAACAGGTTGCAGCAATTTGGCCGAAGTTCCATTACCGTCATAAAAAGAAACCGGCAGCCCTTTGGGCACTGAATCGTACTGGTTGCCCATGCAAATGCGGAACCGAACCAGCGTGGTGCTGCTGCTGTAGCAGGCCGTTTCCAGGATTTCAACCCGAAAATCAGGCGGCAGCACTTTTACCACGGCAGTACCCCTGATCGGGCAGCCGTACTGGTTATTGGTGGTCATGCGCACCGTATCGGTGGCAAAGGGCACCACCTGCGGTTGGGCGCAACTGGTGCAGCTTAACGTATAACCGGCACCGTTAGTCCACCGGGTGCTGGAGGGGTCTACCACTGCCGAGGTAATGCGCATGGTTACTGCCGATTTTCGCAGCACGGTAGTATCGGCTGGTTGCAGTTGCACCTTTTCTGGCTGGTATGTAAGCTGGGAAATATTGTTGATGTAATCCTTTTCCTTAAATGTTGTATCCCTTCCGTCGTTCATGGGCAGCGAGGGGCCATCGCTGTTTACGGCAGCAAACAACACGCCTGCATCTTTTCCGCTGATCCTGTGTACATGGCTGGCTTTTTGCGCCGCTACATGAACGGGAGCTGTAAACAGCGGGCCTAATAACTTTCCGCCACCGGCAGGGTTGCCATCGAAAAATGCCACCGGCAGGCCCTGGCGTAGTTCGCCCCGCCTGAAGCTGTTGTTGATGGTAAACCATACTATCAGGCTATCGTTGGCGGCGCAAATCACGCTGTCTATGACAACTGTGTAATCATCGGCAGGCGGCACTTTAATAAACACAAAAGCCGTATCGGTACAACCCCAGAAGTTGGCCGCAACTACCTGCTTGGTACGTGAGGTATCGGCAAAGAACTGCGGGTTGGGGCAATCGGTACAGCTTAGCCGTGCAGCATCGCTCCACCGGTAGCTGCGCACCGAATCGGGGCTGGCAGTTGCTACCAATTGCAGTGTATCGCCAGGCTCCAGCACCGCCTGCGCCGGGGCCACCGAAACCCCGAAACCTTCATAATTATACGAATGGCTATTATTGGTGTAGTCCTTTTCTAATAGTTGTGTAGCGGGCAGCACCCGGGGCAGGGGCCCGCCGCCATCATTTACCAAAATATAAAGTGGGCCGGCACCACCCGGGCTTATTTTTCGGGTAAATGAATCTTCCTTTTTGCGCACCGTATCCGGCAGCACAAATGCGGGTGCCAGCGGGGTGGCATTTGCCGAAAACGGATCGCCTCGGTAAAACTGAACCTGCAGGCCTTTGGGCAATACACCGCGTTTAAAACTGTTGGCCAGGGAAAAAGACACCTGCAGGCTGTCGCCGTTGGCGGCACATTCCACCTTGTTGATGCGGCCCGTAAAATCGTTGTAGGGCGGCACTTTTATAGAAACCGCGGCACTATCAAAACAGCCATACATACTGGTGACCAGCACCTGCCTGACGGCATCGCTGGTGTCGGCAATAAAGCGTGGGTTGGGGCAGGTAACACAACTAAGGTTTTGCGCCGGGCTCCACCGGAAGGCTCGTGGTGCAGTTCGCCCACCCGATGCAAAAAGCTGCAAGGTATCGCCGGGCTCCAGCACTGCCGTGACCGGTGCCGCCGTAGCCCGGAAACGGAAATTGGAAAATACCGCAATGTTGTTGTCATAATTTTTTTCAAACATGGCGCTGCCCGGCAACTGCACCGGCACCGTGGCGCCGCTGTCGTTGAACACGGCATACAATACATCGAGGTTAGGGCGGCCCACCTCCAGAATAGTGGTGTACAGGTAGCTGCAGCAAAAACCCTCCACCGGCTGCTCCAGGAAAAACGCCGACCCTATTTTTTTGGCCCCGGCCAGCCTGGGATTGGCGTCGTAAAAAGCAATGGGCGTACCTGCGGGAATGGCGGCATATCCAGAGTTGCACACAAAAAACGAAACCCGCACCTTGGTTTGCTCATAACAATCTACCCCGCTGATGTACACCTGCCCGTCTTGTGTGGCATCGAACACCTGCACCGGAAAAACATCGGTGGTATCGGCACAGCTGCCCGATGTGGCCACCAGCCTGAAATAATACATGCCCGGTTCGGTAAATTCGTACTGCAGGTCTTTGGAGTTGGCTACGGTTTGCTCGGTACCTGTTTGGGTACGCATCAGCCAGGTAAAAGACTGGGCGTTTTCGGAGGTATTGGTAAACAACACCGTGTCCCGGTAAACAGGCGCTTTTGCGGCAATGGTTCTTTTATCGGTAAAAAACCGGGCGGTTACCCCACAGTTGACCACCACGTAGCTTGTTTGCGTAGCAAAACAATTATTTGCATCGGAGGCCTTCAGCGTTATTTTAAATCTTCCCGGCCGGTTAAATTGATGGCTGTAATTAGTGGAGGTAGCCACCAGCGTGTCATTTACCAGCCATTGGTATTGCGTAGCCCCTGCAGATGTATTGGTAAAATCCAGCCGATCGCCCACCAGCGCATGCGGGCCGCGCCACCCAAACCGGGCAGCAACTGCACCGGTACAGGGTTTTTCGCATTTATTTTCCAGCAAGCCCTTGCGCACCGTGGCCAGCACACCACGCATCCGTTCGGCCTGCCCCTTGGTAAATTCGTTCTGGCAGGACTCCAGGCTGTAATCCATAAAGTTGTGGATGGGATCGGTTGTATCACGTGCAAACCCCGACAGCGTATCGGTGTAACAAGAATTCATGGGGTCGCTGCACGAGGTCACCCCATACATCATGGCATCCGGCGGCGTATCGCAAACGCGGTCGCCGGTGGTGGTGCAGTCGTTGTTTTGGCAGCTCAGGCCCTCAAAAGTATGGTATAACCCAAGGTAGTGGCCCATTTCGTGTACCAGTGTTACACCAAATCCCGTTGAAACAATACCATCGAGCGGGCCGCCACCGGGTGGCATGGTGGCATAGGCACCAATGGGGCCTTTGATCCATTTACCACAGGAATAGGTCATAAAGCCCTCGTAGTCCATGGTATCTACCATCCAGATGTTGATATAATGTTGCGGATCCCACTGCACCAGGAGCTTCAACTTGCGGTCTTCGATCACGGGGTTGAGATGGCCGCCAAAAAAGGAAGGCGTACGGGTGATGCCGGTGGTGATGCCGCCTTCGGGATCGGTTTGGGCCAGGCAAAAACGAATGCGGGTATCGGCGCCTTTGCTGGCTGCATATTTACCCCCTTTGCCAAATGCGTCGTTCAATTCTTTCACCGCATCCTGTACCAAACCATTGGTAATATGCTCGGGTTTACGGCTTACTATGTGAAAAACAACAGGCAGGGTAACGATCTCTTCGTTGAGGATGCCCGTACCCGAAAGAATCCGGTTGTTGGTTTGCTGCTCCTGTTGCACAAAAGCGGCGTTTTGGCGCAGTTGCTCCATTATTTTATCGGTGCCGCACCCAATGGCACCTGCTGGGGGCAGGTTACTGTTTTGCAGAAAAGGCCGGGATGGCGCCTGCGCATTAACCCGTTCCGGGGCTAGTAGGGCCAGCAGGCATAGGAGCAGCAGCAGTAAGTTTGCCTTCATGTTTATTGGGGGCAGGCATGGCCAGGGCAGGTTTTGTTTTCAGGAAAAACCGCCCGGACAGCAGTGTTCTTTTATTGGTAAATGGAAAAATGTAGCAGCTGTTCCATAAAATACGGATTGCGGCAGCAAAAAGCAGTAACGGGTTGCCTTAAAACCTGCCAGGAAATAGCCACAAAATAAAAACCGGCAATCATATTCCCAACCTTTATCCCCATTTATGCAACAGGGCATAAAGGGCAGTGTGCAGCATTTTCTGGTTTTCGTGTTCCTCAACGCAGTGGAAAAGTAAAGCAAATTAAAAAGCTGCACGAGATCGCTTGTTGCCGAATGAGGGCAGAAGTAAAGTATAGCTGCACGTAAATGCTTTGCCTTGCGGCAGTTCTATTTCCTATTTTTGGCCCGCTGCCACCAAAGCAGTTCCATTTTACCCCACTTTACAAAATCAACAAAATGATTGATGCGTTTGAAAAGATCCCCGTCAGCATTTACCCCACTTACCAGGAAGGCGCAAAAGCCGCGGCCCAAAAAATAGCCGAAACCATCCGCGAAAAGGCAGCACAAGGACAGCCCTGTGTGCTGGGCCTGGCCACCGGCGCCACACCCAAGGCCATGTATGCCGAACTGGTGCGCCTGCACCGCGAGGAAGGATTGAGCTTTAAGCATGTAATTTCCTTTAACCTCGACGAATATTACCCCATCGATCCCGAAGCATATCAAAGCTATTACAGCTTTATGCACCGGCACCTTTTTGCTCATATTGATATAGACCCCAAAAACATACACATACCCAATGGCAGCCTGCCCAAAGAAGAAATAAAAGCGCACTGCCTGGAGTACGAAGCACAGATAGAAGCGCTGGGCGGCATCGACCTGCAGGTGCTGGGTATTGGACAAAATGGCCACATAGGCTTTAACGAACCGGGGTCTTCCATTTATTCCCGTACCCGCCTCATTAACCTCGAAAACTCTACCCGCCTGGCCAATGCTTACGAATGGCCCAACATTTCGCAGGTGCCGCGGCTAGCCGTTACCGTGGGTATCTCAGTTATTTTAGGGGCAAAAAAAATTATACTGCTGGCATGGGGCACCGGCAAAGCTGCGGTAGTGCGGCAATCGGTGGAAGACCATATGACCGAACAGGTGCCTGCCTCCTTGTTGCAACAACACCCCGATACGGTGTTTTTTTTGGACGAAGGTGCCGCCAGCAACCTTACACGGTACCGCAGCCCGTGGCTAACCGGCGATATTGAATGGACGCCAAAAATCATTAAAAAAGCGGTGGTAAACATGGCGCTGCAGCGCAATAAGCCGGTGCTGTCGCTTACCGATAGCGACTATATGGAAAGCGGTCTTTCGGACCTGCTGGTGGAGCGGGGCGATGCGTACGAGGTGAACCTGCAGGTGTTTTATATGCTGCGCGATTCCATTACCGGCTGGCCCGGCGGCAAGCCCAACGCAGTGATACCAGCCCACCCCGAACGGTCGGAGCCTTACCCCAAACGGGTGCTGCTTTTTTCGCCCCACCCCGACGATGATATTATTTCGATGGGCGGCACTTTTCAGCGCCTGCACGACCAGGGCCACGAAGTGCATGTGGCCTACCAAACCTCGGGCAACATTGCCGTAACCGACGAATTTGTTACCCGTTTTTTAGATTTTGCCGTAGGCTTCGAAGAAATTGCGGGCATCGACAACAGCCGGTCGCAGCAGATTTTAGGGGAAGTGCAAACTTATTTAAGCCGCAAAAAACAAAGCAACATGGATAGCGAGCAGATCCGTGCCATTAAAGGCCTCATCCGCCGCGGCGAAGCCAGGGCTACCTGCCGCTATGTGGGCTTGCCCGATGCACAAATCCATTTCCAAAACCTGCCCTTTTATGAAACGGGCACCATCGAAAAAAAGCCAATGGGAGAACAGGATGTACTGTTAACCATGGACTTATTGCGCCAGGTAAAACCCCAGCAGGTATTTTGCGCCGGCGATCTTGCCGACCCGCATGGTACGCATAAAGTGTGTTTGGAAGTAGTGCTGGAAGCGCTGCGCCGCATTAAAGCAAGTGGTGAGGAGTGGATTAACGACTGCTGGCTGTGGCTGTACAAAGGCGCCTGGCAGGAGTGGGATATCCATGAAATTGAAATGGCCATACCCATGAGCCCCGACCAGGTGCGGAAAAAGCGCTACGGTATTTTTATTCACCAGTCGCAAAAAGACATGGTTCCCTTCCAGGGATCGGATGCCAGGGAGTTCTGGCAGCGTGCAGAGGAGCGCAATGCCGCCACTGCTGCCGAATATGCCCGCCTGGGCCTTACCCAATATGCGGCCATGGAAGCGTTTGTAAGGTGGCAGTTTTAAACCATTTACGAATTACGATTTTGGGTTTACGATTTTCCATTCCAGGCAAAACGTGTTTCTTTAAAAGCAGATGTGGTGCGGAGGAGGTAATCCTAAATCCAAAATCGTAATTCGTAAATAAAAAAAGGTTACACAAAATGCGTAACCTTTACTTAGGTTTTAATTCCCTATAAAACAAGGGAATAGGTCCATAAAATATCTGCGCTCTTTCCTGTTTAAAGCGGGTCGCGAACACCACGGCCACGGCCAGCGATAAGGCTGATAACAAACAGCACCAGGAAAATGTAAAAAAGGATTTTAGCAATACCAGCTGCACCGGCAGCAATACCGCCGAAACCAAAAATTGCCGCGATAATAGCGACTACCAGGAAGATAATTGTCCAACGTAACATATTCGTAGATTTTGGGTGAATAATGCTCTTACAAAGGCAGAAAGTGTGCCAGCCCGAAACGGGCCGTGCCGGAATGGGGTTTGCACCCCAATTTGTATGTCCCCAAATAATGCACGAAAACTGGCCCTGGCCGGCGCTTCGGTTTTTATGGCCATAGCCCTCGCCATTGGCAACTGGATCAGGAAGGCCTGACCAGGCACAAAAAAGCCCGCTGATACAACAGCGGGCTTTTTTTAAAGCTTAGTCGCGGTAGTTGAGCGCCGGCGGCCGGGTGCCCAGCAGGGGTTTGTATTGAAAATTAGTACCGCGGCTACGCCCAAATTCTTCTTTGGCCGATTGTATCAGTGCCGGGTTTGTAAACAAGTCTACAGCTGTAAATGCCAGCACTTTTGCTGCATTGATCATTCCCTTGGTACCTATTTCGGTGCCGCCGCTGGCCACTGCCTGCCAGCTATGCGCCGGCACACCGGGCACCCAGGTGGCGGTACGCAAACCAACGGTAGGCACCGCCCAGCTTACATCGCCCACATCGGTAGAGCCGCCGCCTGCATCCACCACGGCTTTTAGCGGTTGTACTTTCTCTGCATCCGAAATATTAGGCACATCGCCGGTTAGGGATTTCTGCAGGGTTTGGGCAAAATCACGTTCCTGTGCAGTGTAACTTATGCCGCCCACCTGCTGCAGGTTTTGCTGCATGGCTGCCGCCAAAGTTTTGTTCACCAGCAGGTCGTAGGTGCCGCCAATGGTTTCGTAATCGGTGCGGGTTTCGGTGCCGGTGGCAGCACCTTGCGATGCCTTTACCACGCGGTCGAAAATCTGGCGCACCACTTCGCGGTTGGGGTGGCGCACATAGTAATAGACTTCGGCAAAATCGGGCACTACATTGGGTGCCTTGCCGCCCTGTGTAATCACATAATGGATGCGTGCATCCGACGGAATATGTTCGCGCATCATGTTGACCATAAAGTTCATGGCCTCTACGGCATCCAGCGCAGAGCGGCCCCGCTCCGGCGCTGCCGATGCATGCGCCGAGGTGCCGTAAAAACGAAACTTGGCGGAGGAGTTGGCCAGCGCAGAGGTCATGGTAATGCTGTTTTCCGAACTGGGATGCCAGTGCAGCACTGCGTCTACGTCCTTAAACAAGCCTTCCCGCACCAGGTACACTTTTCCAGAGCCGCCTTCTTCGGCCGGTGTGCCGTACAGCCTTACCGTGCCTTTTATTTTGCCAGATTCAATAAGTTTTTTTACCTCAATGGCTGCTGCTACAGAGGCGGTTCCAAACAGGTGATGGCCGCAACCATGCCCACCGGCCTGGCCGGCAATGGGTTTTTTTTCGGGTACAGCTTCCTGTGAGAGCCCCGGCAGCGCATCATATTCTGCAAGGATGCCAATAACCGGTGTGCCACTGCCATAGCTGGCAATAAATGCTGTGGGGATGCCTGCTATGCCTCGTTCCATCTTAAAACCTTCCCCTTCCAGTGTTTGTGCCAGCAGTGCAGCGCTGCGTTCTTCCTTATATCCCAGTTCTGCCCAGTTCCATATTTGCAGCGCAATGTCTTTGTATTGAGGGTAGGCAGCCTGCAGGTTTTGTGCGGCAGTGGTCTTTAGCGGTTGCGTGGCAGGCGCTTTTTGTGCCTGCATATTTATTGAAAAAGAAAATACCAGAGCCGGAATTAATAATCGTTTATTCATGCAAAATCTTTAGGAATTCGACCAAAAAACACCAGGAAAAGGCTTTTCCTTATTTCGGTTACAGTTACCCGTTATCTACCCTACTAGTGCTTTAATGCAAATATTTTAATCAACAAAAATGTCCTGCATCAGTTGCTCGGACGGGTTTACCGCATAATGGGTAAAATCGGTTGTGCCTGCCTGTTGCAGCACCGTTTCGTCTATAAAAAAGTTGCCCGTGCAATCGGCCGCAGGCCTTGAAAGTATTTCATATGCAGCATCGGCCACAATCTGTGGTGTGCGGCTTTTTTGAATGAGAAAATCGCCACCCAGCAGGTTTTGCACCGCAGCCGTGGCAATGGTGGTTTGTGGCCATAGTGCATTGGCGGCAATGCCAAAAGGTTTGAGTTCTGCTGCCAGCCCCAGCACTACCATGCTCATGCCGTATTTGCTTAGCGTGTACGCCAGGTGGGCACCAAACCATTTAGGGTTCAGGTTCAGTGGCGGCGATAAGTTGAGGATATGCGGATTGTTGCCCCCTTTTAAGTGGGGAATGGCATGTTTGCACATCAAAAAAGTGCCCCGCACATTGATGCTGTGCATCAGGTCAAAACGCTTGGCTTCCATGTCGGTAGTAGGCGCCAGGTGAATGGCCGAAGCGTTGTTGACCAGCATATCAATGCCGCCAAATGTTTCTGCCGTTTTAGCAACGGCAGCGGCTATTTGGTCCTCGTGGCGAATATCGCATTGCAGCGCTAGCGCCTTGCCACCAGCCGCCTCAATTTCTGTGGCTGCAGTATAAATAGTGCCCTCCAGTTTGGGGTGTGCCTCGGCCGTTTTGGCAGCAATGGCCACATTGCAGCCTGCTGCAGCCAGCTTCAGGGCTATGGCTTTGCCAATGCCCCGGCTGCCGCCCGAAATCAGCACCGTGCCTCCTTTCCGTGGGCTGGTGGCCGCGGTGTTATTGCTGTTTTGTTCGTTCATAAACCATTTGTTGGTGGTGCAAAAAATGCCCAAGGAAGATAGCCCATTTTTTGGTGCGGTTGTTTGTTGTTAGGCTGGTCTTTTTGAATGGCAAAATGCGGCTCCGGAGCCGCATTTTGCTAAGATTTATATGTAAATAATTTGTTGTGCTATTTAGCCGCAGCACGGGACTGCGCATTCTCTATTGTAGCTTTTACTTTTTTGCTTGCCTAAAAAAGTAACAAAAAAAGGCCTCCGCCATCTATGACAACCTGATGGCTGGTGGGTTCCCTGATTGGGCTTTTGTGCTACTGTGATGAAATGCTGCAGAACATTGTTCGGCAAAAACCCATCTTTATTCTTTCAATAGCATAAAGACGTGCATAAACCTTAAAAAGATTGCTTTACCGGCTTGGTTTGCATGATGCCTTCGATGCGTTCCATTATTTCAGGCGTCAGCAGGGGCAGCACCTCCAGCGAACGAAGATTTTCCTCCAGTTGTTCCCTGCGGGTGGCGCCGAGGATGGCCGTGGTTACATTCGGGTTTTTAAGCGTCCAGGCAATGGAAAGATTGGAAACCGGCACATCCAACTCGCCAGAAAGTGCGGTAAGAGCTTTTACCCGGTTCATCTTTTCTTCGGCCAGGTAGCGGTCCTTTAGCCAGTCGTAGCCTTCCAGGGCAAAGCGGCTGCCTTCCGGGATGCCGTCGTTGTATTTGCCCGTAAGCAGCCCCGATGCCAACGGGCTCCAGATGGTGGTGCCCAGGCCAACGGTTTTGTACAGCGTATCATAATCCTGTTCTACTTTAAAACGCTCCAGCAGGTTGTATTGTGGCTGCTCTACCACGGGCCCAATGAGCCGGTAATCGGCAGCTACGCGGTGCGCTTCCATGATCTCGGTGCCGCTCCATTCGGAAGTGCCCCAATAAAGGATCTTTCCCTGTTGCAGCAATAGGTTCATGCTCCACACTACTTCTTCAATGGGCACGTTGGGGTCGGGGCGATGGCAAAAATAAAGGTCGAGGTAGTCTACCTGCAGGCGCTGCAAGGCTTCGTGGCAGGCTTCGATGATGTGCTTGCGGCTCAGGCCCGTCATATTGGGTTTGTTAGCCGGGCCGCGGGAACCAAAAAATACTTTGGAACTAACGGTGTAGGATGACCGATCCCAGGATTTTTTATTCAGAACCCGGCCCATCAGGCGTTCGCTTTCGCCCCGTGCATACACTTCAGCATTGTCGAAAAAGTTGATGCCGCTGTCGTAAGCCAGTCCCATCAGGCTATCGGCCAGCGAATCATCTACCTGTTTGGAAAACGTTACCCAACTGCCAAACGAAAGCACACTCAGTTGCAGGCCGCTGCGGCCCATTCTTCTGTATTCCATATGAGGTTTTTGGTTAAAAGGTAGCGTGAAGTTAAGTCGGAAGTCCGAAGACGGAAGTCGGAAGAATTGAATTGTGGCGCAGTGTATGGGTTGTCGGGTTTAGTGTGGCGAGGCCAGTGCTGCTTTAAAAAATAGTTGCAGCCAATCTTATAATCATGAATGCGGGAAGGCTTTGTCATCCTGAGCGCAGCGAAGGATCTCAGCTTTGTGTTGTATGATATGAGATAAAATAATCAGAACCCCGCATTTTGATAAGTGATTTATACTGCATCACTCAGATCCTTCGCTGCGCTCAGGATGACAAGGCAGGATGCGGGCCCGGGAACAACAACTATGAAAATTGAGGTTTGAACTTACCTGTTCTAACAAAACAAAATCGTGGGGAATGATAATTTTTGAAGCATTTGAAATCATTCCAAATTCGCTCCTAAAAACACTCTTGGCTGTTAAGTCTTCCGACTTCCGACTTCGGACTTCCGACTTAGAACTACATTCCCGGCGGGGCGGCAATGACGCCTTTGGGTTCAAAGATGATGGTATTGCTGAGGTCCTGGTCGGCTTCGAGGCCACGGCCGCCGTTTACCTGTTTGTCGGAGGTTTTGATGCGTACAATCTTATCGGTGTAAAATTTTCCCGTGGCCTGGTTCCACCACAGGTCGGGGCTGCGTAATGTATCGCCCAGGATATTGGCCACCACCACGCTGTCGCGCAGGTACACCCGGTTAGTGGTTTCAAAATATTTACCATACAGCGCATCCAGCTCGCTTTCTTTTTTGCCGGTGCTGTCGTAAAAATCAACATGCAGGCTTTTGGGAAATTCCACGTACACCGTATCGGTGGTGTACCGCAGCATCAGCGGTGCGGTAAGCCGGGCACGCATACGGCCGCCCTGGCTAAACAGTGTATTGATGTTGTGGGCCTCCTCTACCAGCACTTTGCTGCCCGTCCACTCCTGGATGGCTTCCTCGCTGTTTTCGCAGGAGGAGCAACAGACTATAGACAACAGACTACAGACCACAGCCCATAGACGACGGTCGATGGAGCAAGAACTATGGACTTTTGCTTGTTGTCCGTCGTGGCGGCTAGTCATATTTTCTTTTGCTGAACCAGGCATCGGAAAACGAGAGCCCTAAAGAAACACGGAACAGGTTTTCGCGCAGCGAATTGTCGTTGTTGCCGCGGCGGATGGCTTCAAAGCCCAGGTTTACCACTGTAAACTGGTAAGGTGCCATGCGGCTCGAAGGAATGGGCAGGCCTACGCCTAACGTGATGCCGTACTGGGGCAGTTCACGGCCCACTTTTATATAATCGGGGCCGGTAAAAAATCCGGCACGGTACGCCACATTGCTGAAATAGCTGCGGCCGGGCTTCGGACGAAGTTGTCCGCCTATACGCACCTGCCAGCTATCCTGCACCGAGTCCTGCTGGCCAAAAAAGCGGTACTGGCTCCATTTATTTTGTACCAGGTCGGCGCCTACCAGCCATCCGGCTCCGGTTTCCTGTACATTTTCCAGCACAAAGCCATAAGTAAAGGAGGCAGGAAAAGTAATCTCACCAGGGCGGTCGGTTTCGGTGTATACCGAATCCAGTTTGCTGTCGCCGTTGTTGGGATCGCGGATAAGGGTTTCGCGAACAATATCGCGACGGGCATTGATCTGCTGCTTCAGGTTGCCGCTGGCACCAAGGCGCAGGGTGGTTTCTTTAGAAACTTTGATCTTGTATTGGGCCCCAGCGTTGAAAAATAGTCCACCCAGCGAAGTTGCATCCGAATGATTGGAGCTGTTGTAGGCCAAGGTATCGTTCATCAGCGACCGCTTGGTGCTGTGCTCTTTACGGCCAAACATGTAGCCCACATTGGCACCCACGCTTAAATTTTTTATGGCAAAACCGGTACCGATGGTTGGCAGGTATGTGCCGCCATTGCCCGAAAATTCGGTGTAGGCACTGTCTATGCCCTGCCCGGTTTCCGGATTAACCAGCCATTCGCTGCGGCTAACCTTGTAGCCAATGCGGCTTACCGGCCGCAGGCCAAAGCTCAGGCCCCAGTTTCTTCTGAGCGGGATGCCCATTTGCAGGTAAGAAAAATAGGAGTTGGTAGCAGAGAACTTTGCTGTTTGGTTGGGGTTGCGCAGGGTGCGGTTTTCCACATTGATTCCCACATCCAGCAGCACCCGGCCATACAGCATTTTTTTGCTGCGCTGTTCCAGCGTGGCACTAAAGCCCGAATAAGAAGCAGGGTTATTGAAGTTGACCGAAAGGTGCTCGGAAAAACCTGCCGAAATACCACCCATGCCCCTGTTCAGGATATGCGTATTGGGCGACAAATCGCCCAGGCCATAACGGGAATAAGGTGAATTGCCTTGTGCGAACACCGCAGCCTGCCCCAGAAAAAGGGCCGCCGCCAAACCACAGGCCTGTAAAGATTTTTTACTACCTGCGGTTAACTTCACTAATTGCATATAATCCTTTAAAAATGAGATGAGGGTCGGCAAATATCTTATTTTTCAAATGGGGCGCCAAAAAGGGTATATCACCCCCGGTTAACAGCACGTTAAAGTTGGCATAGCGTGCTGCATAAGCTTCTATGATGCCGTCGATTTCTTTGGCCATGCCCAGCACCACGCCAGATTGCAGGTTGGTAGCCGTGTCGTAGCCTACCAACGGTACATTCCAGGTAGCCTCCACCAAGGGCAGCTTTGCGGTAAATTCATGCATGGCCCGCAGCCGCATCCCCAGCCCCGGCGAAATTGATCCGCCTAAAAAACGGTGCTCCCGGTCAATAAAGTTGAATGTAATGCAGGAACCGAGTCCAATGGCGAGGTTGTGTCCCTGCGGAAATAAAAAAACAGCCGCCGCTGCCAGGGCCAGCCGGTCAGCACCCATTGTTTCGGGCTTGCCCACCGGCACGGTAAAAGGCAACTGCGATAAATGCGACAGGCGGTGAAAATGGGTATGGGCGGCGAGCAGCGTTTCCAGTTCGGCAGGATGGTGCACAACCGAAGAAAGGATGGCGGCTTCGGGACGGTACTGCTCCAGCAATTCCTGAATTTCGTCCAGCACAGCAGCCTCCGAAAAAACAAAGGTCTGCACCAGCTTTTTATCTGAAAAAAGTGCCGCCTTCCAGCGGGTATTGCCAAAATCGAAACAAAGGGTTGGGTTCACAGCGGGGCTTTAGCAGGCGGCAAGATAGGGCAAGAATGCTGAATGGCCGTTGTGGCGGTACGGGGCCGGCTGCCCGAAAAATACTTCTGTAGGTTCCTGCATTTGCACCGGCACAAATAAGCAACTTTGTTAGGAGTGCCAAATTCAACATCATGCCCCACCTGCAAACCATTGCCTCCATTGCGCTATACCGCCTCGATATGCCCCTGAAAGAACCTTTTGTTATTTCGCTGGGGCCTATTGAGCGGGTTCAAAATGTGGCCGTGAACATCCAAACTGCAGAGGGCCTCAGCGGCTGGGGCGAGTGCAGCCCTTTTGCCACCATCAACGGCGAAACAGCAGACACCTGCCTGGTAGTGGGCCAAATCTTTGCCCGTGCCCTGCAAGGTAAAAACGCATTGGATCTTGCAGGCAATACCGGCCTCATGGACCGCCTTATTTGGGCCAACAGTTCTATTAAAAGTGCTTTTGACATGGCACTGCATGATATTGCCGCACAATATGCCGGGCTGCCGCTGTACCGGTTTTTGGGGGGTACAAATGAAAAACCTTTATTTACCGATATGACGGTAAGCCTGGGCCCTGCCCAAAAAATGGCGGCAGATGCCCTGAAGTTTAAAGAGCAGGGCTTTACCGTAATTAAAGTAAAACTGGGCAGTAGCCCCGAAGAAGACGTAGCGCGGATATCCGCAATCCGCGCAGCCATTGGCCCCGGGTTACCCATTCGTATCGATGCCAACCAGGGCTGGCCCGATGCAGCAACAGCCCTCAAAGTGCTGCAGGCCTTAGCACCATATGGCATACAGCATTGCGAGGAGCCAATCCCCAGGTGGCTATTCATGAACCTGCCCCAGCTTTCCGCGGCTTCGCCAATACCCATCATGGCCGACGAAAGCATGTGCAGCCCCCATGATGCAGCGCGGCTTATTACTTTAAATGCCTGCCCGTTATTCAATATTAAACTGGGCAAATCGGGTGGCCTCCGGCATGCGGCAAATATTGCAAGGCAGGCAGCCAAAGCAGGCATTGGGCTACAGGTGGGCGGGTTTCTGGAAAGCCGCCTGGGCATGACGGCTGCGGCGCATTTTGCGCTTTCAAGCCCCGCTGTGCAGTTTTGCGATTTCGATACGCCGCTTATGTTTACCCAAAACCCCGTGCAGGGCGGGTTGTCCTATGGACCCAACGGGCAGGTTATGGTTTCCGATGCGCCAGGTTTGGGTGCTGCCTTTGATCCCCAATTTTTGCAAAAATGGTTTGCCGGATCTTGAATGAGGCACCCAGAAAACTGCAACTCGTTTTGAAAAGCTGCAGCTTTTGTTGCGTAAGGCAAAATATTTGCTGAAATTTTTCGGAACAGGGTGGCGTTATCTGTCAGGCTATTACATATATAAATTGGCGTAAAACCAAAATGGCTTGAACAATATTTTGAATGTATGAGGTTACTTTTTTCCTTTGTAGGGCATTAATCAGCAAAACACCAACCTCCTAAACACCTAAAAAATGGTAACAAAGACGTATTTCAAAACAAAGGATTACTGTAAAGTAAAGTTTTCCTTTAAGGTAGAAAACGCCGAAACAATTGAAATCCTGGGTTTGAACAGCGACTGGGAAAACTCAGTGGTGATGAGCCGCAAAAAAGACGGCACCTTCTCTTGCGAACTTTCGCTGCCCAAAAATTCGGAGCACGAATTCAAATACCGCATCAACGAAACCGAGTGGATGAACGACCCCGATGCCGATGACCAAAAGATTAATGAATTCGGCACTAAGAACAGCGTGATCGTACTGTAATTTCCGCCCTATTCAAGGCCGTTGACTGACCGAACTTTTATTTTAAACATATGCTTGCCGGTAACCGGTGGTGCCTACTGCGCCAGACCGTACCGGCATTTTCATGTGACCGATGATTTATATGATTGGGAAAGGATTTAAGGGTTAGTGGTTTATTGCCGAAGATTCGTTTTCAGTAATCAATAATCTAATAATGAATAGTTGTTGATAATTGACTATTTATTACTAGCAGCATTTTACTAACCCAGAGGCTAATCCTTTAATTCCTTTTTAACCTTACTAATCACTGGTTCGTCTTTCCACCGCCACAGGTGCAGGCAGGCGTATGTGCGGTAAGGCGCCCAGCTTTCAGCTTTGGTGGTCATAGCCTGCCGGAATGCTTTTTTGTTGCTGTCGTCAAGTCCGTAAAGTCCTTTCATAGCCACCTGTATGCCGTAATCGTCGGGGGCAAACACATCTTCGCGGCCCAGGGTAAACATCAGCAGCATTTCTACCGTCCAGCGGCCCACGCCTTTTATTTGCGTCAGCAGGTCGATGAGGGCTTCGTTGTCCATCTTGCGCAGCCTGGCGTCGGTCAGCTTTTGCGCCACAAAAAATTCGGCAACGTTCAGCACGTATTGCGCCTTGGCATTGGATAATCCAATGCCGCGAAGGGTTTGGTGTGGGGTGGCTGCAATCTGTTGCGGAGTAGGCTCCTTTCCCTCATACAACTCTAAAAAGCGGCGAAACAGCACTTCGGCCACCTTGGTGCTAAGCTGCTGGCTCATGATGGAAGCACACAGGCGCAGGCAAATGTTTTTGCGCTGCTTTAGTTCGTGTGGCCCTTGCCGTTCTATCAGGGCATCAAGTTTGGGATCGGTGCTGAGGTGGGCAATGTAGTGCATGAAGGAAAGATAAGACGGAAGACGGAAGACGGATGTGAGATGGTCGCAAGATTTTTTTACTTGGATGCCCAAGTTCCTGCTGCAGACATCAGACTTCGGACTTTCTTTGCCGCATGAATCGGGAGATCATTACCACAGCCGACGGTTCGCATACGGTGGCCATTCCGGAAATGCGGGTAACGTACCATTCGCATCACGGCGCCGTGCAGGAAAGCATGCATGTGTTCATTGAGGCCGGGCTGCACTGGCGGCTGGGGCTTACTGGTCAGGCCACTAAAGTTGCCACCCACATTATTAGCGAACCTACCAGTGGCCAGACCAGTAAGCCTCCGCTGCACATTTTTGAAATGGGATTTGGCACCGGACTCAATGCCTATTTAACTGCCCTGGAAGCCGAAAAGCTGCAGCAACCCATCCACTATACTGCGGTGGAAAAATATCCCCTTGCAGCCGAAGAGGCCGCAGCCCTTAACTACGGCAATGAAAACCGCGGGCTGTTCCAGCAATTGCATAAAGCACCCTGGGAAATAAATATTCCGGTAACGTCTTTGTTTTCGCTGAAAAAATGCAATACCGATTTCCAGGACTTTCTCTCCGAACAGCCTTTCGACATAATTAATTTTGATGCTTTTGCCCCCACGGCCCAACCCGAGCTGTGGACGGAAGCCATTTTTTCCAAACTATATCACCAAACAAATATTGGCGGGGTGCTGGTAACCTATTGCTCCAAAGGTGTGGTACGCCGCGCCATGCAGGCTGCGGGTTTTACCGTAACCAAAATTCCCGGCCCGCCCGGCAAGCGGGAAATGGTACGGGCGGAGAAGAGGAGTTGATAGTTGGTAGTTGACAGTTGATAGTTCGGAGTCTGGAGTTGGTAGCTACCTGTCTGTTTCAATTTAAATGAGAAAAAGCGATTTATGAATAAAAAAACGAGCACTCCTTCGGAAGTGCTCGTTGTATAAAGTGCGGGTGTTTTTTTCCCGTAAAATTTAATCTTTAAATCCTTTCCAATCCTCAAATCACTGGTTACTGGTTCAGCATCAATGGCATCACCAGCATCAACAGGTCTTCGCCGTCTTCCTGGTCAGTAGGCTTCAGAATGCCGGCCTTGGTAGGTGTGCTCAGTTCAATGCGTACTTCGCCGCCATCGGCAGCGTTCAGCATTTCAATAAGGAAGCGGGCATTAAAGGCAATGGTCAGGTTTTCGCCGTCGTACTGGCACTGCATCCGCTCATTTCCTTCAAAAGAAAAGTCCACATCCTGGGCGGCCAGCTGTAGCTCGGAACCCGAAATGGCGAGGGCCACCTGGTTGGTGCTTTTGTTCGAAAACACGCTTACCCGGCGCAGGGCGCTTTGAAACAGGCTTTTTTCCAACACCAGTTTATATGGGTTATCCGTGGGGATCACCACTTTATAATCGGGGAAACGGGCATCGATCAGGCGGCAGCTCATTTGCGTAGTGCCGTGTTTTACAAACAGGTGGTTGGGGTTGTACGAAATCGTCAGCTCGTCCTCGTTATCGGGCAGGGCCGACTTCAGCAGGTTCAGGGGCTTTTTGGGCACAATAAACGAATCGGGACGGGGGCAGCTTACATCGGTGCGCTTGTACCGAACCAGGCGGTGCGCATCGGTGGCCACGAACTGGATGTATTCTTTATTCAGCTCGAAAAATACACCGGTCATAGCGGGGCGCAGGTCGTCGTTGCTTACCGCAAACAGGGTTTTGTTGATGGCCGTTACCAGCGCCGTGGAAGGCATGGTAAACGAAGTGGTATCGTCGGCAGTAGGCTCCTTTGGAAAGTTGTCGGGGTTTTCGCCCATTACCTTGTACTTGCCATTGTCGGAGGTGATTTCTACCCCAAAGTTTTTGTCGATGGTAAAAGTAAGGGGCTGGTCGGGCAGGTTTTTCAGCGAGTCCATCAGGATCTTGGCCGGAATGCACACCCGGCCGGCTTCGCGGGCCTCCACATCCATCTGAATGCGCATCACGGTCTCCAGGTCGGTAGCCACTACGGTAAGGCGGCTGTTTTCCACTTCAAACAAAAAATCTTCGAGGATGGGCAAAACCGTGTTGGCATTAATTACGCCATTTATATGCTGCAATTGCTTGAGTAGCTGCGAAGAAGAAACGATGAATTTCATAAACCTTTTTTCTTTTGCTGAATGGCCGGGGCTGTTCTTTTACGTACAAAATGAACAGGGGCGAAACTAAGCATTTTTGGTGCAAATAGAGGTGGCTGCTTCCACGGTGTTGATAAGTTGGCGCTCCTTAAAAACCATAACCGGTAATAAATCAGGCGTCCCTTTTTGTGCTGATCAGGGTTTTACAGCTGCGGCGTAAAAAAAGGGCAGCAAGCCAATACACCAAGCTCATGTTTGGGGGAAAACGAAGGCCCTTATCTTTAAGGCGTACTGCTTGCGGCCCATATTTTGAAGCAAACCATTTCCCCCGGTGGCCAAAGGCCGGCGGAGTGCTTAACCGGGCATACCTATATGTTGGAAAAGTTGTTTAAAAGATCAAAACCCGAAGATTTGGACGAAACCACACCTGCCATCCGCTTTGGACGGTACTCCGATAATAATAAACCGGTAGAGAAGGTAGCCAAATGGAACGAAGCCGATGCCTTGTTTAAGGAAAAAAAATACCACCAAAGCATCCGTACATTTTTTGATTACCTCACCGACAACGCGGAAGGCAACCTGGTGCATCAGCCCGAAGGCGACACGGCCGGCACCTTCCTGATATACCAGGGCTCGCAGGTGGTGCGGGGCCATTACGATGCCGAAAAGCTGGAAGCCAGCACGGTGCTGGCCCGCATGCCCCAACCCTCGGTGCCCGTAATGCGCCGCCTGCTCGAGATCAATTTTAAATTGTATTACTCTTCCTTTGCGCTGGATGAGGACAAGCTGTGCATGCTGTTCTCCTCGGATATAGCAACTGCCAACCCCAGCAAACTGTATTATGGCCTGAAAGAATTGGCCACCCGCGCCGACAAGCAGGACGACCTGCTGGTGCAGGACTTTACCACGCTGCAAGCGATAGATAAAGACCATGTTATTGACATACCCGAAGAAGAGAAAGAGGTAAAATACAAATGGTTTCAAAAGTGGATCCGCGAAACCCTGGAACTGATTGAAGGCGTGGATGCCGATAAATATTCGGGCGGCATTGCCTATGTGCTGCTGGCCCTGGCTTACCGAATCGATTTTTTGATTGTTCCCGAAGGCAAGCTGCTGCTGGAGCTGGAAAAGATCGTGGAAACTTATTTCCGCAAGGACAACCGCCCCGTGCCGGAAAAGAACGGCGAGATGATTGAATGTTTTCAGAAAATGGCAGCCCGGACCAAAGAGGAGTTTATGCCTTTTCTGTTCCGGTCGCGCTACACCTTTGCCATCGTATCGCCGCAAAGTTATAAGTCGGTGGGCGATGCTATTTACAACGCCAATCAAAATATCAACTGGTACAAGGAAAACAAACAGGCCCGCATTGCTGCTCTTATTTCTGAATATGGGTTTGCCTACTGCCAGTTTACCTACAGCCTGCCGCGGCCCGTCACCGAATTTTTTATCCTGTTCATGCAGGTTTCGTATGGCGGGTTTTTCAACGACCTGGGTTTTAATGTAAAATTTACCAACGAAGACGGTACCTACAACCAGGAGGCCATCACTGCCGAAATTGGGCGCATTCAGGAAGCATGGAAAGCAAAATACCCGGAAATGAAGTTTCGCACCGACCGCCTGAAATGGGATAATGCCGTAGTGTTCAACCAATCGTTTACCAATGAGATCGAGTCGCTGAATATGGAAACCGCAAACCAGTGATTTGCAGGATTAGGGAAGGATTTTAAAGGAAAGACCAGGCAGCTATAGCCTGTTTTCTATAAGCCCGAAAAGATAAAATGTTTGCAACAGGGGTTTGCAGAACCTTCTTCTGTTTTGAACATTTTATACATGGTTGAAAAACTAAAGTATGCCGATATAACGCATATGCTTATAGGATGTGCTATGCGGGTGCACATTGCTATGAAAAACGGGCATAGAGAAAATGTTTACCAGCGATGCCTGGCCATTGAAATGGAAAAGGCGGGTCTGAAATTTAAACAGGAAGCGGATATGCCGATATATTTTAACGATGTAGTAGTTGGTCGGCGCAGAGTGGATTTTTTGGTGGAAGAAAAAATATGTGTAGAGATCAAAGCGCAAACCAGCTTGGAAAAAGAACACTTGGCGCAGGCCATTAATAATTTGGAAACGCATCATTTAGAAATTGGGCTACTGCTCAATTTTGGAGCTGTTAGCCTGCAGTATCGCAGGATTTATAACAATAAAATCAATCACAATTAAAGTGCTGGCTTACAACTTGCACTGCGATATGGAAACAGCTTGAAAAGTGTCGCGACCCTGTTAGAAGCAACCTTCCAGAAAATCCTTTTTTAATCCTACAAATCACTGGTTTGACCACACAACAAATCATCGAATTATATCGCCCCGCCATTATCCAGATTGCTACACAAACAAGCACGGGTACGGGCTTTTATTTAAAAGAGTTCAACCTCATTGCCACCAACGAACACGTAGTGGGCCAAAATGCGGAAGTGACCATTGCCGGGCGGCTATTTGAAAAACGCATTGCCCGGGTATGGTACACCGACAAAAAACACGACCTCGCTTTTTTGCAGCCACCCGATGATGTAGCCCTTGCCGAAGTGCGGCTGGGCAATTATGCGCAGGTACACGATGGCGAAGTGGTGGTAGCCATTGGCCACCCGTTTGGCCTCAACTACACCGCCACGCAGGGCGTGATCTCTAAAGTAGACCGGGTACGCGACGGCGTGAAATACATACAAATTGATGCGGCCATTAATCCTGGTAATTCGGGTGGGCCGCTGGTAAACAAACAGGGCGAAATCATCGGGGTCAATTCTTTTATCATCCGCGGCGGCGACAATTTGGGCTTTGCCCTGCCGGTAAGTTACCTGCGCGAAGCCTTGGAGCTGTACCAGTCGCACCGCGGCGAAGCCTCCACCCGCTGTCATAGCTGCAATTACCTGGTAGTGCCCTCCAATATCGATGCTACGCGGTATTGCCCGTTTTGCGGCACCGAGGTAAAGCTGCCCATGCCTCCCGAGCGGGAACGCAAGCCGGTGGGCATTGCCAAAACCGTGGAAGCTATTTTGGAAGACTTGGGCAAAGACGTAAAGCTGGCCCGCGACGGCGCCAACAACTGGAGCGTAAAAGAAGGCGCTGCCAAAATAAAAATTAACTACAACCCCGAAAATTACTTTGTTGCCGGCGATGCCTACCTGTGCCAGTTGCCTACAGACACTACCCGCATCAAGCCGCTGTACCAGTTTTTACTCACCGAAAATTTTAAGCTGGATGGGCTGGTACTGAGCTGCACTAAACAAAACATCGTGCTGTCCTGCATCATGTACGACCTCGATATGACCCGCGAAAACGGTGCAGACATGTTTCGCCAACTATTTCAAAAGGCCGATTTTTACGACTCCCTGCTCGAAAAAGAATTTGGCTGCCAGGAACTGCTGGAGGAATAAGTAAAGACTTACAAGTAAAATGCAACAGGCAATTGCACAAGCAGTTGCCCTGTTGAATTTTGCACGAAGGCTTTTGCTTACGCCCTACCTTCGCAGCGATGAAAAAAGTGGTCGTTATTGGCCCGGAAGCTACCGGCAAAAGCACACTTTGTGAAGGCCTTGCGGCACATTTCGGCACCTTATGGGTGCCCGAGTATGCCCGTGAATTTTTGTTGCAAAACGGTACCCATTATACCTACAACGACTTGCTAACTATTGCGCAGGGCCAGCAGGCACTGGAAGATAAAACCGCCGCACAATTGGCGGAAAGACAACAAAAATTTGGAATCGAAAATCCAAAATCCAAAATCCAAAATCACCCTCCGCTCATCATCGACACCAACCAATACGTAATGAAGGTGTGGTGCGAAGTGGTGTTTAACACCTGCCACCCCTGGATTTTGAAGCAGGCTGCACTGGCGCAATACGACTTGTACCTGCTGTGCAATGTGGACCTGCCGTGGGAGCAGGATGGCCTGCGTGAATATCCCGACCCCGAAATGCGGCGGCGCCTTTTTCTGGAATATAAAGACATCCTGATCAACGACGGCACGCCCTGGGCCCTTATTTCGGGCACCGGCGAAGAACGCCTGCACAACGCCATTCAAATCATTAACCAACACCTGTACTAGCCCATAGGCATGAACGCATTTACCCGAAAAAATCACCGTGCACTTTTTTATGCAGCCTGGCTGCTCATTGGACTGCTGCAGGCAGGCCTTACGCCGCTGCAGGATGATGAAGCTTACTATTGGACCTTTTCCCGTTTCCTGGATTGGGGCTATTTCGACCACCCACCCATGACGGCGCTGCTCATTAAAATAGGGTATGCATTTTTCCCAAATGAGCTGGGGGTGCGGCTGATGGTAGTGTTGCTCAATACCGCCACCGTTGCCCTTTGCGAAGCGCTGACCGAACGAAAAGCCCCCTTTCTTTTTTATGCGCTGTGTGGTGTGCTGGCCGTGTTGCAGCTTTCGGGATTTATGGCCGTGCCCGATCTGCCCCTCCTGTTTTTTACCGCGCTGTTCTTTTATGTGTACCGCCATTTTGTAAAAGACGCATCGCCACGCAACATCGTGTTTCTGGCGCTTGTTACCGCCGCACTGATGTACAGCAAATACCACGCGGTACTTATTATTTTCTTCACCCTCATCTCCAATCCCAAACTTTTTACCCGCTGGCAAACCTACGCGGCAGGCGGCATTGCGCTGGTGCTTTTTCTGCCCCACCTGTGGTGGCAATACGGCCACGACTGGATCTCGTTTCGTTACCACCTGTTTGAGAGCAACGTAAACCCCTATAAATTCAATTACACCACCGATTATATCCTGGGTCAGTTGCTGATAACCGGGCCACTGGCAGGTTTCATTTTATTGCCGGCGCTATTTATTTATAAACCAAAAAGCAGCACCGAGAAAGCATTGAAGTACACCGGCATTGGGGTACTCCTGTTTTTCCTGCTCAGCACATTCAAAGGAAAAGTAGAAGCCAACTGGACGGCCCCCATGGTGGTGCCCTTGTTGGTGCTGTGCCACCAGCACCTGCAGCAGCGCCCCAAAGCCTGCCGCTGGATTGGTAAACTTGTTTTGCCCACATTAATATTGGTGGTACTTATCCGCTTTGTGATGGTGGTAGATGTGGTGCCGGCCCGGGCCGTGCAGGAGCGGTTTCATTATTATCACGGCTGGCCCAAAGAGCTCAGCCAGCGCACCGGCAACCTGCCGCTGGCCATTCCTTCTTCGTATCAAAAAGCTTCGCAGTTTTGGTTTTATACCGGCAAGCCCACCTATTCAGTAAACGAATACATCTGGCGGCGCAACAACCATAACTTCTGGCCGCTGGAAGATTCGCTGCTGGGAAAACCGGTAGTGGTAATTGATGGCGCCACACCCTGGACCGATTCGCTGCAAACCCCGCAGGGCACCATCCACTGGGGTGTAGATCCTGCTTTTCATGCCTTTTCCAAAATAATGATCCAACCCGAAAAACGGGGCTACGAAATAGAGGCGGCAAAACCACTCGCCATTCGTGCTGCTGTGGATGTGCCCCCGCATTATTCGGCCTACCTGGCACAACATCCCAATGTGGACGCAGCGGTAAAAGTGGGTGTGTTTAAAGAAGGCAAACTATTGTACGATGTGCCGCTGGCCATCACGGTTCAGGGTTTGGCAAAAAACAGGAACCTGCTGTTCCGGCTGCCCCTGTCGCTGCCTGCCGGCAAATATTTCCTGCGTTTTGCCATTGGCTCCGATGCCGGCTGGTTTACCCACAACAGCGATAAGATCAATGTGGAAATACGGTAGCAGACGATAGACCATAGTCCATCGTCTATCGTCCATGGTCGGCTACTGCAATAGCTTCTGAATATCCGCGTCGCCATCCAGTGCGGCCATCTGGCGCTGCACCCAGGTACTGCGGGCCGCCACTTGTGGCGATAAAGGTTTAACCGTATATTTTTTGGGGTTGGGCAGGGCTGCGGCAATCCGGGCGGCTTCGCGGCGGGTAAGCTTGGACGCCGGTTTATTAAAATAGGCCTGCGCCGCTGCTTCGGCACCATAAATGCCGCGGCCCATTTCAATAACATTGAGGTATACTTCCAGGATGCGCTCTTTGCCCCATATCCATTCGATCATTTTAGTAAAATAAACCTCCAGGCCTTTGCGCACCCAACTGCGGCCCTGCCACAGGAAAACGTTCTTGGCCGTTTGCTGGCTGATAGTGGAAGCGCCGCGAACCCGCTGCGGCTTTTTTTCGTTGTGCTTTCTCGCCTTGCTGATGCTTTTCCAGTCGAAGCCGCCGTGGTCGGGAAACACCTGGTCTTCCGAAGCCATTACCGCCAGCTTCATGTTGGGCGAAATGTTGTCGCCATCCACATAATCGCGTTTCAACCCGTCGCCCCCCAGCAGGGAGCCCAGTTGCGTCAGCGTAATGGGCGGATCGATCCAGCGCAGGGCCACGATGTACACCAGTTGCACCACAAACAGGAAAATCACCACCCGTTTTACCCATCCCCAGAACGACCGCCTGCTTTTGGGAGCGGCGGCTCTTTTTTGTTTTGCCATCAGTGCGGCAATTTACCGCCGCAAAATAAAGCAGTAAAAAAATGTTTGCCCTCGCCAGCCTTTTTCGTTGGTTTTCCGGGGGTGGGCCATGCTCTGTAATAAAGCGGAATGGGCTTGATGCCCATAAAAAACCGGTGCCAAAATTTGAATAATCCGGCACTTTGAGAATAATCATCATATGGCATCTCTGTAGTCATTAAATATGTCCATTATGTATTGGTCCTTTACATCTTAAACATTTTTCCTATGAAAAAGATATATAGGAGTGCCATATTGCTTTTTTGTCTGGCTACATATATGCAAAATGTACAGGCGCAAAATGCCACCTTTACTTCCACTACAGTGCCTACAGGCGCTGCTTCCCGGCCCGTTTCATCCGTAACCAGTAAGGAGGCCCTGGTGCCCCAGGTAAAGCTGTTGTCCAGTACCGATGCGCAATCCATTCTCCGGCCCACTTCCGGCCTGCTGGTGTACAATACCAACAGGGCATTGAGTGGGGGCAGCGGTTATTATTACAATTCGGGAACGGCAAATGCACCCGTGTGGACAAAACTGGTGGCGCCCAATGTAGATGAAGTGGTGCACAGCGCCGCCGCCGAAGCAGATCCCTTTCCTATGGGCGAACTGTCGATGACCAGCAACCTGGCCCCCACGGTTATTTCCGCTTCGGGAGTGTACCACAAGGTGGCAGGCGGCACCCAGTTCAGCGGCAAAGACTATAGTTTTTCCAGTGCCGAACCCAACATGCTTACTTACACCGGCAATGCCACCAAAATGTTTCATATTGCCTGCACGCTATCGGCATTTTCGGCCCAACCCAACCAGGTGCTGAAAGCCGTGGTGTACAAAAACGGCAAGCCGCTTTCTGCCGGCACTATTCAAACAAAACTGGGGGGCAGCAATGATATTACGTCCACGGCCATACAAGTAATGACGCAGCTGAGCAAAGGCGACAACCTGGAACTGCGGGTAATGAATGTTAGCGGTCAAAACAACATTACCGTTACCGACATGAACCTGTTTGCCATGGGCGTAAGTATGGGATTGGATTAGGGCGGATGATGGACGACAGACAACGGACGATAGACAACGGACCGCAGCAAGTAAAGATTGTTGTTTAATGCCGGTTGTAGTTTTTCGGGTAGCCTGTACTGTTATATAATGGGTGTATAGAATCATAAAGGCTGCGCAGAAATAACCTGCGCAGCCTTTATGATTTGACGATGGACGATGGACTCTCGACAATTGACTCTCGACTACACTTTGCCATCCGTCGCCTGTCGTCTATCGACCGTGGTCCATCCCTGCTCCACCCTGCTGGTTGTTGCTGCAGCAGGCTGCTGCAAGGGGTGGTAAAAAAGCAAACCCCACAGCAGGGCAATGCCAAACCCTACAAGGATCATCCCGTTGAGGCGGTTGATGAGCAGGATGTTTTTGGGCGTCAGCCGGCGGCGGAGTTTGCCTGCCAGCACCACTTTCAGCACATCGCCGGCAAACACCAGCACCAGGGCCAGGCTAAAGATCACAATGCGTTGCTGCACCGTGTTTTCAATAAATGCGGTGGAAGTGGTAAGCCAAAACAGGATAATGGCCGGGTTGAGCATGTTCATGAAATAGCCGGCCAAAAATAATTTCAGGTAGTCGCGTTTGCGTACCTTGATGATCTGCTTGCCTTCCTGGTTTACCTGCACTTTTTTGAAAAACAAAAAATACAGGCCTACGGTAATGAGGAACAAACTGCCGCCAATGCCGATGTACTTGCGGTACTCGGTAAGGTTGGAAAACAGCTCGGTAAAAATATTAGACGCAACAGCCAAGGAAACATCGGAAAACGAAACGCCAATGATAAAGGCAAAGCCGCCCTTGATGCCGTTGTTGATGCTTTGTTTTAAAATAGAAAATATGACCGGCCCCACCGAAATGCTCAACAACAGGCCCAATAAAAGTCCTTTCCAAATAGCCTCTGCCATAAGTACGAAAATAATAGGGTAGACCGAAAAGTCAGAAATGTCAGTAAAGACGGGAAAGACTGCAAAACAATAGCCAGCAGTCTAAAAAGTTTTTACATTTTAAATCGGATGACTGATGTCGATTAATACATCTTTTCCGACTTTACTGACTTTCGGTCTTTTCCGACTTTACGGTCTTCTCTAAAAACTCTTTCCAATCCTGTAGCATCTTGCCCTTCAGCACCCGCGGAAACTTGTGCTGACTGCCCAGTTTTCCTTTTTGGGCCATAAAAGCCAGAAAGGTTTCTTCGGGCAGTTTTTCCAGGAAAACTTCTTTTAGTGCGCTGGTGCGCTCCACGGCATAGTCGTCGTTGAGGGCACAAAGGTGCTCGTCGATGCGGCTGCGCAGCAATTCGGGATCGATTGGGTCATCGCAGGCCACATACCATTTGTGCGCAAAAAAGCTCTGGTGCGGAAAGCCCACCACCGTGTATTCGGGGATGGAAATATTGTATTCTTCGCTCACCAATTGAACGGCGCGGTTCATGTTTTCCACGCTCAGGTGTTCGCCCACAAGGCTCAGGAAGTGTTTGGTGCGGCCGGTAATCACCACTTCGGCCCGCTCCAGGTCCACAAAACGCAGCGTGTCGCCAATGAGGTAGCGCCACGAGCCGGCGTTGGTGCTCATCAGCAGGGCGTATTCTTTCCCCAACTCCACTTCGTGTATCATCAGGGCTTCGGGGTTTTCTACCATCTTGCCATCGGCATCGAAGTTTTTGTCGTTGAAGGGAACAAACTCCATAAATATGTTGTTGTCCAAAATCAGGCGCATGCCCTTGGCATGTTCCCGGTCTTTAAACCCGATAAAACCTTCGGAAGAAAGATAGTTTTCGATATAAACGATGGGCTTGCCCAGCAGCTTTTCAAAGCCTTTTTTATACGGCTCAAAAGCCACGCCCCCATGCACAAAAAACCCGAGGTTGGGCCATATATCGTGGATGGTTTTTACCTTGTAATGACTCACTACCATTTCCATCAGCATCTGGCACCAGGCCGGTACACCAACGATGTAACCAATGTCCCACTCGGGGGCTTTTTCCACTATTTCGTGCAGCTTTTCGTTCCAGTCTTTTATCCGGGCAATGCGGCCGCCGGGCTTGTAAAAGGTCTGGAACCAAAAAGGCCGATTCTTCATCAAAATGCCCGACAGGTCGCCAGCATACCAGCCGGCCTTGCCTTTTTGCAGGTCGGTGGCGCCGCCCAGCATCATAAAATCTTTGGTAACGGCATGCCGCGGCAGATGCTCGTAGCTAAACAGGGAAATAAGCTGCCGCAGGTAATTGATGCGGTTGCTGCGCAAAATTTCCTTGGTAACCGGAATATATTTCGATGCCGACTCGGAGGTGCCTGAAGACAGCGCATAAAACTTGATCTTGCCCGGCCAGGTTACATCAGGCACGCCATCGAGTGTTTTTTTCCACCACTCCTCGTAAATCTTGTTGTAGTCGTGCACCGGCACCCGCTCCTGAAAAGCCTTGCCGGCATGGCGGCTCATCAGGATTTCGTCAAAGCGGTAGCGCTGCCCAAACTCCGTAAAGCGGGCCCGCTTCAGCAGCTTTTTCAACACCTGCAATTGCTGCCGCCGCAGGTCGTTCTGGGGCAAGCGCAGTGCAGTGGCTATCCGTTTAGGGATTTTAAAATCAATAATACTCGCCATGCATCCTGTTCGTTAATCGTCAAATATAAAGGTAATGACAGGGGATTTACGATTTACGATTTTGGATTTACGATTGTTTTAGGACCAGGGGCGGGCGGGATGGAGGATAGCGGAGGGTTTGATGGCTAAATGGTTTGGTACACAAATCGGCGATCTGAAAATCAGCTTTCTAAGTTTATGATGGTGCCGCGGTCCGAGCTGCTGTCGCTGCCCACTACACTGCTGCTGCCTGCAGCATGTATGCGGTACCGGAAAGCCTTTGGGTGCCGGCGCATGGCTGAAATCATTTCTTTAAATGATACGACACCTTCGCACATCACCAGCGTTTGGGCCGGAAGCACAGTTGCTGCAGACAGGTTTTCAAAATGTTGTTCGGGCACTGTTTTATTAAAGGCTGCTGACACCGGGCCAAACTGATTAACCCTGCCAACAATAGCTACCGGCCCGGTTGCAGGCTGCAACTGCTTGGACTCTTTTTTCCTAAAAACCCGGCCCAAAAGAGACAGTGCAGCACTGGCCCAAATGGCCGCCCCCAATGCCATCCGCAGCAGGCTGGCGCCCAGGCCACGATAATGCTTGCGCACAAAAATGATCATGGCGCCATAAAACCGCCGCACATAATCGAGGCTGGCTTTGCGGGTGCTTTCGCCCTTGAAATGAATGATAGAGGTTTGGGCAAGGTAGTAGTTTTTATAGCCCGCCTTTTGTATGCGGTAGCTCAGGTCTATGTCTTCGCCGTACATGAAAAATGCCTCGTCAAAAGCGCCGATTTGCTGCAGCACACTTTGCGGAATTAACATAAAAGCGCCGGCCAGTACATCCACTTCATGGTTTTCAGTTTGGGGCAAATGGCCCAGATAATACCGGGCAAGCAAGGGCGATTTTGGGAGTAGGCGGGCCAGTCCCGTTAGTTTAAAAAAGGAAGTCCTCGGGTGGGGCAAACCCCGTTTTGATTCTTTTAAAAACACACCGGCGCCATCAATCATGTGCACCCCAAGGGCACCTGCCTGAGGGTGTTGTTGCATAAAATTGAGGCAAATATGCAGCGTGTCTTCAGCCAGGATGGTATCAGGGTTGAGAAACAACACATAAGTGCCGCAGCTATGCCGCCAGCCTTTATTGCAGGCCTTTGCAAATCCACCGTTTTCTTTTTGCTGTAAAAAAACCACTTCCGGAAAACGCGGCTGCAAATACTCCATGCTGCCATCGGTGGAGGCATTATCTACTACAATCACTTCTGCCAGCAGCCCTTCGGTGGCCCGCCGCACCGAATAGAGGCACTGCTCCAGGAAATATTTGACGTTGTAGGAAACAATGATGATGGAAAGTTGCACGAGGGCAAAGAAAGTCCGAAAAGACGGAAAAGACGGGAAAGTCAGGAAAGACACATCTAAGAAAAATTGACGTCATAAGTGTATCGATAGACAATTGTTTATGCCAACAGGCATTTCCGAATTGCAAAAGTTTACTTTTCTGTCTTTCCCGTCTTTCCCGTCTTAATTTTGCCCCATGTACAAACAAACCCTCTTAACCGCCATCGAAGCCGCTGCCGCCGTTATCCGGCGGTTTGATGATATTGCTTTTAACATTGCCTCCAAAGACGGCCGCAACGACCTGGTGACCGAAGTGGACCATGCGTCTGAAAAAGCGATTATCGAAACCATCCGGGCACAGTTCCCCGACCACCATATTCTCACAGAAGAATCGGGCGACCTGCCGCAGGCCTCCGAATATAAATGGATCATCGACCCCATCGACGGTACCATCAATTTTGCCCACCGCATTCCTATTTGCGCCGTTTCCATTGGGCTGGAATACCAGGGGCAAATGGTGCTGGGTGCGGTGTACAACCCGTTCATGAATGAAATGTTCCTGGCCGAGCGGGGACAGGGCGCCACGTTCAACGGCAAACCCATTGGGGTAAGTAAAAAAGAGCGGGTGGAAAATGCCTGCCTCGTTACCGGTTTTCCCTACACCTATCTCGATCAGCCCAACGGCCCGCTGCAGGTATTTGAACGTTTTATCCGCCGCGGCATTCCGGTGCGCCGCCTGGGTTCGGCAGCCCTCGACCTGTGCTGGGTGGCCTGCGGCCGCTTTGACGGTTTTTACGAACACAGCCTGAAACCCTGGGACAGCGCAGCGGGTTACCTGATCGTGGAGGAAGCCGGTGGCATTGTAACCAACATCCACGGCGAACCTTACTCGGTATACGAGCCGGGCATCATTGCCGCCAATGGCGTAATGCATAGCGATTTGGTGAAGTGGGTGAAAGGGGAGATTAGTCAGTAAAGTCTGAAAAGACGGGAAAGACGGAAAAGTCCTTGCTGCCAAAGCGGGATACATTTAATAATCCTTGAAGTGCCTTTCCGGACTTTACTGACTTTTCCGTCTTTCCCGTCTTCCCTCACTTTACCTTCGCATTTTACAACTATGGAAGAACGCACCGAAATAGCTTCATTGGGCGAGTTTGGCCTGATTGAGCACCTGACCAAGAATTTCGAGATCCAGAATGCATCCACCATTATCCCCGTTGGCGACGACGCGGCCGTAATCGACCATTACGGCAAACAAACCGTGCTCACCAACGACCTGCTCATTGAAGGCGTGCATTTTGACCTGATGTACACGCCGCTGAAACACCTGGGTTATAAAACCGTGGTGGTGAACGTCAGCGATATTTACGCCATGAATGCCACACCCACGCAAATTTTGCTGGGCCTCGGCTTTTCCAACCGCTTTAGCGTGGAGGCGCTGGACGAATTTTATGCCGGCGTGCATGCGGCCTGCGATGAATATGGCGTGGACCTTATTGGCGGCGATACCAGCACGTCGCAAAAAGGCTTTATTATTTCCTGCACGGCCGTAGGCGAAGTAGCACCGGATAAATATGTGCGCCGCAATGGGGCCAAAAAAGGCGACCTGCTGTGCGTGTCCGGCGACCTGGGTGCAGCTTTTCTGGGCCTTACCCTTTTAGAACGGGAAAAACGCATTTTCCTGGAAAACCCACAGGTGCAGCCCGACCTGGAAGGCGAAAAATATACCGTGGGCCGCCTGCTGAAACCCGAAGCCCGCAAAGACATCATCCGGTTTTTTGAAGACGCGGAAATAGCCCCCACCGCTATGATCGACGTTAGCGACGGGCTTTCTTCCGAGATCCTGCATATCTGCACCCAAAGCAGGCTGGGTTGTGTATTGTACGAGGAAAAAATTCCGATTGCCGATGAAACAAGAGAGGCGGCATTTAAATTCAACCTCGACCCCACGACCTGTGCCCTCAGCGGCGGTGAAGATTACGAGCTCTTGTTCACCATCCGCCAGGAGGATTACGATAAGGTAAAAGACAATAAAGACATCAGCGTGGTGGGCTTTTTAAACGAAGCTGAAGAAGGCTGCATTATTTACACCAAAGGCGGCACCAGACATCCGCTGACCGCGCAAGGCTGGAATGCGTTTAATAAAGGAGGCGCATAGCATGAGGAGATTTTGGATTGACGATTTTGGATGGACGATTTGTGGTAAAAGCGTCTCATTAACCAATGGGCTGGATGGCACCTGCAGCAGCCCCAATCGTAAATCGTCAATCCCAAATCGTCAATCCCTGGTTCTTGCGCTGGGATTACTTCTGCTACTTGCCGGTTGCCGCGCAGTAAAGCCTTTGCCCCAAAATAAAAAATACAGCGCAGCTGCGCTGCAGCAGGAGTTCGATCTTTTCAGGGCCATACTGGAAGATGCCCACCCCGGCTTGTACTGGTATTACACCAAAGATTCGGTGGACCGCCGCTTTGATCATGCCCGCAGCATGATCCGAGATTCGATGAATGAAATAAGCTTTCGCAATGTGCTTTCGTATGTTGTGTCGGGCATTGGCTGCGGCCATACTTCGGTGCGGCCTTCTCTGGCTTATGCAAGGGCCAGCCGCAGCAGCAGCCGCTTTTTTCCGCTGGTGCTCAAGCTGTGGCCCGATACGGCTTACCTGGTGGCCAACCTCAACCGCAGGGATAGCCTGCTCAAGCCCGGGTCCATTATCCATTCCATAGACGGGCGGCCGATGCAGCAGATCATCGATACACTGTTTCAGCACCTGCCTACCGATGGCTACAACCTTACCCACAAATACCAAAGCCTGAGCAACCGCGGCGGATTTGGCAATGCCTATACTGCGCTTTTTGGTTATCAGCCAAGATACCGCGTTGAATTTACGGATACTGACGGCCGGCGGCATACGGTGAACACCCCTTTGTACCGCGTAGTTCGCGATAGTGCCGCCCGGGCCACCAACCTGCCCCGCCCCGCCGGCCCCAGCCGAAGGGAGCGCCGCCGGATGGACCTGCAAAATACCCGCAGCCTGCAGTTTGATACTGCGGCAGGCCTGGCAGTAATGGATATAGGCACCTTTACCCACAGCTACCGCCTGCGCCGCTTTTTTCGGCAGTCATTTAAAAAGCTGGACAAAAGGGGCACGCCCAACCTGGCCATTGACCTGCGCGGCAACGGCGGCGGTATCATTACCTACTCCAACCTGCTGACCCGCTACCTGGCCAATAAGCCTTTTAAAGTGGCCGACTCGCTATATGCTCTGCGGCGCTGGAGCCAATATGGCCGTTACCGCAATGAGCGGCTGTTCAACAGTTTGTTTTTGCTGGGCTTTACCCGCAAACGAAGCGATGGCCTGTATCATTTTCCTTTTTACGAACGTAAATATTTTAAACCCCGCAAACGGCACCACTACAACGGGCAAATTTTTTTGCTGACGGGCGGCAATACTTTTTCGGCAGCTACGCTGGTAGCAGCAGCGCTGCAGCCGCAGGAGAATGTAACGCTGGTGGGCGAAGAAACCGGCGGCAGTGCCTATGGCAATAATGCATGGCTGATTCCCGATGTAACCCTGCCTATTACCAAAGTAAGGTTTCGGCTGCCGCTGTTCCGGCTGGTGGTAAATAAAAACACACCGAAAGATGGCCGCGGGGTACAGCCCGAAGTGGAGGCGCTGCCCACAACCGGAGCCCTGCGCAAAGCCGTTGATTTTAAAATGGAACAGGTGCGGGCCATTATTCAGAAACATACAGACCAGCCATAAAATCGTTTGTGCACCCCTGGTGGGAAAAATAAATACGGGGGTGCTACACCGAAAGCGTCTTCGGGTCCCAAAACAGCCGGTCGAAATCCTGCACTTTATCTTCTATTACTACAATACCCTCTTTTTCCAGCAGTTCCTGCATTTGGGTAGGTGTGGCAAAATGAATTTTGCCGGTAAGCAGCCCCATTCTGTTAACTACGCGGTGTGCGGGCACCGGCGGGTGTACCGCATGGGCACCGTTCATGGCCCAGCCCACCATGCGTGCCGATGAGCGGGTGCCGAGGGCAGCGGCAATGGCGCCATACGATGTAACCCGCCCTTTAGGAATCTGCCGCACCACATCGTACACCAGTTCAAAGAACGATGCATCCCTTTTACCCGAAGGGGTTACTTTATTGAGTGCTTCGCGGGTAGTGGGCCGGCGGGGCATAGGCTATTTTTTAAGTAGAATTGCCAAAAGGTTTGTTGGTTATGATTTCTTTTTACGCTTCGCCGGCTCGGTGGTTTTAGGTGCTGTGGCCTCATCTGCTGCTATGGTGTAATCAGCTACATCCAGTTGCAGTTTCGATCCTGTATCCGGATCGGAACTAAAGGTGATCTTAGTTTGGCCGTTGTAGCTTTCTATTTCAATGATGGCGGCTTCCGTTGCGCGGCCGTCCTTACTTACGTTGGCTTTGTATTGCGTTTTACCATTGTGCAGGTATTCCGTCCATTCGCAGGAGACCACTTCCGTTATTTCGCCTGGTACGGTTGCAGTACTCCTATCCATAGTTAGGGTAACATTGATTTTTCCTTTTTCAATAGAAGTAACGACTTCGATCTGCATTTCCTGTTCGGCATTACCGTTATTAAATGACCGCCCTTTAAAACATTTAAAGGTTACGGATTTATCACATTGTGCTGCGCTGATTAAACCAAAGAATACAACAGGAACCAGCAGAAAGATTTTTTTCATCGATGTTAGTTTGGGCTAAGTGGGGATGGATTTCAAATATAAACTTCTTTGGCGGTGATGGGGTAAAAGTTGCGCTTTCTTTATAAGTAAAAACTCGCCTTTAAAGCTCCATAGTAAACATCGTTTTTCATTGGTGCCTTTACTTTTTTGCTCCTGCAAAAAGGGGCCAAAAAAGCAGCCCCGCCATCAATGACAGCCTGATGGCGGATTCATTCCCTGACGGAGCTTTAGTACTACCGTGGTGAACGGATATATATCGATATTCAGCAATATTTATGTGGTGGTAATTGCGGACGACCTAATCATTTGGCGTATTTCTAAAACCAATTGCACGCCTGCGTAATGTGCTCATTGAAAAAACGCTTGCAACAACATTTTAAATGTGCTGGCAGCACAAGGGTGCATATGATCTAAGAACTTCGGATTTTTCTTTGTGCCCCTTCGTGCTCTTTGTGTATTCGTGGTTCAAAAAAACCGGTTATTCTCCTTTCTTATCCGCTGCATCGCGGGCTTGCTTTTGCAGCAGCAGTTCCGACCGCCGGGGTTCCCGCACTGCTGCATAATCAAACGGGCAATGCAGGCACCCGCGGCCGCAGCAATAGCCACGGGCCCGGTGGTATTTTTCGGTAAAAACCAAATAACCCCGCTCATTCAGGTAAAAGTCTTCTCCTTCAGTCAACACCGGCTTCCACTTTTAGCATTTGGTGCAGTTGTACATCCAGTTCGGCACCGGGCAGGTTTTGGGGCAGCGAAAAACAAACATAATGCACCTTGTTGCTGCCCGCAATATCCAGCCCTTCGTAATGCGTTTTGATTCCTAACTCACGACTGATGTCTGTTTGCGCATATACATTGTCGGTAGCCGTGTGCAAGGTGCAGCCGTACAGCTCAATTACCTTCAAAGTAAAATCGTACAGCACCGGGCTGTCGGTTTTGAGGTTTATGGTTCCGCCCGGTTGTAAAATCTGCGCATACTGCCGCAAAAACTTTGGGTGCGTCAGCCGCTTTTTATCTTTTGAAATACGCAGTTGCGGGTCGGGAAAAGTGATCCATATTTCCTCCACTTCGCCGGGCCCGAAAAATTCGGTGATGCGGTCTATCTGTATCCGCAAAAAAGCCACATTGTTCAGCCCCAGTGCCGTGGCTTTTTTAGCCCCTACCCACAGGCGGTTGCCTTTCAGGTCTACGCCCACAAAATTGCGGTGCGGGTGCATTTGGGCCAGCCCCAGTGCATACTCGCCTTTGCCGCAGGCCAGCTCCAGCGTCAGCGGCTGGCTGTTGTTGAAATGCCGGTGCCACGCTCCCCGCATATCTTCGGGGTTTTGCAATACGTTGGAAAATTGCAGCAGCTCGGCAAATCGTTTTAATTTTTTTTGACCCATAATACAAATGCGCTTTCTACAGCGGTAAATCTACCCGAAGACCGCTGGCGGCTAAACAGAAACCGCGGTCTTTTTTTGCTGTTGGCAGCACAAAAATATGGTTATGCGGCGTTGTCGCGTTGCCTGCCGGCTCCAAACATCAGTTCCTGTACTTTACTCCGGTCTTCTTTTTCGGCCTTTTGGTCGAACATGGTGCCAAACACGTGGTCCCACAGGGTAGAGCTTACCCCAAAGCCTTTGTGCTCGTCTTTGTAGTGGTGCAGGTGGTGGTTGCGCCACAGCGGCTTCATCCATTTAAAGGGCGGTTGCCAGGCATGAATGGCGTAATGCATGGAAGCATACAACAGGTAGCCCAGCACATAGCCCGGAAAAAAGGCAAAAGCTGCATTGCCAAACAAGGGATACTGCACCGAAAAAGTAATTACAGCTACCAGCAGGTTGGGCACCGGAGGCATAAACAGCCGCTCCCTGTCGCGTGGATAATGATGGTGGTTTCCATGCATGATGTATACTATTTTTTGTGCCCGCTTGCTTTCGGCTATCCAGTGAAACAGGAAGCGATGTGCCAGGTATTCGAACAGCGTCCATGCAACCATGCCAGCTACAAACAGCAGCGCAATGGTAATGCCGCCATAATTATAATTGCGGGAAGCATACATCGGGAAGCCGATCATTACCGGCAGGTACATGCCCCAGATCACCAGCGGATGCGATTTGGTAAACATCTCCAGAATTGGGTTTTCAAACAACTTCGCTTGTCCTTTGTTGTGAATTTTTTCGAATTTCATTGGTAAGGGTTTGGCGCAAAATTAAAGCGCTGATTTTTTTACAAGACTGCGGCGCAGTGTTAAAATGAGCACCTGCTTTTCACCATCTGTGGCAGCCACATCCCTACAATTTTGCTTTCTGGTATGGTGCATAAATATTTAAGTCCATGTTGCGGTACAGGATCAACCCCAACTCCCTTTTTCCGAATTGCCTACCTTAGCCGCATTCCAAAAAAACGATTGCATTAATGAAGCTGCTTTCCTACCGCAAAGAACATGGCGACCAACTGGCAGTGCTGGTTAATGGCCGTGTGTACGATACCGAAACCCTGCACCCCGACCTGCCCGGATCGATGGGCATGTTTCTGCAATATTGGGATGAGGTGCTGCCCGTGGCGCTGCACGGCGTGGCGTTGATAAAAGAAGGTAAAATAAGCGAACACAAAGGCCGGCCTGTTGCGGAGGTGGACTTGCTAGCGCCAGTGCCTTTTCCCACTTCCTGCCGCGATGGCTATGCCTTCAGGCAGCATGTGGCCGCTGCCCGCCGCAACCGCGGTGTGGACATGATCCCGCAGTTTGACGAGTACCCCATTTTTTATTTTACCAACCACCACAGCATTACCGGGCCGGGTACGTTGCAGCTAATGCCCGATCATTTTCAAAAACTGGATTTTGAGCTGGAGGCAGCCATTGTTATTTGCAAAGGCGGCCGCAACATCAGGGCCGAAGAGGCACATGAGTATATAGGGGGCCTGATGATCATGAACGACTGGAGTGCCCGCCGCCTGCAAATGGAAGAAATGCTGCTGAACCTGGGGCCTGCAAAAGGAAAAGATTTTGCTACCTCTATAGGACCGTGGCTGGTAACGCTGGATGAGTTGGAACAATGGGAAGTGGCGCCCAAAGAAGGCCACCGCGGCCAGGCCTGGAACCTGGCCATGACGTGCCGGGTAAACGGAATTGAAGTAAGCCGCGGCAGCCTTGCCGATATGGACTGGACCTTTGCAGAAATTGTAGAGCGGGCATCGTACGGCGTGGATCTTTTTCCGGGCGATGTCATTGGCAGCGGAACGGTGGGCACCGGCTGTTTCCTCGAACTTAATGGTACGGGCAAATTCAACAACCCCAATTACTCGGAACAATGGCTGCAGCCCGGCGATAGCGTGGAAATGGAAATAGAAGGTTTGGGTGTGTTGAACAACACCGTAGAAAAAGAAGATACCGACTGGAGTATTTTGGGCAGGTAACTGGCTACCAATTTATACAACCACAAAGGCACAAAGCGCTGCACAAGATGATTAAATCTTTGGAGCGCTTTGTGCCTTTTTCAGTAAAATAAGGAAAGGCTTCCACCGGAAATGTAGGAAGCCTGCACCTGCTGTTTCCGGTATCTGCCTTTCCCTGTTATATGGAGGAGTACTTGCCCTCTGGGGTTAATCGTAGTTTTTGATTTTTTGGCCGCGGTTGCGAACGCTGCCCAATGTGCTGCTTTGAAAACCGGTGATTTCGGCAGCGTTCACCTCGGTGTTGCCAATGCCGCTGTTGTTAATATCCATAGAGCTTACTGCAAAATCAACTGCCCTTAGGTTGCCGATGCTGCTGTTGCGCAGTACTGCCGCCTTGGCGCTGCCCGCCAGTTCAATATTGCCTACGCTGCTGGCATCGAGGCTGAATTTTTGGGCTTCCAGCTTCAGGTTGGTATTGCCCACGCTGCTGATCCGCATTTTTACATCGGCCAGTTTCAGGGTGCCTTCATTGCGCACATTGCCTACCGTACTCAGCGACAGGTCGTTGAGGTTGCGGAAATAAACGGTTACGCTCAGCTTCCAGTCGCCTTTTAATTTTTTATTATTTAATTTTTTGGTGTCTATTTCCAAAGTATTGCCATTACTGGCAATGGTAATATAAGCCTGCAGCCCTTCGTCGCCTGCTACGGTTACGCTTTCTTTAGCTCCCTGCACCAGTATCAACTCCACCACGCCGCTTGCTTTTACGGCATCAAAAGAAGCTACCGGAAATTCGCGGCTTACCTTGTTTCCGGTCAGGGTTTGCGCCACGGCTTTGCCGATGGTAAAAACAAAAAGCAGCAGGGATAAAATAATTGCTCTCATACTATTGGTTTTGTTGGTTATGTGTCGGTTTAATAGTGCAACGGAACAGGGCCGCTGATGTTACAATTAACTGCTGTTTGTGGTACAAGCGGTAGCATCGGCTGAAAGGCGGTGATAATTGGATTAAAACATGGTGAAACACATTGCCGGTGCCTTGGGTTCTGGGTGGTGCATACGGCCCAAATTGCTACTTTCACGGCCATGCGTATTGACCTTGCCTCCCTGAAGGCTGCCGAAAAACAATACTGGCTGCAGCACCTGGTGGCCCCGCGGCCCATTTGTTTTGCCTCCACCATCGATGCTGCAGGCAGTGTAAACCTGAGTCCATTTTCTTTTTTCAACCTGTTTTCCTCCAATCCCCCCATCGTTATCTTTTCGCCGGCCCGCAGGGTGCGGGACAATACCACCAAGCACACATTGCAAAACGTGCTGGAAGTGCCCGAAGTGGTGATCAACATGGTTACCTATGAAATGGTGCAGCAAACATCGCTGGCTTCCTGTGAGTGGGGCAAAGGCGTGGACGAATTTGTAAAAAGCGGCTTTACCAAACAACCCGCCACCAGGGTGCGGCCACCCATGGTGCAGGAAGCCAAAGCAAAACTGGAGTGCCGGGTGGTGGAGGTAAAATCTTTGGGCACGGAGGGCGGTGCCGGCCAGTTGGTGATCTGCGAGGTGCTGTGCATTCATGTGGATGATACACTGCTGACAGGGGAAGGCAAAATAGACCAGCGTAAACTGGAGCTGGTGGCCCGCCTGGGCGGCGACTGGTACTGCCGCGTAGGTGCCGATAATTTGTTTTCGGTACCCAAACCCAACACCCAACTGGGTATTGGCATTGATGCCCTGCCCGAAAGCATCCGCAATAGCAACATACTTACGGGCAACCACCTGGGCATGCTGGCCAATGTGCACCAGTTGCCGGTAGTACAGCCTTCATTTGAAGACGAACACTTGAAAAATATTGTGCAATACTATTCACTCAACCCCGATGAAATGGAGGGCGAAATTCACCGGCATGCAGCAGGGCTGCTGAATGCCGGAAAACTGGATGCTGCCTGGCAGGTGCTGCTGGCTGCAGTGTAATACCAGTTTCAATTACCTTGTCCTGGTGTTGAACAAGAGTCCTTCCAGCTTTTAAGGTGTAACCTGTTACTGGTAAAGCCACATCATTAACGACATAAAAATCCTGCAACAGCGCACTGGTGCAGGATTTTTTTATTGTATGCTTATATGTTTTAAAAAGCCTTGCGCACTACATTGGCAATAACATGCGGCTTGCCTAAAGTATAATAATGCAGTACCGGCACACCGGCCTGCTTAAGCTCCAGGCTTTGCTGCAGCAGCCATTCGGTACCAACCTGCTCTACTTCCGCATCGGTTTTGCAGGCCATGATGGCGTTGTACAGTTCCACCGGAATGTCCACATGAAATGTGCGGGGAATAACGGTGAGTTGCTTTTTGGAAGTGATGGGCTTCAGGCCCGGAATGATGGGTATATTAATGCCGGCATCTTTGCAGGCCTGCACATATTGAAAATACTTTTGGTTGTCGAAAAACATTTGCGTCACCACGTATTCGGCACCGCCGTCCACTTTCTTTTTGAGGTGCTGGATGTCGGAAGCAAGGTTGGGCGCTTCAAAATGCTTTTCGGGATAACCGGCCACGCCAATACAAAAGTTGGTTTTTACCGCGCCTTTCAGGTCTTCTTCCAGGTACAGGCCGTTGTTCATATTAATCACCTGCTGCATCAGTTCGGTGGCGTATTTGTTGCCGCCGGGCTCTGGCTCAAAACAGCCTTCGTTGCGGGCGGCATCGCCACGCAGCACCAGCACATTGTCGATGCCCAGAAACGCGAGGTCAATCAGTGCGTCTTCGGTTTCCTGCCGGGTAAACCCGCCGCAGATCAGGTGGGGCACCGCATCTATTTTATAGCGGTTCATGATGGCGGCGCAAATGCCTACCGTGCCGGGACGTTTGCGTACCTCCACTTTTTCAAAAACGCCATCGGTGCGGCGCTTGAACATACTTTCGCTGCGGTGGTAGGTAACATTGATAAATGACGGCTTAAACTCCATCAGCGGGTCGAGGTGTTCCCAAAGGGCATTGATGCCTTTTCCTTTCAGGGGCGGCAGCACTTCAAAGGAAACCAGCGTATCCTTTGCCTGCCGCAGGTGTTCTATAACTTTCACGGTATTTTTAGCGGTGTTTTGCGGGGCCTTAATAATAGATTGATAACAATGAAACCCCGGGCTTGTTTCAATTCGGCTGCAAACATACACCCTAAAGGAAATATAAAAGCCGGGCTGCGGTAAACTGCGGTGGGGGCATTGGCTTACTTTTGCCCAAACATTTACAAAAAAGGGTGAGCATTACCATTCATACATCCGAGCTCGTAAAGCGCTACCGCAACCGTACGGTGGTGGACCATGTGTCCATTGAAGTAAAGCAGGGCGAGATCGTGGGCTTGCTCGGACCCAACGGTGCCGGCAAAACCACTACTTTTTACATGACCGTGGGCCTCATCAAACCCGATGAAGGCGAGGTGTTTTTGAACGAAACCAACATCACCGCGCTGCCTATGTACAAAAGGGCACAAATGGGTATTGGCTACCTGCCGCAGGAGGCTTCTATTTTCAGGAAGCTTACCGTGGAGGAAAACATCAAGGCGGTGCTGGAAATGACCAAACTAAGCCGTGCGGAGCAAAAGGAAAAGCTGGAGGCACTGCTCGACGAATTCAGGCTGCACCATGTACGCAAAAGCCCCGGCGACGTGCTGAGCGGCGGCGAACGGCGGCGTACCGAAATTGCCCGGGCCCTGGCTGTGGATCCCAAGTTTATCCTGCTCGACGAACCCTTTGCCGGCATCGACCCCATTGCAGTGGAAGACATCCAGGCTATTGTGGCCAAGCTGAAATATAAAAACATTGGCATCCTCATTACCGACCACAACGTAACGGAAACGCTTTCTATTTGCGATCGTGCCTACCTGCTGATTGAAGGCAAGATTTTTAAACACGGCACCGCCGAAGAACTGGCAGAAGATGACCAGGTAAAACGCCTGTACCTGGGCCGCAACTTTGAATTGAAACGTAAAGATTACCTGCTGGAAGAAGCCCACCAGGAACGCATCAGTGAAGGGCGGCGGTAGATAAAGATGAATGTGTTTGGTACCTCTTGCAATGATCTGTAGCCACTTTGTTTGTCATGCTGAGTGCAGCGAAGCATCTCAATGTTGCCAGTGTTTGTTCTTACAAAGTTCAGATCCTTCCTTCGTTAGGATGACAAAGACAAAACCCCTGCTCTTTTTAGCAAGTTTATATCAGTGGTGTTGTTTTAGATACGCCTGTTAAAAAGATACCTGCTTACAACAGCATCTTAAAATCATCTGCATCTTTCCAGAACGGTAGTTTTTCCCGCACCGCCTGTAAGTCTTCCTTTTGAAGTGTAATGGTAAAAATGTCTTCTTCATCGGCTTTGTGGTACAGCACTTCGCCCAGCGCATTGCACACCATGCTGTCGCCGGTATGGTACACGCTATTGCCATCGGTACCCACGCGGTTTACGCCCACCACATAACACTGGTTTTCGATGGCGCGGGCCTGCAACAAGGTTTTCCATGCGTGGTTGCGGCGGTCGGGCCAGTTGGCCACATATAACAGCACGTCGTATTCGGGGCCTTTAGCAGTTTGTTGCTGCCGTGCCCACACCGGGAAGCGCAGGTCGTAGCAAATATTGCAATTGATCTTCCACCCGTTTACCGAAGCAATAAAGCGTTGGCTGCCGCCGGTATAATGTTCGTGTTCGCCCCCCATGGCAAAAAGGTGGCGCTTGTCGTACTGGCCCAGTTGCCCGTTGGGAAGCATCCAAATCAGCCGGTTGAAATAGCGGCCACCTTCTTCAATCATCAAACTACCGGTAAGGATCACCCGCTTTTCGGCAGCAAGTATGCGCATCCATGCAACGGTTGGTCCATCCATAGTTTCGGCAAACTGTTCGGGCTTCATGCTAAAGCCGGTGGTGAACATTTCGGGCAGCACCACAATATGCGTGGGCTGCGCCATGCTGCGGATCTTTTCTTCCAGCATGGCCAGGTTTGCAGTTTTGTCTTCCCAGTGCAGCGCCGTTTGAATGAGGGTAAAAGTGAGTGACGACATAGCTGCAAGTTAGAAAAAGAGCAAGAGTTTCAAGTTTTGAGTTTAGGGCTGGCAATTTGTTGTTGGGTGTAAAAGAAGATGCGTAACATTCATTTGTATAGCCTGTGTGCTTACTTATATTGAAGTAAAGATGCAAGCATGGTCTATATCAAAAAATAGAACCTGCTTTTACCCAAAATAAGGATGAAGCCCAAAGGTGGCAGATCTGTGTGCTCCGAACTTAAAACGCCAAACTTTATACTTACAAACTCGGTTCGTCGCACCATTCCTGTTTTTTGTCGCAAAAAGGGAGTGCTGTGGTCCCCCCGTTTTACTTTCGGGCTGGTTTATGATATCTTTTACCCGCTTTATCCGGATTCTTTCTTCCCGCCGCTGGCTTGCTATAATATTACAGGCTGCCGTTTGGGCATTTATATTTTCGCTGCCGTTTTTGCTGCGCACTTCCCACGATGGCGAATCGCCCAGGAAGGAGCCTGGCCGGCCCGATCAGTGGCAGTTTGTGCTGCAATATGCCGCCAACTGCGCTTCCTGGATTGCGCTGTTTTACTTAAACGGATGGTTGCTGATCCCGCGGTTGCTCAACCGCCGGCAGTACGGCCGTTATGCCTTTTGGTTGTTGACACTGGTGCTTTTTTTGTTTGCTTTCAACTCAGTGGTTTTTAAAATGATCATGCCCTCGGTCCCTTATCGCATAGGCATGTCGCTGGTGTTCTTTCTGTTTCCTTCCATATTTTTTATTGCCGTAAGCACCGCTATTTCGTTCTTTCTGGAAAAGCTGCGCACCGACCGGCTTTCCAAGGAGCGGGAAAACGAAAACCTGAAAACCGAACTGCTGTTCCTGCGGTCGCAGGTAAGCCCGCATTTTTTGTTCAATGTGCTCAACAACATGGTGGCCCTGGCCCGCAAAGGCTCCGACCAGTTGGAGCCGTCGCTTATCAAGCTTTCCTCGCTGCTGCGGTATATGCTGTACGAAGCGGCCGAAGAAAAAGTGCCGCTGAACAAAGAACTGGAATATTTGCAAAGCTATATCGACCTGCAGATGCAGCGTTTTCGAAAGGCATTGCAGGTAAATTACACGGTGGGAAATATCGATGATCATTACCTGCTGGAGCCCATGCTACTGATTCCATTTGTAGAAAATGCCTTTAAACACAGCGCCACCGGGGTGCCCGGTGCATCGGTTGATATTTCGTTGCGGGCCGAGAAAAGCATGCTGCACCTGGAAGTACGCAACCAGTTTAGCCCGCAGAGTGGCGAAAAAGATAAAAGTTCCGGGATCGGGTTGCAGAATGTGCGCCGCAGGTTAAGTTTGCTGTACCCGGATGAACATGCGCTGCTGATTACTGATGACAAGGGCTGGTTTACCGTTTCGCTTACCATAAAACTGCACTGATGCTTCGTTGCATTGCCATAGATGATGAAGAACTGGCGCTGGAACTGCTGGAAGACAACATCCGCAAAGTGCCTGGCCTGCACCTGGCGGGTAGTTATACATCCCCATTGGAAGCCTTGCAGGTACTGCAGCAGGGCGGCATCGACCTTGTTTTTCTCGACATTCAAATGCCCGGCATCACGGGGCTGCAACTGATCCAAAGCGTTTCAAAAAAATGCCTGTTCATTCTGGTAACGGCATACGAGCATTTTGCCCTGGAGGGGTTTAACCTGCAGGTGGTGGATTACCTGGTAAAACCCGTGGCCTTCGACCGGTTTGTGCTGGCCTGCACCCGTGCCCAGGAGCTACACCGGCTGCAGCAGGGCACGTTTAGCGGTGGCGAAAAAGCCGCGCAACCCACTTATTTTTTTGTGCCGGCCGACTACCGCATGCTCAAGGTGGTGTTCGACGACATTATCTGGATCGAGGGATTGAAGGATTATGTAAAAATTCATTTGCGCAGCGAAACACAACCTATTGTTACCCGCATGAGCATGAAAGCGCTGGAAGACCAGTTGCCCCAAGATGGCTTTATGCGCATTCATAAATCCTACATTGTTTCCAAAGCCGCCATTACTGCGCTGCGCAAAAACAGCGTGTACCTCGGAAACATGGAGCTGCCCGTTGGCGAGGCTTACCGCGAGGCCGTTTATGCATTGGTGCACGGCGGCAGGGGCAGCGAGCTGTAAGTGGGGTATAATTCCCTGTTTTACCTTTTCCGTCCTTTTAATGGCAAAGCTTTCACAAAGGGATCGTCCTCTTTTTAATTCGATAAAAGCCCGGCTGGTTGCTTTTCATCCATTGTATTTACCGTTCATCAGCCGTTTTGCCGTTCGTCGCAGCTTTTCTCGCAATCATCGCAAATGCTCCCGGCGCCCCGCCACCCTGTCCTAGTTTTGTCCCTGGCTATTTAGCCAAAGAAAGACACATGTTTATGAAAAAAACTTTACTGGCAGCTGCACTCTTTTTTGCAACGGCCACCCTGCACGCTCAATTTCCTGCCATGGCCCCCGGTGGCGGAGGCGCACAACAATCCATTCCTTCCATAGGCGTAGTATTTGGCAAACTGGTAGACAGCACCGGCAAGCCCATTGCCGATGCATCGGTAGTAATGCTCCACAACCGGATGGATACGGTTACCAAAAAACGTAAAGAGGTACTGCTGAAAGGCGTGACCACCAAAGCCAATGGTGAATTTTTCTTTAACGAGCTGCCGCTGATGGGCATTAAGCTGAAAATTTCGGCTACCGGTTATAAGCCCATTGAACAGCCTATTGCTTTTCAAATGCGGATGCCGGCAGGCGGCCAGCGCCCCGCAGGCACTACCGGCGGACAGCCCGATATGTCGGCCGTTTCGGCTATGGCCAACAATTTTGAAAAAGACCTGGGTAAACTTACCCTTCAGGCCGATGTGCAGCAACTGCAGGATGTAACGGTTACCGCCAGCAGCGGCCGCCTGCGTATGGACATTGATAAAAAAGTTTTTTCGGTAGATAAAAACCTGGTAAGCGCCGGTGGTACCGCAGTAGATGTTATGAAGAACGTGCCATCGCTGAACGTGGATATTGACGGCAACGTAACCATGCGTAACCAAAGCCCGCAGATTTTTGTAGACGGCAGGCCCACAACCCTCACGCTGGAGCAAATTCCGGCCGATGCCATTGAAAGCGTGGAAGTAATCACCAACCCTTCGGCTAAATATGATGCTTCGGGCGGCGGCGCCGGTATCCTGAACGTTGTTTTGAAAAAGAATAAAAAAACAGGCTACAATGGTACGGTTAACCTGGGCGTAGACCGTCGTGGCGGTATGAATGGTACCGCATCGGTTAATGTGCGCCAAAACAAGATCAATGCTACCGTGGCGGCATTTACCAACCAGATGCGCAACCGCGGCACCGGCAACACCGACCAGCTGCTGCGCATTCCGGGCCAGCCTGCGTACCAGATCGACCAGTTTAGCCGCAGCCGCAACAAGGGTGGCTTTATGTTTGGCCGTGCCGGACTGGATTATTTTGCCACCAACCGCCTTACCCTGTCGCTTTCCGGCGTGTTGGTACGGGGTAAGTTTGACCCCTCCGACATTCAATACACCGATACCAGCTTTAACACCGGCATGCTGAAAAGCTATGCCGAACGCCAGACCCTTACCCACCGCGAGTTCAATGCCAAGGGGGCACAGGGTGGTTTTAAATACATTTTTCCCCGCCAGGGCGAAGAGCTGACCGGCGACTTCAACTATTTTTCAAGCACCAACGAAGGCTACTCCCTGTTTAATACCGATGTGTACGACCGGGCCGGTGGCATCAAAACCGGCGAACGCCGCCAGCAACTGCTGGGCGAAGGCTCTAACGAGCAACTGACCGTGCAGAGTGACTATGTGCGGCCTATTGGCAAAGTAGGCAAGCTGGAAGCCGGTGTACGGGCACAGATCCGCGAACTGGCCAACAACCAGGGCAACTATTTCTGGAACCAAAGCTCCGGGCAATATGTAAAAATTCCTTCGGCCACCGGCAACTACCGCAACCAGGATAATGTGTATGCCGGTTATGTTTCGTATGGCAACCAGATCAAGAATTTTGGTTATAAGCTGGGACTGCGTGGCGAAAGCTCCGATTATGTAGGCAACCTGCTTGATCCGCTGACGCAAAAAGAAAACGAGTTCAAGGTAAAATACCCGCTGTCTCTTTTTCCTTCCCTGTTCCTGAGCCAAAAGCTGGAGAAAAACCAGGAAATACAATTGAGCTACACCCGCCGCATCAACCGGCCGTTCTTTATGCAGCTTATTCCGTTTATCGACTCTACCGATCAACTGAACTGGAGCCGCGGTAATGCAGGTCTGCGTCCGGAGTTTACCAACTCGCTGGAAGCATCGTACAGCAAAACCTACAAGGGCAACAATACCTTCCTGGCCTCGGTATACCTTAAGACCAGCACCGACCTTATTACCCGTTTTCTGGATACCCTCGATGTTGATGGCACCAAGCGTGGTATTTACACCTACATCAATGCCAATAGCAGCCGTTCTTTTGGTACCGAGTTTACCTCGCAAAACCAGATAAAAAAGTGGTGGGACCTGACCACCAACCTGAACGTGTACAATGCATTTATCAATACAGATAATGTATTGGGCTTTTCGCAGGATGCCATCTGGAGTTATTTTGCAAAATTCAACTCCAACTTCAAATTGCCGAAAGCTTACACCGTACAGTTTTCGGGCACTTACCAAAGCAAAACCAACATGGCTGTAAGCCAGGGTGGCGGCGGCTTTGGACCCCAGGGCGGCGGTGGAGCTTCCAGTGCAGCGCAGGGTTACATCAAGCCTAACTATGGCTTTGACCTGGCCGTTCGCAAAACCTTCCTGAAGCAGCAGGCAGCATCGGTAACGCTGGCTGTGAACGACATTTTCCGCACCCGGGTATTTGACCAATACACCGAAAGTGCCTACATCGTACAAAACACCCGCCGCCGGGGCGATGCTCCAATGGTGCGCCTAACATTCTCGTTCCGTTTTGGTAAAATGGATATGTCGCTGTTCAAGCGCAAAAACATGAAAGCCGAAAGCGAAGGCATGCAGGGTGCCATGCAGGGCATGTAGCAGAACAGTCCATCGTCCATCGACTATGGACGATGGACTACATCACATCTAAACTCTTAACTTTTAAGTGCACATACCCTTCCTATCTTTAGATCAACTTATTTAAACACACATCAAATGCAAATCGTAAAATCTGTTTTTCTGGCTGCTGCAACGGTAGCAGTTGCTTTTGGCGCTCAGGCGCAATCGGCCGATGAAATTGTAACCAAACATATTGCAGCCATTGGCGGCATGGAAAAGCTGAAAGGCATCAACAGCATTCACCTGCAAAGCACTGCCGAAGTAATGGGCAACGAAATGGCCACCACTACCATCATCCTCAACGGCAAGGGCTTTAAAACCGAAGGCGAAGTGATGGGCTCCAAAATGGTACAGGTTATTACCGACAAGGGCGGCTGGGCCATCAACCCCATGGCCGGTGGCGATGCGCAGGCACTGCCCGAAGAAGCCGCCAAGATGGCTAAAGACCAACTGGATATTGCCGGGCCGCTGGTAGATTATGTTGCCAAGGGCAACAAGGTGGAACTGAAAGGCCAGGAAAAAGTGGGTGCCGTAAATGCGCACAAGCTTTTAGTAACCAATAAAGAAGGCGTTTCTGCCACGTACTTTATCGACCCTGCTACCTTTTATGTGCTGAAAGTGGTGCGCACCGCCAACATGATGGGCCAGGATATGGACATTGCCATGTCGTTTTCCGATTATAAGAAAACAGATTACGGCTTTGTATACCCTTACACCACCGAAACCGATATGGGCGGCCAGTTTGCCATTACAGCTAAAGTAAAAAGCCTGGAGATCAACAAAGCCGTTGACCCCAAGGTTTTCGATATGCCTGCCAAGTAAGCCAAACACGCATTTTCACTGCATATAAAAGCGGCTGTCGGTATCGACAGCCGCTTTGCTTTGGCATAGCTTGCCCGTTACTCAGTACCAAACTTTTAAACCTGCTATATTTTTTTTATTTTTTGCACCTGTGTTCTCCCCAACTTTGTTTTCTTATTTATTACCATAAACCAAGCACCATGAAACCCTTATTTGCATTTTTGTTTTTTTGCTTTTTTGCCAGCAGTTTACACGCACAGGATGCCGCCCGTATGACCAAAGACTGGGAGCGTGCCAAAGCCTACACCGCCGAGTACCTGGCCGCCATGCCTGAAGACGGCACCAATTATAAACCCGTTGCCGATGTGCGGTCGTTTGCCGAACAAATGCTGCACATTGCGGGTGCTAATTTTATGTTTGCTTCGCAGGTTTCGGGCAAGGCCAATCCTTACCAGGGCCAGAACCTAGAGACCATGGATAAATTTAAAACAAAGGCTGGCCTGGCTGCGTTGGTGAATGAAAGCTACGACTACGTGCTCAACACCATCAAGGGGCTTTCTGCTGCGCAAATGACGGAAAACATGAAGCTGTTCAACATGGACATGAGCAAGGCAGTAGCACTGGACAAGCTGTTTGAGCACGGTGCTCACCACCGCGGACAAACCACCATTTACCTGCGCATGAAAGGCGTGAAGCCACCGCAGGAAAAGTTGTTCTAGGAAAGACAGAAGAGACCGAAGACGGAAGTCGGAGGTCCGAAGACAACAGCCGGCTTTTTAAAAAGATAAAGTCCTGTAGCTAGCCAGCATTTGCTTTGCTACTTGCAGGACGTTTATTTTAAATACACTTCTTTCCGGTCTTTTCTGGCTTTACCGTCTTTCTTCCGACCCTCGTCTTCCGTCTTCCCTACCACTCCCCAGCAAGTCCTTCTTCCAGCGCTTTTTCGTATTGCGCTTTATTGAACCGGTAAAAATAAGGTGCCTTGTGCGCCACCCCGGTTTTGCGTTCGGGAAGTTTTTCCAGCAGCCCGAAATCCATCATGCGGCGTTGAAAATTGCGCCGGTCGAGGCGGCGGCCCAGAACGGTTTCGTACAGCTTTTGCAGTTCGGGCATGGTAAATTTTTCGGGCAGCAGGTTGTAGCCAATGGGTTGATACCGCATTTGTAGGCGCAGGGCTTCCAGGGCGCTGTGCAAAATGGCATTGTGGTCCAGCAGCAATTGGCCCACCTCCGACAGGTTCCACCAGGTGCAGGCCTCGGAAATGGCGTCGGGCTGTGGGGCCACTTTTTCAAAAGGCACCAGCGCATAAAACCCAATGGTAATAAACCGCTGGTTGAGCCATCCCTGCAGGGCTTCGTTTTCGCTGCTCCATTTGTTTTCTTTCGATCTTTGGGGTTCGCTAAACACCCGGAACTGTTGTAAAAAAACCTGCTCCAGCCCTGTACGTTCCCGCAGCACCCGCGTGGCTGCCGATTCCACAGGCTCTTCCCACCGCACAAACCCGCCTGGCAGCGCCCACTCATCAAGATGTTTCATTTTCAGCAACAATACCTTCAAGCCCTTGGCATCAAAGCCAAAAACCACACAGTCAACAGAAATATGGGGCAGGTATTCTTTAAAAAACGCTTGGGGAGCAGGCGGGGTAGCTGGCATAGAACAAAGAAAGGAAAACAAAAAGGGACGGGTAATAAAAATCCCTTATTTGTTTACATTGTGTAAATTCAACGCATAGATTAGATATTTTCTACTTGGGCAGGTAAAAGGCGAATGCTGGTGATTGGAACATTGGGTGCCTGGATGCAGGCATCACCTAAAAACAATAAATTTAGTTTCTTCATTTAACCGAAATATGAAACGATCTGCTGCCAACCAATGGAAGCTGCGCCATGCGCCGCGGCTCCTGCTCCTGCCTGTACTTTCCGCTGCGCTTTATTTTTCCTTTGCCGCCTATAAACCCGGTCCTGCCGAAGGAGACCCGCCCGACGCCAACCGTTTTTCCAAAGTGGCCCTTACCGATGCCGGCAAGCTGGACGAGCCCATGGAAATGACCTTTTTGCCCGACGGCCGCGTACTGATTGTAGAGCGCAAGGGTGGGGTAAAATCGGTGGATCCAAAAACCGGCGCCGTAAAGTTGCTGGCTACCATCCCGGTAAACACTAAATACAAAAACAAGCAGGGCGCCGTGCGGGAAGCAGAAGAAGGCCTGATGGGCATTGTGGCCCACACCAAATTTGCCCAGAACAACTGGGTGTACCTGTACTATGCCGACCCCGGCGATAGCAAACACGTACTGGCCCGTTGGGAACTGAAAGGCGATGACCTGGTGGCTGCCAGCAAAAAGGTTTTGATGGAAGTGCCCACGCAGCGCGAAGAATGCTGCCACACCGGCGGCGGCATGGCCTTCGACCAGCAGGGAAACCTTTTTCTTACGGTAGGCAACAACACCGTGAACCCGCAGGTGGGTACCTCCAACCTCGATGACCGGCCCGGCCGCGAAAATAACGACGACCAGCGGGCACCCGGAAATACGGCCGATCTGCGGGGCAAGATCTTGCGCATTCATCCCGAAGATGACGGATCCTACACCATCCCGGAGGGCAACCTGTTTCCAAAGGGCACCCCCAAAACACGCCCCGAAATTTATACCATGGGCCACCGCAATCCCTGGCGGCCCACCATCGATTCCAAAACCGGTTTTTTGTATTGGGGCGAAGTAGGCCCCGATGCGTCTAATGATGGCAAACGCGGTCCACGTGGATATGATGAATTTAACCAGGCAAAAGGCCCGGGCAATTTTGGCTGGCCTTATTTTATTGGCGACAACAAACCCTATATCGCCTACAACCACGAGGACAGTTCTTATGGGGCACCATTCGATCCGGCCCGTCCGGTCAATAAGTCGCGCAACAATACCGGGCTTACCGAATTGCCCCCGGCAAAGCCAGCCATGATCTGGTATCCCTATGGTCTTTCCGACGAGTTTCCGATGCTGGGTGCCGCCGGCCGCAGTGCCACAGGCGGGCCGGTGTATAGAAAAGCTGATTTTCCGGCTGCCAAACGTCCGTTCCCCGAATACTACGAAGGCAAATGGCTGATCGTTGATTTTATGCGCGGCTGGATCATGGCGGTAAGCATGGACGATAATGGCAATTATAAATCGATGGAGCGCTTTTTACCGGACCAAAATTTTTCCTCAGCTATTGATATGGACTTTGGCCCCGACGGCGACCTGTATGTGCTGGAGTACGGCTCGGCATGGTTCAAAGGCAATGAAAATGCACGGCTGGTGCGCATTGAATACAATGCCGGCAACCGCAAACCGGTGGTAGAAGTGCTGGCCAGTAAAAAAAGCGGCGCACTGCCTTTTAAAACCCAACTGCTTTCTACCGGTACTAAAGATTATGACGGCGATGCACTGAAATACGAATGGAAAATTACCGGTGGGGGACAAACGAAAATTTTACGCGAAGCCAATCCGCAACTTTCCCTTACAAAAGCCGGCACCTACAAGGCAACACTGACCGTGACCGATGCGCAGGGAGCCAAAACCTCCAAAACACTGGACCTGAAAGTAGGCAACGAACCCCCAGCGGTAACGTTTGATCTTGCTGGTGCCAACCGTACTTTTTATTTCCCCGGCACACAGTTGAAATACGCCGTAAAAGTGCAGGATAAAGAAGACGGCTCATTGCAAAATGGAAAAATTCTGCCCGCACAGGTGGCCGTTTCCATCGATTACCTGCCGCTTGGTTACGACCAGATAGATGCAGCCACCACGCACCGAGGCACCGATATGCAGGCATTTGCCACCACCGGCCAGATCCTGATCGGTAAAAGCGATTGCAAAAGCTGCCACATGCCCAACAAGCGGTCTATTGGCCCGAGCTATTTGGAAGTGGCGCAAAAGTATAAGGGCAAAAGCGGCGCTGTAGAAACGCTGGCGCAAAAAATAATCAAAGGAGGCAGCGGTGTGTGGGGCAACCATGCCATGAGCGCCCACCCGCAATTAAGCACCGCCGACAGCCGCGCCATGGTGGAGTACATCCTGGCCATTGGCGATAAAAGGGGGGCGGTGAAATCGGCGCCGGTACGCAGCACTTACACCATTAAACGGGCCGAAGAGCAAAAGGAGCGGGGCACCTATATTTTGCGGGCCGCCTACCGCGACCGGGGCACTGCAGCCATGACGCCGCTGGTGGGCGAAGAGATACTGGTGCTGCGCCACCCCAGCCTCGACCCCGAGCTGGCGGAAGAAACAAAAGGGTTGAATAAAGTGATCACACCCGGCAAGGCGCTGTATATGGAAGGCAATAGCGCTTACCTTGGTTTCCGCGATATAGACCTTACGGGCATCAATGCATTCATGCTGAAGCTTTCAGCCGGCACCCGTGCGGCGGCTGCAGGCGGTATAGTGGAGCTGCGGTTGGACCGGGTGGACGGTGCGCTTGTTGGCCAGACTACAGAGATAGCGGCCGGGCAGGCAACAAAGGTTGTTCCCTTACCCCTTGCAGGCGCTACCGGTAAGCATACGGTTTATTTTGTATTTAAAAATGAACGGGCAGGTCCCAACCAGGTAATTATGCAGGTATCCGGTATCGAGGTGCAACCCAAAGCTGATACATCAGTGACAATGATCAAATAAAATTTTGAACCACGAAGGCACGAAGTGAACCAAGAAGCACAAAGGATTTCCTTTAAGTCTTTTTGGTTCCTCTTCATTTAAAAATAACCAGGATGCATAACCGTAGATCATTTATACAACAAACGGCTACGCTGGCCCTTGGAGGTTTGCTGTTGCCGCGCTTTGCAAGTGCTGCAAAACATTTTGCCAGCCGGCCCATCGGCATCCAGATGTTTACCGTGTTGCGGCAGGCAGGCGGCGATACCCGGGAGTTGTTTCAGCAACTGGCTGCTATTGGTTTTAAAGAAATAGAAACTTCGTTCAGTCCCAAAGGCCCGTTCTATGGATTTAAGCCAAAAGAATTCCGGTCGTTTCTCGAAGGGCTGGGCCTTACTTGGCGCAGCCACCATGTGCCGGGTGCACCGTTCAGGCCGCGGCCTGCAACGCCACCCGCCAATAACAATGCACCGGCCCGGGACACCAGCGCAGCCCGCTCCTTTAGCCAGATGCCACCCATGCTGAACCTGAAAGACAACCTGCAACAGGTGGTAGATGAAGCAGCCGAAGGCGGTTTGCCTTACCTTGTTTGCTCTTCGGCACCGGTGAGCAGTGGGGATGATATCAAATCCACAATCGACATTTTTAACCGCGCCGGTGAAGCCTGTAAAAAAGCGGGCATCCAGTTTGCCTACCACAACCACGCTACCGAATTTGACCTTGTGGAAGGCAAAACCCCTTACGACAGGATCATGTCGGGAACGGATAAAGACCTGGTAAAAATGGAGCTGGACCTGGCATGGGCAGTAAAAGCAAAACAAGACCCGGTGGCCCTGTTCCGGCAACACCCCGGCCGCTTCCCGCTGTGGCATGTAAAAGACATCGATGCGGCCCGCGATAAGATCACCGAAGTAGGTAACGGCATTGTAGATTTCAAAGCGGCTTTTGCTGCTGCATCCATTGCAGGGATGCAACACTTTTTCTACGAGCAGGATATGGTGGCATCAATGGACAGTGTGAAAACGAGTTACAATAATCTGGCGAAAATTATCGCGTAAACAAGCTTGTTGCCTGTTTGTATGTTGTAAAAAAGGAAAGCATAGTGCTTTCCTTTTTTATTGCGGTGCTCACAATCTGTATCATTGTGCCCAATAAAAAAAATCATGCAACAGCACCTTACACAAATAGCCCTGGTGGTTTCAGACTATGATGAAGCGATAGATTTTTATACCAACAAACTTCAATTTGACCTGCTGGAAGACACCCCGCTTTCCGAAACCAAACGATGGGTGCGGGTACGGCCAAAAGGATCGGAGGGCTGCGGGTTGTTGCTGGCAAAAGCGGCCAATGAAGAACAGGCGGCAAGGGTGGGCAACCAAACCGGCGGCCGTGTTTTTTTGTTCCTACATACCGACGACCTGGACCGTGATTATCAAAACCTGTTGCAACACGGCATCACCATTGTACGGCCGCCATCGGTGGAGGATTTTGGAAAAGTGCTGGTGTTTGCCGACCTGTACGGCAACCTGTGGGACCTGATCGAGCCGGCAAATGAGGCATAAATTTTTGCTGCCATAGCCGTTCTTTTTACGCTTGTATTGCCAGCATGATGTTTGCTGACTGTTTGCCCATTCATTGTAAACAAAAAGTAAGCTTATGATACCGAGGATAGCACTCATTACCGGCGGCAGCCGCGGATTAGGAAAAGACATGGCGCTGGCCTGTGCCCGCAAAGGCATGGATATGGTAATTACGTACAACCAATCGGCAGAAGGGGCGCAGGAAACCCTAAGCGAAATCAAAATGTTTGGCGGAAAGGCCGAAGCGCTGCAACTGAATGTAGGCGACATCGCTTCGCTGGATGCCTTTTTGCAGCAGTTGCAAAACACCTTGCAGCAAACCTGGGGAGTGCAAACCTTCGATTTCCTGGTCAACAATGCAGGCCATGGGGGCACCATTCCCATTGCGCAAATGACCGAGGAAGCCTTCGACAACTTTGTAAATGTGCATTTTAAAGGCGTGTATTTTCTCACGCAAAAAGCACTGAACATGATGAACGACGGCGGTGCCATTGTCAATATTTCCACCGGCACCACGCGGTTTTGCGTGCCGGGTTACTCGGTGTATTCTTCCATGAAGTCGGCCATTGAAACCTTTACCAAATACGTGGCTAAAGAATATGGCGGTCGCGGCATCCGCTGCAATGTGGTGGCGCCGGGCCCCATCGAAACCGATTTCAATAATGCCGCTATCCGCAACAACCCGCAGATGAAGGGCTTCCTGTCAACCCAAAGCCCGCTGGGCCGGGTGGGTGCTGCCGACGATATTGGTGGCGTGGTGGCTTTTTTGTGCAGCGAAGATGCCAAGTGGATCAATGGCCAGCGCATCGAGGTTTCGGGGGGCATCAACCTGTAAAAGCGGGACTTTGCCGAAAAATAGGTAAACACTATTTGTTTTGGATAAGTTGTATCCCTTATTTTTACAGCCATATCCAATTCCTGATTTTATGAAAAACCCGTTACGTTCTTTGCTGAACCTGTGTGCCTTTTGCCTATTGCTGGTGGCCCTGTATTTAAACTTTGTAGATTTGAACAAGTCTGAGTCAGCAGCACCAATACAGCAGTGGGTTGAGCAAGGCGGATCGGCAACGGTGGCAAAAGCAAGCCATACAACAAATTTGAAACACTGAGCCTCGAAATAAACAATGTCCCTTCCCCTTATTACGCGATACCAGGAAACCCCGCAGCAATGCGGGGTTTTATTTTAACAATGGACGATGGACTATCGTCTATGGTCTATGGTCTATGGTCCATAGTCCATTGTCCATCGTCTTCTCCTACCTGTAGCAAAATGCAGCCCCGAATGCTACCTTCGTAACCTATGGAGAAAAAATTGTTTTTGCTCGATGCCATGGCGCTGATCTTCCGGGCTTACTATGCCCTGATCCGCAGCCCAAGAGTTACCTCGAAAGGAAAAAATACCAATGCACAATTTGGATTTACCAATACCCTTATCGACCTTATCAACAACCAAAAGCCCACACATATGGCGGTGTGCTTTGAAGGCGGCGAACCCGTAGGGCGCACATCCGATTTTGCCGACTATAAAGCCAACCGGCAGGAAGCCCCCGAAGATATTTCTGCATCCATCCCCGACATACGCCGCATATTGGCCGCACTGAATATACCCATGATCGACAGTGCAGGTTTTGAGGCCGATGACGTGATCGGTACTTTAAGCAAGCAGGCCGAAGCGCTGGGCTACGATGTGTACATGGTAACGCCCGACAAAGACTACGGACAACTGGTAACCGAAAAAGTAAAGATTTACAAACCGGGCTACCAGGGCAGCGATGCAGAAGTGTTGGGGCCAAAGGAGATCTGCGAGAAATGGTGTATTGAAAATGTGCAGCAGGTAATAGACATGCTGGGCCTCATGGGCGATGCGGTGGACAATATCCCGGGCATTGCAGGGGTGGGGCAAAAAACTGCCTGCAAGCTTATTGGCGAATGGGGCTCGCTGGAAGCCATTTTAGAAAATGCCGATAACATAAAAGGCGCATTGGGCGAAAAGATCCGTGTCGGTCGTGAAGCGGCCCTGATGAGCAAGCGACTGGCAACTATTGTAACCGATGTACCGGTGGAATTTCACGAAGAAGATTTCCGGCTGAAGGAATGGAACAAAGACGCCCTGAAAGAGATCTTGGGCGAACTGGAATTCCGCACCATTGGCCGCCGCCTGCTGGGCGAAGAAGTGTTTGAAACAGCCGCTCCGCGCAAAAGCCGCGGCGTGCAGGCCGATTTGTTTGGTGCTGCTGCGGAAGAAGGCAGCGAAACAGAAGCAGCAAGTGAAGGGGAGAATGCCTTTACCGGCGCCCTGCACACTGCCGCCGACACAAAGCATAATTACGAGCTCGTAGAAAGCGAAGGTGAGTTTGCTGCATTATTAAAGTCACTGGGAGGCGCAACCGAAATTTCCTTTGACACCGAAACCACTTCCATAGATGCCAATATGGCCGAACTGGTGGGGCTTTCGTTTGCCATAAAACCGCAGCATGGCTGGTATGTGCCGGTGCCCCCCAACAAAGCAGCAGCCAAAGAAGTATTGAACCGGTTTGCAGCCTTGTTTGCCGACCCTTCCAAACTTTGGATCGGGCAAAACCTGAAGTACGATATGCTGGTGCTGAAATGGTACGATGTGGAACTGGTGGGTAAAAAGTTTGACACCATGCTGGCCCATTACCTTATTGAGCCCGAAGGCAAACGCAACATGAATTTGCTGGCCGAAAAATACCTGCACTACAAACCCATTCCTATTGAAGAACTGATTGGGAAGCGGGGCAAAGGCCAAAAAACCATGCGGGATGTGGAGTTGGAGCAAATAAAAGAATACGCGGTGGAGGACGCCGACATTACGTTGCAGTTAAAACAGGTATTTGCACCAGAGTTGAAAAAGATGGAAGTGCAATCGGTGTTTGACGAAGTGGAAAACCCGCTGGCACCGGTGCTGGTAGACATGGAATTTGAAGGCATCCGCATCGACATGCAGTTTTTGAATGATTACTCCCGTGTGTTGGAAGAAGCTGCACGCAAACACGAAGAAGCCGTGTATGAGGCCGCCGGTGTGCGGTTCAACCTGGGCTCGCCGAAACAGTTGGGCGAAATCCTTTTTGACCACTTGAAACTGGACCCCAAGGCTAAAAAAACAAAGACCGGCCAGTACGCCACCGGCGAAGATGTGCTGACCAAACTGGCTGCGGAACACAAGGTGGCCGACGACATCATGGCCTACCGCGAATACACCAAGCTACGTTCTACTTACGTTGATTCGCTGCCGCTGCTGATCAATCCAAAAACCGGCAGGGTGCACACCACTTTTGCACAGGCAGTGGCCGTTACCGGACGTCTTTCAAGCAATAATCCTAACCTGCAAAATATTCCCATCCGCACCGAGCGGGGCCGCGAAATACGCAAGGCTTTTATACCAAGAGATGCGGATCACATCCTGGTTTCGGCCGACTACTCGCAGATTGAATTGCGCATCGTTGCTGCCATTTCGGGTGATGAGGCCATGAGCGAAGCTTTTCGGCAGGGCAAGGACGTGCATACGGCAACGGCCGCCAAAGTATACAATGTAGCCGAAGATGCAGTGACCAAAGAGATGCGCTACAAAGCCAAGAGCGTAAACTTTGGCATTGTGTACGGGCAGGGTGCATTTGGCCTTGCCGAAAACCTGCGCATCAGCCGCGCCGAGGCAAAAGAGATCATCGACAATTATAAAAAAGAGTTTTCCGGCGTTACACGCTATATGGACGAAATGATTCAGTTTGCCCGCAAACATGGTTATGTACAAACCGTAATGGGCCGCAAGCGCTGGCTGCGCGACATCAATTCGGCCAACTTTACGGTGCGTGGTTTTGCCGAACGCAACGCTATTAATTCGCCCATACAGGGCACTGCCGCCGATATGATCAAACTGGCCATGGTGCGAGTGCACAGCGCATTTAAACAGCACGGTTTTAAAAGCCGTATGGTGCTGCAGGTGCACGATGAACTGGTGTTTGATGTATGCAAAGACGAACTGGAAGCCGTAAAGCCGGTGATTCTCGATTGCATGCAATCGGCCATGAAACTGCCTTACGATATTCCGGTGCTGGCCGAAGTAGGCGAAGGCGCCAACTGGCTCGAAGCACATTAGAGGAGTCCATTGTCCATTGACTATGGACAATGGACTTATTTTCCACCACCCCATAACAACTGTTCATGAAATTTGCTGCATCGTTTTTCATCGGTACCCTTTTGCTGGCACAAGGCGCTCTGGGCCAGGCATCCAACGGCCGGCGCTCTATTGATTTTGAAACCTACAATCCGCCCTCTTCGCTGGTGGTGCCCGGCAAAGCGGTAACCCGTTCCAAGTTTCCCTTTATTGATGTGCACAATCATCAATACAATATGCCCAACCAGGACCTGGCTGCACTGCTGCGGCAAATGGATACGCTGAACATGAAGGTGATGGTGAACCTGAGCGGCCGCGGTTTTCGCAACAACAATGGCGTGTTTGATGTGAATGACCATCAATACCTGGTAAGTGCGGTTGCCAATGCAAAAAAGGCCACGCCCAACCGGCTGGTGGTGTTTACCAATGTATCGTTTGCAGGTGTGGGCGAAAAGGGCTGGGCCGAGAATGCAGTGGCCCAACTGGAAGCCGATGTAAAGGCCGGCGCCAAAGGCCTGAAAGTGTATAAAAACCTGGGCTTTTCGTTTAAAGATACCGATGGCAAAATGCTGCGCGTAGACGACCCGAGGCTCGACCCGGTATGGGCGGCCTGTGGCAGGCTGGGCATACCGGTGCTGATACACACCGCCGATCCCAAACAGTTTTGGGAAGATACCGACGAGCACAACGAACGCCTGCTGGAGTTGCTGACCAACCCGGGACGCAAACGTACAGACACCGATCCAGCGCCCTGGGCCGATCTTATTCAGCAACAGCACAACATCATTAAAAGACACCCGAAAACCAACTTTATTGCGGCCCATTTTGGCTGGTATCCCAACGACCTGGCGCACCTTAGTGGCCTGCTCGATGCCATGCCCAATATGTATGTGGAGTTTGGAGCAGTGATTGCCGAACTGGGCCGCCAGCCCCGCATGGCCAAACAGTTCTTCAACAAATACCAGGACCGCATTTTGTTTGGCAAAGACAGTTGGGTGCCCTCAGAGTATGCCACTTATTTCCGGGTGCTGGAAACCGAAGACGAATATTTTCCGTACCACAAAAAATACCATGCATTCTGGCCCATGTATGGCATGGGGCTAAGCGATGAGGTGTTGAAAAAAGTATATTATAAAAATGCGCTGAAACTGATACCGGGGTTGGATGCATCGCTGTTTCCGAGGTAATGAAATCTATAAAATACAAATACATGGTTTGGGGAAGGCCCTGAAAATGGCAGGAGTATTGGTACATGTTTTATCCGTTATAAACTGTAGACCGTTTTGATGCAAAGGGCAAAAAGACGAAGACTAACCAAGCCAAAGCGGCGCAAGAATTCGAACAGCGTAACCTTTTCAAAACTAACCCTGCATCAACTTGATTGGCTGGAGTGGATTACTATTGCACTGGCCGCTTGGTTTTTTATTTATCCGCAACCGTACGACCTGTTGTTGGCCGTTCTACTGACCATACCCATTGTTGGTTTATTATTGAATGGCTTGCACAAGCCTAGCATGGCTACCCTTGTAGAAATAAGCACCGACACAAACGGAGAAGACAAATACGATGTAGCCGATTTTATTGATATAGCTGCCTGGGTAATCCTTATTCGTGTATTGCTTGATTTTGAATTTGAAAGCATTTTCAGCATGATCATTCCAGGCACTATTGCCTGTATCATCATCTTGTCTATTTTGTTCCTGACGCATAAGGCTATTGAACATTCCACCCGAAATAAATGGTGGATTTATTCTTCCCTTATTTTCAACGTAAGCTTGTATAGCTATGCCGGAACCTATGCAGCAAATTGTGTGTACGATTACTCCGAACCAGAAGTTTACCAAACCGAAGTTTTAAATAAAACGGTCAGTAGGGGCAGGCGCAGCACAACTTATTATATTGAAGTTGCTCCATGGGGTCACCACTTTGATAAAGAAGAAATCAGTGTGCCACGAGTGCAATATGATGAACTCAATATCGGCGACAAGGTTAACATAGATTACAAAAAGGGTTTGTTCGATATTCCCTGGTATTTTATAGAAGGGAAAAAGAAGCCGTGACCTTACCGGCTTGTAACACGCCATCAGGATTTTTATACCTTATACAAAAACTGTATCAGTCATGCAACATCGTCAGCACACGGGAGGCCTGATCACTGTGGCGGTTGATATGGAAGCGTAAAAACTCGATGCGCTGCTGAAAATCCAGCGGCCCCGAAATTGGATGAGGATGTGCCTGCAGTCTTAATTCATCTTCTTTTAGATCTTCACCAAATGTTGCCAGTACTTCTTGCAGGCTATGTAGCGATGGCTTCCAGAATGATAGTGTACCGCCAAGCCGGGGTGCAGCAACAGCGGGCACTTGCTCTTTAGGCTGCCATGTCAAATCGATTACCTGCTCGATGGGCATGTTCTTATGAATTGAATCGTATGTTCTGGCCATATTGCCCGCTCTGATGGCATGAAGGGTTTTCCACATGCCGAAAAGAGCTCCCTGTTCGGCCCAGAAGAGGTGTTCTGTAATTTCTGTGAGGTTCCATACCTCAGGCTCTGGCTTCCAGCAAGCCTGTGTTTCTGTTACATTGGCTATGATGTTGAGGTATGAAGTGCGGGCTATTGCTACCTCTTCGATAAGCTTTAGAACGGTATTCATTGCGTGTAGTTTTAGGCGGGAGTAATTGGTATGTGCAGATAAATGAGGTGAACTCAAAATATAAATTTTTGCACCTCTTTCTAAATGAAATAAATTTCTGCCCACATTCCTACAACACATCCACCCACAACCAAAGCAGTCATGGAAAACAACAATCCAATCAATCCGGTAGCACCGGTCCACCAGCACCAATCACCCACATACTACCACGGCACAAAGGCATCCCTGCAACCGGGCGACCTCATTGAGGCGGGTTTCCATTCCAATTATGGTTCGCGTAAAAAAGCGGCTTATGTATACCTCACCGCCACACTCGATGCAGCCACCTGGGGCGCCGAGCTGGCACAAGGCGAAGGCAGGGGCCGCATTTATATAGTAGAGCCCACCGGCCCTATTGAAGACGATCCCAACCTCACCGACAAAAAGTTTCCCGGCAACCCAACCCGGTCGTACCGAAGCCGCAGCCCGCTGAGGGTAGTGGGCGAAATGGAGGATTGGCAAGGGCATGCCCCCGAGCAACTTAAAGCAATGAGGCACCACCTGGAGCAACTAAGGCAACAGGGCATTGAAGCCATTGAAGATTAAACCAGCACCATGCGTATACCGCAATCAACTTTATTGCTTGCATACAGGAAACAACAATTTTTGCTGCACCAGCAGGGATGCATGGCAATGCAGCTTGTTTGACCTCCGGAGCTAACAGGTCATTTGTTGTCCATCGGTAAAAAGTACCACAAATGCCCCGAACAGTACCACCTGCATCTGTAGGTTCGGGGGTACCTTTGCACCGTAAACAAAACGGGCAATGGCAAAGGCTTCCATTCCAGTGTACGATATCTGCACCATCGACCAGCGGTCGCAAAAAGACCTGCTGATCGAAAGGTTTGGCGCCTACCTGCACAAGCATTACCAGAACCTGCACCTGCCGCACCGGCACTCGTTTTTTCACCTGGTGTTGTTTACTTCGGGCAAGGGCACACATACCATCGACTTTGAGCGCTTTGCAGTAAAACCGGCGCAGCTTTATTTTATGGTGCCCGGGCAGGTACATAGCTGGCATTTCGAAAAGGGTGTGGACGGCTATATTGTGCATTTCAACGAAGCGCTGTTCTCTTCTTTTTTGCACAACAGCCGCTTCCTTGGGCAGTTCACTTTTTTTGACGGCAATGCGGCCAACAGTGTTTGCCAGTTGCCGCCGGCAGTGCAGCTGCAGGTGGTGGCACTTTTCGAAGATATGCTGGCAGAACTGGCAAAAGCCGATGCGCAATACATGGATATGATCCGCCTGAAGTTGCTGGAACTGTTTATTACAGTGGGCCGCAATTGTGGCAGTAAAAAATCGGCTGGTGTGCCCCAGCAAAAGCAAATGCTGCTGCGCAATTTTCAACACCTGATCGACCAGCATTTCCGCACCATCAGGCTGCCAAAAGAATATGCCGACCTGCTTTATGTTACTCCCAATCACCTGAATGTGCTTTGCCAGGATCTGTTAGGTAAAACCGCCGGTGAACTTATTCGCGACCGCATTCTGCTGGAAGCAAAAAGGCTGCTTACCAATGGCGGCATAACCGTTACCGAAATTGCTTTCGAGCTCAATTTTCAGGATAAATCTTATTTCAACAGGTTTTTTAAAAAGGGTGCGGGCTTGACGCCGGAAGCCTTCCGGCAAACATTTCTTCATCCTAAAAACTGATGCTATGTGTGCACCAAAAAGCGACGATAAACCAAATTTGATCCTCAGCGTTTTGCAATCAAAATGCACCCGCTGCAGAAGGGGCGATATGTTTCAGTACAAAAATCCGTACAACCTGAAATACACCATGAGGATGTATGAAAGCTGCCCGGTGTGCGGCCAGCCGCTTGATATGGAGCCGGGGTTTTACTACGGCACCAACATGATCAGTTATGTGCTGGCGGTGTTGTTCAGTGTGCTCACCTTTGCCCTGTGGTGGTTGCTCATCGGGTTCAGCCTGCAGGACAGCCGCTTTTTTTGGTGGATTGGCATCAATGCCATTTTGCTGGTAGCATTGCAGCCACCGCTGATGCGCATTTCCCGTACCGTGTGGCTGGCGTTTTTTGTACGCTATAGTCCCAACTGGGATAAAGGAGATGTGGTAATGCAGTACAACGTAAACAAAGACCAGCAGCACAACTGGTAACTGTAGCCACTTACTGCCCGTGTGCAACAGGTGCTGGTGCAAAGCATGTATCTTAATGCTGTGTAAAACGTTCACCGCACATGTCTGCAACACATTTCAATATACAAGGCCTTACAGACGAACAGGTAGCAACGCAACGGAAAAGGTTTGGGCGCAATACGGTGGAGCAGGCCAAAGAAAACACCGTTTTGGCCACCATCAAGGGCCTCGCAAAGGAGCCGATGGTATTGGTGCTGCTGGTGGCCGCCACCATACATTTTATCAGTGGTGAAACCGGCGACGGCATTTTCCTGGCATCCGCCATTATACTGGTGGCTGCTATTTCGCTGTACCAGGATTCGAGGAGCCGCATGGCGCTGGAAAAACTGCAGGCATTTACACAACCCATGTGCACCGTCATCCGCAACGGGCAGCAGCAGGACATACACAGTGCCGACCTGGTGGTGGGCGACAGCCTGATGGTGTCGGAAGGCACGGCTATCGCTGCCGATGGTTTCATCATTCATTCCAACGATTTCTCCGTCAACGAATCCATTCTCACCGGCGAATCTTTTCCCGTATTCAAAGACCCATCCAAAGAAGACCGTTTTTTATACAAAGGCACCACGGTAGCCACCGGCCTGGCCATTATGGAAGTAAGTGCCATTGGCGGCGATACGCAGTTGGGAAAAATTGGTAAAAGCCTCGAAACAATAGGGGATGAAAAAACACCGCTGGAGCGGCAGATCAACCATTTTGTTCAACGCATGGTGGTGATCGGCGCCCTTGTTTTTCTTATTGTTTGGGGCATCAATTATTTCGAAAGCCGGCAGGTGCTTGACAGCCTGCAAAAAGCGCTGACCCTGGCCATGAGTATTTTGCCCGAAGAAATCCCGGTGGCCTTTACCACCTTTATGGCCATTGGTGCCTGGCGCCTGATGAGGCTGGGCATTGTGGTAAAACAAATGAAAACTGTGGAAACCCTCGGCAGCGCCACTACCATTTGTATTGATAAAACCGGCACCATCACGGAAAACAAAATGCGCCTCGCCAAATTATTTTCTACAGAGGCCAAAAGGTTTGCCGATCCCGAAATGGCCCTCACAAAGGAGGAAATGGCACTTATCGAATTGTCGATGTGGGCCAGCGAGCCCATACCCTTCGATACCATGGAAGTGGCGCTGCACCAGGCTTATGCAGGCATGCCTGTAACCGACCAGCGGCCGCACTACAAAATGGAACACGAATACCCGCTGGGTGGCAACCCGCCCATGATGACCCATGTATTTCAAAACGGTTCCGGCCACCGCATCATTGCCGCCAAGGGTGCACCGGAGGCCCTGCTTGCGGTGAGCCGGTTGCCGGATGACTCACGGCAACAAATAACCGAAGCCATCAAAACGCTGGCGGCCCAGGGCTACCGGGTGCTGGGTGTGGGCGAAAGCCTTTTTGCCGGAACCGATTTTCCGGCGACGCAACAGGAACTGCCATTTGTGTTCAAAGGGTTGGTTGCCTTTTACGATCCGCCAAAGGCCAACATTGCAGCAGTACTCGATAATTTTTACAAAGCCGGCATAGCCGTTAAAATCATTACCGGCGATAATGCCGTTACCACGGCAGCCATCGCCAGGCAAATAAATTTCAGGGGGCAGGAGCATAGCCTTACCGGCGACGAACTCATGCAACTATCGGAAGGGGCGCTGCAGGAAAAAGTAAAAACCACCGCCATCTTCAGCAGGATGTTTCCCGATGCTAAGTTGCGGATCATCAATGCACTGAAGGCCAACCGCGAAATTGTGGCCATGACCGGCGATGGCGTAAACGACGGGCCGGCATTAAAGGCGGCGCATATTGGCATTGCCATGGGTAAAAAAGGAACGGAAATAGCGCGGCAGGCAGCATCGCTGGTGCTGCTCGAAGATGACCTGTCGAAAATGGTGGATGCGGTGGCCATGGGCCGCCGGATTTATACCAACCTCAAAAAAGCCATTCAATATATTATCTCTATTCACATTCCCATCATCCTTACGGTGTTTATTCCGCTGGCGCTTGGCTGGGTGTATCCCAATATTTTTACGCCGGTGCACATTATTTTTTTAGAACTGATCATGGGGCCTACCTGCTCCATAGTGTTTGAAAACGAACCCATGGAAGCCAATACCATGATGAAGCGGCCACGTCCCTTTACCAACACTTTTTTCAATGCCAGGGAGCTGGCCACCAGCGTGGTGCAGGGGCTGGCCATTACTGCCGGCACTTTGTATGCGTACCGGTATGCGGTAGCGCAGGGTTTTGATGAAGCGCAAACCCGCACCATGGTTTTTACGGTATTGATCGCAGCTAATATTTTCCTCACGTTGGTCAACCGCTCTTTTTACTATTCCTTTTTTACCACGTTGCGCTACCGCAATAGCCTGGTGCTGCTGGTTATCGGCATTACCATTGCCATTACCGCCTTGTTGCTGTTTGTTCCGCCATTGACACGCTTTTTTAAATTTGCTTCTTTGGCAGCAAACCAGTTGTTGGTATGTGTGGCTATTGGTTTTGTTTCGGTGATGTGGTACGAGCTGGTGAAAGGGATAAAAAGGCTGCGGCATTCCAAAGGGCCGCAAATTGGGATGGCACCTGTAAAGGCGCATTAACTCTGGTTTTATCCTTTGCTTTTAGCCCAAATACCGCCGCCTGATGCGGGTAAATCGCAGTTTTACACTGTCGTAAATAAGGGCGGCCACCAACGTGGCTACTGCCAGCATCAAAATGTAATTGCCGGTAACCATATATCCTAGTCCGCCGGCTACACCCCCGAGGAAAAAACAACAAATAATGGTGAGTCGTAATTTGATGGAGGCCCACAATCTTTGTTGTTGCTCGGGTTTTGTATAAAAAAATATTTGCGATAGCTCAATGCCCAGATCGGTAAACAGGCCGGTAAGGTGTGTGGTGCGCACCACCGAGTTGGAAAGCGAAGTAACCAACGCATTTTGCAGGCCCATGGCAAACAGCAGCAGGCAGGCAACCGCATCGGCATGGTGCAACACAAGTGCAGGATGGAGCAGTGAGATGGAAGTAAGTATGGATATTTCAATGCCTACGGGTAAAGCATTTACCCACCGCACATTTTTTCCGGAGACCATTTCAACTAATAAATTGGAGCAAAAGGCTCCCAGAAAAAATGCAAGGATATAGAGGAGGTACACCAAAGCAGTTCCGAAGTTCTTTTGCGACATTTCATCTGCAAAAAATGCAAAGTGCCCTGTAACGTTGGTGGTGAGCCGCTGCACGGCAAACAGCCCGCTTACATTTACAATGCCTGCTACAAACGATAGCAATGAAGCCAGCTTCAGGTTGTGCGCATGGGTTCTGCTTTTGCCTTTGTGCCGAAACATAGGTGTCTTGTTTTTGATACTTATGCCGAAGATGTAAAACGGTACTGCCCCGTTTTACTGCAGACAGAATGAGATGCCTGAAGCAGGCGGGCCACAAAATTAAAAGACCACCTGCAGCAGGCGGCCTTTTAATTGTTTTTCATAAAGCAAATAGGGTAGCCTGTGCGGTTTGCAGCCTGGTTATGTCTTAAACATCAAATACGATTGCAGCAGGCATGATGCCATTGGAACAGGCTAAAAAAAACAGGATAGCCCGAAGACTATCCTGATGTAGAAGAAAAACACATGAGGCGGTTAGAAGCCTACTACTGCTTCAATTACATATCCGTTGAATTTGCCACCGTTGCGGAAATCAGCAGGCGCAAAGTCTTTGTACTTCTGGTTTACCAGTTCGCCTTTCAGCAGTACGTTGCGGGTAACAAACCAACCAGCGGCAAAAGCAGTGCGGTTGATCGATACGTCGCGGATAACACCACCAGAAACCAGTTCAGAGTTTACTTTGTTGTAACGGGCACCTACGTACACGTTTTCTTTAGCACCCAGGCGGTAGATCACATCACCGGCAATCTGGTTCATGTTGCGTTCTTTCAGCTCCATTTTGCTGCGGCCTTTTGCCAGTTCGTAAGTACCAAACACTTCCAGTCCACCCGCTTTTACAAAACCGTTCAACATGGCGGCAGTCATTTTGGCGCTGAAGCCTGGGTTGAAGCGGCCTGAAGTGTACATGCCAGTGTAAGCAGTTCCGGCAGGTTTGTTTTCCATTACGTTCTGGTAGTTAGAACCGGCACGGTCGCCGCTGTACAGGGTAAGACCGCTACCATACTGTCCGCTGTTGTGGTACAAGCTACCGGAAACGCGTACCCGCAGTTTTTGGGCCAGTTGCTTGTCTACACCACCTTTTACATAAATAGAAGGGCGGCGGGTAGTTTTAGGATCCAATACAGTGCCTTCGGCATTTTTAGAAGCGTATACCGAGTCAACATGTCCTTTGATCATACCGTTGGTTACACCCAGCATACCAAAGAGGCCGTTTTTTTGCAGGTATACTTCACCACCGATTTCGGTTGCAAAGGCGTCTGCGATCAAACCTTCCATGAAGGGGTTTTGCAGGGCATGGCCACCATCGGAGCGGCGGAAGTGCTGGTCGCCGTAGTTAACTTCCATGTGGCCTACTTTAATGGTTGCCACTTCCATCAGCTTGTTAAAGAACGGTGTGTTGAAGGGCAGTTTGTCGAACTGGATGTAACCGCCTTTAACCCAGGCCTCGTTGTGGTGCCGTGAAGAAAGGTAAGTGGTTACGTTCAGGCGGATACCGTCGGCCAGTTGCACATCGGTAAACAGGTTGGCCTGTGCGGTCATAAAACCGGGAGTCAGGGGATACAGCCTGTTGGCGCCGGTGCCGGTATTGTTCAGGGCCGTGTTTTTATGCTCGATGTTTTGGTACTGCTGGGTAAACCCGGCGCCAAAACGGATGCGGAGGCCTTCGAACGGAATGGTATCGGCTTGCTTGGAGGTTTCAAACCTGTTGATGCCGCGCTGATCGTAAGGATTCCAGTAAGAAGGGCGTCCATAAAATTCGCGGTCACTGTTTTTGGTTGCATCTTGTGCGTTGGCAGCAGTTACGGTTCCCAGCAGAACTGCAGCCATAGCTATGCGGGAGATTTGAAAGCGTTTCATAAAAAATGTTTTAGCAGATTGTGTTTTTGAAATTTGCGTGTCCGGTTCGTGTTTAATTTTTCAAGGTCACATTGAAGTTGATCGCGATGTCATCGCCGGTGGTTACTGAGCCAAACATGAAGGAAGGTGGTTCCACTTTATAATCGGTCATTTTCAATTTTTTGATGCCAGTGATCGACAGGGATTTGTCGGGGTTCACTTTCAGGGTAGCTACCAGGTCGGTTTCGCGGCTGGTGCCTGCAATGCTCATTTTGCCGGTGCATTTTACTGTGTACGTGTTGGCGCCGGAAGGGGCAACGGTTGCATTGGTAGAGGTAAAGGAAATGTTGCGGGCGGCGGAAGTTTTCAATGCTTTGTATGCATTTTTATCCATGGCGCCTTTACCGCTTTTGAGGCTTTCGGCAGGAACCGAGAAGGAAAGAGTGGCCAGGTCAACCAGTCCGCCGGTGGCGTTTGTAGCAAAGCTGGCCTCAATGGCGGTTTGCTTGGTGGTCATTTCCCAGTCGTGCATGGTAGAAGTACCTTTTACGGAAATGTTGCCGGCAGCAGTGGTGAATCTGGACTGTGCCATAGTCAGCAACGGTGCTATAAAAAGAACTGTGAGTAATAATTTGGGTGAGGTGATAAATCTTTTCATGGTATTATGTTTTTCTATGACACAAAGATGGCCTGCCGAAATCCGGCCCACGGTGAGTTGCGTCAAAATGTGCGGTGATTTAAAACATACCGGCAGGTAGTTTTAATTGTGCCCCCTGATGACCAGCTGACTCCACCCTACACCAGCAGGAGACTGCAATTAGCGCTAAACCCTTGTGGTAAAGGCATTTGCCACTTTGTAAAAAGGGAGCACAGCCTGTGCCACCGGTAAATAAAAAAGCCCGGCGGTATGGCCGGGCAGGGATCGGGGATGGTTCCCTAAAAGGAAAATTGCAGTATAAAAGAGGTATCCGACGCAAAAGCTCAGGGCTGCTCCACTCCATGCGGTTGGCTCCACAGCCGGAAAAAGTAACGCAACAGCAAAACAAAAAACAGAAAGGCAATGCCGTAAAACAGAAAGTTGTACCAAAACCAGCTTTTGCCCACCATTGCCAGTTTAAAATAAAAGCCGGCTGTGGCTACAAAAAACATCCACAACAGCCCCATGCTGAAGGTGGAAAGGATTTTCAGAAAATAACGTTTTACCTCGGGGTCCATGGCTCGGTATTTAAGATTAATGGCAACAATCCGGTGCAGGCAAAAGTTGCCTTTAAAAAGATGAATGCTGTTGTTGCAGTGGTTGCACCTGTTAGTTTATTTTAAAAAACGTCCGCTACTATTAAGGTACCAATAAAGACCGAAAAGCCACCGAGTCGCCATTGAACACGTTAAAGTCCACGCGGCTCCGGATGCCGTTTACCCGGCCTTTTTCGCTGTGCTGCCACATTACCCAGCTGCGGCTGATGCGGGGCTGGTGCGCTTCGAGGTAATGGGCCACCCATAAAGGGTATGCATCAAAAAAGCCCTGCAGGTAGCGCTGGTAAAAATCCACGTTGGTATAAATAATTGGTTTTACGCCGGTGGCCCCTTCCACGGCGTCAAGCCAGGCGGCCACCTGTTTGCGCAGCTCAAAGGCCACCACGCCGTTGGTGGTTTCCACGTCCAGCACCGGTGGCAGGTCGCCGCTGGCAAGCTTTACCTGTTTTAAAAAATTTTCGGCCTGTTTTTTACCGTCGCGGGTAGCAATAAAAAAATGGTAGGCACCGCGGGCAATGCCGGCTTCCTTGCTTTTGCGCCAGTTGCGCTTGAACTGAGGGTCTACGCGGCTGGTGCCTTCGGTAGCTTTAATAATGGCAAAAGAAAGTTTTACATCCTGCACCTGCATATCCCGCACGGCCGTCCAGTTGATCCGCTCCTGGTACCGCGAAACATCAATGCCGTGAATGGAATACCGGGCAGGCAGGGCAATGCCAAACTCGGGGTAGCGCACAAACTGGATGTCGCGGGTGCTGCGCCACTGCCAAAAAATCCAGGCCAGAAAGCCCAGGGCCACCAGGGCCATGAGCAGGGCAAAAAGGGGTACAAAGCGGTTGTTCTTGCGCTTTTTGGCGGCCATGGGTGCAATACTACGTTAGAAATCAGGAATGAGGAGCGGGGAATGACGAACAGAGGAACAGACGAACAAGGAACAGAAAAAGTTGGGAAAGAATATCGAATAAGGAACAAGGAAAATAAACTGCAGAAGGGAATTATAAATTATGAATTATGAATGTGGAAGGAACCTCAATATTTAATAACGCGCTACCCAACTTCAACATTCGACATTCCTTGTTCGTCTGTTCGACATTCTACTCCCTTCTTCCTTGCACAATCGCTAAAATAGACCAAAATCAGGCGGCGATACCTTGCCGCATCAGTAATTTTGCCGCATGAAAACGTCCCGTTCCTCCCGTCCGGTGGCCATCTGGCTCCTGGTTGGTGTGTTTATGATCATGATACAAATTGTATTGGGCGGCATTACCCGCCTTACCGGCTCGGGGCTTTCTATTACCGAATGGGACGTGATCACCGGAACCCTTCCACCGCTCAATGAAGCGCAATGGCTGGCCGAGTTTGACAAATACCGCCAAACGCCGCAGTTTCGCCTGCTCAACTTCGATTTTGGTCTTTCCGATTTTAAATTCATTTACTTCTGGGAGTGGTTCCATCGCCTGTGGGGCCGCCTTATCGGGATCGTGTTTGCCATACCGTTCCTTATTTTTCTGGCGCAGCGCCGCTTCAGCAAAGAAATGGTGCGGCCCATGGTGGTGCTGTTTATACTGGGTGCCCTGCAAGGCGCCGTGGGCTGGATCATGGTGGCCTCGGGGCTTACCGGCGATGCGGTGTATGTAAAACCCACACGGCTGGCAGCTCATTTTGTGCTGGCGCTGGTGCTCCTGTTTTATACATTTTGGGCCGCCCTGAAACTGCTGGTGCCGCAGCGGCAAATTATTGCTGCACCGCGGTTGAAAAATTTTACCGTCGCCATCATTGCCGTACTTTTTGTGCAGCTGGTATATGGTGCCCTGATGGCCGGACATAAAGCGGCCTCGGCAGCACCCACCTGGCCCGATATCAACGGCAGCTTTGTGCCCGATTATATTTTTATCAATCCGCACGGCCTCATTGGCTTTGTCGACGATCCTATCATGGTGCACTTTGTGCACCGGGGCCTGGCTTACCTGCTGGTGGTGTTGATCATTGCATGGACCGTGCAGGCATGGAAACAAAAAGCTACACCGCTTTTTGCAACAGTGCGCTGGCTGCCGCTGCTGTTTGTGTTGTTGCAAACAACCCTGGGTGTGCTTACCGTGCTGACCAGCATCGGCATCAGTGCCGGCAAGTGGAATGCATTTGAATGGATGGCGCAACTGCACCAGGTGGTTTCTTTCTTCCTGCTGATGTCGCTGGCCATGGTGGCTTTTGTGGTGCGCAAAAATCCAGTTACCGGCATTGGTACTGGTCGGGCCACTCCAGGTGGCCTGACCAGTACCAATGCCTTACCCCTGCAACAACCGTTTTAACTTTTGAATTAATCCCCACCCCCCATGGCCCGGCATTTTGTAGTAAATTAGAAGTCACTACAAGCCGCCACCCATGGACTATCTCAGAGGTATATTTTACTCACTCCCCGTACAACTGGTGTTCCTGCATTTTCGCAAGTACCAGTTGCTGCTTATTTTCTGGCTTATACTTTTTGCAACGGTTGGGGGCAGCTTTTTAAAAATGATGGGCGCCGATGCCCTATTTCTGGCCCCCGAATACCTGGGCGATGTAAATGCACTGAGTGCGGGAATCATGGGTATGTCCATTGGTGTGTTCATCATGTGCTGGAACATCACCACGTTCATCCTGTTCAGCAGGCATGTGCCTTTCCTGGCGGCTACGCAGTATCCTTTTTTCAAATACTGCATCAACAACTGTGTGATCCCCGTTGCTTTTTTGATTTATTACCTGGTTAAAACGGGCCAGTTTCTGCATCATAAAGAGCTGGTGCACTGGGTGGAGATTCTCTTTATTTCGGTTGGGTTTATTACCGGTTTGCTGCTGACGCTCACCCTGTCGTTTTTTTATTTTTTCGGCGCCGATAAATCTATTCTAAGAAGGTTGCAGCCCCTATTCCAAAGTGCCACCAGCCTGGTGTCGCAACTGCAGCCAGAGGCAGCACCAAAAGCCGGTGCCCTTATCCGGGCCGAGTGGTTCCTTACTTCATTCAACTCGGTGCGCCGCTGCCGCGATGTGTCGCACTATTCCGAGGAGTTGATGAGCACGGTTTTCAAACGCCACCATTTTGCGGCGGTGGTTTCTATTTTGGCCACCATTTTTTTTCTCATCATCATTGGTTTTTTCCTGGAATATGCCCTGTTTCAATTGCCTGCAGGTGCTTCTATAACCCTCTTATTTGCCGTGCTTATCGGGGCTACCGGTGCCATTGCTTATTTTTTTCAAAGCTGGAGCGTGCCTGTGCTGCTGCTGATGCTGGTGGGGTTAAATGCGTTGTATAAAAACGACATCATTGACCCACGCAATAAAGCGTACGGACTTAGTTACAACAACCAGCCGGCATGGCCGCAATACAGCCGCGAATGCCTCGACACTATGGCCAGCCCGCAACGCCAGGCCGAAGACCGGCGGAATATGGAATTGGTGCTCAACAACTGGAAGCGGCGCCAGGGCGAAGAAAAGCCCCTGCTGGTACTGATGGCTACCAGTGGCGGCGGCAACCGCAGCGCCACCTTTACCATGAATACCTTGCGCGGGCTTGACTCGGTAACCGGTGGCCGCCTCATGCGCAACACTGTGCTGATATCGGGTGCTTCGGGCGGCATGATCGGTGCGGCATATTTCAGGGAATTGTACCGGCAAAAACTAAGGGGTGCAACCATCAACCTGCAAAGCCGCCGGTATATAGAAAATATTTCCAAAGACCTGCTCAATCCTATTTTTTCATCGCTGGTGGCCCGCGATGTTTTTGCACCAACGCAGTATTTCAACATCGGGGAAAATAGGTACATCAAAGACCGCGGTTTTGCGTTTGAAAATAAATTGAATCAAAACACCGGCGGCATACTGAACCTGCAGTTGCGCGACTATATGCAGGATGAACACAATGCGGTAGTACCGATGATGTTTTTCCATGCCCTTATCAACAGGGATGCAAAAAAGTTTATCATCAGCACCCAGCCGGTGCGTTTTATGATGCAGCCCATGGGCGATAGCCTGTCGGTGGGTAATACCGACGTAGTGGATTTTGTCCAGTTTTTTTCGGGCCAGGATCCGTACAGCCTGCGCATGCTTACTGCCCTGCGCATGAATGCCACATTTCCGATAGTGATGCCTTCGGTGTGGCTGCCATCAAAGCCTGTAGTGGACATTATGGATGGTGGCCTGCGCGATAATTTTGGCATGGAAAACAGCCTGCGTTTTTTAACGGCCATGAGCTATTGGATAAAAGAAAATACCCGCGGTGTTTTGCTTATTCAAATACGCGACCGGCAGGCCGGCGGATGGGAAGACCCCCTGGAACTGAAAGGCTTTGCCGACCATACCATCAAGCCCATTGTGCTGCTGCAGCACAACTGGAGCGATATGATGGAATACTTTCAAAATGATATGTATTCCTACTTTGTAGCAGGCAATGGCTTTCCCATCAACCGGGTGGTTTTTCAATACGTGTCGGATGCGCAAAAGGAAAAGGCCGCACTGAGTTTCCACCTTACCCGCAGCGAAAAAAAGAGCATCGAAGAAGCCTTGCATGCACCCATCAACCGCGAAGGTTTTGAAAAGGTAAAAGCGTTGTTTGGAGCGGCGTCAAACGTGAAACGTGAAACGTCAATCGTCAATGGTGAGTAGTGAATAGTGATGTGGTCAATGGTCAATGGTCAATGGTCAATGGTCAATGGTCAATCGTCAATCGTCAATCAGGAACAGGCAACCGTAAACTTATGTAATAATACCATAAGGCTGTTTATGAAATTAAAAGGCAAAGCACCGAATCCTTTTCCTCAACTTCGTGCTTCTTTTTGTTCTTCGTGTCTTTGTGGTTCAACAAATCTTTCCATAACATTTCACATTTGACGTTTCACGATATTCAACGACATTCACCATTCAGGCCATCTGCGGATAAATCAGCTGAAACGCCCCCGGTATCACTTCCACATCCAGCACAGCGGATGTTTCGGCAGGGTCGCCGTCAATATGCAGTGGCGCACTACCGGTGTTGTGTATGCGCAGTTTGTTGGTTTGAAAATACAGCACGCTGGCATCGGCACTGATCTGCTCCACGCTTTGCAGCTTGATCAGTCCGCTTACCTGCATCAGCGTTTGCAACAGCACACTCCATTTGCTTTGTTGAAGCATGATCACCACATCCAGCAGGCCATCGTGCAGCGAGGCGCGGGGCGCTATGGTAAACTGGTTGCCAAACTGGTTGCTATTGGCAATGGAAATAAAGTACGCATCAAATTGCAGGCTGTTGTGCCCGTGCTCTAAAGTAAACGGGAAGGTGCCGCAGGTCCAGAAGCCGGCAATGATCTTTTGCACATAAGTGGTGAGGCCACGCTTGCCTGCATTGGCAAAATCGTGTGCTACCTGTGCATCAAAACCCAACCCGCTGAGCATGCAGGCAAATCGGTCCCCAATGTAAAAAGCATCGGTAGGTTGTGCCTGGCCCTGCACGATAACGTCCAGCGCAGCGGGCAGGTTGCGCGAAATGCCGGCACTCAGGGCCAGCCCGTTTCCCGAGCCCATGGGCAGCAGCCCAAAAGGCAGGCCGTGGTGGCGCATGCCCTGCACCACGCTGTTGATGGTACCATCACCGCCGCAAATAACAATTTCCGAATAGTGGCCGATCTCGCCATCGAGGTAGCTGTAATCACCGGAGGCTACCGTGGGCCGGATGGCGTACGTGAGGCCGGCAGCTTCCATTTTTTGGTGGATCAGATCCTGCAGGCCGGCTTTGCTGGCCGTGCCCGAAATAGGGTTGATAAGAAACAAAAGGTGGCGCGGCATGTGGTGAATTAAACACCAATATTAGTGCAATGCGGTTTTTGTTGGCTAAAGCGGACCTGTTTGATTCCGCTCGGCATTGCGAGGCGCCACATCCATACAGTGCCGATAGTGACCAATGCGCCGAAGCAATCCCCTGCCGCCTTAGCAAAAAGGAGATTGCTTCGGCGCACCCCATTTTATGTCATTCAAGGAGGCTCTGCGCCTCACAATGACGGAAGGCTAACGGCATGAATTTGGCCGGGGATTTAAACAACAGGAATTAAAACAAACAGTTTCCTTCCATAATTAATCAGTCCAAAGCCTTTTAATGAACACCACCGGAAAATACCTGATCATCATTGGCGCGGTAATTATCGTCGTGGGACTCCTGTTTTACCTGCTGGGCGATAAACTCAATTTTTTAGGGCGCCTGCCCGGCGACATCCGGGTAGAACGCGAAAATTTCCGCTTTTACTTTCCCATTACCACCATGATCCTGCTAAGCCTGCTCGTTACGGTAGTGTTACAACTCATTAAAAAGTTTTTGTAAACTCCGCTACCGCGGCCGTTTCCCCGCCGGAAAGGCATACCTTTGCGAACTCTTATAAAACAGCTATGAGCCATTAGTCTTTAGCCGCTAGCGTTTCCTGCTTGGCTAACAGCTAATAGCTATAAGCTAGCAGCTAATCATTATGGACATCAGAAACATTGCAATCATTGCTCACGTTGACCACGGAAAAACCACCCTCGTCGACCGTATCCTCCACACTACAAAAGTGTTTCGCGACAACCAGGAAACCGGCGACCTGATCATGGACAACAACGACCTGGAGCGGGAACGCGGCATTACCATTTTTTCGAAAAATGCGGCCGTTACCTATAAAGGCGTGAAAATAAACGTAATTGACACCCCTGGTCACGCCGACTTTGGCGGCGAGGTAGAACGGGTGCTGAAAATGGCCGACGGCGTAATCCTGCTGGTGGATGCCTTTGAAGGCCCCATGCCGCAAACCCGTTTTGTGCTGCAAAAAGCACTGGCCCTTGGCCTGAAGCCGATTGTGGTGATCAATAAGGTGGACAAGCCCAACTGCCGACCCGACGAGGTGCACGACGCAGTATTTGAGTTGTTCTTTAACCTCGATGCTTCCGAAGAGCAGCTGGATTTCCCCACCTTTTATGGTTCGGGCAAAAACGGCTGGTTCAACAACAGCCTGGAAGAATGCGAAGGCATTACGCCCCTGCTCGATGGCATTTTGCAGTATGTGCCAGAGCCCAAAGTGGCTGAAGGCCCCCTGCAACTGCAGGTAACGTCGCTGGATTATTCTTCTTTCCTCGGCCGAATTGCCATTGGTAAAGTGGCCCGCGGTTCTGTTAAAGAAGGCCAGTCCATTATGCTGCTGCAGGCCGACGGCACCAGCCGCCGCCAGCGGGTAAAGGAGCTGTATGTTTTTGAAGGCATGGGCAAAAAGAAAATAGCCGAGGTATTGGCCGGCGACCTGTGCGCCGTGGTGGGTATCGAAGACTTTAACATTGGCGATACCATTGCCGATGCCGACAACCCCGAGGCGCTGCCCGTGATCTCCGTAGACGAGCCCACGATGAACATGCTGTTCTCGATCAACAACTCACCGTTTTTTGGTAAAGACGGCAAGTTTGTAACCAGCCGCCACCTGCGCGACCGCCTGGTAAAAGAAACCGAAAAGAACCTGGCCCTCCGCGTGGTAGATACCGACAGTGCCGACTCCTTCATGGTTTATGGCCGTGGTATTCTGCACCTGGGCGTATTGATAGAAACCATGCGCCGCGAAGGCTACGAGCTGACCATTGGCCAGCCGCAGGTAATTGTAAAAGAAATAGCCGGCGTAAAAAGCGAGCCGTTTGAAACCCTGGTGGTAGATGTGCCGCAGGAATATGCTTCCAAAGTAATTGACCTGGTAACCCGTCGCAAGGGCGAAATGCATGTGATGGAAACCAAGGGCGACATGCAACACCTGGAGTTTGAAATTCCTTCCCGCGGGCTGTTGGGTTTGCGTACGCAAATGCTCACCAGCACTGCCGGCGAAGCCGTAATGAACCACCGCTTCAACGAGTACAAGCCCTGGAAAGGACCCATCCCCGGACGCAACAACGGTGTGATGATTGCCAAAGAAGCCGGTACCACTACCGCTTACTCCATTGATAAACTTCAGGACCGTGGTTTCTTTTTTGTAGACCCGGGCGAAGAAGTGTACAAGGGTATGATCATCGGTGAAAGCAACAAGCCGGGCGACATGGTGGTAAACCCCAACGAAGGCAAGAAGCTGACCAACATGCGTGCCTCCGGTTCGGATGGTACCGTGAGCCTGCCGCCCAAGCGCCAGTTGTCGCTGGAAGAGTGTATGGAATACATTCAGCAGGACGAGTGCATTGAGGTAACGCCTAATTTTATTCGTATGCGTAAGGTGATGCTGGACGAAAATGACCGCATCCGCGCCGCTAAGCAAATGAAGGCAGAAGCGATATAATTTTTAGCATATTCATATTCAAGCCGCCGGTTTTCCGGCGGCTTTTTTTGTGCCGCCACTTTTTACAGGCTAGCAGCAAAGTGCCAGTGCCATTCGTAATATATCTGCACTTGTGGTATATATAGGTTACCTTACAGGTATTCTCCCAAAGTTCCTGGTAAACATTCCAACACACAATTACCCGGTTTCAATTTTTGCAGCAACTTTCTCTGAATACAGCCACCAACAAATAGCATTTATACCGGTATACTACCGAATGGCTACAGGCAGCAAAATCTTTTTGTAAAAAAAGAGGCGGCCTGCTGAACACAAGTTTAAAAAAGACATTATGAAAAAGACAATCTACGCCCTCTGTTTTTTTACCCTGATGATGTCAAGTGCCACAGCATTTGGCCAGGTGTATAAAACGGCAGAAGATACCGCTAAACTTAACAAGGAGTTTACCGAAGTAAGCAACGACATCGCCAACCTAACGGCAAAACTTACCGTAGCGCAAAACAACATGCCGGGCTACCGCTCAAAAGCCAGTTCGGCTGATGCGGATGCACAGGATGCAGCATTATCCAGCAGCAACCAGGCCGACAAAGCCACCACCAGGGGTGGGGTAAAAGAAGCCCGCAAGGCAAAGCGCCAGGCCAAAAAATCGTACCGCGAAGCCAAAGATGCCCGGTCTGCCAATAAGGATATCGAAAACCAGGATGATAAGATCGCTTCACTAAAAGGGCAGCTGGCAAAAAAGCAGGAGCGGCTGGATCAACTGACAGCCATGCGTACTGCCATCAATGTGCAGTATCCGCAATAAGGCCTGAAATGTTATAAGAAAGAATCATTGCAGCCGGTAATAATAGGGGTGCGCCTCTTTTTACCCTGCAATGAACATTTGCAGGAAACATGCAACAGGAACCTAAAAACTTTTTAGCCATGCCAGAGGAACATGCACCTAACCTGAGCGACCAGTTGATCAAGCAATTGGGCCTACGGCCTTCGGGCAAAACCGTCAATGCCCCAACAGCATCCAGCGATAAGGTGTTTGCATTTTTGGATGTAGCAAATGTGTACCTAATGGAAAGTGACCTGTATGGCAACAAGATGCCGGAAGGTTCCCTTTTTCTTGCGTTCGATACACATTCCGGGTTGGCCGGCAAACATATCAGAATCGAAACATTGCACAACAGCAGCGTGGAGGATATCCGGAAAATGGTAGCCGACAACGATTCGGGTTGAATAATACCGTAATCGTTGTAGAACGGCTGTCCTTTATAGTGCAGCAGGCAATGGCCTGCTGCACTTTTTTTATAACAAAAAGGGGCGCAGTTATAAAGGCTGCTCCTTTGCCCTTCATTTACAGCGTTTATAAAATATCTCCTGTCAAGTTCCGTTTATTATGGACTGCCTTTGGCCGCAACTTTGCATTTTCACCCCCATGACCCGTATGATACCCATCTTTGCCCTCATATTGCAACTCGTATCCTGCCAGGAGTTGGATCGTTTTATACCCAAAGACAACACCACCGATACCACCGAAAGGCCCCGTACTTACTCGTATGCCTGCCTCGACAGCGCAGTCAGCGGCAACCGCGTAAACCGCACCCTTGGCCGGGCCGGCGACCTGATCCGTGATATTGCAGTAAACGAAGACAAGATCACCGACGAGGTGCAAAGCGAATATGGGGCAGCCTTTCACCAGCAAATGGTGGTGGAACAAAAAGAGTTTAAGCTGCTAAAAGATGCGGCTGTGCAAAGCCGCCTGCAAACGGCGCTTACCAAGCTGCTGGCGGTGCGGCCGCGGCCCTCCAAAATCGACTACCACATTTACGCCCTCAACGACACGGCCATCAACGCATTTACTTTTGGCGGCCGCATTTATGTTACGCAGGGCATGCTGCGCAAAATAGGCAACAGCACATCGCTGCTTTATGCCATCATTGGCCACGAAGTGGGCCATTCCGAAGAAGGCCACATTAAAAAAACCATCCAGGACCTGCAGCTGACCAACAACATTTTTGGTGAAGCCAATGCCGGTTTTGCCCTGCAGGTAATGAAACTGATCACGGCCTCATTTAACCAAAAAAACGAACTGGAGGCCGACTATTATGGCGTGGAACTGACCCATAAGTTGCAGCAGGAAGTGTGTTCGGCCGTTACTTTCTGGCGGGAGATGGCCAGTAATGAAAACCGCTACAGCCAGGTAGAGGATTTTTTCCGCACCCACCCGTTTTCGGGGCTGCGGGCCCAGTGCCTGCAGGACCATATCATGGCCAACTTCGGCACATCCTGCGGTGAAAATAAAAAAGGCCTGCTGCCGCAGGTAGAGGAAAAACCGGTATTAAAGTAAAAGCCATAACCGGTGCAGGTATCAGGGCAGCATGAGGGCATGACCTGTAACCTGGTGGGGTTGATGGCTGCAAATGCCAATTCATATGGTAAAAAGCGCAACCCATTCCCTTTGTGCTGTTCCTGGGCCGGTACAGTTGGTAACCTTGTGGTTCAAAACCAACTGACATGAGCTTTAGCATCCATAACCAAACCATTGAACCCGGTACCAAAATCCTGTTTGCCTGCATGGCCGCCGATGGCCACTTTAACCCGCTCACCAGCCTGGCGCTGCAACTGCAAGGCATGGGCTGCGATATAGGCTGGTATGTAGGTGCGGCATTTGCCGAAAAAGTGGAAGCAATGAACATCCGCTATTTTCCGCACAAAAAAGCAATTGATGTAACTGCCGAAAACCTCGATGAAATTTACCCCGAACGCAATAAGCTGAAAAGCGGCATACCCAAGCTACGCTTCGATCTCGAACATTTCTTTATCCGCCGCGGCCCCGATTTTTACGCCGACATCAAAGATATACACGCCGAATTTCCGTTTGAAATAATGATCACCGAAGTATCTTTTACGGCCATTCCTTTTGTACAACAAAAGATGAACATCCCGGTTGTTTCCATTGGTATCATCCCTATTGCCGAAACCTCCGTAGACCTGCCGCCCATGGGCCTGGGCATGACACCCAGCAACTCGATACTGGGCCGCCTGAAGCAGGCCGCGCTGCGTTGGGTTACCGCACAGGTTTTGCTGCGCAAGCCCATGCTGGTGCTCGATGAATTGCTGGCTGTAGAAGGCCTTAAGCGGGATGGCAACCTGTTTGACACAGCGTACCGCACCAGCACGCTGGTGTTGCAAAGCGGCACGCCGGGCTTTGAATATCCGCGCAGCGACATGAACCCCAACCTCAGGTTTATCGGGGCCCTGCTGCCGGCACCATCGGGCAAAAAAAGACAGCCCTGGAGTTCTGAAAAGCTGTTGCAGTACAATAAAGTGATCTTGTGTACGCAGGGCACTGCCGAAGGCGATGTGGAAAAACTGATTGTGCCAACACTGGAAGCTTTTAAGGATACCGACCACCTGGTAATTGTAACCACCGCCGGCAACCAAACCGAAAGCCTGCGGCAGCGCTTTCCGCAACGCAACATCATCATCGAAGACTTTATTCCTTTTGCCGACATTATGCCCTATTGCGATGTGTATGTTACCAACGGCGGGTATGGGGGTACTTTGCTGGGTATTCAGCATAAGTTGCCACTGGTAGTAGCCGGTGTAAACGAAGGCAAGAACGAGATCTGTGCACGGGTGGGATATTTTAAGCTGGGCATCAACCTCAAAACCGAAACGCCCAAACCGGGACAGCTAAAAAAAGCGGTAGAAGAAGTGATGAACAATGATACCTACCGGCAAAACGTAGTAAAGCTGGGCAAAGAGTTTGCGCAGTACAATCCGCAACAACTGTTTGTTCAATATGTATCACAGCTATTGCAGCAAGGCAGTACCAAAAAGAAAAAAGTAATGGAAGCAGTGTATTGAGAAAGACGACGGACGGCAGATAATAAGCAACAGGTGAAGAAGCTGCTGTTGATTTATACTGTCTATATTGGTGATCCTGTTATTTAAAATACTTCATACATAAAGTGGTGTGTTTTTCAAACAAAAAGCTCCTGCTTGCAGGAGCTTTTTGTTATTGCTCAACAGAAGCACTTAAGTTGGCGGTATATTGATTCCTTTAAGTACGTTTTGAACTTTTTAGCCGGAGCCAAATATTTTCATTGAAAATATTTACAGGGGTTTAACCGGAATACACATATCAAAGATGTGCAGCTTTTGTGGGTGTGTGGTAGCATCATTTAAATGGTTGATGTAAAAATTGCGGTGGTCGGGCTGGTAGCCGTTCTGTTCAAACCACACTTCAAATATGTAGTCCCAGGTAGTAAAGCATTCTTCCAAACCTGCTTCTTTGTGCACCACCGCATAAAGCCCGCCACTTATTTTTGTTGTTCCAATGAGGCCTTCACCTGCTGTACCTTCCGGCACTGTTAAACAAACATCCGCCTGAACCCTCCCTGATACATTGGCGTTGCTGCGGTAAACAGTCAATGCCTGCGTGTGAGGAAAGTTGACCAACCCTTTGGGGCCCGCCCATCCAAACAAAAGCGAAAACATCTTACCAAAAGTGGCACTGTCATGAATGTGCACATCGAGGTTGCGCACATAAGCAACATTCCGTTCGGGTAGCTCAACCACCTTAATATCCAGCTGTTTTTCCTTGCCCATGTTTGTCATTTTTATCTGATTTAATTTATGGGCAAGGTAATTTTCTACCGACAGGGGCTGGTGGCCTGCATTGCTATCCTCTTTGCAATTCTTGCTATTTTGGTAGGCTGCCCGCCACTGTGTGGCACTTAACTTTTTTACTTCTTTAAAACACCGCGAAAAAGAGGAAGTATCGCTAAACCCGCATTCAAACGCAATGTCTTTAATAGGTTTTGCAGGATGATTGATGAGGAAAAATAAAGCACGTTCCATGCGTGCTTGAATAATAAATTCATTCAGCGCAGTGCCGGTTACTGATTTAAAGATGCGGTGAAAATGAAACTTTGAAAAGTTGGCCTGATGGGCCAGTTGTTCCAACGGCAATGTTCCGTGAAGGTTGGCCTTAATGAAATCAATGCTTTTATTGATTCTGAAGTAATATTCCTTTATCGATTCTTCCCGGTTCATGCATTGTTTTTCCGGCGCTAAAATATTTTAAAAGTATATGCTCTTTAAAAACTACCACAGCTTTACCATCAATATCCTTTATCGAAACGCATACCGGAAGCTTCTTTTCAGGTGCGAAACTATTGCCGCTTTGCGCACCTTACTGTAATAAACCTGGTGGCGGTGGCGCATTAAAAAAAGCGCCAGCTGCCATTGGTTGGTACCATTTAGCGCATCCTGCCAAAGGGCATGCAATGTGTTGAAGAATGCCTGTTGTTTATTGTCCAGGCCGGGTGTGGTGCAAAACTGCTGCAGGTTGCGCAGCACCATTGCTTTTTCCTGGCGGTGCCTTTCTGCTGGCGTAAGCTGTATTCTTTCGGTGGCGTTGGCGCCGTGCCAGCGTTGGTACACCAGCACCTGTGGGCAGTATTGCACCCCACCATTGCAGGCCGCAACAAAGGCCAGCCACCAGTCGTAATATACCTGCGGGTGAAAGGGCAGGGCCAGCTGCAGCAGGCTTCGTTTGAGCAGCACTGCATGGCCGCTCACCGTATTGTACAGGGCCAAACGGCGAGGGTCGGTGCCATCAAATCGGCGCATCATGTTATCGGGGGTGGCAGAGCTATGGTCGGTGCCGGTAAAGAGGGCCGAATTGCAGTAAATAAGCGGGCATTCTTGTCGCCATTCCGCCAGCATCACCTCCATCTTTTGCGGGTGCCATACGTCATCCTGGTCGGCAATGGCAATAACATCGCCCGAGGCCATGCTTAGGGCCTTTTCAAAATTGCGGTTGTAGCCCAGGTTTGTTTTGTTTTGGAAAAAAGCAATGTGCGGGTATTTTGTTGCAAGCTTTTGCACCAATGCAGGTGTACCATCGGTGCTGGCATCGTCCACCACAACAATCTGGTGGAGGGGATAAGTTTGGGCCAGTATGGAACGAAGCTGTTCTTCTATAAAAAGGGCACCATTAAACGTGCACAGCACTACCGATACTTGCTGCGGCGCCTTCATCATAGGTAGGGCAGGTTTTGTAGGGTAAAATGTGCCATCGGACGGTTCATTTTTTTTTACTGCACTATCTTTTGTTACTTGCGCACCAATAAAATCTTTCAGACAATGGAAGGGGCCTCAACATGGTCACTATGAAAAACAGCGCCGCGCAAAGGTAGGCAAACGGCGAACCAAACCATTTCTATGAACACACCGCTTGACCAGCCCCTGATTTCTGTTGTACTGGCTGCCTGCAACGGCGACCGGTACCTGGCGGTGCAACTGGATTCAATTTTTGCCCAAACTTACCCCAACATAGAGCTGGTAGCGGTAGACGATGCCAGCTCGGACACCACTTACGACATTTTACAACAGTATGCCCAACGGCATCCTAATATGCGGGTGTACCGCAATGAGGAAAACCTGGGTTATATCAAAAACTTTGAGCGGGCCTGCAGCCTGGCACAGGGTGCTTTTATTGCCCTCTGCGACCAGGATGACTATTGGGTGCCGCAAAAGCTGGAGCGGCTGGCAGCGGCCATCGGCAATCATCCCATGATTTATTGCAATTCGGCCATTTGCAACGAAAACCTGCAGCCCACCGGTACGCTTGCATCGGACCGTGCCGTGCTTATGCCTGTTACCAACTGCCTGCAGCAGGCTGTTGTGTGCAGGGTTTACGGGCATGCCTCCCTTTTTGTACGGGAGCTGTTGCAACAGGCAGTACCATTTCCGCCGGTGCTGCCCCACGATTGGTGGCTAAGTTTTATTGCCGCCTGTAATGGCGGCATTTCATTCCTGCCCGAAATAGGGGTGCACTACCGCCAGCACTCCCGAAATGCTGTAGGTGCCATTGGCGAACGCCGCCGCCACGGGGGACACCGCACAGCGTTGCACCGCAAATGGTCGGAGGTAAAGGCCATCAGGTGCCGCATGAATCTTTTTTATAAGGCCTGTCCAGACACACTGGTGCAGGAAAAAGGTGTGCTGAAGAACTTGGCCGAAAGCTATGGCAGCTTTTCGGTGCGGCACAACCTGAAGCGGGTGCAGGTTTTTATGAACAACCAAAGCCAATTGCTTGCGGTTAAAAAAGGCAATGACCTGCGCAAATATGTTTTTTGCCTGAAAATGTTTTACCGGATAAGGTAAGGCTGCGTTTTATTGTTTTGTTCTTTTAACGCTTTGGTGTGGCCAGCCAGCTTATTTTTGCAGCAAAGCGGAAATCTGCATGCGCAAAGGATTATATGTACTGAGCCTGTCGCTGGCCATTTCGGCAACTGCCGGTGCCCAATGTTCCATCTGTACCAAAACGGCGGCCCAACTGGGCGAAAAGCCTGCCAAGGGTTTGAATGCCGGCATTTTGTACCTGGCCCTAACGCCCCTTGCCTTGATTGGGGGAATTGGTTTTTATTGGTGGAAGCGGCAAAAAGCATCTTAAAGCCTTCCGTTCTATACACATGCTATATTGATGCACCCCTGGAAAGTCGGCCCATATGGCTGGCTTTATTTTTATATATGGTTTGCTGCTGTAAAAATCATATAACAGTAATTGTTGTCTACACGTATCATGTCAACTCCCCTGGTAACGCTTGCTTTGGTCTGTTATAATCATAGGCGCTTTTTAGAGCAGGCACTTCGTTCTGTGTTGACGCAAGATTACCCGGCGCTGGAAGTTATTGTGGTGGACGATGCTTCAACGGACGATTCCCAACAGCAAATAAAGAGGTTTGTTGAAGCACACCAACTACCGTGGCAACTCTGGCTGCGCAGTTCCAACCAAGGTTTTTGCCGCAACCTAAACGATGTATTAAAAGTAGCTACTGGTGAATTTCTTTTTGTTTTGGCTGCTGATGATTTTATGGCACCCAACCGGGTATCTTCCCTAATTCAAAAATTACAACTGTCTCCGCCAGGTACTGCTGTTGTTTATTCCGACTGTTCGTTGGTTGACGAGTACAACCAAGTGATTGCTCCTTCTTTCGTTGGGTATTATGCACCAAAGTTGCGGTCCCTTCCGGAGGGGCAGGTTTTGGATAGATTGGTGCAACAAAACTTTATTTGCAATACGGCAGTATTGATGCGGGTGCATGCATTAAAACAGATTGGTGGCTTCGACGAGCAGTTGGTGTTGGAAGACTATGGTACCTGGTTGAAGCTGGCTGACCGGGGGTTTTTATTTGCCGCATCTGAAACGCCTAATTTCTGTTACCGCATATTGCCCAATTCTATGTTGCGCAGCATGGGGGTACGCTTCTACGAGGATTTATTTGCCATCTTCAGTGATCTGATTCATCGTAAAGAACCGGCTGTACGTCAGGCAATCCGCAAGCAATTGGCTCATTGCTGCAAGCATTGTTATTACAAGGGTTCTGCAAAAGCAGGAGCCATGTTTCAATTTTTCTTTACACATTTTGGATTGCATCCAAAGTTGGCGTGGCTGTACCTGTTACACCGTTGGGGCATTAGTGGATTGCAGTATCGAAAGCAAGCGTTTGGTAAAGACGGATGAGGCTATCGGGCAGTGCGGCTGTATAATACTGTACCAATTGTTGTTGGTTCCGCATCCCCATTTCCATGCTCAGGACCGGGTCTTCCAGCAACCGGCAAATGGCACCGGCAATTTCAGCTATATTATTGGGATTTATCAGTAAGCCGCCTTGTATTGGTTCCAGCATTTCCTGCATGCCTCCATTTTGGCTGGCTACAATACCACATCCGGCGGCCATGGCTTCCAGGCAAACATTTGGATAATTTTCCCACAGGCTTGGAAAAACGCAAACGGTTGCCTGCCGCAAATACTGGTACACCTCGGTTAGCGAAACATGGTCTACAAAGGTTACCTGGCCTGCAATTTTTTCCATGTTGCGCATTATGGCCTCCTTCATGGATAATTTTCGGAAAGGTCCGCGGTCGTTTTTTCCTACAAAAATGAACCGGGCCTGCGGAAACCTTTCGGCTACTATTGGCAGTGCCTTAGAAAGATTCCATACGCCTTTGCGGGTTTCCAGACGTCCGATATACAAAACCGTTGGCTCAAATGATTCGCTGGCAGGCTCCATTAAAAGTGGATCTGCAATATATGGATAGGGTGCATGAATGATGCGGTTTCGTTTGATGTTCCAGTCTGCAGCAATAATATCGCCTAATGATACCGACGGCGTAGCAATGAAATCTGCACGCAGGGTGGCGGTACGTTCAGGGTCTTTTGCGGCATTGTACGAAGCAAAAATGGCTTTTAGTTTTCGTATAGGTTGTTGGTCAAAATAAAAGTCGTTTAGTCTTTTAATGAGGTAAGCCGGCGTGTGTAATTTGACCATCAGTGGTACGGCTGGCAAGTAGTCTTTAATATAAAGCGATTCGGCGCCATACTCCGGCGCTTCTATAAGATCGAGTGGATTTTGTTGGTGCAGCTGCTGCAATACCTTAGGCGATTGCCGTGCAAATTCGGAGCGGCTGGCGCAATTTATTTTATGCACGGTCAGCTGCTTCTGGGGTTGCAGAACGGAAGTAGCACTATTTGTACCACAAACCACATGAACCTCCACGCCCCGATTACTAAACGACCGGGCGATCTGGTACACATAAGTAGCAATGCCGCCTAGCCCTGTGTCTGGTGGGTACTCGTAAGAAACAAATGCAATACGCATGGCATTCAGCAAGTTTATCGGGAAATAACACCAGAAACGGAGCCTAAATATTGACCCATGCCTGCCTCCGCCCATTTTGCCTTTCCGGCAATGGCCTCATCCATCATCTTTGTATTTTGGGCTTCATTATCCTTGCTGGCCTCCCGGTGGTACAGGTGGTACGTGATGCCGCCCATTTTTAAAAATTTCTTTTTTACCCCCGAATTGATGAGGCGGATGGCCAGTTCGCTGTCTTCGCGGCCCCAGCCCGTAAAGGCTTCGTTGTAGCCGTTTACCAGCAGCAGGTCGTCGCGCCAAAAGGCCATATTGCAGCCCTTTACGTAGTATTTGTTTTTGCCGCCGGTTTTGTAGTGGCGGCTCAGCAGGTTTTGAATGGCGCGGTAACGCAGTTTATTGAAAAAGTTCTTACTGCCCTGGTGGTGTTTTTCCACGTTCAGGGAGCGGTGCTGCAGCAAGGCTGCCGTGGTGCGTGCCGATAGCAATACCCGGCTTCCCGAAACAAAAAAGCCCCGCTCCTGCAGGTGCAGGTGGTCTTCAATAAAATGCGGGTGCAGAATAAGGTCGCCATCAATCTGGATAATGTAGGGGGCAACGGCGCGGGCCATGGCCCGGTTGCGGATTCTGGCCAGCTGAAAACCTTCATCGGGGTGCCACACGTGCACAATAGGCACGGTGCTTTTGGCGGCAAAGCTTTCTACCAGCAGGCGTGTTTCTTCGCCAGAGCCGTCGTCGGCAATAATGATTTCCTGCGGTAGTATGGTTTGGAGCAACACACTTTCCAGGCACAGTTCGAGGGCCTGCGGCCAGTTGTACGTAGCAATGATAAGGCTACAGGGCTGTTTCATAAAACTGTGATTGGGCAAATCGGTACAGGTTAAAATCGGGTTGGCAGGCGGCAATGCGCAGCCGGTTCAGGAGCTCTTCTTTGGGCAGCGATTGCATGCGGTGCCGCTGCACCAACTGGTAGGCCCGCTCGGTAAGCAGCCAAAGGCGCCGTTCGGATGACAGGTTTTCTGCAGCCATATGTTCCAATTCGGCAAACAGCACATCAATGCCTGTGCCAGTGGCGGCCACGGTTTTTAAAATGGGCACTTCCTTTTGGTGGGTGCCGAAAGTAGGCGCCAGCATGCCGCGCAGTGCCTTTACAAAAGCATCGGCACCGGGGCGGTCGGCTTTGTTTACCACAAAAAGGTCGGCAATTTCCATCAGGCCCGCTTTCATCGTTTGCACTTCGTCGCCGGCTTCGGGCACCAGCACCACTATAGTAGTATCGGCCAGGCCGGCAATTTCCACTTCACTTTGACCCACGCCAACGGTTTCCACCAGCACATAATCGTACCCGGCAGCCCGCATCAGTTCGGTTATTTCTATGATCTTGGGGTGCAGCCCACCCAGGGATCCGCGGGTGGCCAATGAGCGGATAAACACCTGCGGATGGGTATACCACTGGCTCATCCGGATGCGGTCGCCCAATACTGCGCCCAGGTCAAATGGAGAGGAAGGATCCACGCAAAGCACGGCCACTTTCTTGCCCGCTGCTACCAACTGGCCTATCAATCCATCCACCAAAGTGCTTTTGCCGGCCCCCGGCGGGCCGGTAATGCCCACTACGCGGCAATGCTGCCGGCGCTTCAGGCCAGAAAGCAACGCCTCGTAGCCGGGAGCCTCATTTTCTACAAAAGAAACGGCCCGCGCCAGCGCTTTTTGTGATCCTTGCTCAATTTGTGCTAAAAGTGTGGAAGCCATCATTAGTTAACACGGGTTGTCAGCATGCCTGAGCTTGATTTTTACGTGGTATAAATATTTGTACAATACGTCCACGGTCTGGCAACCCCACCGTTGCGAAAATAAGGGTGCCGGGCCAACTCTTTTTTATTTAATACATAATTGAACCTTTAACCGAATCGAATGGCTGAATTTGATTACCTCGTTGTGGGCGCCGGACTCTTTGGCGCCACCTTTGCCCACTTGGCCACCAAGGCCGGAAAAAAATGCTTGGTCATTGACCGCCGCAACCATATTGGCGGCAATACTTATTGCGAAAACCAGGACGGCATTAATGTGCATGTGTACGGAGCCCATATTTTTCATACAAACGACAAGCCCATTTGGGATTTTGTCAATTCGTTCACCGAGTTTAACCGCTATACCAACAGCCCGGTAGCCTTGCATGAAGGCAAATTGTACAACCTGCCTTTTAACATGAACACCTTTTACCAGCTTTGGGGCGTAACCACACCACAACAGGCGCAGGAAAAAATTGCCGAACAAATCGCTTCCCTCAATATCAAGGAGCCGCAAAACCTGGAAGAGCAGGCCCTGACGCTGGTGGGCACCGATATTTACTATAAACTGATCAAGGGCTACACCGAAAAGCAATGGGGCCGGAAGGCTACCGAACTGCCGGCATTCATCATCAAGCGGCTGCCGGTGCGCTTTACGTTCGACAACAACTATTTCAACGATAAATACCAGGGCATTCCCATTGGCGGGTACAATAAGATCACTGAAGGCATGCTGGAAGGCAGCGATGTACGACTGAACGTGGATTATTTCTCCGACCGCGATTATTTTAACAACATAGCTGATAAAGTGGTATTTACAGGCCCGCTGGATGAGTTTTACGACTTCCGGTTTGGACAGCTGGAATACCGCAGCCTGCGCTTTGAGCACGAACGCCATGAAGTGGAAAACTACCAGGGCAATGCCGTGGTAAATTACACTGAAGCCGAAGTGCCTTATACCCGCATCATTGAGCACAAGCATTTTGAGTTTGGCAAACAATCCCACACCATCATTACCCGCGAATACCCCGACCACTGGACCCGCGGCAAAGAGGCGTACTACCCCATCAACGATGAGGAAAATACCCGCCGGATGAAACAATACCAGGAGCTGGCCGAAGGGGAAGCAGGCGTGATGTTTGGCGGCAGACTCGCCGAATACCGCTACTACGACATGCACCAGGTAATCGGATCGGCATTTGTAAAAGCAAAACAGGAGTTGGGCGTAGATTCGCTGAAAACTGTTGCATGAAAATAGCGGCCGTAGTGGTCACCTACAATCGTAAGAAATTGTTACAGGAATGCATTGCCGCCTTGCAGGAACAAACGATGATGCCGGCGCAGGTTCTGGTGGTCAACAACGGCTCAACCGACGGCACCACCGAATGGCTGCAGCAGCAAAATGGTAAAGGGTTGGTGGTCGTTAATCAGCCCAACCGGGGCGGATCCTGGGGATTTTATACCGGTATTAAAACGGCTTATCAGCAAGGCGCCGACTGGGTTTGGCTGATGGACGACGATACCATTCCGGAGCCCGATGCACTGGAGCAGCTGGTAATTGCTGCGCAAAAAATGGAACAGGCTGGTGAGCCGTTCCATTTTTTTGCTTCCAAGGCCGTTTGGACCGACGGCAACCCGCACCTGATGAACATTGCGCAGCAAGACGAAAATTTTTCCGGGAAATACCCCGACACCTGGTACGAGGCGCAGGGTGTGCAGCCGGTGGCTTTCTGTTCGTTTGTTTCCTTGTTGTTATCGCGGGAAGCCATCCGGAAAGCCGGCCTTCCCGTAAAAGAGCTGTTTATCTGGAACGATGATTTTGAATACACCACCCGCCTGCGCCGGCTGGGGTTGGCCGGTGGCTATGTGCCCCGCAGCGTGGTGTTGCATAAAACGCCCACTAACTACCACGCCGATCTTTTTACAGACAGTCCTGCCAACCTCTGGAAGCATCGCTATGGCATCCGCAACGAGCTGTATGTACGGCGCATCAATAAAGGCTATGGCTCGTTTCTGCGCAATGTGGCCAAGCGTTTTGCAGTCTTGCCATTTACTGTATTGGCCAAACGAAAAAGTGCCCGCTGGCCCTTTATTAAAACAGTGTGGCAGGGCACCTGGCAGGCATTGCGTTTCAATCCAAAGCAAGAGGGGGTGGAGTAGGAGGAGTCAGGAAAGTCGGTAAAGACGGAAAGACAGAAAAGAATTTTAGGCTTTTTAAGCAAATGCTACAGTTAGTGAAATGCGCTATTTTATTGCCTGTAAGCTGCTTACATTTTTCAGACATGTCTTTCCTGTCTTTACTGACTTCCGACTTTCCCGACTTCCACCTTGCACCATATTTGCTGTAGCAAGCCCCTATGACCAATTTCATCCCGATCTTCCCCCTGGGCATTGTGCTGTACCCCGGCGAAAGCCTGAACCTGCACATTTTTGAGCCCCGCTATAAACAATTGATCAAAGACTGCCACGATCAAAAAAAACAGTTTGGCATACCTGCAGTGATCGAAAACAAACTGCAGGATTTTGGTACGCTTACTTCTATTGCCGAGATCACCAAAGTGTATGAAGGCGGCGAAATGGATATTAAAACAAAGGGTGAAAAAGTGTTCCGTATCCTGGAGGTGATCAGGGAAATACCGGAAAAACTGTACAGTGGCGCCATCGTTACCTACCCCGATAATACGGACCGGGGCAACCCCGAAGTGCTGCGGCGGCTGGTGGCCTCCATCCGCGAACTGCACCGCATGCTGAACGTGCAAAAGGATTTTGCAAAAAGGGATGAAGAACTAAAAGCATACGACCTGGCGCACCATATTGGATTATCGCTGCAGGAGGAATACGAACTGCTGAACCTGTTTGATGAACGCCAGCGGCAGGAGTATCTCAAGCGCCACCTTACCAAAGTGATCCCGATGATTGCCGAAATGGAGACGCTAAAGGAAAAAGTAAAACTCAATGGGCATTTCAGGAACCTGAGCTCTTTTAACCTGGATGTGTGAGTTGGACCATGGACTATGGACGACAGACAACAGTGGTCCATAGTCCATGGTCTGTCGTCCAATAGAAAAAGCAGCCGAAATCTTCGGCTGCTTTTTCAATTTACAATGAACGGAGCGTTTATTTTCTCAGCGTCAGCTCCTGGATGATGTTGGAGGCACCCCCCAGTTTATCAATACACCACAGCACATAGCGGATGTCCACGTTTATGGTGCGGTTCAGGTCTTTGTCAAAAGCCAGCTTGTGGCTCAAGGCTTCGTAGTTGCCGTCAAATGCAAGCCCGATCAGTTCACCAGCCCCATTGATTACCGGCGAGCCCGAGTTGCCGCCGGTAATGTCGTTGGAGGTAATAAAACCCACCACCAGGTCGCCGGTGCGGGCATCCTTGTACGGGCCGTAATCCTTGGCGCGGGCCAGCTTCAGGTAATTGGCCGGCAGGTCAAATTCATAGTCGCCGGGTTTGTATTTATCCAGTACGCCTTTCATGGTGGTTACATAATCGTACTTCACCGCATCGCGGGGCTGGTAGCCCGCCACTTTACCATAGCTCAGGCGCATGGTAAACGTGGCATCGGGATACATCACCTTTGCCGGCTGTTGCTCCATGATGCCCTTCAGGTACAGGCGTCCCCAGTCGGCATTGCGGGTGGTAAACTGCTGAAACAGGGGCAGGTATTTGCTTTGGTAGTTTTTCAAAAACGAAGCGGCCAGGTTATAGGCCAGGTCACCCTGCAGCGCATTGGCATCGGGGCTTTTTACAAAATCGGCCCAGCGGCTGTCGTTGAGCAGCATGGTATTGCGGAAAACGGCCTCTGCGTATTTTTCGTACGTAGCTGCTTTATCCAGTGCACCGTATTCGTTGCGGATGGCCTCAAACAGCCCGATAGGGTGCTGGTCTTTAGGCACATCGGTATAAAACATGTGCAGCACCGCCGCCAGGATCTTTTGGTCGGAAGTCCGGTTGTGTTCTTTTAAAAACTGGGTACGTGATTCGTTGGCGGCAGCTACTGCCTTTTGCATGTCTGCGGCCGATGCGCCGGTCCGCACCAGCGCTGCCTCTACTTGTTGCAGTGTAGCGGCAAACGAAATCAAGGGTGATCCAAAAATGCCTTCATTGATGTATACCCGCTGTTTGGCATAAGGCCGCCAGGCGGTATATGCCGCTTCCAGGTTGGTAAAAATGTCTTTGTACTCGGGTTTGGTAGCCGCCCATTTTATAAAAGCTTCTTCGCTCTTTTTCTTTTGTCCGTACACATCGTACTTCAGCAATTGTTTCGTTTCGCCGTCATAAAACTTCCAGTAATTGGCAATGGAAGCATAGCTGGAGGCCAGTTGCAGCTTGATGGCCGGGTCCTTTTTCATTTCCTCAAACATGTACTTGAGGCGCATGTCGCGGAGTTTTACCAGCGTGGGGTTGGCAATTTCGGTAGCCAGTTGCACGCCCAGCGAGCTTTCGTAGCGGTTGGTGCTGCCGGGGTAGCCATAAATCATGGCAAAGTCGCCTTCTTTAACGCCTTTCAGCGAAACGGGCAGGTGCCACTTGGGTTTCAGGGGCTGGTTGTCGGCGCTGTATGCAGCGGGTTTGTTTTCTTTAGAGGCATATACCCGAAACACCGAAAAATCGCCGGTGTGGCGGGGCCATTCCCAGTTGTCGGTATCGCCGCCATATTTGCCCACGCTTTCGGGAGGGGTGCCCACCAGGCGCACATCATTATACACCTGGTACACAAATGCCAGGTACTGGTTGCCTTTAAACAGCGGGCTGATGCGGGTAACAATATTTTGCGAAGCATCGGAAAGCCGCCCGTTAATGGAAGCCAAAACGGCACTCTGGCGTTGTGCCCGCCCGGCGCCGCTCAGGCCTTTCAGGGAGTCGGCCACTTCCTTGGTTACATCTTCTACACGGAGCAAAAACTGCACGGAAAGGCCGGCGGCAGGAATTTCTTCGCCCCTGTTTTTTGCATAAAAACCATCGCGCAGGTAGTTGCGCTCCACAGTACTGGCGGCAGCGATGGCGCTGTAGCCGCAGTGGTGGTTGGTAAAAATGAGGCCTTGCGGGCTCACGATCTCGCCGGTGCAGCCGCCGCCAAAAATCACGATGGCGTCTTTGAGCGATGCTTTGTTGATGCTGTACAATTGTTCTTTGGAAAGCTTCAGGCCTTTTTTCACCATGTCGTTGTACACCGACTGGCCCAGCAGCATGGGCAGCCACATGCCTTCATCGGCAGCGGCACGAAATACGAGGGTAATGCTTAAAACAAAAGCAAGCAGGATTTTTTTCATGTGTACTCGAAATTTGGAACAAACGTAGCGGAAAATCAGGTGCAGGAAAATGAGCCCTGTTTGTTTTAACGAAAGCAGTTGCCAGCCAGCGCTGGCACAGGCATAAATTCCATCAGGCCAGCTTTCTTATCTTCAGGCTAAATCTTTTTTCATGATCACTACTACTACGCACAATATTGAAGGCCGGTCTATTGAGCAATACTATGGTGTTGTTTCCGCCGAAGTAATCATCGGGGCCAATTTTCTAAAAGATATTTTAGGCGGCCTTCGCGATATACTGGGTGGCCGCAGCGCCACGTACGAACGGGTGCTGGAAGAAGCACGGCAAAATGCGCTTAACGAACTGGTGGGCCGGGCACAGCGTATGGGCGCCAATGCTGTTGTGGGCATCGACCTGGACTTTGAAACCATTGGCGCCAACGGCAGCATGCTGATGGTGGTGGCCAGCGGCACGGCGGTGCGGGTGGCGTGAGGTGGTGAATGCGGAGTGGTGAATGGTGAATTTCGTGAAACGTCAATCGTCAAACGTGAATAAGAGATTTATTGAACCACGAAGACACAAAGGCGCAAAGGAGCACAAAGTTTAGGGCAAGGTTGTGCCATTCACATCAATTGTTCCTTAAATCAATTGTCAGCCTTCTAAAATTTTATATTCACCATTCACAACTGCCCATTCACGATTGACGATTGACGTTTGACGATTGACGTTTGACGAAATTGCCGGATCACGCCTCCTGCCTGTTCAGCGCCTGCCACAGCAGGTCTTTCAACGGCTGAATATTTTTGTTGTTTACCGAAGAAATAAACAGGTGCGGAATGTTTTGGGGCAGTTCGGCGGCAATGGCATCCATCAGTTCTTCATCCAGCATGTCGCTTTTGGAAATGGCAATAATGAATTGCTTGTGCAGCAACTCGGGGTTGTATTCTTCCAGCTCCTTTACCAATATGTCGAACTCCTTACGGTGGTCTTTACTGTCGGCAGGAATCAGGAATAATAATATCGAGTTGCGTTCAATATGCCGCAAAAACCGGTGTCCCAAACCTTTTCCTTCGGCAGCGCCTTCAATGATTCCGGGAAGGTCGGCAATGCAAAAGCTTTTATTATCGCGGTAGGCCACAATGCCCAGGTTGGGCGTAATGGTGGTAAATGCATAGTCGGCAATCTTGGGTTTGGCGGCCGTCATTACCGACAGCAGCGTGGACTTGCCTGCATTGGGAAATCCTACCAGGCCAACATCGGCCAGCACTTTAAGTTCCAGCACTTTCCAGCCTTCAATTCCGGGCAGCCCGGGTTGTGCATATTCGGGTGCCTGGTTGGTGGGGGTTTTAAAATTGGTATTGCCCAGGCCGCCTTTTCCGCCGGGCAGCCAAACAATCTCTTCGCCGTGGTGCAGCACTTCGGCTTCTTTTTCACCGGTTTCTTCATCCAGCGCAATGGTACCCAGGGGCACTTCCAGCACAATATCTTCGCCATTGGCACCAGTGCGGTTGCTATCGCCACCCCGCTCACCATTTTCGGCCAGCACGTTTTTGTGGTACCGCAGGTGCAGCAAGGTCCAGAGGTTGCTGTTGCCCCGCAGAATAATGTGGCCGCCGCGGCCGCCATCACCACCATCGGGACCGCCATAAGCCGTCAGCTTATCGCGCCGGAAGTGTTTGATGCCCGCACCGCCATGTCCGCTCCGGCAAAATATCCGTATCTGGTCTACAAAGTTGCTCTTCTCCAAACCGCTGAATTTTTTAGGATAAGCTGCAAAGATACTGGCAGGAAGGGGAATTGAGGGAAAGTGATGGTGGGGGAGGGTAGATGATAGATGATAGTTGATAGTTGATAGTTGGTAGATGACAGTAGGGAACAAGTGGTTTGCTGTTAGCTTTAAAATTTTCAGTTTTGCATGGGCATAGCCCATGCCTGTAGGTAGCGGGGTTAGCTGCATCAGTTTGTTGGGCATGACCCAACCCTGTACTTGGTGGCCGCAGCATTAATTATCCATTTGCCAAAGTTTCTTCCTTAACAATGGGATGGGCTATACCCAACAAATACCCCAGGCTTTTTATAGCTACCAACAAATATGGGCTAAGCCTATGGTGGTAGGCGGTAGAAATTTAATGAGCTCAGGGTCTTAGGTGATATCCATTGAGCACCACGCAAGATCAATGATTCTCCATTGACGTTTGACGGCTAAGGTTTTCCCGCATTCACCATTGCCCATTCACCATTGTCCGTTATTGCACCACTACCTTTTCCTCATGGGCCAGCTTGCTGTTGCGGTCGGCTACCCGCACCAGGTACACACCTTTGGCCCGCGGCAGGTTCAGGGATTGTGTTTGTCCTTCAAAAGCAATGGTCACCTGCCGCGATTGTAGGGAGCGCCCCAGCACATCGGTGAGGTGAATGGTATAATCGCCGGGTGCAATTTTGTGAAACTGGACGGTGATGTTGCCCCCGCTGGCAGGATTGGGAAATACCTGGATGTTGCGGGTTGGGGACTGTACGTTTTTATTAACAGCCTGTGTGGTCATTGCCAGAGCAGCCCCTTGTGTTTGCAGGAAATTACTGTTGGCCAGGTCAGAGGTTTTGTAAATGCCGGTGCCCTTAACGGGTGTTGCTTCCAGCGATTGGGGTTGCACCAGGTAATAATCTGAAGCATCTACGCCACTGCTCACCAGCAACCGCCCGGCATCATCCACCACGGCCCCGTTTACGGTATAGCCTGCAGGCAGGCTTTTGATGGTGCCCATATAGCGGGCCTGCCGGTTGGCCGGGGTTATTTTATACAAATGATTCTGCGCCGTAATGATCATCAGGTTGCCGGCATCGTCGGCCACCATATCGCCGCCATAACCGGTACAGGGCGAATGCACCGAATAGCCGCCATTTTCAGGTGCATCAATCAGGGCGCCCATTTGTATGATCCTGGGGTTGCGGCCCGTAGAAAAGCGCATCATTTGTTCACCATCGTTGGTAATGGCATAGCCCCACCCGTCGGGTGCAATCACCATGCGGGTGATCACTTTTGCGGCCACCGGCTGTTGCACCGCGCCATCTGCCAGCAACTGGCCCGTGAGGTAATACAGCTTTTGTGTGCGCAGGTCGAGGTAGCGTAGCTGGCCCAGCATCATCGGTGCAAAATAAAGCCGGTGGTGTGCCTTGTCGTAAGCCATGGCCGCCACGCCTGTGCTGAAAGGTCCTGCCGCCGGCTCGGTACCCGCCGCCTGTGCCGCAACAGGTTTTTTTGTTTGGGCGTCGTAAATGGTTGCGCCGCCCTTTTTGCCATCAAAAACAAAATCGGAGTAGGCGCCGGTTTGCAGGTCAAATCGGCGAATCGTATTCCATTCGCTGCTTTGCTGGCTGGTGCCGGTAACCGCGTAGGCAAACCGGTCTTTTTGTGCGGTTACATCTGCAGCGGCGCAGCAGATAAAAGCTGAAAAAATCCAGGGGAGCAATGCTTTTTTCATACAGTGGTTTTGGGCGATAAAATGGGGTACAGAAAGGTAACGCAAAAAACCGGGGGCACATAGCCTTGCCGGCGCTGCTTTTTATTTTTTAAAAAGGGAATAGTCGGGTTGCACCAGGGGTTGCTGCGCCACAGGCTCGGAGAGTGGCTCGCAAGGCCGCAGGGTATCAAAACACCATTGGGGCAACTGCTGGTACAACCGGGTGCCCTCCGTTTTCCAGGCCATCATTTCATCGCTTACCTCTTTGATGATCTTTGCCGGGTTGCCTACCAGCAAGGAGCGGGCAGGAATTTTTTCACCCCCTTTGATAAAACAAAGCGCACCCACAATACATTCATCGCCCAGTTCCACTTCGTCCATGATCACGGCGTTCATACCCACCAGGCAATTGCGGCCAATGGTGGCCCCATGAATAATGGCACCATGGCCAATATGCGCCCCTGCTTTTAATAACACGGTAATGCCCGGGAACATATGAATGGTGCAGCTTTCCTGCACGTTGCACCCGTCTTCAATAATAATGGCACCCCAGTCGCCACGCAGCGCGGCGCCGGGCCCTATGTATACATCGCGGCCTATGGTAACATTACCGGTAACTGCTGCCTGTGGGTGAATAAAAGAAGTGGAGTGCACCACCGGTTTGATGCCGTTGAATTCGTAGCAAGCCATGGAATAAAGGTAGCAGAATACAATAGTGAACGGGCACCCGCCCGGCAAGGTGCAACCGCAATGGACTCCATGTTTTCCTGATACCGTAACCATTATTTCCAATTGCGATAGTGTTTTTGCCTGGGCCTCGGGAATTTTGCGGGCACATTAAGGAAACGAACACCATGAGCATTATACGTACACTAATTGCAGCACTGTTTTTTGTTATTCCCATAGCTGCAATGGCGGACCACAACGAAGAAAACACGGCCATCATCCGCGGCATCGTTACCACATCGGAAGGTACGGCTGCACCCGAGGTAACCATTCAATTACAGGGCACGGCCAGGGGCGCCTTTACCGATGAAAAGGGCTTTTTTGAAATAAAAAAATTGCCGGCGGGCAGCTATACCGTAGTGGCCTCGTTGCAGGGGTTTGAGAAAGCAGAGCAAAAAATTCAACTGGCCGATGGCCAGGTGGTTACCCTTTCTTTCCAGTTGTCCATCAACTCCAAGCAACTCGACGCCGTGGTGGTGACCGGCAACCGGAAATACCGCACCGGCAACGTTTCGCCTTCGCTGCGGTTAACGACGCCCATCCTCGAGCTGTCGCAAAACATTCAGGTAATCAGCAAAGGAATCCTTGCCGACCAGCAATCGTTCGACATGCTGGATGGCATCCAACGCAACGTAAGCGGTGCGCAAAGGGTGGAGCATTGGGACAATTATGCCCGCATCAACATGCGGGGCAGCGCTCTTACTGCCTTTCGCAACGGCCTGAATGTGTCGATGCCCTGGGGACCGCTTACCGAAGATGTAAGCATGGTGGAGCGTATTGAGTTTGTAAAAGGTCCTGCCGGTTTTATGCTGGCCAATGGCGAACCCAGTGGTTTTTACAACGTAGTGACCAAAAAGCCCAGCGGCTACAACAAAGGCGAAGTAAGCGTTTCGTTGGGGTCTTTTAACCTGTACCGCGCCACTGCCGATGTGGATGGCAAACTTTCCAAAGACGGTAAGTTGCTGTACCGCCTTAATGTAATGGGCCAACTCAAAGGATCGCACCGCGATTTTGAATACAACAACCGCTACTCCATTGTGCCGGTATTAAAATACCTGATCGACGACAAAACTTCCGTGACCCTAGAATACACCCACCAGTACTCGCAAATGAACGTGATCGGCAGCAACTATTCTTTTTCGAAAAAGGGCTATGGCGACCTGCCGCGCAACCACACCACTGCCGAACCGAACCTCGATCCAAGCGTAATTAAGGACAACAGTGTGCTGGCCATTTTTGAGCACCGCTTCAACGACCGGTGGAAGTTTACGGCACAAGGCGCTTATTTTAATTACAACATGCAAGGCCAAAGCATCTGGCCCTGGAATATTTCGATGACGAACGACAGCCTGATGCAGCGCGGCATTTCCATCTGGGATGCACTGGCCCTGAATAAAACCGGGCAGATGTTCCTGAACGGCGAATTTGCTACCGGTGCCGTGGATCATAAAATACTGGCGGGGCTGGATATGGGCAACAAAGACTATTATGCCGACTGGAACCAGGGTGCGGCATTGGGCAGCCCGGCCTTCAATATTTACAACCCGGTATTTGGCACCATTGCCGCTGCCGACGTTCCTAAATGGGACCGCAGCCTGGACATCCGCGAACGGGGCGTACGCTACAACAACGGATACAACGCAGTGTACCTGCAGGACGAACTTTCCCTTTTCCAAAATAAACTGCGCCTGACCCTGGCGGGCCGCTACACTACCAACACCGACCTGAACCCGTACAGCGGCAGCACCGACGACAGCAAGTTTACACCCCGCCTTGGTTTGAGTTATTCGATCAACAAAGCCACGGCTGCCTACTTTGTGTACGACCAGGCTTTTCTGGCCAACTACGGCGCCGACTGGCAGGGCAAAAAGTTTGACCCCATTACCGGCGAAAACCTGGAAGTGGGTATCAAACGCGATTGGTTTGGCGGCAAATGGAACACCGCTGTTTCGGCTTACCAGATCACTAAAAACAATGTGCTGACCACCGACCTCGAGCACCCCAACGCAGCAGGCCAGTTTGTGTACAGCCGCCAAAGCGGCCAGCAGCAAACAAAGGGTGTGGAGTTTGACCTGAAAGGACAGATTGCCCGCAACCTGGAACTGATTGTGAACTATGCGTTTACCGAAGCCAAAACCACCAAGGACAGCGATCCCAAACTGGTTGGTGCACCGGTAGCCGGCGCGACCAAACACATTCAAAACACCTGGGCCAGCTACCGCATTGGCAATGGTGCGCTGAGCGGCCTTAAGTTTTCGCTGGGCTACCAATACCAGGCGGGCCGGAGTTCGTGGTTTGTATTTGACAAAAGCAATAATGCACTTCCGGATTATTTTCGCATGGATGGTGGCATTTCCTACACCGGCGGACCGTTTGGCGTGGCGTTCAACGTCAATAATATTTTGGATAAATACTTGTACTCCGGTGCACCATACGGCACTATGTTTTACTGGCAAACCGAAGCCGGCCGCAATGTCCGCATCACTGTTTCTTATAAGTTCTAGGCATGACTGTTAAAAAGATCGTTCTGCAAATACATCTTTGGCTCGGGCTTTTGTCCGGCCTGGTGATCCTGTTCCTGGGCATCACGGGTTGCATCCTGGCGTTTCAACGGGAAATAGAATCGGCCACACAACCCTACTGGTATGTAGCCGGGCAAAACAAGGCACAGCTGCCCCCCTCGGTGCTGCAGCCCATTGCCGAAAAAAGATTGCCCGGCAAACACGTGCATGCCGTAATGTACCAGGGGAAAGAACGGGCCGCGGAGGTGATTTTTTTCCACTTCGATATGGCCACCAACGCCATCGCCTATTACTACCATGTGTATTTAAACCCGTACACCGGTGAGGTGCTGAAGGTAAAAAACCTGGAGACCGATTTTTTCCGCGTGGTAACCATGGGGCATTTTTACCTGTGGCTGCCTGCACATATCGGGCAGCCCATTGTGGCTTCTGCCACCCTTATTTTTGTAGTGCTCATGATATCGGGGCTGGTGCTGTGGTGGCCGCGCAATAAAGCAGCCCGCAAACAGCGCTTTAGCATTAAATGGAATGTGCGCTGGCGCCGCCGCAACTACGACCTGCACAACGTGCTGGGTTTTTATATGACCTGGCTGGCCATCATACTTGCTTTTACCGGCCTGGTGTGGGGCTTTCAGTGGTTTGCAAAAGGAAGCTATGCGGCAGCCGGCGGCAAAAAAGAACTGATGTACAGCGAGCCGCTTTCCGACACTACTGCTTCAAGAGTTGTGGTAGCCAATGCCCCGGCTATTGATCAAGTATGGTTGCACATGCAGGCCATGTATCCAACGGCCGAAGCCATTGAAGTACACCCGCCCGAAAGTGCTGCATCGCCCATTGCGGCCAATGCCAACCCCGACCGGGAAACCTATTGGAAAATTGACTACCGCTATTTTGACCAGTACACATTAAAAGAACTTTCCGTTTCGCATGTGTTTGGCCGTTTTGGCGAAGCCGCATTTGCCGACAAACTGTTTCGCATGAATTACGACCTGCACACCGGTGCGGTCATTGGCCTTGCGGGCAAGATCCTGATGTTTTTTGCCAGCCTAATTGCCGCTTCCCTGCCGGTTACCGGCTTTGCTATATGGTGGGGCAGGCGCAGGAAAAAGAAACCCCAAACCAGCACTGCTGCGGTACGAAGAGCGGCAGTGCCGGCATAAGCAATACAAAAAAGCGGCGCAGTAACTGCGCCGCTTTTTTGTTCTTAAAGAAATTGAAACAAATAAATTGCCTGTTGCAAGCTTTTTCTGCAGGTATAAAAAAAGAAAAGCCGGGTAGAAACCCAGCTTCGTTTTAAAATCCAATATCCTATGAAAAACCGATTAGAGGATCGCAAACGGCGTTCCAATTTTATTTTAAAGGGCAGGCCCTTAAAAACAAGCTCAACTATTGTGGCAATTTTACCTCATCAGTAAAATTTTGCCCCATTTGCGCCCCAATTTGCTTTAACACAACCTTACCGAAGGCCAATTAATCTACAGCAACCCGTTTCTTTCTTAAGATGCATGAACGCCCCAAACCCGTTCTGCTGACTATGAAAAAACAAATTATACTCGCAACTTTTTCTGCACTTTCTTTTGGCGCATTTGCCCAACAGGCACCTTCTTTTGGTATTCGCGGCGGCACCTCTATAGCCACTTTAAAAGGTGATGCAACCTCCAGCCTCAACAGTGTTTTAGATTATACCAACGGCGCTGTTAGCGAAGCGTACCGCACTGGTTTTTATGGCGGTACTTATGTCAACATCCCCCTGGGCCACGGCATATCGGTAGAGCCCGCTTTGTATTATGCACAAAAAGGTTATGAGCTCAAAGGCGAACTGGGTATTAAAGGTGCCGAGTTTATTGGTGCCAATGCAAAGGCACGGCTTACCACCCATTATATCGATTTGCCGGTAGTGCTGAAAGCCGACCTGGGCGGGTTGCAACTGTTTGCCGGGCCGCAGGTTTCGTACCTGGCCAGCGCGGGGCTGCGTACCACTGCAGGCGTGCTGGGCTTTAACCTGCTGAATAAAAAAATGGATGCTACCCAACAATTCAACCGCTGGGATGCAGGCATCACCGGTGGCGTAGGCTATCAGTTTGCCAATGGCGTAAACATCAGTGCAGCTTACGATCATGGACTGTCGCGGGTAGATGCCGGTCAAAACATGAACGCGTACAACCGCAGTGTAAAAGTGGGCCTAGGCTTTACGTTTTAATAATCCCTTGAAAACTAAACAACAAAAAAGCGGCACTTGTTCAGGTGCCGCTTTTTATATGCATCAATGATTTGGGGTTAAACGGTAGCCACTGCCGGTTTTACCACCCGCTTAAGTGCCATGATAAAGCCCGAATGCAAGCCTTCGTGAAACTTCAGGAAATCAATGGCCGATTCAATAGAATTTATTTCAACACCGTACCGGGTACTCCACGCCGGGTACTGGGCCCACAAGCCGTTTGCGTAATCCTGTTCCAGCTGGTCGAGGGTAGCAGACATCAGTTCTTTGATGCGGGCAACTGCTGCATCATCCACTTTGCCTTCTGGCTTGGAGCCGGGGCGGTACGCTGCAAAAAAGGCATCCTCTGTTTTGGCAGGCAGCCCGGCACGCAGGTAGCAAATGCCCTGCTGTGCTGCCACCATATGTCCCAGGTTCCAGATGATGTTGTTATTAAAGCCGGCAGGTACTTCATTCAGTTCTTCGTTGTTCAGTTCAGCAACTAAATGGAGCAAATAGCGGCGGGTTTTACGAATGGTATCGAGCTGTTGCATCATAAGTGTAGGTTTGGTTTAAAGCGTTAGGGCTGCAGTTTAATCAGTTGTCCGGGACCTTCGGTAAGCACATAAATATATCCGTCGGGGCTTTGGGCCACATGGCGCACCCGGCCAATGTCCTGCAGCAGTTTTTCCTCGCCTTTATAAGCGGCTCCGTCCAGCTGCACCCGGGCCACATACCGGAATGCCAGTGCACCCACCAGGAGGTTGCCTTTCCAGCCGGGGTAGCGGTCGGAGGTTACGATGGCCATGCCGCAAGGCGCAATGGAAGGCACCCAGTAACGTACCGGGTTGGTAACGCCGGCGAGTTCTTTGTCCTTTGTCAGTACAGTACCATCGTAGTTGATGCCATAAGATGTTTTGGGCCAGCCAAAGTTTTTTCCCGGCTCAATCAGGTTTAGTTCGTCGCCGCCCTTGGGGCCGTGCTCAATAGCCCAGATGCGGTTGCCCACAGCATCATACACCATGCCCTGGGGGTTGCGGTGGCCATAGGTCCAGATAGATTTGGAAGCACCTGCCTGGGCCGCAAAAGGATTGTCTGTAGGAATGCGGCCGTCGTCGTAAATGCGGTGGATCTTACCGTGGTCGTTGTCCAGTTGCTGCACCTTGGGTTGTGTGCCCCGTTCGCCCACACTTACATACATAAATCCTGCTTTATCCCAAACAATGCGGCTGCCAAAATGGTAATCGGCTTTTAGTGCGGGTTTGGCCACAAACACATCTTCTGCATTCACTACCTGGTTGCCCTGCAACTTAAAGCGGGTAACGGCGGTAGACGAACCACCGGGCATAGGCTTGCTATAAGTAATATAGATCCAGCCATTTTGTGCGTAGGCAGGGTGTGCCTGAATATCAAGAAGGCCGCCCTGGCCTTCGGCTACTACTGCCGGCACGCCACTGAGTTTTTCGCCGGTAAACTTGTCGCCTTTAAACACCAGAATTTCGCCGTTTCGTTCGGTTACCAGCATGCGGCCGTCGGACAGCCAGGTCATGCCCCAGGGGTTGGAAAGGTCTTCGTACAGCTTCACTACTTTAAAGCCGGTGGTGTCCGATCCTGTTACCTCATTGGTGCTGTTGATGCCATCGGGCTGCTGTTTGTCTGTATTGGCACTGCAGGCAGCTATGCCAAGCGAAAAGAGTAAGGCAAATTGGTAAAACATATTTTCTGGTTGTATTACTGATTAGGGAGCATGAAAGTAAACAAAGGTAAGCGGCTGTACTGAGTGTAACAGGGACAGAAGCACCACACGCTTTATTTTTTAAAGATGTTGCTCCCACAAATATTTTATTGGGTTCTGAAGCATGCCCGGTGGTTATTGCGGCTGGGTGGCATAACAGCGAGGTGTAATTACGCCATATGGTTGCAACACTCTTTTTTACCCAAGCTTAACCAGCAATCAATCAAACCTGATGGCATCCAGGTTAAACAGCTCGGGAAATTTGGCGTGTTTGTCTTTATAAAAATCGCGGATCACGGCGGCGTCCTTTTCGCGGTCGCCGGTCATGATCACTTCTTTGCCAAAGCCCGCCACCTTGTTTTTGTAATCGAGGTAAGCCAGGTACACCGGCACACCGGCACCCAGCGCCACATGGTAAAACCCGGTTTTCCAACGCTCCACCCGTTTGCGGGTGCCTTCGGCAGGAATCATCAGTTTTAGTTCGTCGGTGTTGTGAAACAACTGGATAATATAATCAACCAGTTTGGTACTGCGGCTACGCTCTACCGATATGCCACCGGTGGCCCGCATAATAGCCCCCAGCGGAAAGCGGAACAATTCTTTTTTAGCCAGGTACCGCAGCCTTGACCCCATGAGGTAGGCACCGCCCAGCGAATACACAAAATCCCAGTTGGAGGTATGCGGTGCTGCAATCACCACGCATTTTTTTACCGAAGGCGGAATGATTTCACCGGTGCGCCATCCTTTAAGGCGCATCCACCAGGCAAACAAACGAAATAGGAACATGCGGAAAGCTGTTTTTAAAATATGACTACGAAATGTTGGCGGTAACCTTGCCAATCTGGGCAAAAGCGGTTTTGGCAACGGTCAGCGCATCCTGCTGGTAGTAAGTTTTGTTGAAAAGTTCTACGGAAACGATCAGTGGCCTGCCCGGGTGCTGCAATGCCTGCAATTGCCGCCCAATGGGTGCAGCCCCCATGCCTGGGTAAATGCGGTCGGCATCGGTAATGTCGGCAGGCTTAATGGACAGGGGATAATCGTTTAAATGGAATATTTCCACCGCATCAGCACTAATCAACGGCAGCGTTTCCATGGCCGAGCCGCCTTTGTACAGGTGGTACACATCCAGCAGCATTTTTGCTTGCGGGTGCCCGCTTTCGATGGCCACATAAGCCACATCGGCCAGGCGGTGCAGGTTTTTGGAAAAACCCCACAATTCCAAATGCGGCACCACGCCGGTTTTGTCGCCCAGTTCCAAAATGGCGCGGTAGCGGTCGGCGGCCCGCTGCAAGGAAAGGCCCGCTTCCTGCACGGCGCCCACCGGCGGCGCGGCAATGCGGCTGCAGCCAATGGCGGCCAGCAGGTCCATTTCTTTTTGCAGTTGCGCCATGCCTTTTTGGCGCCGGCTTTCATCATCCACCACCCATTCGGCAAACCCGATGGTGTTGACCACTTCAATGCCCAGGTCTTTTAAAATAGCCTTTGCCGTAGTGGTGTTGCCACCGCCCTGCAAATATTTTTGAAAGCTGTCCATCCAGATTTCCACGGCTCCAAAGCCCGCTTTGGAAGCCACTTCCAGCTCTTTTACAAAACCAAGGTTGTGGCCACGGATGGTGGCCATGTTGAGACAGGGAACAAAACTTCTGGACTTGCGCTGCCCGGGCCTGGCCCCCGCCACGCGGGGTAGCAGGGCCGTGCCTGCTGCGGCGCCCATAAGGGAAAGCAGATGCCGGCGGTTCATGTAATGCAATGTTGGTAACAGGGTTGAAGTTAGGCCAAACAGACTACCGAAAATGGGGTTGCTATGGCCGGCCCTTTTAGGGCGACCAACGAAAAGCGCCGTATCAAATAAGGGTGCTGTGGCATTGTGGCAATAATCCTAATGCACTGCTTGCAACAGGCAGGAAAATGGGGTAACTTAATTGGTAATCCTTTCCCATCCGCCGCTCTGCCTGCCCTTGCATTACACAACTGCTGCGCCTTTTTTTACCTAAAACTCAAACATATGAAACAGTTCTTTTTTGCCGCACTGGCCGCAGCAAGCCTGGGCATCAGTGCCGTGGCCTTTAGCCAGCAAAGCGGCGCTACCAACCCTGTAACAAAAGAAAAAACAAAGGCAAAATCCAAAGCCGGAAAGGAGGCAGTGCCCGCTGTGCGTATGGAAGTGTTGAACGACGTGCCGTTGGCTTATTCGCCCACTTATTCGGGAAAATTTGTTTTGGGCAACCCCATGCACAGCCAGATGGTATTAAACCTGATCAAGGATTATGAGAGCAACCTTTTTTCCATGGCCAGCCTTTTTGCCGATACGGCCGTGGTCTTTTTTCCCGACGGAACCATAACGCAGGGCATTGATGCGCTATCTGCGGCATTTAAACAAATGCGGGCCAGCGTTCCGGATATGACCATCCAGGTTTCAGCGGTGGTTCCGCTGCGCAGCACCGACCGCAAAGAAGACTGGGTGTTGGTTTGGGGCAATTCGGGTGGTGCCAGCGACCGCTTGGAGTTTCACCATATCTGGCGCATCAACCGCGATGGCAAGGTCGATTTTCTACGGTTGTACCAGGGCAAAGCAGCCCAGCAGTAAATAGGCATTTCTCATTTTATTACCACATGCAGCGCGGCACAGTGCTGCATTTTTTATGCAAACAATCATCCACCCCCCACCATAGACCACCGTCCGTTGCCCGCTGCCGCTTATCCAGCCATGCTGCCGCTTGCCAAACAAGGGGCCTGTTTTTCCCGATGCAAGTAACCCTTGTCGTCTATTTGCCGTTACAGAAGTTGGCAACCGCTGCCACAAAACCTGCTAATTTCTATGCGACCCACAGCCTTTCTTTTTTTTCTGGTGATGCTTGTAGCTTTTAATACCAACAGCCAGGAGCTGCCTAAAAAGGCCAAGCAGTTGGCTGCGGTTCGCACCGATGCAGTGCCCAAGATTGATGGGGTACCAGACGAGGCTTTATGGAAGGCCGCACAGCCCGCCACCAACTTTGTGGAGTGGCGTCCGACGGCAGGAAAACCCGAAGACAGCACCAGCCGCACCATTGTTTATTTGCTGTATGATAATACCTCGATTTACATTGGCGGCTATTGCTATGAAAAATCAAAGGACAGTGTTTCTACCGAACTGGTGGGCCGCGATATGGTAGGGGTGAATGATTTTGTAGGTGTTATTTTCGATACCTACAACGATAAGATCAACGGCTTTGGATTTTATGTAACACCTCTGGGCGAACAGTTTGATGCCAAGTACTCCAACACCGCCGGCGAAGACGGCAGCTGGAACGGCGTATGGGATTCGGAATCGAGGCTGCATGCAGACGGGTGGAGTTTTGAAATGCGCATTCCTTATTCGGCACTCCGCTTTAGCAGCGCCGCCAACCAAACCTGGGGGCTGAACATTACCCGCCGCCGCAACAAAAGCGGCCAACAATACATGTGGAGCCCGGTGGATCTGAAGATCACCAACTTTATGAGCCAGGAAGGAAGCTGGACGGGTATTGAAAAAATAAAAGCACCGGTGCGGCTTTCCCTGTCGCCCTATTTTTCGGCATACGCCAACCATTATCCTGCAGAAGGAGCAGGGGCCAAAAAAGTTACCGCTTCGGTAAACGGTGGCATGGATGTAAAGTATGGCATCTCCGATGCCTTTACCCTCGATATGACACTGGTGCCCGATTTTGGACAGGTGCAAAGCGACAACCAGGTGCTCAACCTGTCGCCCTTTGAAGTAAAATACAACGAGAACCGCCCCTTTTTTACCGAAGGCACCGAACTGTTCAGCAAAGGCAACCTGTTTTATTCGCGCCGCATTGGTGGCCAGCCACTGCATTATTACGACGTTGAAGGAACATTGGGCAGCGGCGAACGCATTGTAAAAAACCCGCAGGAGGCCAAGCTGCTCAATGCCACCAAAATATCCGGACGCACCAAAGGCGGGCTGGGTATTGGCTTTTTCAATGCCGTTACCAAGCCCATGCAGGCAACAGTTGAAGACAACCTTAAAAACAACCGCAAGGTAGAAACCAGCCCGCTTACCAACTACAACATCATTGTGTTTGACCAAACGCTGAAAAACAATTCGTCGGTGTCGTTTATCAACACCAACGTGTTGCGCAGCGGATCGGATTATGATGCCAATGTAAGTGCCGCCATTATTGATATCAACAACAAAAAAAACCGGTTCAACTGGTACGGAAAATTTGCCGCCAGCCACCTCACCAAGGTTGATGGAAAAAGCAGCACCGGGTATTCGCACAATGTGTCGTTTAATAAAACGGGCGGCAACTGGTTGTTTACCGTGCAGCAGGAAGTGGCCGATGCAAAGTACGATATCAACGACATGGGCATCCTGTTTAACAACAACTACATAGACCACTACCTGTGGACCTCCTACCGCTGGTTGAAGCCCAAAGCCTTTTACAACCGCATACAGGTAAATTACAACGCCACGCTGAGCCGCAGGTTTCAGCCCGGCGACCACCAGGTTTTTTATACCAACGTAAACGCCAACATACAATTCAAAAACCTGTGGTGGGCAGGGGTATTTGTGGGCCGCAATGCAAAGGGCAACGATTTTTACGAACCCCGCACTGCTGGCCGTTTTTACCGCACCCCGCCATCGTGGCGTTACAACCTGTGGACAGAAAGCAATAGCGCCAAAAAGTATTATGTAAGTGCCGGGCTGTTTATGGCTTTTCCCGAAATGTTTTCAGGAAGAATTGTTGAAACCAACCTGGAGCAACGCTATCGGTTCAACGACCGTTTTTCGCTGACACATATGGTTATGGGAGGGCCAACCAAAAACGAAGCAGGTTTTTACAAGATCAGCGGGCAGGATATTATTTTTTCGCGGCGCAACCGCTTGACCATGGAAAATATTTTGCGGGCTAAATACAACTTCAACAACAAGTCGGGCATTACCTTTCGGGCAAGGCATTACTGGAGCAAGGTAGAGCCGCAGGAACTGTATAGCCTGCAGACCGACGGCAACCTGAAACAGCGGGCAGCCAACGGCACCACCATTCAATACCAAAACATCAACTTCTTCAACATCGATGCGATTTACACGCTGCAGTTTGCACCAGGCAGCTTTATCAACATTGTTTGGAAAAATGCCATCTTCAATTCCGACGAGGCAGTGCAGTATAAATATTTCCGCAACCTGGGCCGCACCATCGATGCACCGCAAAACAACAACCTGTCCATCAAAGTGCTGTATTATCTCGACTACCTTGATCTGAAAAAACGCCGAACCGGTAAGTAGCGCAGGTAAGAACACAGACGAGAGATGACAGACAACAGACCATAGACTAGGGTTGTATATAATTGGGCAGTGGCCGTTTTACAAAAAATGCTTTAATGCGCAGGGCGCAACAGAAAAGCCGGGTAGAAACCCGGCTTCGTTTTAAAATCCAATATCCTATGAAAAACCATTGATGTAATGGCAAATGGCGTTCCGAAATGAAACAAAAGGCAAAGCCTTAAATAAAGCTCATCAATTGTAGAAGTTATTGCGCATCGGTTTTTAAATTGTGGGGTGAAAACATGTGCAACAACCCTTTCCGATTACGTATTGCCTTTAGTGGGTTTTGTTGCTGAGTGCTAATAAATTCTTTTAAAACATCATACATAAATTAAAAATTTATCTATTTTAAAATATACTTTTGTAAAAAATCCGATATACCTAATCCTACTGCGTAATGATGCTTCCCGATATACAGGTTTCCCAGGCAATACTCGACAAAGCCCCCGTGATCATTTTGGTTATCGGCGCAGATGGAAAGGTGGGCTATATCAACAAATGGGGTTGCCAGCTGATTGGTGCTCCGCGGGAAGCGGTACTGGGCCACGATTGGATCGATGATTTTGTGGTGGTAGAAAACAAGGAAGAACTAAAAGCCTACTTTTTTCAAATTATACGGCAGGAATCCAGGATCATGGGCAATTTCGAGAATTGCATCCGTTCTGTAAACGACGGGGTGTTGTTTGTGAGCTGGAATACCGAACTGCTGCTGGATGCCACGGGCCAGGTACAAGGCGTGATCAGCATTGGCGAAGACGTGACCGATAAAAAAATACTGCTGAAAAAACTCCTGAGCCAGGAGTCGGTGAACCGCTCCACAATTAACCGCGCCATTGAAACGGCACGTGCCAGTGAACGGGACGAGATTGCTTCCGAACTGCACGATAACATTAACCAAAACCTTACAACCTGCAAGCTTTTACTCGAACAGGAATTGCAGGGACAAACACCGCTGCCTTTTGCCTCCAAGGCATACAGTATTTTAAAAGAAAGCATCAACGAAATAAGAAACCTCAGCCACCGCATCAGTTCGGGCTCGCTTACATTCAGCGATTTTGAATTGTCGCTAAAAAACTCGCTGGAAGAAATAAAGCTGGCAACAGGCGTTAATTACCGCCTGAACATTACAGGCAAAGAGGCGCTGAACAATGCGCCCATCGCCATTATTGCCAATATCTTCCGCATCATGCAGGAACAATTGAACAACATTGTAAAACATGCCGATGCGGCTTCCATTCATATTGCCCTGCAAGCCGACAAAAATGCCATCAACATGGAAATAAAAGACGATGGAAAAGGCTTTAACCCCAACACCATTAAAAAGGGTTTAGGCCTGAACAATATTTTCAAACGCGCCGAACTCAACAACGGAAAAGTGTATGTGGATACAGCACCGGGGCAGGGCTGTCTTATTTCGGTTTTTATTCCGTTGGATTAATGGTCGCGTTAATTTAAAGCGCCTTGTAAAGGTGGGTATTTGGCAACCTGTCTCCCCACCATAGCACTTCTGCTGAATATTTTTTAGAATAGAAATTTGGCATTTCCGTCTCTTACGAGTGGCCTGTTAAAGGCATTTCTTTTTGTTAGTAGTATTCGTAATATTCATACTGAAAAGCTTGTGCCCGCCTCAAATAAAAAATATCACTTATCAGGCTGTCAAGTTCGTCTACTATGCTATTCAGCTTTTTAGTGCGTTCAACTTTCTCTTTCCCAAGTGTTTCAAAATCTATATTGCTTTCGTCCGCAATCAATTGGCGGAGTGACTTTATATACAGTTCCTTTTGTTTGGCAATTTCATAAGTCTTTTCAAACTTTTCACCATTCTTTGGATAGAGGTAAATGGAGTATTCGGCATACCCTAATATACGTAAACGTTGATGGCCAAAATAAGTGCCTCCATATTGAAGATGGTTAAAGAGTGTATTTAAACGGGAGAAAATTTCGATTAGGTTTTTCCTTTGCTTTACAAAACTTGCAACACCTTTTTTATGCTTCAAGAAGTATGCATATAAGGCATAGTATACATCCTGTCCTTGTTCGCTGCCAAATTTGACAGTGTTACTTCCATATTGGTGATAGAGGTGGTCCGGATTGTACGCAAATTCCGAATAGAACTCAGGATGCTCATCCACAATTTGATTGAACTCTTTATTGCTGAATTTTAAAGTATCACCAGTTTCTGTGGCTATTAACAAAGTATCCTTGGTGGTGTAATATTTCGATTTGTCTTGCTGCTGTTTATCAGAATTATTTTCAACCCTGTTGGCATTTTCAGCCATATCGTTCTGGACAGGTTGACTATTACAGGCTAAAATCACAAGAGATACAACAATGAATGAAGCGATCATTATATTGCCCATAATAAGGGTATATCTGTAGTCGGTGACCGATGCGGTTTTAAAAAAATAAAGGCCGGGTAGAAACCCAGCCTCGTGTAAAATCCAATATCCTATGAAAAACCGAGGTAAAGGTAAAAATTTATTTTAATAAACAAACAAGCCCTGCCGTTTTTATTCGCTTTATTCAAAAATATTTTACCGCTTGCTTTATACACTGTTTCGGTGCGGTTAATTTCAACAAGATGAAAACAAGACCAAGCCGCACTTTAGAAGATCCCGGTACTTACACCGGCGATTGTGAAGCGCAGCTGCACTTGTTGCTGCGCCCTTTTATAACACTTTGTACAACTCATTCTACATCCTTTTATACTTGCATGGGCCGATTAAAAGGGTGCATGGATGCAGCTACACATATCGAGGTTTTAAATTGCCGCAATCAGCCCCTTAATTTGTTGTAATAGCCTCCTGCGCCTGGGTATTATTATGGGTAGTTTTGTTTTTAAAAATAGCCCATGCAAAAGATCACGCCATTCCTTTGGTTCAATGGACAGGCCGAAGAAGCAGCACTTTTTTACACGCGTTTGTTTTCCGACAGTGCTATGGGCAGCATTGTGCGGCAGGCTCCCGAAGGCCCGGTAATGACCGTTACGTTCCGGTTGTTTGGACAGGAATTTATTGCCCTGAACGGCGGACCTCAATTCGCCTTTACACCAGCCGTTTCCTTTGTAGTGGCCTGCGATACGCAGCAGGAAATTGATGCCTATTGGGAGCAGCTTTCAGAAGGGGGCAATACCAATAAATGCGGCTGGCTGGATGATCGTTTCGGTCTTTCTTGGCAGGTGGTGCCGCGCCAGTTGGGCATGTGGATGTCGAACCCCGATACTGCCAAGGCGCAACGGGTAATGCAGGCCTTGATGGGTATGACCAAAATAAATATGGGCGAGCTGGAAGCAGTACAGGCCGACGATACCGTTGCAGCATGATATTTCAGGCAATGCAAAAAAGGCACAAATAAGCTACCCCTGATGGCTTATTTGTGCCTTTTTTTACAATACTATTGGCTTATTGCTGGCGCACTTTGCCCGATCCGGAAATGGATGCATTGATCACCGGCGAACCTGTGTAATAAACCGAGCCGCTGCCTGCAATGGTTACGTCCAGCTTGTCGGAAACCTGCAGCCTGGTGTCGCCCGAGCCGCTGGTGCGTGTATTAACGTTCTTTGCTGCTACGCCTGCCAGGTTAATGCTGCCGCTGCCGCTGATCTTGAGCTTTTCTTCGGTGGCCACACCATTCAATACTTTTATGTCGCCCGAGCCGCTGATGGTTGCATCGAGGTAGTCGGTGCGCAGGTTTTGCATGTCAATATCGCCCGAGCCGCTGATGTCCATTTCCATAGCGGCGCTTTGAATATCGCCGGTAGTGCGGATGTCTCCGGAGCCGCTAACCCGCAGGCTGCGCAGGCTGGGCGCTGTTACGGTAATGGTCACCCCATCGTGCAGGCGTACCCGTACATCGTTTTCGAACTTGATTACCAGTTTGTCACCCGAAACGTAGGTATCCAGCACCCGCTGAATTTCGTCTTGTGCCTGTACTTCCACTTTAAATTCGGGTGCTATCCGGAAGTTTACATCGCCGCCCATGCGCAGGTCAATACCGGAGAAGTTGGTGACGTTGCGTGTTTCGGTTACCATCGGGCCATCGCCCACTACTTTCCTGCAGGAAGTAAAGCCCATAGTTAGGGTAAGTGCCATTAATGCAATGCTTAGCTTTTTCATGATGATGTTGTTTTTAAAAATTTAGAATTCGATTTTGTAATTGAGTACCGGAAGCAGCCCGGTTTGATACGTGTAAACCAGTTCCTCTTTCTCGTTATCGAACCATTGCCCGTGTACATTGAGGCGGTTGGTGATGTTTTGAATGTCGAGTGACAGTGTTGAAGTTTTGTTTTGTTTATTCCACTTCATGCTCAGGCGCAGGTCGGTGCGGAAATAAGGACTGTTCTGCAGGCTGTACGCTTCCTTTTCACGGAAAATGGTGTAGCCTTCTGCTTTGGAGCGTTCCAGATCGACCGGGGTAGTACGCAGGCCACCGGCATAAATGGTTTTGATGTTGATGCCGAATGTTTTGTTGCCGTTGCTGCGGACAAATTCCTTTCCGGCCAGCAGCGTGCTGATATGATTGCCGCTGAACCTGGTGTTGCGCTCCACGCCATCCATTGCAGTATATTTCGATTGGTACAGCGAGTTGCTGAGGGTATAATAAAAATTGTTGCTCAGGTATTTTTCCAGCGATACCTCAATGCCGTAGTTGCGGCCTTTGCCCCGGTTCACCAGCGGGTCGGTTACATAATCGCTTTGAATATTGAGTGTAGAAAACGTCTTTGCAGGATCGGCACTTACCGGCACATTAAACAGTTGCTGGTAGTACAATTCTGTTTTCAGGCGCAGGTCTTTGCGCAATGCATATTGGTGCGACAATACATAGTGCCTTGCCTTGGTCAGGCCCAGGTTTTTATTCGGTTGCACCATCGTTCCACCTGCACCTTCCACTTGTGCAAAGTATACGCCCAGTGCCTGTATCTGGCTGTGTTGTCCAAAGCCAAAGGCCATGCTGTTTCTACGGTTCATGTCCCACTTGATGGAAGCCCTTGGCTCCAAAGCGCTGGTGTTGTTGAGCAACAAAGCCAGGTGATGCGCACCTGCATTGATGGTAATAGCGTCAGTTGGTTTGTACTGCCATTGCACAAAACTTTGCAACGTTTGGGTTTGCCCTTTTGTATTGATGGTTTCTTTTAATTCGGCAGCTGGATTTTCTTTAGACTTGCGATAAAAATCAAAATAAATGGCATTGGCTATAAGGCCTGCACGCAGGGTATGCTGGTTGTTGAACTTGCGGTTGGCTGTTGATGTTGCCGTCAACTTTTTGGTGATGTAAGCTTCTTTATAACTGGGCACTACCGACAGGTCGTCTTCAATATGCGATTCGTTGTACCCGATCTTGTTGATTGAATAAGCAACTGCCGATTTCAGGTGTGTTTTTTGGCCCAGCAAAATGCTGTGCGTGATGCCGCTCATACCGGTATTAGAAATAAACTTTGAAGCATACCGGTCGAAGCTGTTGTTCCATTTAGAGGAATCATCCACGGCTTTGTCATCTACCGAACTCAACCCGCCAAAACCAAAAATGGAAAAGGTTCCGAGCTTGTTTGTAGGCAGGTGTATGTTGTAAGAAAGATCCTGAAAGTTTGTGGAGCTGCCCTGGTCCACGGGCAAACCCAGCTTGCCTAATAGCTGCAGCGTAGAGTAGCGGTAATTCACCACATACGAGCCTTTGTAAAAGGGTGAGATGGGTCCTTCTGCTGCTGCATTAAGCCCCAGCAATCCGGCCTGTAGCGTGTATTCGTGTTTTTCGTTGTTGCCTTTGCGCAGCTTCAGGTCAAACACGCCACTCAATGCATTTCCATATTCCGAGGCAAATGCGCCGGTAACAAAATCAGAATTGGCCAGCAGTTGTGTACTGAGTATTGAGATGCCCCCACCGCTGCTTCCTGCTTCGCTGAAATGATTGGGATTGGGAATGTCAATGCCTTCCATGCGCCATAGCAATCCTGTAGGTGCATTGCCCCGAATGATGATGCTGTTGGCGCCATCATCGGCCGCCAGCACACCCGGGAAGCCGGTCGCCATCCGCAGGGGATCGTTAACCGAAGCTGCATATTTTTGTGTTTCCTCAACAGTAAATGCTCGGGCACTTACAGTACTCATTTCATTGAGCGGCTTGTTCTTTTTAGAGGCTGCTTTCACCACCACTTCACGTTCTGATTGTACTGTATTTTGCATCGCCAGCGTTAGTACGGTTTCTTTGCCGGCTATTACAATGATGTTGTCCAGCGTAAGTGGCTGGTAACCTACATGTGACACCAGGATTTGTTGCGCTCCAAGCGGCACTGCATGGAAACGGAAGACGCCTTGTGCATCTGTTACCACTGTTTTTTGCATGCCGGTAATGGTCACCGTAGCACCTGCAACCGGTGTTTGTAACACCACATCGGTAACAGTGCCCCGAACTGATTGCGTAAGCTGGGCCGAAGCTGACAACTGGCAAATGCACAGCAGCAGCAGCAAGAAAAATTTGTTCATTGTTAGTTTTGGTTTAGATCCTTTCCTGCTCAAAGTAGCATCGCACCAGCGCTGGAAAAAAGTTAAACTGGATAGATCGGCGCTGCTGGTTGCTGAATGGCGGAAAGACCGTGATGAGTCAATTGCGGTAAGCTGTGTATGTTTTGGTTTCGAGGTCATTGTAGTTGCGTATTTAATAGAACTACAATTCACCGCCATTTTACCCCTATGCGTCTTTCAACAAATAATGCATTTTTCAGGTATTCTGTGATGAGTGGAAGATGGCATGGATAAATGATTCAAAATGTGCAAACTCTTTTTCCTCATACTATCAAAGAAGTGATCATTGATATTTGAACGAACAATTTGCGTAATGTATAAGTACAAATATGCCTGGTTCGAATGCTCCGGCCAGGCATATGAAAAGCGTAGTTGCGTAGTATATAACGCTACAGAGCTATTTTAAAACCTCTGACTTAATTCGCTATGAGATAAGAAGTTTGCAGCACTAATGTTTTAAGTTCAGTATCACATTGATGCGTCACGAGGTACACCGATTTTCCTTTGTAAATGTGCTCTGTGCATTTTGCTATATGCTTCGCTAAAAAAGGTGGATGCCTGCATTCCAGCCAATCCAGCCCGGCCACTCTTTTCCAACCAAATATTTTTTATACCCTGATGGCGGCATTGGGAAACGGAATCCAGGTACAGCAGTTGTTTGCTCGGTGTAATAAGTATTGAATACCGGCCCGCCAAAAATGGAAAAGTATTTGCCCAGCCGCAGGTTTACATTGAGTGCGCCTTTGGCTAAAAAGTTGAAGTCCTGCCACTCGCCTAAGTATAAATAGTTGGCGCTTACTTCGGGGTTCAGCGACAGCCAGCGGGTTAGCGTCCATTCGCTGCCCAGGCCATAACCAAAGCTGTAGGCCTGTTCATTGCCAGGTATGCCGGCATTGAATTCGGTAACGTTAAGGCCGGCTTGCAAGATGCTGTACAGGCGGTGGCTGCCGGTCTTAAACGCTGCATTCACGTTGGTCACTTCATTGGTGGAAAGCGAGAATTTGTGGTATCCTTTTAAAACAATGTTGATCAGCCCGATGCTGAACCCGCTGGAGGTATCGGCAATGTTGATCAGCCCGATTTGCACGCCCTTCATGCGTTTGGCATAGTTGAACACCCCGCCGATCTGCACACCACTCATATCGCGGTTGGCCACGTTGCCTACACCGGCCACCTGTACACCACTTACTTTTTCTTTTGAAAAATTGCCCACACCTCCTATCTGCATGCCTTTTAAAAAACCTGCGGTATGGTTATATACACCTCCCACCTGTAGCCCATCCAAATCACCTTTTATGTAGTTGCTAACGCCTCCTATCTGCAGGCCGTAAGTATTGTTTAACACATTGTTGGTAATGCCACCCACCTGCACGCCGGTTACCTGGCCACCCACAATATTGAACAAGCCGGCCACCTGCACGTAGCGTACCTCTTTTTTATTGATGTTAAACAAGCCGCCAATTTCAATGCCATCCACCCCGCCGGAATATCCCCCCAGTATATTGAACGAAAAATTATTTACTACCTGCCCGCTCAGTTTGCCATGCGTGCTCAAGCCCGGTGTCAGCGAAACCTGGAAAGGACGTTCGGTAAAAAATTTCTTCAGGTTGATGGATTGAATGCGCTGGCCTGAAGAAACCAGGAATGCACCCATTCTTGTTTTTTCCACCCGTGCCGAATCCTGCCGCACATACGTGTATTCGGTAGTGCCCGATGGCGATGTAACCCGTACCCGCAGGGAGTCGGGCACAAAGTAATCTTCAGGTTTTACTATCGTAATATCAGGTGCACCTTGTGGCAGCAGCGTTACGGTTATTTGCTGGTTGACCCTCGGTTCGATCATTACAGTGGTGTCTTCATAAAACTCTTTACTGACGGTGAGTGCCGCCGATTTGATCTTGTTCTTGAACCTGAGTTTAAAGTAGCCTTTATCATCAGTGAGTGTAGACACCAGCAGGCGCTTTTCGTAGATGCTTGCATTCGGGATCTGAATCCCTGTATTATCATCGAGCACATATCCGGTAACAATGTATTGATTGTCTTCGGTAACTGCTTTATTGGTAACAATGGTAAGTTTTACCGGTGCCTTGCGGATGATGATGTAGTTGCCGCTTTCGCGGAATTCATAGTCCGTTGGAAACAGCGTGGCCAGTACCTGCCGCACCGAACGGTTGCTTGCACTTAGCGTAACCAGGCTGTCGCGTTTGACAATGTTGGAGTTGTATGAAAAATAAAAGTTACCGCGGTTGCTGAGTATTTCCAGCACCTGGTCAAGGCGTTGTCTTTTTACATTTACCGGCACTACTTTATCGAGATTGCTTTGCGCCAACGCAATGAATGACGACATTAGGATAATGCCCAGTATAAAGATTTTTTTATGTAAGGTAGTATTAAGCATACTGATTAGATAGATAAATGGTATTGGTTGCTGGATAACAAATTGAAGCTTGCTACTGCAGTGTTTTTAGTTTGGTTCGTCCTAAACGAATTTGTCTTATCACCTACTCGGTCTTTGTCATCCTGAGCGCAGCGAAGGATCTCAACTGGCGGCTACAGTAATTTGCCATAACAAGGCTGCCTTTATTCTATATATTGCTTTTTTTGTTGGCTTAGATCCTTCGCTGCGCTCAGGATGACAAAACAAGTCCACTGAGTTCTCTTGGAAAGCAGCAACCCTGCATTTATTGCAAAATAATTTGTCCTTCCTTGCGCACCACTTCTATATCGAATGTTTCACTGATCACTGCAAGAATATTGTCCAGTGGTTCATTATAAAAAGTGGTATTCAGCGGCAGGTTGCGCAGGCTGTTGCGGCCAATTACAATGTTGCTGCCATAGGCTTCATTCAGTACATCCACCAGCTTCCAAAGCGGAGTATTATCGCATACAAATTCCTTGGTTCGGTAATAATTGTGTAGCTGATCATCCACCGTTTCTTTTTGCAAAAGTGTGTCCTGCGGCTGCACCACTAACTTTTCCCTGGGTCTTAGTTCCACCACTTTATTGTGGTACATTACCTGCACCACTCCGGTTTCTACAATCACTTCTGTTTTCCCACCCTCACTGCGGATATTAAACGAGGTGCCTACCACCCGTACGGTCACATCATTTACTGTGATAACAAATGGTTGGTCTTTATTCGGCGCCACATCAAAAAAAGCCTCACCCTGCAATGCAATGGCGCGGGTATTGCCTTCAAATTTTGAAGGGTAGGTAATCCGCGATGATTTGTTAAGGGTCACCATTGAGCCATCGGGCAAGGTATCGGTAATGGGTTGCGTAGTGGTTTGCACCGCCAGGCTTCGTACTGGTTCGGCGCTTTCCTGCCTATTGCCCAATATCCACCAAAGCCCGCCCGCAAGTACAATAAACAAGGCAGCAATACGGATCCAGGCCATGCCCGGTGTCTTTTTTATTGGCACCACTGGTGTGGTGGCTTTTTGGTGCAGCCGCTGTTGCATGCGGGCCCAGGCGGCATCTACATCCACTGTCCGGGCTGCGGCCTGTTGGCGGCTTTCTTCCCAAACCTTTTTAACTTGTAAGTATTGTCGTTCGTTTTCTTTACTGGCGGCAATCCAGGCCTGCACGGCCACTTGCTCTTCCGAGGTGGCTTCGCCCAGCAGGTATTTTACCAGCAGCTCATGCATCATATCGTTGTAGTCGGGGCTCAACTGCGTGGTTTTTGAGGGTTCGGAAATAAGGTGTTTGAACCACCAGGGCACGAAGGAACCAGGGAGCTCAAAGGCTTGGTGTTTACTTCGGGTATTTGTGTCTTTGTGGTTTTGGCAGCCAACGGCACCAGTGTAAGCAGCAGCCAGATGATCAGGGGCATGAGGTCGGCTAGTTTTTCCCGCAGCACCCGCAGGGCTTTGCTCATTTGTGCTTCAACGGTTTTTACGGAAAGGCCCATCCGCTCCGCAATTTCACGGTAGCGCAATTCTTCGAAACGGCTCATCTGGAAAATGGTGCGGCATTGTTCGGGCAGTTCATTCAGCGCTTTGTGCAGGCGGCCTTCCAGCTCTTTTGCCTGCAAGGTTTTGGAAGGCGTGTCGCGGTGTGCCGGCGAAATATAGGCTACATGCAGGGCATGGGCTTCCTTTACTTTCTGGTGTTTCAGGTAGTTGAGGCTTTCGTTGTTTACGGCCCGGTACAGGTACGCAGCCAGCGAACCGCCAATGGTTAGGTTTTCGGAGCGGTCCCACAATTTAAAAAACACATTTTGCACCGCCTCTTCGGCTGCCATGTCGTCCTTGAGTATGGAACAGGCATAAGCATGCAGGTTTTTAAAATGCGTTTTAAAAACCTGTTCAAAAGCAGCTTCGTTTCGCTTTGCCAGTTGTGCAACAAGTGCCGTGTCGTTTACCTCCATGTGCAGGTGCGGGTAAAGGGGCATATGTAAAACGGGCTGTGCCAAAAGGGTTGTTTCTTGAATAACAACTGAGCCCTATTTTACCCCTACTTGCCTCCGCAAATTTTAGCAGAAATATTTTGCCTGTGCGGCATAATGTTATAAGCGGATGAAAACTTGGGGATTGGAACCACAAAGACACGAAGAACAATAAGGTGCACAAAGGCTTTCTGCCGCCCGTTTACGTAGTGTCAGCCTCTTGCCTTTGTCATCCTGAGCGCAGCGAAGGATCTGAGCCTTGTTCCAAAAAAATCCAAAAAATAGGAGCGGTAAATACCACCCAATGCATATCCACTATTGCAAAAGCGCTGCTCCACTAATATCTTACTTCAAACCAAAACAAACATGAGTCGCAGCTATTCGTTTTATGTTTACATCCTCACCAATCAGCAAAAGTCCGTGTTGTATACCGGTGTCACCAATAACCTGCACGAAAGAATAATCACGCATTGGAAAGGTAGCGGCGAGCCCCAAACATTCACCGGAAGATACCGGGCTCATTTTCTATTATATTATGAGGCACATGCTCACGTTGACCAGGCTATTTCGCGGGAAAAAGAAATAAAAGGTTGGGTCAGGAGGAAGAAGTGTGATTTGATCAGTGGCTTTAACCCTGAATGGAAATTTCTTAATGAGGAGGTTTTTGGCGAGTGGCCACCGAAATATAAACTGTAGGGGCTCTGAGGGTTTTCAATTTCAAATGGTTTTCCTGCTACCGTTAAGGCTTCAATTAGAAAGCTCAGATCCTTCGCTGCGCTCAGGATGACAACGGCAAGAACCCAATGCAATAGCTAAGCGTTTGCATGTGCACTTGCAAAGGCACACCATTTCCCTTCGCCATTCCCTTTTTGTCACCCACTCTGTTTGCTTTATGTTTACGATGTAAAAAAAATCACATGAGAATAGCAGCTACGCTGACCCTTTTGTTTTTCCTGTGCCTCAATGCAGCGGCACAGAAACCATCCATTGCGCAACTAAAGTCCTGGAAGCCCCGCAACATTGGTCCCGCGGGGATGAGCGGCCGCATCACCGCCATTGATGTAGTGCACAACCAACCCGATACCTGGTACGTAGGTGCCGCTTCGGGTGGAGTATGGAAAACCGAAAATGCCGGTGCCGCCTGGACGCCCATTTTCGACGAACAGCCCACGCTCAACATCGGTTCACTGGCTATCCAGCAAAGCAACCCCAACGTAGTATGGGTAGGCACCGGTGAAGGCAACCCCCGCAACTCGCTCAATATTGGCGAGGGCATTTACAAAAGCCTCGACGGGGGCAAGAGCTGGAAACGCATGGGCCTTGAAAAAACAAGGAATATCCACCGCATTATTATCGACCCCGTTAACCCGCAAACGGTATATGCTGCGGCCATCGGCAACCCTTATGCCGAGCATCCGGAACGGGGCGTATATAAATCGACCGATGGCGGCGAAACCTGGAACCGCATATTGTATGTAAACGATACCACCGGCGCCGCCGAACTGGTAATGGCCCCATCAAATCCCAACAAGCTTATTGCTTCGATGTGGCAGCACAGGCGCACCCCCTATAGTTTTAAAAGCGGTGGCAAGGGCAGCGGCCTCTACATCACCATCGATGGCGGCCGCAACTGGAAAAAGCTGGAACCCAAGGATGGTTTGCCGGCCGGCGAACTGGGCCGCATTGGTGTGGCTTTTGCCCGCAGCATGCCCAGCCGGGTGTATGCAAAAGTGGAAGCGGCCAAAAACGGGTTGTATGCCTCCAACGATGGCGGCTTCACATGGACGCTGGTAAACAACAAACCCGATGAAGTAACCGACCGGCCTTTTTACTACCAGGAAATTTATGTGGACCCTGCCAACGAAAACCGCATTTACGATATTCACTCAACGGTAACCTACAGTGAGGATGGCGGCCGCAATTTTAAAACCATGCTGCCTTACTCGGGCATCCACCCCGACCACCACGCTTGGTGGATCCATCCCACCAACCCGGCTTTTATCATTGAAGGCAACGACGGTGGCATCGGCATCAGCCGCGACCGCGGTCAAACTTGGGTGTTTGACGAAAAGCTGCCCGTGGGCCAGTTTTACCACATCAATGTAGACGACCAGATTCCCTATAATGTAATGGGTGGCATGCAGGACAACGGCAGCTGGCACGGCCCGGCGTATAATTGGTCAAGTGGGGGCATCCGCAACTATTACTGGCAAAATGTGGGTGGTGGTGATGGCTTTGACGTAGTGCCCGATCCGCAGGATCCTTCCTGGGTGTACAGCATGAGCCAGATGGGCTTTTTGGGCCGCTACAACTACCAAACCGGCGAACGCTGGAGCATCAAGCCGCCGGCACTGGATACGGCCACGCAGCTTCGCTTTAACTGGAACTCGGCCATTGCCCTGGATCCGCTGCAAAAGGGAACGGTTTATTTTGCCAGCCAGTTTTTATACAAGAGCACTAATAAAGGCGCCAGTTGGGAGGTTATTTCGCCCGATCTTACTACCAACAACCCCGAGCAGCAAAAGCAGGAAGAAAACGGAGGCCTTACCCTGGATGTAACCGGCGCCGAAAACTTCAACACTATTCTTGCCATTGCACCATCCTACAAAGAGCCCGGTGTAATTTGGGTAGGCACCGATGATGGAAATGTGCAACTGACCCGCGACGGTGGAAAAACCTGGACCAACTTTAGGGGTAAAATACCGGGCATGCCGGTAGGTGCCTGGATTCCGCAGATCCGTGCCTCGCGGCACAATGCGGGTGAAGCCCTGGTGGTGGTCAACGATTACCGCCGCGGCGATTTTAAGCCCTATGTTTTCCGCACTACCGATTACGGCCGCACCTGGACCCGCATGGTAACCGAGCAAAAAGTGGCCGGATATGCCCTCACCGTTTTGCAGGACCCCGAAGAGCCGAATCTTATTTTCCTGGGTACCGAAAATGGCCTGTGGGTTTCGCTGGATAACGGCGCTACGTTTGAACAATGGAAGCACGGCTATCCCTCTGTTTCTACCTACGACCTCGCCATTCAGGAGCGGGAAGCCGACCTGGCCATTGCCACTTTTGGCCGGTCGCTTTGGGTGCTGGACGATATCCGGCCGCTGCGCCGCATGGCTGCAAGCAACAATATTGCAGGCCGAAGGCTCACCGTTTTCCCTGCCCCCGATGCCTACCTGGCCAGCTACCGCGCAGCACCGGGTTATGAATGGAGCACTTATGGCCTCTACGATGCCGAAAACCGCCAGCGGGGTGCTGCCCTTTCATTTTTAGTACAAGCGCTGGTAGCGGCAAAACAGCCTGCCGCTGCAAAAACTTCCGGCAAGGGTGCCGTGGTACGTAATGCCAGTGCTGATAAGCCCGTTTTGGAAAAACCCGTTCAGGGCGAGGACAGCATCCTGTTTGCGGGGCAAAGACCCGCCGGTGCCCGTATGGACAGTGCTGCGGCCAAAACCGTAACCGACTCGGTGCTGGTACGTATTTACAACGACCGCAATGAGGTGATCCGCAACCTGAAATGGAAGGCCGATACCGGTTTCAACCGCGGCCGGTGGGGTATGGAAGAGCGGGGCATCCGCAACCCCAATGCGCCTAAGCCCCGTGCAAATGCCCCTGAGCCCGGCGGCCTTACGGTGCTGCCCGGAACCTATAAAGTAGTGCTGCAACTGGGTGCTGAAAAGGACTCCACCATGCTCACCATCAAAGACGATCCGCGGATAGCCCGCGACAGCGAAGTACTGCAGGCACAACGCCGGGAAGTAGACCGGCTGCGCAAGAGCACCGAACGCCTGGTAACCGCCATGGACGGCCTCCGCGACTGGGAGGAAGTGCTGACCAAAATGCAAGGACAATTACGCGGACTGGAAGGCAGGGACGCCGATTCGGTACGCAAGCTCACTACCCGTTTGCAGGATTCGCTCAAAAGCATCCGCGAGTTTGTAAGCGGCCGCACTACCGAAAAGCAGGGCATCTTCCGCCCGCAGCAGGTAACGGTGATGAACAGCCTGCAAACCGCGCAGCAGTATATTTTGGGTAAAGGTGTGGCACCCGGCCAGCAGGAAGCCATGCTGGTAAAAAATGCGGAAGATATGGTGGGCGCTGCTGTGGCCCGCATTAATCGTTTTTACGAGCAAAACTGGAAGCCTTACCGCCAGCAGGTGGAAGGGTCGAAGCTAAGTTTGTTCAAAGAGTATATGCCGGTACAGTAAGAAAATACTGAATGATGACAACCTAATAGCCCCGCATTTGCGGGGCTATTTTTATGGGAGTTTGTGGCTTCAGGATATTTTCAACTAAGGTTTGGTTATGGTTTTTAGGAAACTGTCATGCCGAACTCGTTTCTTATCTCCTTCATATAGCAGGGTTGTTTAAATCAGCAGGAGCTGCCGACATGCATCGGCATGACAGACCTTGCCAGCAATAAGAAAACAATTGCAGCAAATTAAATCCGGGAGTTATTGGGCAGGCGGCTTATTGGTAAAAAATAATACACACTGGGTTTGTCACCCTGAGCGCAGCGAAGGAGCTGAACTTTGCAATCGTAGATCCCTCGCTGTGCTCAGGGTGACAAAAGCAAACCTCAGTTGCTCTTAAGGAACTCTTACCTATTCAAAATTGCTTCATCACCAACCCAACCGATTTAGCCCTTGGTTGTTATGATGGATTGTGTGCCGGCACATTTACAAGATAACCGAGCATCGGCACAGGTAGAAAGGAACATCCTTTTAATCGGGTACACTACGCTTCGGTGGTCTGTAAATTGTTGCTTGCACCCTACTCCGTGCCTTGTAGGAACAAGTACTATTCACCCAAAAACCTATCTTACATGAAACAAATGAGCCTTGTGCTTGCAGCTGCCTTGCTGCTGGCTTCCTGCACCCGCGACATCGAAAACAAAGAACTATCCGTGGGCGAAGAGCAACTTTCGGCCGCCAAGAAAAAAACCACCACTACCCAGCGTATTGATTTTACCCAGGCCAACCTGTTCCCGGAAGGCGTAGTGTACGATCCGTTTAACGACTGGTTTTATGTTAGCTCGCTGACCCGCGGCGATATCGGCATTGTGCGGAGCGATGGCAGTTACACCACCTTTATAGAAGACCCTACACTGGTGGCCACCAACGGGCTGGAACTGGATGGAGCCCGCAAACGGCTGCTGGTAACCAACAACGTAGGTGGCGTTGGTGCCTACGATCTGCGCACCGGCCAGCGCCTTTGGTATGCCGACCTGGCGGCACTGGCACCCGGCGCACCGCTGTTTATTAACGATGTGGCGCTTGACCCGCAGGGCAATGCTTATGTTACCAACTCGGCCAGTCCCATTATTTATAAAATTACACCCGATGGCGAGGCCAGTATCTTTTTCCAGAGCGATGCTTTTGCACTGGCCAGCGGCTTTGGATTCAACGGCATTGAATACGGCACCGATGGTGGCGGCTACCTGCTGGTGGCCTTTAGTGCCCGCAACCAGGTGATCAAATTCCCGGTAAAAGACCCAGGCGACTACAGCATCGTGCAACTGGATGCGCCACTTGCCGGTCCGGATGGATTGCTGCTGAGCAAAGACGGCAAGCAACTGATTGTAGTGAGCAATGGGGGCGGTACCCCTGCAGCCCGGGTGCAATCGTTTATGACCAACAATAAATGGATGAGTGCTTCGCAAACCGACAGTTATGCCACTGGTGCTGTATTTCCCACCACGGCCACCAGCGACGGCAAAAATGTATATGTGCTGTATGCCTACCTCAACCAGCGGGGTACCGGCCGAGATGTATTCAACATCCAGCAAGTGCCGCTATCCGGCACCAGGCCGTTTTAAAACTGGATATTTTATAAAACAAAAATCCCCGCCGTTCAGCGGGGATTTTTTGTGCGCCATGGCGCAAATGATGCGTCGTTTATTAAAGCCCGTTAAGGTTTTTTGGTTTGTCATCCCGACGTAGGAGGGATCTGGACTTCACAACAAAATCCGACCTGCAAATCTGAGATGCTTTGCTGTGCTCAGCATGACAAATACGAACACTAAATAACAAAGACTAAATGCCTGCTTAAGATATAACTAAGCCTTTGCCACCACTATTTTTTGCGGGCTCATATAAGTAATGCGCACCTCCAATTGGTTTCCTGGTTCCAGGCCCTCCAGCCCTTCTGCGGGCAGGGGCAGTTTGCTTTGCAGGGCGCCGCCAAACAGGTGCAGGTACACCGCGTAAGGTGACACTTTGGTTACCACGGCTGTAACCGGCTTTTTGGCTTCCATGGCTGCTTCGGCCTGGCGGTATTCGGGCTTGTACACCGGAAACGCCAGTTCGGCGGCCACCGTTTTTTGCTTGTCAAAATTGACCAGCCGGAAGGAATAAGGCGCATTAAAGGAAGCCTCGGAGGGATGGGTTTCCCAAGGCGATAACTGCAGCGGGAAAAACAGGTAGCTTTCCACCTCTTTAATAAAAAGGGTATCGTCTACTTTTTTAAGGTAGCCCGAAAATCGATTTTCGTGCTTCGCCTTTTGCACCAGTTTTTCCAACAGGGGGTTGAACAGGAACTTTACGTTGTGGGCCGTCATGCGGTCGCCACGGTCCGAAAGTTTGAGCTCAAAGGTTACTTCGTCGCCCACCCGGAAATAATGGGCCTTTTGTCCCTCCACAGCACTGCGGGTTTTAAAGTTCACGGTCTTTGCCTTGCCATTGTTATTGTAATCGATGGTGGCAAAATGTTTATCGTAGTGTACAAAAGAGATCGTTCCCCGGAAAGTTGTTGCACTCATGTATCGGTAATTGGAAAAATGCAGGCGCCTGGCCGCCTGCACCCCAAAGGTAGGCACCAGCCGGGGCAGGAGGCCTAAAATTTTGGGCCGGCCCCACACCGAGGGCATTCATTTACCCCAGGCTGCCGTTGCTGCCAGCCCGCCAAAAGTGTACATTTATCGTCCATAGTCCATAGTCCATGGTCCATGGACCATCGACTATGGACTACGGACTTTTTAACCAACACTACATGCAAGCCACTGCCTTGAGCCCGGCCACTGTGCCGCCGCCGACTTTACGCAATTACCGCATCAACAGCATCGATGCACTGCGCGGCCTGGTTATGGTCATTATGGCCCTCGACCATGCCCGCGACCTATTGCATTTTGGCGCCCTTACCGAAGACCCCACCAACCTGCAAACCACCACACCGTGGCTGTTCCTTACCCGCTGGATCACGCATTTTTGTGCGCCGGTGTTTGTATTTCTTTCGGGCACTTCCATTTACCTGCAAAGCGGCCGCAAAAGCAAGGGAAAGCTCAGTGGCTTTTTGCTTAAACGCGGCTTGTGGCTGATACTGGTGGAAATAACGCTGGTGACCTTTGGCATTTCCTTCGATCCAGGCTGGACCTTTATTTTCCTGCAGGTAATCTGGGCCATCGGCATATCCATGGTCATTTTGGCTGGTCTGGTTTGGCTGCCTTTTGGCGCCCTGCTGGCGCTGGGTGCCGCCATTGTGTTGGGCCACAATTTATTGGATGGGGCTGAAGCCGCCAGCCGGGCACCGCAGAACCTGTTGTATGCCCTGATGCACCAGCAAAGCTTTATTCCGTTTGGCAACGGCCATGTGCTGGGCGTGTTGTATCCTTTTCTGCCCTGGACCGGCGTAATGCTGCTGGGCTACTGCTTTGGCCGGGTGTACCGTATGGAGGGGGCCCAGCGTCGCCGGTGGATAGGGGGGCTGGGTGCAGGTGCCGTGGTGCTGTTTTTACTGCTGCGCACCGCCAATGCCTATGGTGACCCGCAGCCATGGGCTACGCAAAGCAATGCACTGTACACACTGATGTCGTTTGTAAACACCCAGAAATACCCGCCTTCCTTGCTGTTTGCCTGCATGACCATCGGACCGGCGCTGCTGCTGCTGGCCCTTACCGACCGGGTGCAAAATGTTCTTACCCGGATAGTAACCGTGTTTGGCCGGGTGCCGTTCTTTTACTACATCCTGCATTTTTACATCCTGCATGGTATAGCAGCGGCTATTTTCCTGGCTAAGGGCGGCACTGTAGCGGATGGCCTCAAAGGCGCCGAGGGCGTGCCCTTTAAGTTTGTAGTGCCCGGTGTGGGCCTGCACCTGTGGCAGGTGTACCTGGTGTGGCTGGGCGTGGTGGCCTTGTTGTACCCGCTGTGCCGGTGGTACGGTGGCCTCAAAAAGCGCAAGGACTGGTGGTGGCTTAGTTATGTGTAAGTAATGTTTGGGTAGCCGGCAATAGTAATGCTATGGGGCACCTGTTGCGTCGCACACTTGTGCGGCTGGTAATGCTATGGAGCAATCATTATCGGTAACTGCATTACCACTACAATTATCCCTCTGCCTTTGCTGCACTTTGCGCATTATTCACACCTGCTGCCTGTCAGGCCCTTTATCAATGCCGCACCAATTTTGCCTGTCAGGCTGAGCGCAGCGAAGCACCTGAGCCTGCATCATTACAAATTTCAAATTAATAGCGGGTCTGCCTTTTCTGCAACAGAACGTTCATGTACAACGCTCAGGTGCTTCGCTGCACTCAGCATGACAAAGCCGCTGCTGCATTGAAAAACCTGATGCAGCAGCGTTATGGGTTACATACCCTATGCATGTACTACTTCGTGGTTGGTGGCTGTAATCTTTACCTCCACATTGTTTCTTAGCGCATTGGAGTACGGACAAACCTGGTGTGCACTATCGGCAAGCTGCTGCGCTTCTTCCATGCTTACGCCGGGAACATTTACCAACAGTTCCACCGCAAGCCCAAAGCCGCCGGTTTCATTCGGACCAATGGAAACCTTTGCGGTAATGGAAGTTTCACCAGTTTTGATCTTTTGCTGGCGCGCCACCAGGTTCAGGGCACTGTCGAAACAGGCAGCATAGCCTAACGAATCATGTAAGGCTGCATCGAATTAGGTGCTATTTATTCCAGGCCATCCGGTTTTTGCACCTTTTTCATGGTTTCCGAATCCCAGTCGTGCACCTGCCTGATCAGGGTAAGGCTGCCATCAGTTTCCAGCACCACGGCATCCACTTCTTTTACGGAGCTCAATCCTTTTTCCCGCACCACCGCATACAGTTCGTCTTCGTTGATTCTTTCCTTGCGCATGGCCTGCTTTAATTCCCGGCCTTTATAAACAAGCAGGGTCGGTGTAGCCTTTACTATGTTGGATATTTTTTTGGAACGTACGGCCAATGCGCTGATGGCGTACTGCAAACCGATCAGGAGCATAAAAGCAAGGATGCCATCGGCAAGGGCCACATCTTTATTCAACAGCACAGATGCCAGCGTAGACCCAAGCGCAATGGTGACAATAAAATCAAATGCATTCATTTTGGACAAGGTGCGCTTACCTGATATCCGCAACAGGTAAATCAAAATAAGGTAAGCAAGCAGGGTAATAATGGTGGTTCGGGCAATGCTTTCCCAGGTATCAAAAAATATTTTCTCCATAATCCAGATTTGAACAAAATGTACCGGATACAAAGATGTATCCATAACGGTGCCCTATGAACCAGCAAAAGGCAAGCCCGAAGCGGATTTGGTACTGAGCTAAATTTTACCCATGCACAAAACGGTTCCTTTTTTAGGGCTATGCCCCTTCCACATTTTAATTTCCGTTAAGCCATACAGCGCCTGTAGCAAGGGCAATAAATATTATTTTGGGTGTGCTGCGCCTCTTTTTCAGGTACAAATCCGTCCTGCATTTTTTCTTTATTCCCCTGCTCCTGCCGTTCAGCCCTTTTGGGCCCGCACACCCGGGCAGGTTTATAGTTTTGTACCGGGTGCCGATACTTATTAAATAAAATGGTACCCATCAAAACCGCTCATGAAAAAAGTTTATACATGTTTGTTAGGGCTGTCCCTTTTTGCAACGGCACAGGCACAGCAAGGCCCCATTACCAAAACAAAAAAGCACTGGGGCTCCGGCACCAGCCAGGATACAACTTACGGGTATGCACAATCGCTTTTGGTTGACAACGTGCTCTATATTTCAGGTGTGCCTGGTGGCGGCCCCGATATGGCGGCCCAACTGCAAAGCGCTTACCGCGGTATTGGGGCCATGCTCAAAGCTCATGGCGCTACCTTTGCGCATGTAGTAAAGGAAACGCTGTTTACCACCGACATTGCAGCGGTGGAGCGGCACAACGCGGTGCGCAAGGCTTTTTACAAGGGCGATTTCCCGGCTGCCTCCTGGGTGCAGATCACCAGGCTGCTGATGCCGCAGGCCATGGTGGAAATAGAGGTAATAGCGCACCTGCCTAAGAAATAACCCTGTGTGCTGTAAAGAAATGTAACAGGGCCTTTTAGGTGTGCAAAGTCTTCGATATGCATTTACTTTTTTGCTCCTGTAAAACAGTAACAAAAAAAGCAGGCCCGGAATCAATGACAGCCTGATTCCGGGATGGTTTCTTGATTTAACTCCAGTGCTACTGTGGTGAACACCAGCAGATCATTATTGAGTAATTGAACAGCTATAATTTTAGCCTAGCCTTTCAAAAAATATGTCCCTTTTAAACAGTTAAACCAACTGCATAAATAGCAACAAAAAAGCGGCCATTACAGCCGCTCTTTTTATTGAAACCGTCACCGCAAAAAAGCATTAGTTTTTTTGCCCCATATAAAAAGGAAAATCACTCGGCGATTTCAGCCCGTTCTCATAGGTGCCCGATGAGTTGGTGGCGGGGTCGAAATCAAACTCCAGCCACTCAAATAAATTAGTGGTGCTGTTGCCGCCAATATATACCTGTTTGGTTACGCCGTTCAGCACGCTGGAAGCGGTCATGCGGTATTCGGTTACCGGAATGTCGCCGATGTAATAATTGGTCTTTCCTTCCTGGAGGGTAAAGGTGTTGACTACGGGTTGGTTTGCAGGGGTGCCATCGAGGTATTTGGCGCCGGCTACCGGCGTTAATGTAATGGTGACCTTGGTGCCTGCAGCCATGGCCGGTACCAGGTTGTTGAGGTTTACCAACCGCAGCGATCCGCCAAAATAGCCCCAGCCGTTTTCGTAGCTAGCCGAGCGGTCGGGGATACGGCCGGCTAGTTTCCACACAAAATCTTTGGTTACGGTTTTGTCTTCAGTGGCAAAGGCATCATAGTCGGCGGCATTCTTCATGCCCAGCCGCAGGTGGTACACCTTGCTTTTGTATTCCACTTCTTTCCAGGCATATATTTTCCAGCCGCCAATACCGGTAAGCTTTAATTTATACCTGCCGTCGGCACCTGTGGTGCCATCCACATGCATGTTGTTGCCCAACGGGTTTTCGGCCCGCACTTTTACGCCGGCCATCGGGTTGCCCTGTGCATCTTTTACAATGCCCACCACGGTGTTGGGTTCCGATTTGCCCCCTTCCTCAATAGGATCCGTTATTTTTTCACAGGAAGCAAAAGAAAAAGCCAGCGCAAGGGCCAGCACACAGGACCGTAAGTTGAAACGAAAAGATTTTTTCATAAATGGTTAGTTTGGTTGCGTTTGGAGCATAAAAATATGCCGGTGCCGCCACGCCATTTGAAGCGCCTGTAATGGAGCAACTTATTGGGCTGATGAACTGGTCAAATACAAACATGAATTGATGTGGTTGGCAGGGTCTGGGCAACAGCTGCCGCAAAATGAATGGGAGCAATGCAATAGAAAGCGTGGCGTTTTTATAAGCCCTCGCCCTTGTTTTTACTTGCTGCAACTTTCTTATACTACCGGTGCTGCTTTAAGCGTTATGTGCAGTACCGGGTTAGGGGCTATGGCCCTCCAGGCAGCCCATCCGGCACGATTTATTTAGGAACACCCTAACAGCATTACCCGTTAACTTGCTAATAAACACACCCCAGGAACCATGAAAAAAGGAATATTGTGCGCTTTGCTGCTGGGCTCCCTCTTTGCCCAGGGACAGTCGCTGCGTGATGCTCTGTACAGCGGTAGATTAAAGGCCGAACCCGGAACGGTGATCCGCAAGGGCGACGACCTGAAATCGAAAATGGTAGATAGCGTGCAGAAAAAAGCAGCCACAGATTCGGCAGGGGCAGTAGCTTCCACGGCAATAGACAGCGTAGCCCAAAAAGGGTCGGCTGCTATAGATTCGGCTTTGGGCACTGCTGCGGCAACTGCGGCAAACACCAGCGACGCTGTAGTTGTTGATACGGCTATGACAGCAACTGCAGAAACAGAAGCAACCACTGCACCGGCTCCCCCGGCACCTAAGCCTAAAGACAACAATGCGCTGGTAAAGGAATATATGAACACTGTGGCTGCTACCTTAACGGCCGAGGCATTGCCCAATAAAAAAGTGAAAAAAGGCATCTACTATGTAACCGTTTCGTACGCCATTGAAACCGATGGACAGTTAACGGTGAGTGATGTATTTGTAATGCCCGAAAACAGCTACCTGCAACAGCAAACAAAAGACCGCATCACGCTGGAAGCGCCTAAGTTGCAACCCGTGCTCAATAGCAGCGGCACCCCGCGCAAAGTGACCCGGAAGCACAACATGACGCTTACAAAAGATTAGCCCTTTCAGTTATTAGCAACCTGCCACCGGCAGGTTTTTTTTGCCCAGCCGCCAAATGGTCCAGGTAACCAGCAGAAAACTGGCATTGAACAACAATATGATCACAATAAAGGGTGGCCAGGTGGTCAACAGCTTTTGATTGGTGAGGTAAAAAATGGTTTGCATGGTATCGGCATTGCCGGCCAGGTGTGTTACTGCCCAATTGTTGCCCCAGTGCAGGCCAATAGCAAACAGGAGCGACCCGGTGCGCAACAAGCCGGTGGCAAACCACAGGTGCCCCACCGGTATGCAAATGGCCAGGAAAAGCGCCTGTGCCGGTTGTTGCAATACATCGCGATCCAGCACATGCACCAGCATGAATAAAAGGGCAAACAGCACATTGGCCCGTACCACGCCCCAGCGGGCAATGCTTTTGGTAAAGAGGTAGCCCCGGAACATCAGCTCCTGCACCACCACCGAAGGCAATATAAAATACAGGCTTTTGGCCAGTGCCCATCCATCAACGGCAGTGGTAACATGCCACACTTCGCCGGTATACAGGGTGCGCAGTGTAGTGGAGCCCCATACTGCCACGCCGCCAATTACCAGTCCAAGCACCAGCAGTTTCAGGTTGCGGAAATTGGGTAGCAGCCCCAGGGGCACCAACGGCTGGTTGTCGGTGCGGTACAGCAGCCAGGTTGCCAACACCAGCAACACTTCGCCCAGCAGCGGAAAATACGGCCGTATGGGAACCACATTATATACCATTTGGCTCAGCATAATAGCGCCGGCACCCAGCAGCAGGGCGGCAACGATGCGGGTGGCAAAAGGGGCCCGCTGAATCAACTGTTTCATGTTGTATGTTTAAGCACACAAAAAGAAGCAGGGGCAGGGCCGGTGGCAAAAAAGATCGACCAACATCCATCGTGGGGCAACAAAAAAGGCATTTTGTGCAACCAGCAAATGGCGCAACGGTTTTGTTTGCTTAATGGCTCCGTTCGTTGGCAAATGCCGGTCGTTGGTCGATTTCAAACGGCATCCCCGCTTTGGTAGTGCAGTTTTACCGCATGAAACGCAAAAAGGATTTACTGGCTTACACTTTTACCGACAGGCGCTACCGCGTACTGCTCCACCTCTTGTTTTGGGTGCTGGTATTTGCCAGCGGTTATTATTTTGGCACCATTTCCTTTAATGCGGTGCGGGGCACACCGGCCACTTATTTGCTCGCTGTTAAAACCACTGTTGTTTCAGCGCTGGCTTTTTATACACTGATGTATGGCATCGTTCCGTGGTTTGGCAAAAAGCGGTCGTGGGTGGGTGGTGTATTGCTTTTTCTGTTGTGGCTGCTACTAACGGCATGTCTTGATTCATTGGGCGACCTCCTGATTTTTCATAAATGTGCTGCATGCGGCCAGCGGCTTGCCCAGGCCAGCCCCGATTATTACCGCTTTTTGCAAACCGATTTTCCCAATATTTTGCTGGTGCGGATTATTTCCGGTGGCTTTTTGTATATGCTCATTTTGCAGTTGAGCCTGCCCGTGGCTATAAAGTTTGCCCGCAATGCCTTTCGCAAAACGGTGCAGGCATTGCAACTTTCCAAAGACAACCTGCAACTGGAATTTAATTTTTTAAAAGCACAGGTAAACCCGCATTTTTTGTTCAATACACTCAATAATATTTATGCGCTGGTAGAAGCCGACCGTAAAGACCAGGCTACTGCTACCCTTGCCCGCCTGTCGGGGTTTTTGCGGTATACATTGTACGAAACCGGGACTGAAAAAATAAGGCTGCACAAAGAAGTGCGGTTACTGCAGGATTATATTGAACTGGAACAGCTGCGCCTGAACTACACCACGGTATCTTTTCAGTTCCATGCCGACGGAGAAGACTATGAAGTGCCGCCACTGCTGTTTATGCCGGCTTTGGAAAATGCGTTTAAATACACACCCGATGCTCCCGGCAATGCCATTGAAGTGGGCATCGTGGCTAAAGCGGGTATGCTGGAAGTGACCATTCAAAATCCATTAGCAGCGCACCAGCAACAAGGAAGCGGCGGTATTGGGCTGCAAAACCTGCACAAGCGGGTACAGCATTATTTTGGCAAGAGGGCTACCTGTTCGGCAGGCAGGGTAAATGATGTTTATTTGTTTCGCTTAAGTTGCCCGCTTCAATGAAAAAGATTTGCTGCATTATTGTAGACGATGAGCCGCTGGCCCGCGACCTGCTTGCCCGGTACATAACCCGGTTGGCGGGTTGGGAATGCGTGGCCACGTGCCGGTCGGTGGCAGAGGCTTATGAAGCCCTCTATCAACACAGCGTGGACGTGCTCCTCCTCGACATCAATATGCCTGATAAAACCGGCATTGATTTTCTTACAACATTGCGCCACCCACCGCTGGTGGTGTTTACCACAGCCTATGCCGAATATGCAGCGCAGGCCTTTGATTTGAATGCGGTGGATTACCTGGTAAAACCCATCACAGAAGCTCGTTTTGGCGAAGCCATTGCTAAAGTGGAGCGGTTGCTGCAACAACACCCGCCTGCAGTGCCTGCACCAGAGGCCGATCATCTATTTTTAAAGCAGGACCACCGGCTGGTAAAAGTGCTGTACAACGACATATTATACATAGAAGCGCTGAAAGACTTTTGTAAGGTGCACCTAACCAACCGCAGCCTGCTGGCCAGTACCCACCTGAAAATGATGGAAGAAATGCTGCCAACTGCCTTATTTCTGCGGGTGCATCGGTCTTATATCGTTGCGCTGAACAAGATCACCGCACTGCAGGGTAATATGGTGGAAATAGAAAAGCAGGCATTACCGGTAGGTAGTACTTATAAGGAGGAATTGATGCAAAGACTGCGGTTGCTGTGAATGAAATGAAGCAGTGATTGGGGCGATGTGGGATAAACTTTATAAGTGAGTTGCAGGCTTTGAGGAAACAATTGTTATGCTATACAGCCAAAACAACTAAAAGTGAAAAGCTCAGATCCCTCCTGCGTCGGGATGACAATAACGGCAGCATTTTTTAAATAAATAACCGCTCTGCTGGGTATCGGTTAATCCTTTTTATATGAGTTTTTAGGCGCCGTTATAGGCGGCTGTCATGCTGAACTTTATTCGGAATGGCAATATCCTGATTCCCGGATTTCTATTTAACCCACAGTAAAGCCCTTGTTTTATCAGGGTTATGGGCACAAAAAAGCCCCGGAAAACCGGGGCCTTTCGCAATGCTATTGTAAAAGGAGATTAATACCTTTTGTTGTAGCCACCGCCACCGTTGTAACCGCCGCCGCTGTTGCCGCCACGGAAACCACCGCCGCCGCCGCCACGAGGACGATCTTCTTTCGGCTTAGCTTCCATTACTTTAATGGTGCGGCCGTCAACTGTAGCGTCATTGAGTTCAGATACAGCTTTTTGTGCAGCTGCATTGTCGCTCATTTCTACAAAGCCAAAACCACGTGACCTGCCGGTTTCACGATCGGTGATAACTTTTGCAGAAGTTACTTCGCCATAAGGAGTGAAAAATTCTCTAAGGTCTTCATCCTGTACGTTGAAGCTCAAATTGGAAACATAAATGTTCATGTTCTGTCTGATTGAAAAAAAATTGAAAAATACTTGAGAAAGGCAAGAAGTAAGAGACTAACTAAGACGCAGAGCTAACTGGCAGACTAATTAACGATTACTGATGCGAGGCTCAAATTAACAGGGCAAATATAGACCTTTCTCTTATTCACAATCATAAAAAACATCTTAAAGAATATACAAGGTTTTTTGCCCTTTATTTTTTGCCATTGCGCTGTATGATAGCTCCTTATCCACATTACTAAAATTCCTAGCAAATGGAGGTTACCTTTGCCCCAATGCTCAGCCTTTTGCCTGTACGCTCTTAAAATTGCCGCCATGCAGCTTCGCAACAATTTGATCTCCGAAATCCAGGCCCTGATTGCCGCTTCCCGCGAGGCGGCCATCCGCTCTGTTGACCACCAGCGGATGCTGTTGTATTGGAAAATAGGACAGAAGATTTTTGAAGAAGAACAAGACGCAAAAGACCGTGCCGACTATGGCGCATACCTGATCAAAGGCCTTGCTGCCGAACTGGAACCGGCTTATGGCACTGGCTTTTCTCGCCGTCAATTGGAGCGCTACCGCCAGTTTTACCGCACCTTTCCAATTGCGTCCACACTGCGGACGCAATTCAGTTGGACACACTATAAATTGCTGATCAGTGCAGGCAGCGAAGAAAAGCGGGCGTTTTATATGGCCGAAGCCGAGAAAAATAATTGGACGGCCCGCCAACTGGAGCGGCAGATGGCCAGCCAGTTATTTGAACGCCTGCTGCTGAGCCGGGATGTTCAGTCGGTGCTGGCAGTGGCCCGCTCCGAGCAGCAGCCATCCGATGCCCGCGACATCATTAAAGACCCGATGGTGCTGGAGTTCCTGGGCCTGAAGCAGGAAGCTGCCTATTATGAACGCGACCTGGAAGGGGCACTCATCACCCATCTGCAGGAGTTTATGATGGAGATGGGCAACGGCTTTTGCTTTGTGGCGCGGCAAAAACGCATTCATATCGATGGCGACGAATTTTTTGTAGACCTTGTATTTTACAACCGCCTGTTGCAATGCTTTGTGCTGGTGGAGATCAAAACCGAAAAGTTGACCCACGAACACCTGGGCCAGTTGCAGATGTATGTAAACTATTACGACCGTTTTGAAAAACAGCCTGCAGAAAACAAGACCATCGGCATTTTGCTGTGCACCGATAAAAACGATGCAATGGTGCGTATTTCGCTGCCGGAAGGCAACCAAACCATTGTGGCCTCTAAATACCAGTTGTACCTGCCCAGCGAAGGGCAACTGGTGGCCGAAATAAAAAAAGAACTGGAAAACCGGACCGGAACAGTTACCGAACCGGAACATTCAAATTAATACAAAACACCAAACCCCATACACGTGACGCCCCGCGAAAAACTCCTGCAAAAATTTCAAACCGAATACAAGCGCCTCAACGAGCAGCAACGCCGCGCCGTGGACCAGATCGAAGGTCCCGTAATGGTGATTGCGGGTCCGGGTACGGGCAAAACGCAGATCCTGTCGGCACGTATTGGTAAAATACTGCTGGGCGAGGCCGGCGCCGAGCCGCAAAATATTTTGTGCCTTACCTACACCGATGCAGGCGTGGTGGCCATGCGCAAACGCCTTGCCCAATTCATCGGCCCCGATGCCTACAAGGTGCACATATATACATTTCATGCTTTTTGCAACGATGTGATCCAGGAAAACCTGTCGCTTTTTGAGAAAACAGCACTCGATCCTATTTCCGACCTAGAGCGCATTGAGCTGATGAAAGAGCTCATTGATTCATTTCCGAAAGACCACCCGCTGAAGCGCTACCGCGGCGATGTATATTTTGAGATCGCCAGCTTGCAGTCGCTTTTTTCGATGATGAAACGCGAAGGCTGGAAGGCCGATTACATCTGCCAGAAAGTGGATGAATACCTGAATGATTTGCCCAACCGCGAAGACTACATCTGCAAGCGGGCCACCAAGGAATATAAAAAAGGCGATGTGCGCTGGGATAAAATAGCCGAGCAAAAAGAAAAGATGGAAAAGCTGCGGGCCGCCTGCACCGAGTTTGCCCGCTTTCAGGGGCTGATGCGCAGCCGCAACCGCTACGATTTTGACGACATGATCAACTGGGTGATTGATGCGTTTGAGAGCAACGAACCGTTGCTGCGCCAATACCAGGAGCAGTTTCAATACATACTGGTGGATGAATACCAGGACACCAGCGGCTCGCAGAACAAGATCGTGGAGCTGCTCATCAACTTTTGGGACAAGCCCAACGTGTTTGTGGTAGGCGACGATGACCAGAGTATTTACCGCTTTCAGGGTGCCAACGTGGAGAACATGCTCCATTTTGCCAAAAGCTATGGCGAAGATTTACTCACCGTAGTGCTCACCAATAATTACCGCTCTACGCAACCCATACTGGATGTTTCCAAAAGCCTCATCGACCGCAACGACGAGCGGTTGGTGGCACAAATAGAAGGCCTGAGCAAAGACCTGCGCTGCAGCAATGATGGTTTATTGAACTGGCTTGATTCGCCTATTATCCGCGAATATGAAACAGGTCGCGATGAAATGATCCACGTAACGCTGGAAATAGAAAAGCTTATTGGCCAGGGCGTGCCCGGCAATGCCATTGGCATTATTTACCGCGAAAATAAGTGGGGCGAAGAACTGGCCGATTACCTGCGCCTCAAAGGCGTGCCCTATTATACCAAGCGCAACCTCAATATACTGGACCAGCCGCTCATTGGCCAGTTGCTGCTGGTGCTCAATTACCTGCGTGCCGAGCACGACCTGGCTTACAGCGGCGATGAAATGCTGTTTGAAATACTGCACTTCGAGTGGTGGGGCATACCCCCCATTGAAATTGCAAAAGCCAGCATGCAGGTGTCGGAGCAAAAATATAAGGGCGGGGCTACTTCCTTACGGCAATACCTGGCCGAAAAAATGGTGGAGCAGCCCACCGATCTTTTTTGGCAGGCCCCATCCAAAGAGTTAAAAGAAGCCATCGGCATACTGGAAGGGCTGGTTGGTGCGGTAAGCAACTGCACCCTGCAGGGCCTGGTAGAAAAAGTGGTTCGTGAAGGGCAGTTCCTTACCCACATGATGCACCACCCCGAAAAAGTGTGGTTGCTGCAATTGCTCACCGGCTTTTTCGATCATGTAAAAGAAGAAACCCGCCGCCACCCCCTGCTCGACCTGGAGGGCTTTATGAACCGCATGGACCTGATGCGCCGCGAGGGCCTAGTGCTGCCCCTGGTGCAGGTGGCCGGCAACGATAAGGGCGTAAACCTGATGACGGCGCATGGCTCCAAAGGCCTGGAGTTTGAATATGTATTTTTTGTAGGCTGCACCTCGGGCTGCTGGGAAAAAAAGCGCAAGCCGTTTAGCGGGTTCAGTTTTCCCGATACCCTTTTTTCAAGCACCGGCGAAGGCCGCAGCAAAGGCGCCGACATGGAAGAACTACGACGTTTGTTTTATGTAGCCCTTACCCGCGCCAAGCGCCACCTCTATATTTCCTACCCGCAGTATGCTGCCGATGGCAAACAGTTGGAGCCCTCCATGTTTATTGCCGAAGTGTTGGAGCACCATATTTTGCCTACCGAAAAAGTGTTCCTGCAGCCCGAAGTGACCACGGCTTTCCAGGTGCTGCAATTGGCGCCGCCGCAGGCCCCCGAAGTGGCCCACCTCGAGGATGAATGGGAGGAGCGTGCCGTTCAGAACTTCCAGATGAACGTAAGTGCGCTGAACAACTACCTGAAATGCCCGCTTCAGTTTTATTACCAAAACGTAGTGCGCATTCCCTCCCCGCGCAACGAGGCCATGGAGTTTGGATCGGCAGTGCACCATGCGCTGGAGCAGCTGTTCCGCAAGGCGCAGGACCGGGGCAGCTTTCCACTGGCCGATGAATTTGTACAGGATTTTGTGTGGTACATGAAACGCCACCGCGAAAGTTTTACAAAAGAAGAATTTGCCCGCAGGCTGGAGTATGGCCAGGTGATCTTAAAACAATATTACGCAGCCTATGAAGGTAAATGGAACACCATTGTGGCCGTGGAGCGCAATGTGCGGGGCGTGGTGGTAGACGAGATACCGCTGAAAGGAAAGCTGGATAAAATTGAGTTCAACGGCAAGCAGGCCACCATTGTGGATTATAAATCGGGCGACCCAGAAAAGGCCCGCGAAAAACTGCAGCCGCCTAACGAACGAAACCCAACCGGCGGCGACTACTGGCGGCAGGCTGTTTTTTACAAACTGCTGATCGATAACCTGCACCACAAAGACTGGCAGGTAGCCGAAGTGGTGTTTGATTTTATTGAACCCGATAAGAAAAAAGAATACCGGCAGGAAAAGGTGGTGATCACGGATGCCGATACGGCTACGGTTAAGGAACAGATCAAAACCGTGTGGGAAAAGGTGCAGCGCCACGATTTTTACACGGGCTGCGGCAAAGAAGAATGCCATTGGTGCACATTTGTAAAAACCAACAAGCTGGCCATTGCGCTGCACGAAATAGTAGAAGAAGAACCGGAAAGCAACCGCGGCGGGATATTGCGGGTGGTATAGAGAAATTTGAACCACGAAGCCTCGAAGGCACAAAGATGACACGAAGAAATTCTTTGTGGTCCTTTGTTGCTCCGTGTCTTCATGGTTCAAAAAACTTCCCTTTGCCGTAAAACTGTGTGCCTCCGTGTCCTCCCTGTCTCCGTGGTTCAAAAAATCACCTTTAGCGCATCATTAAGACAGCTTCAAAAACCTTTCTGCAGAAAGGGGTTAAGTTTGCTGCCACTTTATGAAGCAGTTTCTCCTTTTGCTCACCATAGTTTGTTCCTTTGCGGCGCTACAGGTTACCACGGGCTGCGCCAACATTATACCCCCACAGGGCGGCCCGCGGGATTCGCTGCCGCCGGTGCTGGTAGAGGCCACACCGGCAGACAGCACCGTTAATTTTAGGGGCAACCGCATCACCCTCAACTTCAATGAATTTATAGACCTTCAGGAAGTACAGGGCAACCTGTTGTTTACCCCCATTTTTGAAAATACACCCATCGTGGAGGCCCGTCTCCGCACCGTTACCATACGCCTGCGCGACTCGCTGGAAGCCAACACCACCTATGTATTCAATTTTGGCAATGCGCTCCGCGATTTCAACGAAAGCAACATACTGCGCAACTTTACCTATCGCTTTTCTACCGGTCCGGCGCTGGATTCGTTGCAGCTTTCGGGCAATGTGGTGATGGCGGAGAACGGAGGCATCGACACTACCCTGATTGTGGTGCTGCACCGCAGCCTCGAAGATTCGGCTGTGTACCACCAGCGGCCACGCTATGTAAGCCGGGTAGATAGCCGGGGCAATTTCCGGTTTACCAACCTGCCCCGGGATACGTTTGCTATTTATGCCATTGGCGATGCGGGCATTTTGCGCCGCTACACCAACCCGGCGCAGGCATTTGCTTTTGCCGATGCGCCAGTGGTATCGGGCAATGACTCTATCCGGTTGGCCGCTTACAACGAAGTGGCCGGCGGCACCACCCGAACTACCACTACCGCGGCCCCTGCAGGCAATACTGCGGCCGACAGGCGCCTCCGGTTTGCCACCACTATTTCGGGCGGCCAGCAAGACCTGCTGACACCATTGACCCTAACTTTTGAGCGGGGCCTGCGCCAGTTGGATACGGGAAAAATTGTGCTGGTTGCCGACAGTGCCTATACGGCGGTGGCCAATTACCAATGGAATTTGGATACTGCACGCCGGGTGCTGCAATTGCAACATGCCTGGACACCCGGCCGCCAATATCACCTGATTGCCCAACAGGATTTTGCGGAAGACAGCCTGGGCCGCAAATTATTGAAAGCGGATACCCTTTCTTTTCGTACCCGCCGCACCGAAGACTATGGCGCCATTAACCTGACGCTAAACAAGGCCGATACAGCGCTGAACCCTGTGCTGCAATTTGTGCAAAATGATAAAGTGGTGTTTTCGGTGCCCATGAAAAGTGGCCGTTTTGTGCAGCAACTGTTTATGCCCGGCGAGTACGACCTGCGCCTCCTGTACGACCGCAACGACAACGGAAAATGGGACCCTGGCCAGTTTTTTGGCGTACGCCGCCAGCCCGAACAGGTGCAGCCACTGGGCCGGAAGATCAATGTAAAAGCAGATTGGGAAAATGAGTTTACGGTGGATGTGGCGGAGCGATGAGAGCCTGAAACAGGCTAAAGGTATTTTGGAAGACGAAAGCAACGAGCCTATGGGTGTGCTGCTAGTGTTGTAAAGAAGTTTATCAGTAATTTTTCAGCATGAACATACTTTTTGTATGTAGCAGAAATCAATGGAGGAGTCCAACGGCAGCAGCCATTTATAGGGATTCTATGGAGCATGCTGCAAAATCGGCAGGAACGGAGCCCAGTGCAAGGATAAAGCTGACTGCAAAATTGATCAATTGGGCAGACATCATCTTTGCGATGGAAAAGAAACACAAGCAGCGAATGGTTGCAAAATTTCCTGACGAAACAGATGGGAAACAAATTGTAGTGCTGGACATCGCCGACGAGTATCAATATATGGATCAAGAATTGATCGACACCCTTAGACTATCTGTCGGGGCCTATTTAAGCAATAGCAAGGAACACTGAAAACAAACAAAGCCTCTTGCTCCAACGCCACTCAGTCATTCAAACAACAAGCACAACCAACCATATCATGGAGCAGCGAATAAGCGTGTTGACGATTGGGGCAACGGATGTTGCCGCTATGAAAAATTTTTACGCAACAACACTGGGCTGGAAGCCGGTGGCGGAAAACAAGGACATTGCATTTTACCAGCTTAATGGTTTTTTACTCAGTATTTGCGACAGAAAAATGCTGGCTGATTTTATTGGCATTGATGCCAGCGGAAATGGCTTCCGTGCTGTTACCATTGGCTACAATGTTGCCACAGAAGCGGAAGTGCTACAACACTACAACAATCTCAAAGACAAAGTAAGCATCCTGAAAGCGCCTACTGCAGCGCCTTTCGGCGGATTGTTCTTTTACTTTACCGACATCGAAGGCAACATCATTGAAATTGCCTGCAACCCGTTTGTCCTGCTTGGTGAAGATAAAAACGCTGTTGGCCATAAACCAATTGGTCTTTTGTAAATTGTTTCAAACTTGTATCGAAGCATAACGGGCTATAAATAAAAAGCTGCTGGTTTTTGGTGCACCAACAGCTTTGTCCATCAAGTTTTAAACAAAAAATACAGCTAGCACTGCATCACACTTTCTCCATTGTGCTGCTGTAGATGTTTTCCACCACGGTACTGTATTTTTCCATTACTACTTTGCGTTTTAAGGAAAGCTTGGGCGTCATTTCGCCACCTTCCACGCTCCATTCCTGCGGCAGCAACTCAAAGCGTTTTACCTGCTCCACCTGGCTGAAATAAGTGTTGAAACTATCTACCAGGCCACGGTACAACTCCTGCACTTTTGCATGTTTGATAAGGCTTTCGTTCGGTGCATCGGGTACGCCGTTTTGCCGGCACCAGTTGCGCAGGTTGGAAAACGAAGGAATAATAAGGGCGCCTACAAACTTGCGGTCGGAGCCCAGCACCATTACCTGTTCAATAAAGGGCGATTCTTTCAGTTTGTTTTCAATAGGCAGCGGCGCCACGTATTTGCCGCCGCTGGTTTTGAACAGTTCTTTTTTGCGGTCGGTAATTCTTAAAAAATTGTCTTCCGAAAGTTCGCCAATATCGCCGGTAAGGAACCAGCCATCCTGGATGGCTTCGGCGGTGAGGTCGGGGCGCTTGTAATAGCCCATCATCACGTTGGGGCCTTTAGTCAGTATTTCGCCGTCTTCGGCAATGCGCACTTCCACGCCTTCAATTATGGGGCCTACGGTGCCAAACCGGCGGCCACTTTCTTCATAGCGGTTCACGGCAATTACCGGCGAAGTTTCGGTAAGGCCATAGCCCTCCATGATGGGTATTTGCGCCGCTGTAAAAATGCGGATCAGCCGCACCTGGCAGGCAGCCCCGCCGGTAACAATACATTTCAGTTGCCCGCCCAGACCTTCACGCCATTTGCTGAACACGATTTTATTGGCCAGCGCCAATTGCACACGGTACAAAATATCCTGTTCCCCATTGATCTCAAACTTAGTGGCCAGTTCGTGTGCCCAGTCAAACAATTTCTTTTTGATACCGGTTTGTTCTGCCCCTTTTTGCATGATCTTGTCGTACACTTTTTCGAGCAGGCGGGGCACGGTGGTAAACAGGTGCGGTTGCACTTCTTTCAGGTTGTCGCCAATGGTTTCCAGGCTTTCGGCGTAGTAAATACTGGTGCCTTCAAACAGGTACACATAGGTTACCATCCGTTCAAAAATATGGTTCAGCGGCAAAAAGCTTAGGGCCCGCATGTCATCGCCGGGCGGAAACACGGGCATGCTGGCCAGCACATTGCTCAATATGTTGTGGTGCGACAGCATCACGCCTTTGGGCGTGCTGGTAGTACCCGATGTGTAAATAATAGTGAGCAGGTCTTCGGTGTTGATGCGCTCCTGCGCGGTGGCCAGTTGCTGGTAGTGCTCTTGTGTGCCCAGTGGCAACAATTCTTTCCAGTGCCGGCAGCCGGCTATTTCGTCAAAAGAAAAAACCTGCTGCACCGAAGGCACTTTGGGCAATACCACCTGCACTTTTTGAAACAGGTCTTCGTCATTTACAAAAACCATTTTTACCTGCGCATCGTTGAGCACAAAAGCAAGGTCGTTTACATGCACGGTAGGATAAATGGGCACCAGCACGGCACCGATCTTTTGTACGGCCAGGTCCAGGAAGATCCACTCGGGCCGGTTCTTCGAAAGAATAGCTATTTTATCGCGGCCCTCCACCGACATATCGTTGGCCGAAATACCGCTGGCCAGCAGGCCCGTAGCCAACTGGTCTACAATAGTGATGACTTCGACAGTAGGATACTTGCGCCATTGGCCGCTTTCTTTTGCCGCCAGCATGGCCGCCAGGCCACCTGTTTTCATTTGTTCCTCAAGGCAGTCAAACAACCTGCGTGGCTTGCTCATAATAAGTGTGTTTTAAAATTGCAATCAATCGTTTCCCGAATTTAAGTTTTAGACCCGAATGGGCAAAGATGATGGTTGGAAAGGAAATGCGAAATCCTGAATGCGAAACCCCGAATGCACAGCCAGAAATACAAAAATTAAAGCATAAAGATTGAAGCACAAATTACACCAGCACTATTTGCAGCAGTTCTTCTTCGTCATTGCGCGGCGCAGCAGCAACATGGTGTTGTGCAGCATTGGGTGCGCCGAAGCAATCTCCTGATTACAGCGGGGTCCATCATCATTCAATTACATAGGCGTTGCTAAAATTGGGAGGATTGCTTCGGCGCACAAAGCATATCATATTTTGGGGTACCTGCCGCGCCTCGCAATGACGTCTTGCTGGGGTATGCTGCACGCAGGCCGTGTGGATTGTATTGAAGGACTTATGCAGATAAGGAACGTATGCAAGCCATAGCACAAAAAAAGCTACGCAATGCGTAGCTTTTATCAAAATAGAATAAGGTATTTAAAGTGCGGTCGTCTCTTTTTCTCTCAACTCCAAACTCCCTACCGTCTGTCTTCCTTTTTGTAATACTGTCCTGGCGGCATGCGAAACACGCGGCCCCGTTGAAAGGTGGTGAACTTGTTGTAAGCTTCTTTATTGGCCTGTGTCCAGCTTTCGTAGGCCTGCAGGTTTTCTACGGTGCCAAACAGCCACTGGTTATAGGCTTCAAACATGCCTTCGCGTAGCAATTGCTGCTGGTAGTCGAACAGTTTATAGGGAAACTTAGTGCCGTAGGTAGCAAACCAATCCAGTATAAAGCGGGTACGTATGGCCGTTAAAGAGCCGGTAGTAAGGCCTTGGCCGGTAAGCGCTTCCTGCTTTTTAAAGGTAGCCAGCACGGCTTTTTCAAATTCGCCTGCATTTTTATTGTCGCCGCCCAGGTCGGCAAACAATTTTTCCTTGTACATGTCAAGCAGCAGCTTTTTCATGGCTGTTGCCCGCTCGGTGAGGCTTTCCATGTTTACAAAGATCTCGCCGTAGAGCAGTGTCCAGATCTTGTCCTTGGTATAAGAATAATAAAGGGCGGCATTGTAGAAATTACCCGCAAATGCCGGATCGGCTTGTATGCCTTTTTCCCACAGGCTGATGGCCTCGTTGTCTTTGGTGGCCCACAGCAGTTCGCCATACTCGCTGTACAATGGCCCGCTGGCCGGGAATTTTTTCAACGCCCTGCGGTACAGTTTGCCGGCTTCCTTGGCATCTTCCAGGGCTTTGTATACGTTGCCTGCAATTTGAAAGCTGGGCACATCCACGTCGTTGCGGTCAATGAGGGCTTTGGCACCTTCCAGCGCCCGGGCATAATCGCGTTTGTAGTAGTGGGCCAGCACCAGATCTTTTTGCAGGTCCAGGTTTTCTTTATCGGAGGCCAGGGCCCGGTTGAGCACCAGGATGGCATTGTCGAAATCGCCGCTGCGCATAAAAGTGCGGGCCGTTTGCTGCATGTCTTGATCCTGTGCACCAGCCACTGTTGCCGCTGCCATAAGGGTAGAAAAGAAAAGGCTTTTCAGTCTGTTCATGGGTCAAATATACCGCCTATGGCCGGATAGGGGTGCCATAGGCCGTTGTTAAAAATTTTAAGAGGTGGGAGGGAAGGGGATATTTTTGAACCACGAAGACACGAAGGCAGGAAGGGGCACGAAGTTTTTTTGATTTAAAACTTGAATGCTGAATTGGTTGTGGTTGGTAGATGTATTTGATACGCCTTTGAAGTGTTCAATAGCGAACAAGCCGTACAAGTGTGCGACGCAACGGCAGCCCAATAGCATTGCTGCAGCAGGCACCATAAAAAAACATTCCATCTCTTCAAGAGATGGAATGTTTAAAAGTATTGATGCGTGGTGCATTGTTACAGTGGATGGGTCAGCAGGCCGTCGCGCAGCTTGGGTTCAAACCAGGTGCTTTTGGGCGGCATTACGTTGCCGCTGTCGGCAATATCAAACAACTGCTGGATGCTTACAGGGTGCAGGCTAAAGGCCACCTGCACATCGCCGCTGTTGACACGTTTTTCCAACTCGGCCAGGCCGCGGATGCCGCCTACAAAATCGATGCGCTTGTCGGTGCGGGGGTCTTCAATGGCCAGGTGTTTGGCCAGCACATTGCTTTGCAAAATGCTTACGTCGAGCACACCAATGGGATCGCTGGTATAAGTGCCTTCTTTGGAAGTCAGCGTGTACCAGCGGCCGCCGAGGTACATGCCAAACTGGTGCAGGCTGGCGGGCTGTACGGGGTCGGAGCCAGGCGTTACAGTAAAGTCTTCTTCCAGCTTTTGCAAAAATTCGGCTTCGCTCAGGCCGTTCAGGTCTTTTGCCACGCGGTTGTAATCGAGAATGGCCAGTTGGTCGGCAGGGAAAATGGTAGTGAGGAAATACTGTGCCGCTTCGCTGTCGGGAAACTCACGGCTAACCTTAGCCGCAGATGCGGCACGGTGGTGTCCGTCGGCAATGTAGGTAAAAGGAATCTGTTCCTTAAAGATGTTGGTGATGACATCGATGGTGGATAAGCCGTCCACCACCCAGATGGTGTGCTGCACGCCATCGTCGGCGGTGAAATTGTACACCGCAAGGTTGTCCCTTTTCCACTGCTCCAGCGTGTTGTTGAGGTCCACGTTGTCTTTACAGGCCAGGAACACATTGCCGGTTTGTGCCCTAATGGTGCGCATGTGTTCGATGCGGTCCTGCTCTTTTTCGGGGCGGGTAAATTCGTGCTTTTTGATGACGTCATCAAAGTAATCCTGCACCGAAGAAACACAAACGAGGCCCGTTTGGGTGCGGCCGCGCCAGGCCAGCTCGTAAATGTAGTAGCACTCGGTTTCTTCCTGGAACAAGACGGACCGCTCAATAAGGCGCTGCAGGTTTTCGGCAGCTTTTTCGTACACTTCGGCCGTGTGTATGTCGGTGCCTGCGGGCAGGTCAATTTCCGATTTGGTTACATGCAAAAAAGAAAGGGGATTGCCGGCCGCTTCGGCACGGGCTTCTTCGGAGTTGAGTACATCGTAGGGTTTGGAAGCTACCTGTGCCTCGTATCCAATATGTGGGCGCAATGCCCGGAAAGGTTTGATGATTGCCATGCCTTTGGTTTAGTGAAGGCAAAAGTAAAAGGCTTTGGCGGAGAATGCCAAAGCCTTTTACGGAGATACAATTTTCTTATGCTTAAAAATCTAGCTTTATGTATGGAGCAAGTGCAACAGACTCAGGGTAGCTTCCACTCAAAATCCAAAAAAATTGTCCTTTTAAACCTATGTGCACTTTTGGTTGGTACCTGTATTCATAAGCCAATTGCACATAAGCACCGCCATCTTCAAGCTTTCGCTCCCGGAAAATTACATAGCCTGTATAAATTTCTCCTTCTTGTTGTTGTGCCCGCAACCAAAAAATGCCACTGCCCCAAGAGTAAATATTTTTTCTACGACTGTAGTTTTTAGTTAGGCCACCAAACCATATATTGTCTACATGATGAATTTTAAGATCCATTAATACACTTACGTTGCTTGGCAAATTATCCTCTACAATGACTTTGCGCGTAAAACGCTGACGGCTGTAGCCAAAATTTAAATCGATGCCTTTTTTTAAATGAATGCCTGCGCTTACTTCCTGTACTGTTCCTATAAAATTTTTTTTAAAGAAAGATTTGTATTCTGAAGAGGGAAATGGCAATGCTTCATCATAATCTCTAACAAAAAAATTGCCACCCAAACCAAAACCTGTTGAGAAAAAGAATTTAGAAGGTTTTGCTTCTTTTATTTGAGCATTACATTTAATCACAGTTCCAACAAGAATGATAACAGTGAAAAGAAAAATTTTCATCAGCAAAAGTTACAGTTCCAGTAATAAATTCCTACTATGAACATTCAAATTTCAGTAAGTATGAAAAGGCCACGTCCAACTGAAGGCTACATTGCAATCATAAATAGGCCAATTATAACCTGTAGGTAACTCGTAGGTATCATAGTAGGTTCCTTTCCAATCTGTCATTTTAAAACCACAACCACCTTGGTTAAACTTAGCAGCTTGGAAATAAGATGTATGGTCCATCTTGATGGTTCTTATTATCGGTTCTTTGCTTTTGATTTTGATGTTGTATGATAGTCCTCTCAACGCCTCAATAGTTCCTCCCGCTACGGGAACTTTCACAGTAGTTGTTAGAGAGCCTGTAAATGTCTGTTCACCCGTATTATCTTCTTCCCACACGCCTAATATCAATTCTTTATCTGCTGGAATCCAATCGGGCTCCCACATGCTATGAAGTGCACGCCACTTGCCTTTTCTTATTTCTTTTCGCTTAAACTTTTTATCAGGAGTTATCTTGTCTTCAAAGCCGGTTACCTGTTCATTTTCATATTTTAAATAGCCGCTTGCCTTCCCAATACTAATTTCGGCTCCTCCGCCATTCATTTTGCTAAGACTTATAAAGTTGTCTGGTTGGCTACCACCCATATTTAGTCTAACATAGCCTATGTAAACCCGTTGCACCCCTGGTGTTGGGGGTTGGCCAGGAGGTGTACAGCCTACATGACACATAACATCTGCACCTCCACCTATTATGTGCGTTGGATTGATTTCAGCATAATCGTCATTTACAGTTACATTGTTGTAGCACAACTTCATAACATCTCTTGTTCCACAAATATAAGGTTCACGACCAGGACCGGAGTCTGCTTCCCTGTCAGCAGCAACGATTGTAGCTGTTTTACCCCGCGGGTTAGTATTGATATTGTCAAAATAGGTTGAGGTAAACACTGAGCCAAAATTTTCCGAGTATGGAAAGTAAATACTTGCACCACTTGAATTGCTATAAATTTCTATAGCAGTATCAGCCGGAGAAGCGGCCGCTAGTGTTTCCCACTTTTTTATTCCCCTTTCAATTCCACTTAATTGTGTAGAGGCCTTTTTTAAACCCATCGCTTCTTTCAACACAGGATATTCGCCCGCTGCCAGTGCCTCAAAGAAGCGTTTTTTAAAAACGCCTTCCGGTGATTTTAATTTCTTGAACTCCTCTCTTTTGTAAAGCTGGCTTTTTTCTGGAAAAAGGAGATCATAAATTAGTACTGTTTCATCATCATAATACTCCGAATAAATAGCTGCATTCACTTCGTAATAGGCTCTTGCATCTTGGTAAACATACTCTAATATCTCTGCAATGTCTTTGTTAATCTGAACTTGCCGTAACTCTTTCGCAGTAGTTGGGAATTCTATTTTTTCTAGCTGGAGATCATTTTTAGTAGTGTCTTTTTTACAGGATATCATATATCCTAACATAAAGATTAGAACCAGTGTCCATTTTAAGTTGCGCATAGTCTTGGTATTGATTTATACCAACAACGTACAACAATTAATATTATATGAATAACGAATTTATACCTGCTATTAAAAAATCCCATATTTATGTTACACCTACGCTGCAAAATGCTTCATTGCATCGGTCAGTGCCACTACGCTGTCATGAGGCAGCGCATTGTACATCGATACGCGGAAGCCGCCAACGGTGCGGTGGCCCTTTACGCCTACAAAACCTTCCTGCTGGCACAGCGCTGCAAAGGCTTCTTCGCGGCCCTTATCCTGCATTACAAAACAGGCGTTCATTAAGCTGCGGTCTTCTTTAGCTACTGTGCCCCGGAATACTTCAGGCAGGGAATCGAGGGTATCGTAAAACAGCTTTGCCTTGGCAATATTTTCTTTTTCAATAGCTGCTACGCCGCCTTTTGCTTTGAGCCAACGCAGGGTAAGCATGCAGATGTAAATGGCAAAAACCGGCGGCGTGTTGAGCATGGAGCCGTTTTCAATATGCACCCGGTAGTCCATCATGGTGGGCAGCTTGCGCTGCACTTTGCCCAGAATATTTTTATTGACGATGACCACGTTTACACCTGCAGCGCCAATGTTTTTTTGTGCACCGGCATAAATCAGGTCAAAACGGTTAAAATCCATCGGCCGACTCAATATATCGGAGCTCATATCGGCAATAACGGGAACGCCTGCCCGAAAAACAGGGTCGAAATTGTGCCACTGCGTGCCGTAAATGGTATTGTTGGAAGTAATGTGCAGGTACACGCTGTCGGGCTGCACCGTAAAGTCTTTAGGGATATACGTGTAGGTGGCTTCTTTCGACGAGCACACCACGTCCACATTGCCATACAACTTTGCTTCTTTGATGGCTTTGGCGCCCCATACACCGGTGTCGGTGTAGGCAGCAGTGCGGCCTTCGTCGAGCAGGTTCATGGGCACCTGGAAAAACTGCGTGGAGGCACCGCCGTGCAGGAACAGCACTTCATGATCGGCATCTAGGCCCATCAGCTCTTTAAGCAGGGCCGCGGCTTCGTCCATAATGGGCTGAAACAGGTTGGTGCGGTGGCCGATCTCTAAAATGGAAAGCCCGGTGTTGTTGAAATCTAAGATGGCCCTGCTGGCCTCTTCATATACTTCGCGGGGAAGAACAGCAGGACCCGAATTGAAATTGTGCTTCACTGGCGATGGTTTTTTGGCGAAGCCAAAGGTAACGGAAAAGGATTAAGGGATTTGTTCATATACAACAGTTCTGCCTTTACTTAAAAATGAAAAAGGTGCCGCAGGCACCTTGAAGTATTTGATAGATCATGTAAGTAAATCTTGCATTCATAAGGATACTGCGATCCATCCACCTGGCATTTAGATTAGTATAAATTCGCCACTTGAGCAGCCTTTTTCTTTTGCTGCAACAACAATAGCATGCCCATCAAAAATCCTGCAATCAAGCCGCCGACATGCGCCGCATTGTCGATGCCATGACTCAGGAAACCCATTACCAGGCTGAATCCTGCCGTGCATGCAAGAAGTATTAATATAGATTTGTTGAATGACCGATCGCCGGTACCAAAAATGGCCATTGCTAAAATAAATCCATACAATCCAAAAATGGCACCTGATGCCCCAACTGCAAGTACAGGAGCTTGGTGCCACCAAATGCTGGCCAGCGAGGCTGCAACTCCGGAGGCAATATAAAACAGCAGCATCTTCTTTGTACCCAAAGCCGGCTCTGTTAGTATGCCGCAGATATAGAGGCTAATCATATTCATCGCCAGGTGCATTATGCCTCCGTGAAGAAATATGCCTGTAAACAAACGCCACCATTGCCCTTCATATACTAAAGGTTTGTACAGGGCGCCTGCCATTAACAAGAAATCCCTGTCGGCTTTTATAATGCCGCTGCCCATTATTGCCAGCAACAGAAATGCGGCCACATTGATTGCAATAAGTGTATGGGTTAGTCTTAGTTCCTTGTTGTTTACTATTGTGCTGACAAAGCGATGTATTTGCTCTTTAGGACTATGCTGGCTGGTTTGGGCAAACTTTTTTGCTTTTGCTGTATGCAGTCCTGGTATCAGTATCATTATCAGCCAAATTGCAAGGCCAGAGAAAAAGGAGATCAGTATTGATTGCGGTTTGTTGCCGTTGCGTTCTTCGAAAGGTTTATATACTGGCTGCAAAACCGTAATGGGGTTATTTGCAAAATACCGGTTGCTTTTCTGCGCCGCCTTAATGGCCCGGTCTCGCTTTTCGTTATTGCCCATTTTTTCCAGGTAGGTAAATGCGCCTTGTTTTCCTTTATCAAAGTCTTCCATGCTTTTTTCCCAAAATCCATCCCATGCTTTTTCCCTTTCAGCATCCGATAAGCTGCTTGATACCTGATGATGGTAATTGAAATAAAGAAATGCAGGAGGTGAAACAAGCGTATCAAACAAGTGATCGCCAAAAGGCAACGCAATGCTGATGTCGAAATCCAGATATTGGTTTGATTTTCCGCTGTAAGACCACTGCGGGTAAACACCAATATCACTTTTGTTTAAAACATAAGAACTAGGCTTGTAATACCTTGATTGGGGCTTGCTTTTTATTTCGCTGATAAGACCGAGTTGTGTCATTTTCCCGGTTGCGGTATCGAGCAGGTTGACCCCGATAGCAGCAGGCACACAAAGAACAGCGGCAGCTACCATATAGTACAAAGTCCTTATCCGGCCATTGTCCTTATCTAGCTTTAACAAGTGCACCCGGGGCCGGATAAAAATAAGAACCGCGGCAAATGAGAGGACCATTGGTGCCCAGATATGGGTGATGTCTTCTTTTAAAAATTCATTTCCCAGCTGAATACAAACTAGCCAGTAAAGCAGTAGATAAACAACGATAAAAACAGGGGCAAGAATCAACAGGGGTATAAATACAAGGTTAGTTTTGGTTTGCAGCAGTTTCATATTACAAAAATAGGCGCAACTCATCCATACGCAATACCTGTATTGGGCTACAAACCATTTCAATACATGTACTATCCCCCCGTTCCCACCCTTGCCTTTTCGTCGTCGGCAGCACTGGCGGCGCGGCGGCCGCTGCGGGTGGCTTTGCCAAAGCGGTAGGTAAAATTGAGGGTGGCCACACGGGTATCGCGGGTCAGTTTAAAATACTCATCGGCCTGTTGAAAGTACGTATTGCCCTTCATCCACTGCGTATACAACATATCGCGTACTGCCAGTTTAAGGGTGCCCTTTTCTTTCAGCACCAGTTTGGCAATACCTGCCGATAGCTGGCCGGAGGGGTCCACGATTTCCTGTATGTCGTGCTGGCTGCGGGATGTATAAAAACCGGTGAGTTCGCCGCTCCAGCCTTTGCCCAGCTTAAACTGGTTGTTCATATTAAAGCTGGCCTGGCTGATGTCGCGTTTGAGCTGCGTGCCCACAAAGCCTTCCAGTTTTTTGTAATTAAAAACACCCTGCGCATTCAGGCTCCACCATTTTGCAGGCGCCAGTTGCACGCTGGCCGACAGGCCCCACACCTGCAATAGATCCAGGTTGCCTTCGGTGTACAGGATAATGCCATTTTCTTTTACCGGGAAAATCTGCGCAAAATAATCCGAGGTGCGGCTGTAGCTCAGGCCAGTTATGAGTTTTCCTTTGTACTGGTGCTCCACGCTCCAGTTCCAGGTGTATTGCGGCCGGTAATACGGGTTGCCCTGCTGAAACGTGTATTTGTTAATGATGAACAGGAACGGGTTAAGCTTTTGAAATGCGGGCCGGTCAATGCGGCGGCCGGCACTGAACGAAAAGCGGTGCACCGAGTCGGCATCAACCGAGGCCAGCAGCGTGGGGAACAGGCCGTCGTAGGTGCGGGAAAAAGAAGAATCTTTTTGCGCCGCATTGCCCAACTGGCGGGCATCGTAGTGGGTCAGCTCGTAGCGCAGGCCTGCCTGCAGGTCCCAGCCGCCCTGCTTTGTTTGTGCGCTGCCGTACAGCGCATGTATGTTTTCGGTGTATAAAAAATGGTTGCTGCGGCCAAGGTCTTCCGTCCAGCTGCCGCCGTTGTGTACCTCGTAGCGGGCTGCGTTGTCGGTGTTGATGTGGGCCGATTTCCAGCCACCTTCCAGGCGCAGGCCTTTCAATTGCGCAGCGTAATCGGCTTTGGCCGAAAAAATCTGTATGGCCGAGGGAATGTCGGCCCGGGATGCTTCGCGGTAGGTGCCGGGAAAGATCAGTGCATTTTCAAAATATTGCGTGGCGCCCAGGCGGTAGCCTAGGGCATCTACATCGGCCGACAATTCATGCTTTGCGTTGAACTGGTGCCGCAGGTTGACGTTGATGCCACCGCTTTGAAAGCGGTTGGTGTTGCGGGTATCGGTTTGTATTACCGAGTCCTCCACCCGGGTGGCATCCATCCACACAGCATTGTTTTGACCGCCACTTTTGCGATTGAGTTGGGTGCCTGAAAGCTGCACCCCCACGGTGGTTTTTTTGCTCCAGGCATAATCAGCGCCCACCCGCAGGTTGTGCGTGGTATTTTGCCCTTTGAAAAAAGTAGGTTGCTCCAGCAGGGAAGCCACAGTGTGTCCATCGGGTTCAAAATATCGGCGCAGGGCATAAATGCGCATAAACTGCTGCACCCGGTTGATGGTGTAGTTAAAAGAATAATTCCATTTGCCGCTGCGGTAATTAAGCAGCAGGCTGTTGTTGAATTTGGGATAAAACCCCTGGCTTGCCGCCAGGCTTATGCTGCCATTGAATCCCTGTTGCCTGTTCTTTTTCGTTTTAATGTTGATGACCCCCGCATTCCCGGCAGCGTCAAAGCGGGCAGGCGGACTGTCCATCAGTTCTACCTGGCTTACGCTGTTCGAACTCATGCCTTGCAGCAGGGTAGCCAGTTCGGAGGCGCCCAGGTACGTTTGTTTGCCATCTATAAGCACCAGCACGCCGCTGCGGCCTTTCATGCTGATGTTGCCGTCCTTATCTACCGTAATGCCGGGCATTTTTTCCAGCGTCTCCATCACCGAAGTGCCGGTGTTGGTAATGCCCGCATCAACATTTACCACTGTTTTGCCGGGCTGCAGTTCAACCAGGGGTTTGCGTGCCGTAACGGTTACCTCCTGCATGGTGCGGGTATCGGGAACCAGCGAAATGGGCTGCAGTTGCAGCGGCTCATTTGCCGAATAAGAAAAATGAGGAGTAAAATGGGGCTGGTAGCCGGAGGCGGTTATGCGGATGCGGTAGGTGCCTGTAGGTGCATTGCCAAAATGAACCTGGCCGCTGGCATTGGAAAGCGCAAGGGCAATTAGGGCAGAATCTTTATCCAGCAGGGCAGCAGTGGCTGCAGCCAGGGGCTCGCCATTGCCATTTTTAAGGGTACAAAAAATGCCGGCAGCGCTTTGCGAAGCCGCTGCTAGGCCAATCAATGCCGCAGTGCACAACAAAAAAATCCTTTGCATCGGGTGGGGTTAGCCGGCAAAATACCCCGCTTTGCCTGATCGATAATTTACTTTTTTACAAGTGGCAATTATGCTGGCAAAAGGTGGCACCTGTGCTGTCCCATTTTTACAGCCGGCAACCCCAAGAACCGTTCGGTTTTTAGCCGCAACCACCCTGTCCCAGAATCCAGTACAAAACAAAAAATATAAGAATAGTGCTGATGCAGCCACCGCCTAATTTTTTGGCGCCATAGCCGGCAATAAGTGCTCGTAACCAATTGGGCATAGTATGAAGGTTTGCTGCGGTTGATCAAATAATTATGCCAGAGCTAAGCATGCCTTCTGGCTGCTGCTGTACAAAGGCTTGTTTAAACTTTTCTTAAACCGGCACAACACTTGAACGATAAACATCAGAATTGCGTTTGTCCATTAAATGACCTTTACCATGAACCTACGAATAACACTGGCAGCACTGGCACTTGCATGCATCGGCATTACCGGCTGCCGCAAAGACCCTGTGGATGCGCTCAGCAGCGAAGAGCGCCGGATTTATATTACGAACCGCGACAGTACGGTCAACTTTTCCAATTATCAAACATTCAGCATGGCCGAAGATGTGGTGGTGGTGGACGGCAATAACGGCAACCGCCAGCTAACTGCTGCCGACCAGGCTTTTATGCAGGCATTTGCCAGCGCTATGCAGAGCCGCGGTTTTACGCCGGTTAATAAATCGGCCACCCCCGACCTGGGCGTACAGGTAAGCCGCATTATCCGCACCAGCACCGGGGTAATGTCGGTGCCCGATTATTATGGCTATTGGGATCCAATGTTTTGGGGCCCCGGTTTTGGATCGGGCTTTGGCGGCTGGGGTGCGCCTACCTTTTGGTACACTACTACCTACCAGGTGCGTGAAGGGATGCTGGCTGTAGACATTGTAGACCTGAAAAACGCAGGAACCAACAACAACCTGCGGGTGATTTGGAACGGGCTGATCCGCGGAGCCGGCCTCAACGATGCTTCGGCAGCAGCAGGCCAGGCGGCCCAGTTGTTCGACCAATCGCCCTACCTGCGTGCCGACTGATGCACCAGGCTTTATTTACTGACTAAGAAAACAAATGCATTACATGAACAAGTTCTTTTTCCTAAGCATAGCACTGGCATGTGGCCTGTTGCCGGCAATGGCGCAGGACCGCAGCACACTGGGCGTGCAGTACCAGTACGCACAACCCGTGGGCAGTTTTAAAAACAATTTTATCGACAGGGGCAGTGCCCGGGGCTTTTCGGTCGATCTGCTGTACGCCATCAACCCGCAGTGGCGGGCGGGCGGCGGTTTTGCCTACCAGGATTTTTACCAGAAATACCCCCGCGATACCTACCGTATGGAGGATGGTTCCGACCTGTCGGCGGTATTGGGCAATAATTTGCAAACCACCTCCTTTATGGCCAAAGGCATGTTCCTGCCCCGCGGCACCGACAGCAGCCGGCTGCAGCCTTTTATCAGCGCGGGTGCGGGGATAAACATGCTGCAGTACAGCCAGATGTACGGCGAGTTTTCGAACCTCGAGGACGTTAGTTTCCGGCCGGCGGTGCAAGGGGGCTTGGGCTTATTGTATTCGGTTGGTGCCAACAGGCGTACTGCCCTTACTTTGGCGGCTACCTACAATTATATGCCGCTAAACCAGTTGGGTGTTAAAAATGCCAACAACCTGGCAGTGCAGGCCGGTGTGCGGTTTACGCTGCGCAACGACGGCCGTGGCGGCAACCGGTATAATAGTGAGGACCGGTACCGGCGGCCCAACCACTATGGTGGCCGAGGCTACGGCTGGTAGACATAAGGTAGTGGGACCTGTTTTTGTATCTCCATAAAACTTCACGGCTGAAAAAGAATTTACCCTTTTTTCAACCGGGATTCATTTATTTTTACCGGGATGCCGCTGTACCCAAACAAAACCTTTTCGGGCAAGTCTTTTGAGGCTTGCGGTTTAGGTGCAGTAATTATGTGTGTACCTTTGTTATTCAATTTTCATTATGAAACTTTTTGTTGCCGGCCTTCCGTACGATCTGTTTGACGACGAGTTGGTGGAAATTTTCGAAAAATTTGGTCCCATCGTTTCTGCCAAAGTTGCCATGGATAAAGAAACCGGTAAAAGCCGCGGGTTTGCTTTTGTAGACATGCAAAACGACCAGGACGGGCTGGACGCAATTGAACACCTCAATGATATTTCGCTGGGCAAAAAGCCACTGGTGGTAAAACAGGCCGATGATCGTCAGGGTCCTCCCGGAGGCGGTGGCGGCGGTGGTTACCGTCCCGGTGGTGGTGGCGGCTACCAGGGTGGTGGCAGCGGCGGCGGCGGTTACAGAGGCGGCGGCAGCGGCGGCTCTGGTGGCGGTGGTTACCGTGGTGGTGGCGGCAGCGGCGGTGGTTATAACAAAGGTGGCGGCGGCTACAACAGTGGCGGCTCCGGCGGTGGATACAACCGCGATAAACCCAAGTATTGATCTTAAACTTAGTTTACATAAACAAAAAAGCACCTTTCGGGGTGCTTTTTTGTTTGCATGCTTTGCGGATGGAATGATATTCAAAATTTCCTTTCAGGTCGTTTTTTAAGCCGTTTTGAGTTCTATCGTTGTAGACACCATCAATAAATGGTTCCGTTATGCCGAACGCCATTCGGTACCTTCTTTTTATTGCGGCAGACTGGAATAAATAAAACCACCATGCTTATTTTTTGCGGCATGGTCAAGGCTTTAGGGGTTGCCGCATGGAGTTCAGCATGACCAGGACCGCTTATGTTTGGAGCAACGTACAGCCGCTATCAGGCTTCTGCATTAGAATAAGAAGGCACCATAGTTTGCGGGGTAAGGGGCTGCAGCGGTATTTTCACCAGAAGCCTGCACCCTTCGCCGGGGGCCGTTTGCAGCACTAGCCTGCCGTGCAACGGTTTTAGCCTGCTGCGCATGTTGTGAAATCCTATGCCGGAATGGTGCACTTCCGGGTTAAAGCCAATGCCATCGTCGGCTACCTGCAGCATAATGCCGGTGGCGGTGGATTTAAGCACTACGGTTACTGTTTTAGCGCCGGCATGCTTGATTACATTATTGAGTTGCTCCTGCACAATGCGGTACAGCAGAAGTCTTAAATCTTCGGAAAGCTTCATTTGATCGCCGATGCTGTTGTGCAGTTTCAGATCGAACGGCACTACCGGCCGTAGCGATTCGAGCAGGCTTTCCAGTTGTTCGCCAAACGAAGGTGGCTGCACCAGGCCATTGACCATACGGGTCGAAAGCTGGCGTATTTCGGCAATGGCACTGTCCAGAAAGGTTTTGGCATGTGCAATGGCCGATTGGGTGCTCAGTGTAGTGCCCGACATGGTAAGATACAGTTTGGCAGTAGCCAGCAACTGGTTGATGTTGTCGTGCAGCTCTTCACCCATGTGGCGGCGCTCTTCTTCCTGCGCCTCCCGGATAACCTTTGCAATCAGTTGCTGCTGCTGCAGCGAATGACTCAGGGCTTCTTTGTCTTTTTGGTGGGTAATATCTTCCTGTATGCCCACAAAATGCCGCAATACGCCTTCATTATCGAAAATAGGGGTAACGGAAAGCCGGTTCCAAAACAGGGAGCCGTCCTTTCGGCGGTTTTGAATTTCCACTACCACAGCCTCGCCATTGCGGATGGCGCTGCGCAGGCGGTTGAGGCCAGGCAGCTGGGGCAAATGGCTATGCAAAAAGCGGCAATTGCGGTTGATGACTTCTTCGTAGCTATAACCGGTAAGGGTCAAAAACCCCCGGTTTACATAAATAAGCGGGTTATCGGGGAGGGTGGCATCGCTGATGGAAATGCCTTCGCGGACGTTTTCCAGGGCAATGGCCATTACCTCTTGTAGATCTTCCAGGGTCATGCGGTAAAACAGGTTTCTGTTTTCCTAGGGGGATTAAACCAAATAGAATTCGCGAACAAGTTCCCGATATTTTTAAACAAAAACCATTGCCCGCCTACCGCAGTATACCAATATTCGGCGAAGCCTGAAAAAGTATCGGCTAAAGGGGACGACGGGGAAAAATGGTAGCGGTGCCTTGTACACAGGCTGCGGGCTAAAAAAACTTTTTGGCTAAACCTATTTTGACGGTTTGGCTATTTCGCTTTTCAGTGCAGCAAACTGTTGGTTGAGTTCGGGGCTGGTTTTAAGGTTACCCGCCTTTTTAGCATACCGCTCTGCCCGCTTGATGCGGTTTTTTGTAAGTGGATGGGAACTCAAAAAAGAAAGTTCATCGGGAATATCGCCTTCTTTTTCTAAAGTTTTCATTAGTTGCACCATGCCTTGCGGGGGCACGCCGTTGCGGCGCATCAGGTCCATGCCTTTTTCGTCGGCTTCGGTTTCCAGGCTGCGGCTGTACTGCAGGCCGTTCAGGTTTTGAAGGTTACCCGCCAGCGCTCCGCTGATGCCGGTGGCATCGCCAAAAATAATGGATACCAGCAGGCCGTTGGCTCCGCTGCGGAGCAAGGACCGCATACTGTGGCGGCTGTTTACATGGGTGCTTTCGTGTGCCAGCAGGGCGGCCAGTGCCTCGGGGGTCTGCAGTTTGCGCAGCAGGCCGGTGTACACCACCACCTGTCCTCCGGGTAATGCATAGGCATTAACAATATCGCTGTGCACCAGTGTAAGCCGGATGGGGTATTCCTGACTGAGTTGTAAGCCTTTGGCAAAAGCCTGCAGGCGGTAAGTGCCTGTTGTATCTGGTGTGCCGCCAACAAAGCTCATTTCGCGCAGCATAACCTGGTGTAGTTTATTACCCAGTATAATTTCGCTGTCGCGGCTAATAAGGCGTAGCCCTAGAAAAGGCACCAGCCCCAGCAGCAAAAAATAAAGCCCGGCGGCCAGTAACAGCAGCAGCGGAATCAGCACAATTGTTTTTTGTTGCATCAGGCGGTATGCCCAACCTTTATTGGCTCCAGCCAGTTCCTGCAGCAACTGCGGCACCAGGGGGTGATCTTCTTCAAACTTCAGGTACACCAGCCCTTTGGGATCGAGGTACACAAAGTGGTGGCGCCCTACACCGTTGTGGCCAACGCCCTGCAGCGGAAAGCTTTGTATGAACACATCATCGTAGGGATCGTGCAGGTGCAGCCGCCCCTCAAACAACAGTACCCGCACCGGGGCGGGGCGGGCACTGTAGCCATCATAAAAAAGCGGATGGGTTGCTATTTGTTCCATTACAGGAGGGTTATGGTTGTAGTTTCATATTGAAGGCCTGGTGTTTAAAGTTGCTGTTTTGCGTGGGTGCGAATAACGGTAAACACTAGACCTTCAATTTTGAACTCCATTAAATCACAAATCCAAAGTCCAGCAGGTCGGCCATGTCTTCGGCAGTGGCATCGCTGTACTCGGCCTGAGACTGCAGCAGCTGCTCAAAGGAATAATAGCCATTGGCTTCGATGTGGTTGGCGCCAAACGCCATGGTGCGGGTAACCACCCAGGCATACCCGAAACCCAGTGTGCATACAAGGATAAGGAAGTTGACGATCATCAGCACGGCAAAATCGCCACCGGTGGCCGTTGAGCGGAAAAACACCGCATCGTCTTCCTGCTCCAGCCGCAGGTTGTTTACATAATATTCAAACAGGTCTTTTTGCCACCAAAACGAATATATACCCAGTGTAAACACCGTAAGAATGTAGCCTTTGAAATTGAGCCAGAAAAAATCGGATCCGTCGCCGGAGTATACAAAGCGTGCATTGCCTACCCGCACATGGCCCAGCACATAATTGCGCAGCGAAATGGTAAACCAGGCGCCGTAAATGCCAAAAGTGATAAGGGTGAGAAAAATGCCTTTGAAAAACAGCTTTACCAGTTCACCACGGTCGCCGGTGTAGCCAAAGCGGATGCCCTGCCAGCTGGTTTTGGCCATACGGTAGCGATAAGAACCATGGATGGCCAGCGGCACCAGGGCCAGCATGCCCCCATAAATAACAAGAATGCCCCAGCCATTATGCCCATTTAATACAAGGTAAAAAAACAGGCCGTAAATCACGGCCAGGATGGCCAGCGCTTTAATAAAGCCGCGAAACATTTCGTTGCCGGTGCCCGAAAAAACAAAGGGCGTTTCTTCAAACGTGGTTTTGCCGTAGAGGAATTTGAGGCTTTTTTCTTTTGCCCAGGGATAATACAGCCCAAGGGTAAGAATAGTGAGGATGGTGTTGACGATCTGGATCTTAAAATACTCGGATCCCCTGCCCAAAAAGGCAATAGGGTAAGAACGGAATTCTTTCATAAACAGTTTGGTTTTGTTGTGTGCGAGGGGGAAAATAGGACGAGGATTTTGTTTTCGCAAATTTTTTCGGCCTAAAAAGCGGGTATAGGTGTAATTGATGAGCTTTTTAAACTAAAGAAAGGGGGCACATAAAAAAGGGTTTGGCAAAGGCATCTATTACCTCCACCAAACCCGTAAAAAATTTCAATGGTCTTTTTATTCTTCCGGCAGCGGATTTCTGCGGGTAGGGATCACAGTTTTTTCGTCTTCGCTCAGGAACACCCAAAAGTCGTGCAGCTCGTAAATGTCGCCCGGCATTTTGGTGCCCTGCTCGGTATTGCGTTCGTAGGGGCCCAGAAGATTTCCGTTGTGGCGCAGTTCTGCCAGCTTCTGGTCCAATGTCATTGTTTTGAATTGATCAATATCCATATCCCTGTTTTTCGTGGCACAAAAGTAGTGAACTCCGGCTACGCTTTACCAATGCACCAATAATTGCCAAACGGGACCCTTTTCCATTCTTTTAACGATTAAGCATATAACCCGGGCACTGTTTTTTAGTCTGTGTGGGTATAAATATTCTGTTCCATGAAAAAATTAATCCTGCCGCTGCTTCTTGCCGCATCCATGTTGCTGGTTTGGTCCTGTGCCGGCCTCGGCAAAGGCTATGTACTTACTGAGGGCGATGCTGCTGCCGCCATCCGGCAAATGCTGGGACTAGGGGCCCGGGAAAGCGTTTCGGGCTCGTTTAGTAAAGAGGCCATAATGACCACCCTGTTTCCGGAGCCGGTACGCAAAGCCCTCAACACCGTACAGCAACTGGGCCTCACCCCCGAGGTAGACCGGTTTACAACCACCCTGGGCACGGCTGCCGAAAAAACAGCTACGGCTTCCATGCCGGTGTTTATGAATGCCATCGACAACCTGAAATTTACTGATGCCATCCGCCTGATAAAAGCCGGCGGCACATCGGGCACCGATTACCTCCGCTCCGCAGCCGGCGACAGCCTGCGCCGTGCCATCCGGCCCATTATGCTGGCCGCCATCGACGAGTATAAACTGAACGACGAATGGAACAAAATCACCAAGCCTGTTTCGTCGCTTACCGGCAACCGGCTTAACCTCGATCTGCCCACCATTATGGCCGGCATGGTTAGCGAAACGATGTTCCGGAAAATGGAAGAAAAAGAGCGGGAGGTACGCAGCCAGGCATCGGCACGCTCCACTACATTATTGCAAAAAGTGTTTTCCAGAAACTGGAATTAAATGTTTAAAAATTGCTGTTTTCTATTGCAGCAACAGGCTTGGCATTATTCCTGTTTTATTGTGCCCACACAGTTCTTTTCTTATGAAAGCCACTTCTTATACTGCTCATCTTGTCAGGCGTTGCCATAGGTGTTGGAATGACACTAAAAGGTTGACCTTCAAAGTTTTGTTAAGGCATCCCGATTAACATTCATTCACGTTCATTGGCACAGAGTTGGACAATGAGGGGTATAAAACAAATTAATTCGCCTATTTAAAAACATCTACTATGAAAAAGATTCTTTCTGTTGTAACAATTGCTGCTGTAATGGCCTCTTGTACCAGTAACCCCAATACTTCGGTAACTGCAACGCCACAGCAAGCACCCGTAGTGGATACTACAGGTTTGTCACAGTTCCAGGCCTGGAAACGCCAGCAGGAACTGATGCAGTTGAACGAAGGTTTTATGCCTGAAACCGCTGCCCCGGCTGCCGCAGTTGCAGCGCCTGCAGCAGTGGCTGCGGCCCGTACTCCGGCACGCCGTACATCTACTGCTTCGCGCAGCACCAGCAGCAACAGTGGTTCTATGAGCTCTACTTCGGGTAATACCGCAAAGGCCAAGAAAGGCTGGAGCAAAGCCGCTAAGGGTACTGCCATTGGTGCCGGTTCGGGTGCTGTACTGGGTGCGGTGATCAATAAGAAAAACCGTGCTGTAGGTGGTGTTATTGGTGGCGTGGTTGGCGGTGCCGTTGGTTATGGCGTTGGCCGTGGTATGGACAAACGCGATGGCCGTTACTAAGCAGTTGCAGCAAACCAAATAGCTTTACAAAAGCGGAACCTCGGTTCCGCTTTTTTTGTACGACAAACTTTGCTGTGCACATCCAACTATTAGGAACCTTTATTGTTGTAAAGCATAACATGAGCAAGGTACATACACTGCAAACGGTGCAGCTACTGCCGGTGTCGCTGGAGGAGGCCTGGCATTTCTTTTCGCATCCCCAAAACCTGGCGGTGATCACCCCCGATTCGCTGAACCTGAAATTTACCAACAAGCTTTTTGGCGAGGAAGCCTACGCGGGGCAGGTAATTACCTACACGGTAAAACCGCTGCTGGGCATTCCGTTTTTCTGGATGACGGAAATAACCCATATGGAGCCTATGAAATATTTTGTGGATGAGCAGCGGCGGGGCCCCTACGCTTTGTGGCACCACCAGCACCACTTCAGGGAAGTGGCCGGTGGCGTGGAAATGACCGACATTGTGCACTATGGGCTGCCCTTGTACCCGTTTGGAAATTTGGCGCTGCCGCTGGTAAAGAAAAAATTAAAGGAAATCTTCGATTACCGGTATCAAAAGATTGAAGCGCATTTTAACCGCCCGACCCTGCAAAGCAGGTGACGTGGAATTATGCTGTTGGGCAAAAAGCCGAATGGCATTGCTGGCCGTACAAGTGTGCGACGCAACAGGCGCCCAATAGAATTCCTCCAGGGGGCTACCAAAAAAATACCACCTCTGGGAGAGGTGGTATTTTGAAAAAGTTTTCCTGACTTAATTTCCCTAACGGGGTAGGTTATCCTGGAATACGTGCAATATATTTTTCGATCTGTTTGATCTGGTCTACGATCTGCGGCGTGGTGGGCTTTAGGGCCTTTGCCTTGCGGAAAAAGTCTTTGGCCGCCCGCAGCGAGTTCATGTCGCGTTTGTTCATCATCAGGCTGCACATCTGCAGGTAGGCAGCGGCCTGGTTTTCCTTGTCGGGCAGGCCCTTGCGGATGGCTTCGCGGATATAGCGTTCGGCGGTGCGCAGGTCATTTTTTTGCATGGACAGCATACCCATCTGCAGCATGGAGGCGCCTTCGGCTTCTTTCATGGGCATGCCCAGATCAATGCTTTTTTTCATCGCCACTTCGGCGGCGTCATAGTCCTGGTTCATCATGGCCATGTTGCCTTTGAGGGTATAATACACCGAACGGATTGGTTTGTACAACAGGTTGGGGTACTTGATGGAAGCCACAATACGCTGCGCTTCTTCCATATTGCCACTTTCCATATGCTCCTGGATAAGGCGCAGGGGGCCAAAGAAAAAATGCCCGAAAATAAGGATGATGCCCACCAGGTACAGCGGGAATACCGGCCAGAAGCCGCTAACCGTAATATTGAGCACCACACCCAGTACAATAAGGGCGATGCCTATGTACAAGCGGTATTTGATCAGCCAGTTATAAAATTTCATAGTAAAAAATAAAGGTGGGCAAAGATAAGCCGCGGTATGAACAAATGTTCGTTATTTTGCGGCCCGGCACTACCCCTGTGCGCCGCGCTGGCCTGAAACCTGCGCCTGGTAAAACTTCAGGGTGGTGTGCAGAAAAGGTCCCGTAGTTCAACGGATAGAATAGGAGTTTCCTAAACTCTAGATACAGGTTCGATTCCTGTCGGGACTACCTGACAGGAAAGGTCAGCAAAATGCTGGCCTTTCCTTTTTTTAATTCGGCTGAAAGCCGCTTCTGTGGCGGATATTACTTCAAAGATGGGATGCGGTGTGTTGGTTCGATAAGTTCCGGCGTCGTAAACGATTTTTTCCGGGAATATCACACCAACGATTTGCTGGCGCTTTTCCAGATCGGCTTCCTGATACCGCTTATCGATGCTTTTTAGCAGACAAAATCCCTGCTTTAGGTAACGTTGGTAATCGTCTTCTACCAAGCCTTCAGATGCCTTCCTGCGCTTCAGCTTTTCTACCTCCGGCTCTAGCTCGGAAACGATCTGCTTGTACTCGCTTCGTTCCATTTCGCCGTCCAGCATCATCTCCTTTGCGTTCTTTAGCCGGGTGGTCAGTTTGGCAATCTGTGCATCCAGTTCACGGTCCTGAGTCGCCTTAGTTGTCTTCCCTTTTTTAAACCGTTCCTCCATGATCATGAGGTATAGGTCCAGCACCTCGCTCTTTGCCTTGAAGGTGCGCAGGAATGCAAGAAATTCTTCATTAGCAATGTCTGCTTTGAATCGTTCCTTACAGCCAAGTGAGGTCTGACAGTGATAGTAGTAGTACTTGCCGCCGTTGCCATGCGAGGCGCTCCCGGTTAGCGGACGTCCGCGCTGCCGGCACAACAGGTAACCACGAAGCGGAAGTTCTTCGCGGCGTGTGTTTCTAGCCTTGATGTTCTTTTTGCGTCCGTTCAGCACATCCTGCACTTCTTCGAACAGGCGCTCCGAAATAATTGGCTCGTGAATGCCTTTTACATAACGAGCTTCTTCATCCTTCCAGGCAGGAAGCAAGAGCTTACCACAATACATGGGATTGCGTACCATACACCAAAACGCACTGCGGCTTACCTGCAGTCCTTTTCTGTTGATCTTGCGACGAACTGCCTCAATATCCAGGATGCCTTTAGCCAGTTCTTCAAAAGCTTCAATGACAAGAGGTGCGTCTTTGCTCGGCTCGATAATGGGTTTGTTCTCCTCACTTCGGCAGTTGCGGTAACCTTTAGGAGCCATTGTTAACCAGCGGCCCTCCTTTCTTGCACGGCGCATTCCCACTAAAGTATTCAAGGCACGGCGATCGTTTTCCACCTCGGGTGCTGCCAGGTAGAAGGCCAGCATGATCTTGTTTTCGGGAATGTCTAAATCTAAGGGCTGCTCAATGGCTTGCGGATCTACACCAAGCTTTTTGAGCTGGTTGATCATGCCATAGGCATCCCCCGCATTGCGTGAAAAGCGATCCCACTTGGTGAACAGCTGCAGGCTGGCAGCTTGCTTTCGCTTTTTAAGATTATTGAGCAGGCTTTGGAATTGTGGCCGCTCAAAGGTTTTTGCAGAGTGGTCGTCCTGATATGAGGCCACCACTTCGATGTTCTGAAACTCGCAATAGCGTTCCAGTCGTTCTTGCTGGTGCTTCAAAGAATAGCCTTTCTCAGCTTGCTCGTCGGTGGATACCCGGATGTAAAGGATGGCTTTGCGTCTCATAACGTTCTGCGTTTAGTTGAATGATGGTGGCGGTTTCTTTTTGATTTTGTTCCTGATAAAGCTTGAAGTCGATGTCGGCCAGGGCGTAAAGCAAGTCACTTATTTTATAGACCTCTTCATCGCTCAGGCCCTTGGCTTTTGCTTTCAATACCCGTTTGCAGGTTTCAAGCGAAAGCCGTCCTTCAGCCTTTTCTTCTTTCAGCGGTAATACTTTGGCGCTCATAGGGTTGTGTAAAAATACAAAACATTGATTATCAATTAGTTGATTATTTTAGAGGGTGGTTATAAATGTATCAGGGCGGACGCTGTGTGGAAAAAAAGTGGAGCATAGGCACGGATTGGATGCTAAAATAATTAGCACAGTCAAGCAAGTGCAACTGATTTTGTTCACACCATATTACAGCCATGATGCGGCAATTAGAATAGGATTAGATCGCAATTAGATTAGCAGAAGAGTAGGATTAGAATAGAATTAGAGTACGATTGCGACCCATTGAATCAGGTTGCAGGCAGAATTGTGGATAACTTCTTAACGCCATGAATACAGAAGAAAAGGTAAACGCTTGGGATGGAGGAAAAACACGGAAAAGGTATACACCCGTAAGGACGCTGCTGGCATGCTCAAAGAAAAGGCTACTGAAATCCGTTGCCTAAGAGACGACGTAAAACAAGCTTTGGAAAGAATTTACCTTCTGGAGCAGGAAAACAGCATATTAAGGGCAAAGCTCCAGGAACTGCAAAACCCGGCAGATGGCTACCGGAAGGAATGGACTTGGGTGAGGAAGATTGTTTTTGTGCTCGAACAGCATGGCAAACCGATGCGCAGCCCGGAGATCATTGAGGAGCTGGCTAAACGGGAAGAACATTTGCGCAACCACTGGAACCAGGCGCAATACTTTTCGGCTTATTTGAACAAGGCATTTAGAGAAAATCGTGTAAAAAGGCTGAAACGGAGAGGTGAGCGAGGGTATTATTACCTACCTGAAGATACTTATGAGCAAGGGTGACAAGAGTAAGTACTGAACTTTATACAAATGGTTATCTTTCAGCCCCAAAATGGCTGCTTAACCATGAATATCGTCGCGTTTCACCAGCAGGTTCTTGAAAGCTATCGTTCCTATATAAAAAGCTTTATTAATATTAAGGATGATGCTATCTCGCAGTTCGTCGAAAAAAATATTGATGAAGGGAAGCTTTGGCCAGAACCTTTGGTACAATTTAATCCCACTTTTGAGACTGGTCGACCTATATAAACCTACACCCAGAGCTGCAGCGCCTCTTTGCCAAACGGCCGCTGTATCGCCACCAAGAGGAGGCTATCCTATTGGGAGCTGCTGGAAAGGAATTCGTTGTTACCTCAGGTACAGGATCGGGAAAGTCCCTTACCTACATTGCTACTATATTCAATCACATCCTTAATGAGGGTTCTACTACAAATGGCAAAGTACAAGCCGTGGTGGTGTACCCAATGAACGCCTTGATTAACTCGCAAAATGAGGAAATCAAAAAGTATGAAATCAGCTATCTCGAGCAGTTTGGCAGCGTGGATAAAGAAGGAAAGACGAATGACCAAATCATAAAAGAGCTAAACGAAAAAACAGGAAGAGCCTTTCCAATCACTTACGCACAATACACCGGTCAGGAAGACGATGCAGCCCGAAAGAAAATCCAAGAGAGTAAACCTCATATCCTGCTTACCAACTACATGATGTTGGAGCTCATCATGACACGTGGCGGAGAAGATGTGGAGTTGCGGCAGAATATTTTGGAAGGAATGCGTTATTTGGTGTTCGATGAGTTGCATACTTATCGTGGGCGGCAAGGGTCAGACGTTTCCATGCTGATCCGAAGGATCAAAGCAGCTGCTGCCAAAGAAGTACTGACCATTGGCACATCTGCCACTATGGTTTCTGCTGATCATACCACTATGCTGGAGCAGCGCCGGGAAGTGGCAAATGTTGCTTCCAAGATTTTTGCGTCTACATTCACGCCAGAACAAATAATTTCAGAATACCTCGTTGCCAGCCTGGCTAAAAAAAATGTTACAGCTGATGCATTACGGACTTGTGTGCTTCAACCTATGCCTTCAGATGCCAGTGCTGAGCAGTTTGAACAGTATGAAACCGCCATTTGGCTTGAGCAGAACGTTGCTTTGGAGGAAAGAGAAGGCCGACTGGTACGCAGAAAGCCTATTACCTTAAGCAACATCGCTGAAAACCTTGCTACTGCCGTGGGGGTTGAGAAAGATCAGGCAAAACAACATCTTTCTCGATTGTTAGAATGGGCCAACGGATTAAACAGTGCGCCGGATAAGCAACGCAATTACCTGCCTTTCCGGATTCATCAGTTTGTTGCGCAGACCGGCTCAGTGTATGCAACGTTGGGAAGCCGCGAAGCACGGCAGCTTCGCCTTGAAGCTGGCCTGTATGCTGACAAACACACCAATCTTTACCCGATCCTATTCAGCCGCGACTCTGGTCACGAGTTTTATTGTGTGCGGCTAAACGAAGAAAAAGAATTGGTTTTGCCCCGTGAGCCTTTCGACCAGGTAGCAGATGATGACGAAGACGGTGATACGATTGCGGAAGGCTACATCATTATGCAGCATCCCGAAGATGAAGGTCCGGTTTGGGATTTTGACCGCGACCGTAATGAATTGCCGGAATCCTGGTTTAATCCAGCAAAACGGGATGGAAGCCGGACACTAAAAGCTGAATATAGGAGCCGCATTCCGCAACCCATTTACTTCAATACCCAGGGGCGATTTTCCCGAACTACGCCCCTTGATTTCTCAGGCTGGTTTGTCCCTAAACCACTTCTGCTCGATCCTACTTCAGGCAGCATCTACACACATAGAAACGACTGGACTAAACTGGCAAAATTGGGTGGTGAAGGACGGAGTACAGCCACCACCATTCTGTCGTTTGAAACGATTCAACAGTTGGCTGCAGCGGGACAACCCGTCACCAATCAAAAGCTGTTAAGTTTTACAGACAACCGTCAGGATGCCTCCTTACAAGCTGGCCATTTCAATGATTTCATTCGTGTAGGACAGTTGCGTTCTGGTCTTTTTCAAGCCATTGAGCGGAACCAAGAATTGGATTATACCAATTTGGCCGACCGTGTTTTCTCGGCCCTTGCTTTGGAACAGGATGCTTATGCTTTGAAACCATCCAACTTTCCAGGTCCGCGAAAGGATAATGAAGATGCGTTTAAGGATTTCATTGTTTATCGCGCCCTGCACGACCTGCGCAGGAGCTGGCGAGTGGTTATGCCCAACCTGGAACAATGCGGACTGCTACAGATACATTACCGGCATCTCGCTGAAAGCCTTGCTGATGATTTGTGGCAGGATATTCCAGTACTTCAGGCGATGGACCCAGGAGATCGGCAGGACTTTCTCCACCAGATCTTCGATTTTTTCCGGAAGTCCTATGCCTTAGAGTTCAGCATGCTGGAGCCAACTACTTTGATATCAAAGACCAAGCGCATCAAAGAACTGCTGAAGCATCCATGGACACTTGAAGAAGAGGAACAGTTCGACATGCCCGCTGTGGTACGGCTGGATAAACTGCGCAACCAAAATATTCGTTCAGAAAGTGCCGGCTATAGCAGTGTATTTGGCCGTTACATAAAGAGGGTGGCTTCAAGTTATGGCTTCCCATTGAATCAACGCGATGCTTACCTGGAATTTGTCCGACAGTTATTTGATTATTTGTGCGAGGCAGGTTGGTTGCATGCAACACGCATGAAAAACGAACAGAATGAAGATGTTCCTGTTTATCGCCTGCGGGTGGATCAATTACTATGGAGACAAGGGAACAGGGAAACCGCGATCGCTGATCATATTCGTCGCAGGGCTTATGGCAGAACGGTGACTGCTCCTGTGAATCGATATTTTCAACAATTCTACCAGTCTGACCTTAACAAGCTTAAAAAAATACTTGGCCGCGAGCATACAGGCCAGATCAATAACGACAAGCGAAAAGAAAGAGAAAAGCTTTTTCGGAAAGGAGATATCAGCGTATTGTACTGCTCGCCCACCATGGAGCTGGGTATCGACATCTCCGATCTTTCCATCGTGCACATGCGCAATGTGCCCCCTTCGCCAGCCAATTATGCCCAGCGTAGTGGCCGCGCAGGCCGAAGTGGACAAGCTGCCCTGGTAATGGTGTATTGCTCAAATTACAGCGCACACGACCGGCACTACTTTGAACATAGCACCAGAATGGTATCCGGTGAAGTAACGGCACCACGTATGGACTTGGTAAATGAAGAATTGCTGCGAAGCCATTTATACGCCTCTGTTTTTGCCTATCGCTCCTTGGACAGCCTCCGCACTTCGTTAGGTGATCTGGTTGATAAAGAAGATTTGACCCGTCTTCCACTACGTGCGGCGGTAGAGCAGGCGCTATCGTTGTCAAGCCAGGACAAGCAACTCATTGCACACCGGTTTATTGAGGTGCTGAACGATGCGTATTTGAATCAGGAGCTGTCAAACCGGAAGCCTTCCTGGTTTACACCGAACTGGGTATTTCAACAGCTGGATTTATTCAAAATAAACTTTGAAGCGGCGTTGAACCGCTGGCGGGCCTTGTACCGCACGGCCATCATTCAATTCCGCGAAGCAAACGAAATTATTGAGAACCGGATTTATAGTGCCGATCACGATAAAATCAAACAAGCTTGGGTAAGCCGACGTAATGCGGAGCGGCAAATGGAGTTATTGCTGAATGACGAAAAATCGGGTAACCAGCATAACGGCAATAACGGCAGTACCTCAACTAAGAGTCAATCCGAGTTTTACCCATACCGTTACTTGGCAGCCGAGGGATTCCTGCCCGGTTACAACTTTACACGCCTGCCTTTACGAACGTTTTTGCAAAACCGCGAGTCAGGTGGCGAATTTGTATCTCGTCCACGTGTTGTAGCCTTGAATGAGTTCGGGCCACGCAATACCATTTATCACGATGGAGCGAAATATCGGATTGATAAAATTATGTTGCTGGAACCGGAAGTACGTCTTGAGCAGGCGAAAGTGAGTCCTTACAGCGGATACATATTGATGAATCGTGCCGGCCAGTATAATTATAATACGGACCCGTTGCTGAACATCGACCTGAACCAGGACATGGATAAGCATACCCTGCCTTTGCTGCTGGATATACCCGAAAGCCATGCATTTGAAATGCAAAAGATTACCTGCGGCGAGGAAGAGCGAACCCGGCTGGGCTACGACATCAAAACCTATTTTTACGTGGAAGGCGGACTGGAGAATGTCACCCAAGCTGCTGTGCACCTTGCCGGCAAACCCCTTTTGCACATTCATGCTATACCCGCTGCACATTTAGTGCATGTCAACAAACGCTGGCGGAACACCCAAACAGAAGGTTTTTCCATTCATACAAAAAAAGGTCTTTGGCAGTCGGCCGATCCACAGCGTAGACCAAATGAAAATTTGGACGACTATAAAGCCGTTATGCCTTTTACCACCAACACAGCCAATGCGTTGTTCATACAGCCGGTAGCTGCATTAGGTGCTCGAGGAGGCGAAAACGGTGTTATTACCCTAGTCTATGCATTCAAACGAGCTATCGAGAACTACTTCCAGGTGGAGAGTGGGGAAATTGGTGTGCAGGTAATGGGTGAGCAGGATGTACCTAACCTGATGTTATTCGAATCAGCGGAGGGGAGCTTGGGTATTTTATCGCAAATTGTAGAGGAGCCTGCTGTGTACAAAGCTGTGATGGAAGAAGCCTGGCGCATCTGCTTCCTGGACAAGGAAGGCAATGAAATTCCAGAAGATGAACTAGTGCCCGCCACCTACAATGATCTGTTGAGCTACTATAACCAGTTTTATCATTCCTGTATTGACCGCAACCTCATTCGCACAGCGCTGGCAAATCTACGTGATGCAACCATTGAGGTGCAAACCAATAAAGCATTCAGCGACTATGAAACGCATTACCGCTCTATGGTTGATGGCAAGGATCCAAACAGCAGCACCGAAACTAAATTTTTAAAATATCTCTACGAGAGAGGTATCCGTTTGCCCGATGGCGCCCAGCCGGATGTACAAAACATGTTTGTAAAACCAGACTTTTTTTATCATCCCAACATCTACATTTTTTGTGATGGTACCCCGCATGATGATCCGGAGGTAATGAAAGACGACGCGGAAAAAAGAAAAGCGCTGCGTGCTGCCGGTTACCAGGTGCTGTGCTGGCATTACCGCGAACCCCTGGACGTTTTTGTCGCCAAACGCCCTGATATTTTTAAAGCCGTTAAGTAAACCAAATGAACACTGCTTATACACCCGACGAATTCAAACCCGGTAGCCTTGTGGAAATCCGCAACCGCCCTTGGGTAGTGCTGCCCTCACCCGACGAGGACGTGCTCCTGGTAAAACCACTTGGCGGCTCCGACGAAGAGATTACCGGTTTTTTCAAACCGCTACAGAATGCTGATGAACGCCCCCGCTCATATAGCCTGCAGAAGCCTGGGCCGCAAGACCTTGGAGACTTCTCCTCGGCCAAACTGCTGTATGATGCCGCCCGCCTTTCTTTCCGGAATGCCGCAGGGCCTTTTCGGAGCCTTGCCCGGCTCTCTTTTCGGCCGTGCTCTTACCAGATGGTGCCACTAATCATGGCTTTGCGCCAGTCCACAGTGCGGCTTTTGATCGCTGATGATGTGGGTATTGGTAAAACCATTGAAGCTTTACTCATTGCAAAAGAACTATACGACCGTGGGGAGATCAGCCGCTTTGCTGTGGTTTGCCTGCCGCACCTATGTGAACAATGGCAGGATGAACTGAAAAACAAATTTGGCATTGAGGCGGTAATATTTAATTCCGGGACAATCACTTCACTACAAAATAGAATTCGACATCACCAGAATGTATTTAGGGAATATCCTTTCCAAGTTATTTCTATTGATTATATTAAGACAGGGACTAAGAGACAGACCTTTCTTGATCACTGCCCAGATTTTTTGATTGTAGATGAGGCCCATACATGTGCTCGTCCTGCAGGTGCTAATAATGCACAGCAACTACGCTACCACCTTCTGAGTGCTTTAGCTTCCAAAGAAGAAAAGCATATAGTATTACTTACGGCAACACCTCATAGTGGTAAACAAGAAGAATTTCAATCGCTTCTGGGACTACTTAAGCCAGAATTCGAAAAAGCTAACCTTCTTAATGCTACAGACGCTGAAAAGAAGGCAATTGCCAAACACTTTATTCAACGTCGTCGGCCGGATATTATAAAATGGCTAGATGAAACTACTCCTTTTCCTAAACGCAATGCTTCAGAGATTTACTACACACTTTCTGATACCAATACCTACCAGCAGGTATTCCAACAAGTGCTTGATTATGCCCGCGAACTGGTAAAGGATGCCGGAAGTGATGGCCGTAAGCAGCGCTTTAGCTATTGGGAGGCACTGGCGCTGCTACGTGGTGTGATGAGCAGCCCTGCAGCTGGCGCAGCCATGCTGCGGAAGAAGGCACAGAAAAAAAGGTTAAGCAGTGAACTGGATACGGATATTGACGCTGATGCAGAGGCTACGGCCGTATTGGATATTGACTGTATGTCTTCAAAAGAAAGTGGACCAGTTCTTAGAGAGGGTTTTGTTGGGTTAAGGTAATTTTTTTGTTTGATTTTTTAGTGTGTAGTTGCCGGAATTAATGCCTCCGGCGGAGTATTCAAAAGGGTTTGGATTAAATAATAAGTTTCTCTTTGAAGTACAGCTCTTTTCTTTTAGCCAGGGACTGCTGCTTGATCTTTTTTCGTCTTTTTATGACTTGCTCCTTTCTTCCCCAGTATACATCCGCTGGTGTTACGTTGTTCAGGGACTCATGATAACGCTGATGGTTGTAGTAGTGTACAAACTGCTCCAGAGATGCAATCAGTTCTTCCGGACAGTAGTAATGATCCAGCTTGACCACATTCTTCATTGAGCGGTGATAGCGTTCTATTTTGCCTTGGGTTTGCGGATGACATTGCCTGCCATGCACCGGTGTGATGCCTTTGTTCTTTAAAAACGTTTTCAAATCTGCAGCCACATAACAAGAGCCATTATCTGAAAGTAATTTGGGGCGTTGGTGCTTTACCAGTCCTGCTTTTTTCATAGCATGATCAACCGTGCGCTTTACATCTTCGGCAGTCATGCTCTTGCAAAGCTCCCAGTGCACAATAAACCGGCTATAATCATCCAGTATGGTCGAGAGGTAATACCAGCCCCAACCCAGCACTTTGAGATACGTAAAGTCTGTTTGCCACATCTGATGCACAAAAGCCGTTTTATCCCTGAACTCATTACCTGCAGAAAGCAGAATGTGTGCTAGAGTAGTGACCAGGCCTTTGGCTTTCAGGATGCGGTAAACGCTTGACTCTGAAATGAATACCTCCTGTTCATCGGTGAGCCTACAGGCCAGCTCCCGAGGCGATAGTTCCGGATGATCCAAGGCCACTTCCACCACCAGCTGCTTTTGCGCTTCGGGAATTGAGTTCCACTGCCTTCTGGTTTTCTTTTGTGCGGCAAGACCTTCACTTCCTTTTTCCAGGTATGCCTTATACCAGTTATAAAATGTGCTCTTGGCAATGCCCAACTGCTGAAGCGTTTTGTTTACGCCCAGCTCGGATCGGTCCACCAGCTGGATGATCTCCTGCTTTTCTGCAGCACTGATGCGCATATACTTCCTCCAGTTTTTACTTAACCCAGATATTCCAAGCTTTTTTTTACGATGTCATAACGTAGCATCAGGTCGGCTACCATTTCTTTTAACTTCTGGTTCTCTTTGCGCAGTTCTGCAACTTCATCCGAGGTGGCTTCTCGGGTAGTATCGCCGGAGAGGCGCTTTTTACCTGCTTCCAGGAACTCTTTGTTCCACTTGTAAAATACTGATTCTGCAATGCCATGCTTTCTGCAGATCGCAGCAACAGAGTCTTCGCCCCTGAGGGCTTCCATTACGATGAGTATCTTTTGTTCAGAGGAGAAAATGCGCCGGGCTTTCCTTCGTACGTCCTTTACAAAGTTCTCAGGTGTTTGCTTTTGAAAGCTGGTGGAGGGCTTTTGAGGTCTTGTTTCCATGATCTAAGTTTTTGAGGTGAGTAAATGGAAACCCTCTCTTAATTTACTACTATTCTAGTCCACTTTTCGCTGAAGATTTACAGTATTGGAAAAAAGCCGCGAAACCAGGCTGATGTCTAAGTAGAGAAGAAAAAACCTGCTGAACCTCAGGCTGCAGCAGATGGAACGCTGCCTGCTCGGATTGGAGTAAGGCCTGAGCCTTACGGGCGTCCTCCAGGGGATCGTTGTGCTCCTCCGGCAATAGTTGTGCGTCTTTTATCAGCCGGTGATACGGACGTGTGGGAAACAGCAAAGGCGATAATAACAGAGTGTCGATGGCTTTCCCCCGGCCCCATTCAGCATTACCAGCTGCCTTGCCTATGAGCGCCAGGTCGTGACGGATGATGTTATGTCCGCACAGAAAGTTGCAGTTTCGAACAAAATCAAGGAGTGCTAACACTGAAGGACTATGCAGTGTGGCGCCATCGGAGCGCTGGGCACCAATGTCCAGGATTTTCCCGGAGCGCGGATCTGCTTTCAAGTCAATAAAGGCAATCACGAATGGGCTGCAGTTCTGGTTTGTAGCGGGTAAGTTACCGTTTTTATTGAAAATCAGCACTGCACTTCATCAGGGCCAGCTATGAATAAAGCAAGGCACCTTAAAAATGCCCAAGATTAACAATGCCGTGCTCATAAAAGCGATCAACAATGGCATCGTGAAGCCGCAACTTGTAAAAGGACGGGAGAAAGCGATGTGCCTGGAGTTTGAAGGTTTGAAAATTGAGGATTTAAGCCCCTTCCTTTATTCTTCATGAGACGTTTTGAGACGTTTTGATACGTAAAAGATATTTTCAACTGTTGTAGTTGTTTCAACTTTGAAATAAGCAACTATCCATTGATAAATGAATGATTTGCATCTGTAGTAACTAAGGTTTACAAAGTTTATCTATTGTACTTTGTAAACAGGTGTATGCCAAGAAGCGTCAGTATTGCTTTTGTTTACAAAGTATGTTATGTTTACAGAGTGTATGCAAATATGAAAACGTAAACATGACTGAAAATCAGCTTATAGATATAGCTTTTGACAACCTTATAGCCGCAACAGATCTCCAGATCGACCTAAAGTCTGCACCTGCAAAGGAGATAGATGGAGCGGCGTTATTCCGTTTCGGTAAGAATTGGGAGGAAGTTGTCTTTGACGTCAAGACAACAGTTCAGCCAGTGCAATTGCCTAAACTGGAGGCATTAAAGAAAAAGTATCCGCAGCTTTTGATTGTTACCCAACACCTCTATCCAAAGATGAAGCAACAACTTAGAGATTTGGGGATCAACTACCTGGAAGCAAACGGCAATGTAAGCTTTAAGGGAGAAAACATATTCCTGTTCCGGGAAGACCCTGCTGCTGCGCTCCCTGTTGAAGCAAAGGTGCGGGGGCGTGCCTTTACCAAAACAGGGTTGAAGCTGGTATTTCAGCTGCTTGTAAACGAGCAACTGGTAAATATGACTTACCGGGAATTAGCTGCTGCCACAGGCGTGGGCTTCGGCAATATCAACGTCATCATGACGGACTTGAAGGAACAAGGCTTTCTGCTTCCCTTAGGACCAAAGACCTATCAGCTCCACCGCAAGAAAGAACTGCTGGAGAAATGGACCCTTGGCTATGAGCAAAAGCTAAGACCGGCCCTGCATCTGGGCAATTTCCGCTTCCTCAACCAAAAGGATTTTGAAAACTGGGAGCGTGTCGCAATAGATCACGAAAAGACGCAATGGGGTGGTGAGCCTGGGGGACATTTGCTTACCAACTACCTGTTGCCCGGCAGGCTTACGCTATATACAATTGAACCCCGTGGGGCACTTATGAAAAACTACAAGCTCGTACCTGATGCAAATGGTACCGTGGAAGTTTACCAAAAGTTCTGGGGATATGAAGCGGCAGACAATGCACATGTGCCTGCACTATTGATTTATGTAGACCTGATGCTTACGGGTGATAGAAGATGTATGGAAACCGCTCAAAAAATATGGGATGAAAAGCTTCAGGACAAGTTTTGAAAAACTAAGGTTGGATAAGGGCACGGGTGAAATGATGGCTGCCTTACAAAGAGGATTGCAGCGCTTCAGAATTGATTACTATCTGGTAGGAGCCATCTCCCGAAATGTTTGGATGAGCGCACTGCATAATATTGTTCCCAACAGGGCCACTACAGATATCGACTTCGCGGTATTCATCAATGATCGAGGTATTTACGAAGCTTTGAAAGAGTACCTGGTCAGTGAAGAAGGTTTTACTTCTTATCGCGAGAACGCGTTTGTCCTCATCTGGAAAAATGGCCTCCAAGTAGACCTGTTGCCTTTCGGCGCCATAGAGGACGAACACCGTAGGGTGACAGTGGAAGGCACCGGGTATACCAGCGTGCATGTGCCCGGCTTTAAAGAAGTATATGAAGAGGCGTTGCCCCAAGTTGAAATAGATGAACATGCATTCAAATGCTGTACGCTTCCGGGTATTGTGCTGCTGAAGCTGATTGCATGGGATGACCGTCCTGAAGTAAGGAGCGATGATATAAAAGATATTGCGAATATACTCCAGCACTTTTTTGATATGTACCAGGAGTGGATCTATACGGATCACCTGGATTTGTTTGAAGCGGAGGAGCTGGAGCTGATCGAGATTGCCGCAATCGTGCTTGGGCGGGAGCTAAGGAAAATCGCCATACGGGATACAGTGCTGTTCAGCCGCATTGGAACGATACTGGAAACAAACAGCGCCAGTGCAGCAAGCAGTAAGATGGCGATCATTATGACTGAATATTTTGGTAATACAGCTGAGGATAATTTGAAGTTGGTTGCTGCGATCAGAAGAGGATACCTCAAAGCGGAAATCTACAGGTAGTTGAAGAATACATGCCTTCCTCACCAGATTAACGAACTCAACAGAAGGCCGAATTCTCCACTTTAGCCCTGTCCAGTATTAGGGAGGACGTCACAAAACAACGAAACTCTAACACCTATTGTCTATAAAAAAGGGTACTTACACTTTGTCAAGTGTATCACCTATCCGGAATACCCAACGGATGCCTTGGGACACCCGGGTGTTCCTTTCGCCCAATGAGTGTTTCAGGAATTCCGATATCCGCTCGCAAATCATGCTAAGCAGAAACAGGACAATGACAAAACCTATGTATTTCTCCTTACCGGCAGTGAGTAAAACAGAATGAACAATACAACAATCATATTTACACCAAAAGAGAGGCTTTTCAGCGTCGAAAAGACTGCAACTGGAGCAGCAAGCGAATCGTCACTGGAATTCAGAAAAAGAGCGAAAGAAAAGTTTTCCAGATAATCGAGAAGACCGCCGGTAAGGAAAAGCACTTTAAGATGCCGATAATACACGGACCTGCTAAGCAATGCGGCCGTACTCAGAAAAAGCAATGTATACGCAACAGGAAAAATAAGATCAACCAAAAAGAAGGAATTAAAATATCTGTGAGCGTTGTAGCCGAACTCCTTCGCATTCAAATAATATGCTGTATCAAACAACTTTCGGGAATACATCACATGTGAATCAATCACATGAGGTGTAACCCCACTATCCACTATAAAAAAGGTGCTGATGGAACGAAACAAAAAGTAGAATGAAACACAGATCACGAAATATAACCAGATGAATCCCGGTTTAACAATACTACCCATTAGCTCCTCTTTTTATCATTGACGTTACCATCACCATACTCATTTTTGTTCTCCGACTTGATTATATCCACTATTCGGTGCAGAGCTGACGAGGTATCTTTGTTGTATGTTTCCCACGCAGTTGACCGCATTCTTTTTATGATTGTACATGAAAGCCATCTAGCTAAGGGGTAGTTCACCTTTTCTTCAGTTCCTTCAGTACTTTTTATATCATTCATTATCTCGCAGTTGACGCGCATTGAATTTTCGTCTTTACCGTTCACAAATGATGAGTCCAACAGGTACTTATAATCAAGCTGATATTGTATGAAAAAGGAGTCCTTCAAAATGTGCCTCGCCCTTTCTTCAAAGTAGGAAGCCGAGCCACTGAAGGGAGTATTGGTCAACGCGGAAATAGGCTGCAGGCCTGGTATTTCCGGCTCTATTGCACCTGGATAATATTTCTTCTGGTATTCACCGTTCTTTATGTACAGGACATATACATTATAGTCCTTCCCCTTTACAAACCCGTCCGCGTGCAGTAAACTTAAAAGCTTTTCATGGATTTCTAATGTGGTCTTCAGCCCTGAATTCTCATGGTAGCCGCCATCTACAAAGTAACCCAAACTGTCAATCAGGGCAGGTGCACTTAAAAAAGGAAAGTTTTCACTCGTATTAACGGCACTTCCCAGCTTTAAAGCTTTTCTTCTTCCTTTATAGTACATCGGTGAATTTTTGTAATGAAAGGGATCTGCGTACACAAATCGGCACACATCAATGGCGTCAAGGAAATCTGTTGAGTCCAACAAAACCGGTGCAAAAATCCCCCGGCGGGCATCGCTGCTACGGCAGGTGTTGATAAATGCCAGAGGCATACCAGCGTTTATTCGTACAGAATCGTCAGTTCCCTTGCTGTAGTAAAAAGAAAGAATATCCCGGTTGAGGTACCAGCCCGTAGCATTCTTTAGCGCTGTATCAACCCTCTTATATAGTTTGGGGTTATCACTGCTGCGGCCATCAACAATTTTAAATAAACTCCTTTGGATACTTTCGGCCTCTTCGTCCTGCAATTCACTGTTCCGGTCTCTTGTCCATTTTACAAAAGGGATGGCCGCCTTCCACATATCGGTAGCGGTCCAGCCAAATACGCAACCGCTTGTGAAATTGTTTTTAAAGACCTCCTCGGGGTAGTTGACCCAGTTTGGGTGCACAGGCCTATTACCTTCCTGTATGTACTTCCAGAATGACAGCATTGCACCCAGACCCACAGAGCTGCCGGAAACAGTTGATAGACTGAAGATATGATTCTTGAATTTTCCGCCCGTCTTCACATCCAAGTTCATCAGCGTCTGAGAAAACCACAGTCCTGCCCGCGAGCCACCGCCCTCACCGCTGACCAGAATTATTGGAAAAGGCTTGGTCTTATCACTGCGATCAACGATTCTTTTCTTCCACTCATCATAGTAGGTTTCTATGCCTGCAAGGTCATTTTTGAATACGCGATCATTGCGGGTGAGGTAATCTATTTCAAAATGCCGGTAATTGAAATGCACTTTGGTAAATAGATAAACGGCTCCTACCGTAATCAAGCCTATAAAAAAAGCAACCTTGATCTTGTGATTGACATTGATAACATAGTAGATCAGATCAATCAGGAAAACATAAAATGAAAAGATAAAAAGCAGGAGCGACTCCGGTGCTATCCGCAGAAAATTGCCTCCAATTGCCAACAGGCAAATACAGACTACATGCAGAACTGCCATCAAGGAAAAAAGGCGAAAATTAAATTTATGTTTGTTCAGAACACTTTGTCCGGACAACTGCATGTGCGTGTTCATGATCTTCCAGTCCGACCAAAAATAAAAGCCATGCAGTAAGAAAGAAACGCTCATAAGCAGGGCAGCATATGCCACCTTGACTCTTACATATTCTTTCTGATAGAAAACAGCCAGATAACCACATAAAACGACCGCAGCAAGTCCGAACGCCAAAAATACAATTTTGCGCACCCTGCTCCTGTGCAGTAGGAAATTGGGATCAAACAAATAAAAGAGCAAGGCCATCTGACCTAAACCGAACAAAAGAATGACTGCCGGAAACTCCCAGCCATGAAAGATGGAAATCGCAAATCCCCAGAACGGAAGCATAGATAAGGTCCGATGAACAAAGAACAGGTGCTTGCTAAAAACAGGCACTGTAGCCCCGGCCAGAATTCGGGGGCGGTTAACCCGGTCCCGATATTCAAACAGAAATGCTGGTATGATCCACATTGATACCGAATACAGCATAACTGCCAGTGTGGTGAACACCAGCCTCCATGGCCCGTAAATCCCACTAGGCTCAAAAAATCCTACAATTATATCCCTTCCCTGTGAGATTTTGAAGGTCAGTACCAGAAACACGATTAACAGCAGTAGCTCGAGAAAAGCATCGCGTATAGTATCCCACACAAGAGCGGGTGTAATCTGCAGTGCCTGCTGCCAGAACTGGTTTGTCTGCCATATTGGAGCCCTTGCATAAGCCGTGGCGACATAATCCCTGTAATAAAATGAGGGGTTCATACTTGAAACCTTTAGAAGAACTTGGAAAAAGGATAACCCTGTTGATGCAATCAAGACCGATTTGTTGCTCCAGGTGTAAAAAGTTTACCCTTGCCAGGGACCAAAAGGAGCTTCATAGACCCTCGCAGGTGTTCGACAGCGAAGACCGGGGATGATATAAGTTTATTAATTGGTAACTGGGCAAAGAAAAGTGGGAGCGAGCTGCACCTCAACAATAGTGCAGTATTGTTCCATAAGCTATAATTGAAAAAAAATAAGAATATGGCAGTGTGAGCCACCGATGGTTAGTGTTCCTCATCAGCAGTCTTTCGGCTATAAAGGACAGAAGGCCTGTATTTCGGCTAGGCTTGCAACCGTCCGCAGTTTTTGAATGTTTTACGACACGTCAAAGCACCGGAAAAGGTGCGGCTGCTTTCTGAGGGTAACAGCAATATGTCCCAATATTATTAAACTATAATATAAAATACAATAGGTTTAGTTTTTATTTCCGCATCATTTGGAAAGGCAGATAGCACGATCTGATTGAAACAATTTAAGCTGTTATACCCTTCGGGACACCCCAAACCTACTGCTTACTCAAACGTAATGACAATATTCTTTTAGTAATTAGCGACTTCTGGAGCCATGCATTAACAAATAGGGAAGACGAAACCGACTGGTAAGTTTCCTAATACCAACCTGGTGCATTTGGAATCAGCATTATCATCCTGAGGGTGCGTCAGACCAGAGGGCTGAAAGCGCCGCTATCTTAGACCGACCAGCAGCTCCGAAAGATCAACATCATCCCGCCTTACTGCCCGGAACAGAGCCTGGTATACGGCGAACGTGTTTAATTCATCCATGTACTTAAAACGGTGTTGGATCCAGCCCTTATGCTGGTTGAACACACCTGATAACTCCGTCAGTTCATGGTATCTGGAACCGGCGCCAATTTCTGAATCAGTCCGGTCCTGGGTTGATGCTAGACTGTACATCAGATTGGAATGAACATTGAACGTCTTGCCGTTTGTCGTGATGTAAAAAGGTTGATCATAGATTCGGGAGCAGGTGATTTTCAGCTGTTCCGATAAGGAAGTGTACGTTGGTTTGGCACCTTCAAATTTCCCTTCGGTTAAGTCACTGCTTATGTCACTGCGTAGTGCCCCGAATATGAACTCATCAGCCTTCCTGAAAATATCCATCAGTTCATCATCATACCTTAATACGTCATTGTACGCATAAACTTTATTACCCAAGGTATCGTAAAAAGCATCGATGATGGCGGGATAAGATTTAGAATCGTAGACGTAGCGATAAGCAGCCAAAAGAATTTTGGGATTGAGTGTACCTGCGTATTCAAACACACCCTTATTTGTCCGTAACTTTAGTTTACCACCTTGGACCATTAAAGACAAGACGTTCTCACGCAGAATAGAAGTGGGACAGTTTTGAACTGCCGGAATATACTGGCCGGAACACGGGTTTAGCTGAACACCACCCTGCACATCAAACAAAGCAACACCATTACCGAAAAAAAGACCTCCGGGGCTCAGCTTATCGCGGAACGTTTCAAAAGACCGGGTTTGCTCGCCTGAAGCAAGCGCTTCCAGAAGCTGAACGTTTCCTTTCCGGCTTTCAATCGCTTTATCAAGGTCATTCATCCGCTTTTTCCCCTCCGGCGTGAGCGCGTCGCGTATCTCATTATCGCTTAACTCACTTAAATGAGGATATTGTTCTCTTAAAAAGCGGTAAGTATCAGCTTTGAGATTAAGGTACCGTTGCAATATCTTGTTATCGGAAATGATTCTTTGCCTGAATCCTTCCGAGAGTGAAAGTGGCAGCTTACCTTTTGCCTGATCCAGCGCGGTAAAATAACGCTGCACAAATTCCTGCTGCACGGCGGCATAATACTGCTTTGTCAATTTCACCTTTTCGGTTAAAGCTGCAGAGGCATCATTGTAATAAGTGCGCAGCGTTTGAAGGAAGAACTTGTGCATCCTCCTGAAAGAGTGTTTTGTATCCTCCCCGCTGCTGAAGAAATGGTACAATGCACCTACGAGCTTTTCCTGCAGGAGTTCAAGGGGTTTGTCCCTGAACACCTTATGTAATGAAAAGCCTTCGCCAAACGAAGTAAATGGGAAAAATTCACCTACCATTTCGTTTAAAATGCCTTTCATAATAGCGTCGTATTCGTTAGGCTCTACCTTCCGGATGGTCTCACGCTCGTCTTTGATGAAAGCAGCAAAGTTGTCGAAGAACGAGCGCTCCTTTGCAGATGCCTTTCGGTAAAGCTCGGAATTATGGGTCTCACGAACGGGCTCTTTCCAGGTATCAGTATGGTTTAACTTACTTGAGAACCATTCAAGGTTCTTTATGCCGCTGCTGTTTGCCGTGAAGTTTTTGACCGGTACTCCGGACTCGGCAGGGATCCTGTTAACGAGAGCAAATAGCTTAACGACACTAAGCGGCATCCGGGGCACCAACGCTTCCTCTTCATCGCTTTTTTCTGCCTCTGCCAGTTCCTCATTGTGCATCAACTCAACAATTAGGCTAATGTAGTCCTGAACCGCCTGCCTGATTTGGACGTCCCGCGCACTTGCGGAATTAATCGTCAGTGCATCCCCTTTCCCGGGATTCTTGTGAAGCACATACTCAACCGCTCTGTTCGAAAGCCCCTGATCAGCGACCAGAAAAAAAGCCAATATGCAGGCTACTTTCAAAGAGGAGACAAACGGGCCACTCACCTTTCTATAGGAGCGGAACACCTTTAGCGAAATTATTTTTAACCAGGTTAGCAGGCCCAGACCAGCGCCAAGCAGCAGCAGCTGTATCTTATAGTTCGTTTCTATTGATGCTATTGCAACAATCCAATCGCCAATAGAATTGAAGAGCACTGGAGGTAAGCATTTAATAATAAAAAGAATAATTGCAGCACACAGGAACTCAACTGATAAAGGACGAAATAAATGCACATTCATGTTCACAACCACGTCATCAAACCTGCGTTTCCAGGCAGATGGGTTGTAGCCGAAATCCTGATACTTCGATATGATCATCCCGGTAACAAATCGGGATGCGATGTATACCAAAGAACATAGTACCAAAGCAGTTTCAGCAAATGTCGCCGCAGTGAAAAATTCTTTTTGAATAATTAAGGCTGTAACGCCCGTTAGAAGGCAGAAGAAAACGAAAAAGTGAATGAAAGAGAATTGGTTTTGCTTCATGACGCAACGATTTTGATTGATAACAAATTTGTCGTCATTGAATAACGGATTCTGAGTTGTTCTTAATCAGAAGGAGGTTAAGGCTAAATGATCGTTATCCTACTTAAACTGGTTGTGGTTTGGAACGACATTGAGGCTTTAGCAGGCATATATTCGGTTTAGGTGGACTCAATGCTACATCATTGTCACCGTGCAGCTGCAGCTTCTAAAGTACAGGTTGTGAATAGGGGTATAGATGCAACATCTAAACTCATTTCCTCTAGGCATCTTTACTCCTCGAACTCATCCTAATAATCTTTTAGCCAAACAAGCTTCTTACATCGGTTAACCAACCTGAGAAACGGGAGCTTGCAACATCTCTATTGGCCGACTGTAAAGAAGAAAACCGCAAAATCGGTCAGCAATAATTGCAGCCCTTTGGTAGCTCTTTAGCTATAGAATACATCCGTTTTGATCATATGCCAAGGGCCTAATAACTATTATAACTGACTTGTATACTCGCGTGACTACCACTGAAGGTGCGGCTACTTTCGAAGGGTACTAAATTTCAATAATATCAAATATTTATATAAGATGCAATAGGTGTCGATGCTTATTTCAGAATAATTATTCGAATTATTTGTATCACATTCCCAAGGATTTTTGATGAGCGTAAACAGATGCAGGAATTTTTTGGGCTGAAGTATCGAAGATCTAATCAGCACCCCGCTAATGCTAATAGACGGTCAGAGCAGTAAAGCTTTTATTCACCTTCGGGCTTTTGTGAGTAAAAAATAAAATTCAGATCTGTATTTATTCAATCGGTTTCATTGTGACTGTATCTTATGTCACTGTCATTGATCTCTTGTCCCTCAAACATATACAAAGTTTAGTTCCTTTGTCTTTACGTTAATCTGCCTGATAGTACGCTGCATGTTTTTAACTTTTGCTACTTGAATCTTATTGAGGTATTTGCCTTGATCCGCCGGGGTGAAGTTTTACCTGTAGGTGGGGGCTGATCGAAATTGCCACATTTGTGCTTGGGCGGGAGCTAAGGAAAATCGCCATACGGGATGCATCGCTTTATAACCGCATCGGAACGATACTGGAAACAAACAGCGCCAGTTCAGCAAGCAGTAAGATGGCGATCATTATGACTGAATATTTTGGTAATACAGCTGAGGATAATTTGAAGTTGATTACTGCGATCAGAAGAGGATACTTCGAGGCAGAAATCTACAGGTAGTTGAAGAATACATGTTTCATTTTACCACAGTTGTTGCTCGATAGATAGTTGATGCTTTGCCTCAGTTGCAAAGCCTGGCGCAGGATAGAAATTTTACTCTTTGGTACCACTGAGCGATGCTGCAAGTATGCCTTACATCTCCATAATTCGCAGGCACCCTATCAAAATTCAGTATTGGTAATTACAAAGAAAGTATCCAAACATTACTACAAATTATTTTTATAAACCGTTGAATATTACTGCCAAAGCCTTCACAATACTTAGAACTTGGTTCAATAAACCATCAGCTTCGGCTACAAATGTCCGTTTTGAGAAGAAACGGGAAGGTTTGGGCTGTTTTGGGACGGCAAGGGATAAAAAAGGATAATAAAACTATAAGTTGACATGACTTGCGTTGTGGAACTCCTCTGCTCTATGCTTGGTTGAAAATCTTCTTTCGATGATGTAGCCCCCAGTCCTTTAAGGCATAAATGATCGGCCACAATGTTTCTGAATGTTTTGTGGTCTTATACGATATTTTAACCGGGTAACCCTCTGTTATAATCCGGTTGATTAACTGGTGCTGTTCCAAGTCTTTCAGTTCCTTTGCCAATACTTTCGGCGTGATACCGGGAATACTCTCCTGAATATCTGTAAATCGGTCATTACCCACTCCAATTGAAATAATGATCGGCAATTTCCATTTGCCGTGTAAAACGTCCAGTGCATCCCGCACCGGCTTTACCGTATCCAAGCAAGAACTATGTGCTTTTTTTACTGCCATGAGATTTCTTATAACACTTTCCTTTGGGAAAGTACTTTACAAAGGAAAGTAATAATGGCTAGGTTTGCAAATCATTGTTTATAGCAAACGAATACAGTAAAAGGGATCTGAAAGCAATTCACTAAACATAAATAAATACCGAAAATGAGAATAGGAATATTAGGTACTGGCTCCATTGGAAGCACCCTGGCAGAAAAACTATCTCATGCAGGGCATCAGGTAAAAGTTACGAATACCAGGAATATGGCTGAACTCCAAAAAATAGCTACACGTTTGGGAGCAGCAGCTGCCACTATAGAAGATGTTGTAAAAGATGTGGACGTTATTATTTTTTCTATTCCCTTCAATGCCTATAAAGACTTGCCAAAGAATTTATTGCAAGACGTACCTGAAGAAGTAGTAATTATGGATACCTCTAATTACTATCCTTTGCGTGATGGCGAATTGCCAGGTTTACAAGGTAAGACTGAAAGTGAATACATATCTGAAACGCTGGGAAGGCCGGTTATTAAGGCATTCAACAATATTTTGGCATACACTTTCAAACACAAAGGGAAAGCTGCAAATGAAGAAGGAAGAATAGCCATTTCGATAGCTGGGGATAACGAGGCACATAAAAAAGTAGCGGCTGAAATAGTTGGCATCACCGGTTTTGATACTGTGGATGGAGGAAGTCTTGCTGACTCCTGGAGACAGGAACCTGGCACTCCTGCTTATTGCACGGAACTGAATGCGGCAGAATTACAACAAGCACTTCAAAAGGCTGAAAAAGGAAAAGCTCCTGCCATCAGGGATTTTATCATGAATAGACTGGTAAATATGGATTCCTGGCCAAACCCTCGATACGAAGATATTTTAGCCGGAAACCGTTTATACCAGATGGGAACAAAGTAGGATAAGTAATAACAAATAGCATATAAAAATGAAAGCAATATACACAGCCGCAGCAACGGCAACAGGTGGAAGAAATGGGCATGTAATATCAGATAACGGCGTTTTGGATGTTCAGGTAAGAGCACCCAAAGCAATGGGTGGTGCGAATGATGATTATACTAATCCGGAACAACTATTTGCAGCCGGTTATGCTGCTTGTTTTGACAGTGCCCTTAACCATACCATTCGTTTGGAAAAGGTAAAAACGGGTGAAACCTCAGTGACTGCAAAAGTATCCATTGGACCGCTCGAAGGTGGTGCATTTGGATTGGCAGTCGAACTGGCAGTAAATATTCCTGAAGTTTCCATAGAAGAAGCACAACGACTTACTGAACGGGCACATCAAGTATGTCCTTACTCCAACGCCACCCGAAATAACATTGAAGTAATATTGACAACAACGAATCAATAAAAGTTCAGATAACGAGTGTGAGCATGGATCAACAAAAAATTGCCTATTCGATTTTGGAATTAGCCATTGTTTCACAAGGGCAGAGTATACAACAGACCCTGCACAATTCATTGGCATTGGCAAAAGCAGCGGAAGAATGCGGTTACAAACGCATTTGGTTTGCCGAACACCATAACTCTGATAATATTGGCAGTAATGCCCCTTCACTGCTCATTGGTTATATAGCAGAAAACACCACCAGCATTCGGGTAGGTTCCGGTGGTATCATGCTTCCCAATCACTCGCCCTTGATTATTGCAGAACAGTTTGGGACATTGGCGCATTTATATCCTAATCGCATTGATTTAGGTCTGGGAAGGGCACCAGGCACAGACCAGCAAACGGCACACGCCATCCGTTCCGATTTTTATGGGGCAGCACAAGCCTTTCCGGAAGAAGTAGAAAAGATCCAGCGGTACTTTTCGGCCGAAAACAAACGATCAAATGTAAGAGCAGCCATTGCGGAAGGCACGGATGTACTGGTGTATATATTAGGATCCAGTACCGACAGTGCACATTTAGCAGCCAGGAAGGGATTACCCTATGCCTTTGCCAGCCACTTTGCATCCACTTACTTACTGCAGGCATTGAAGATCTACCGCCAGGAATTTCAGCCTTCGGAAGACCTGCAACAACCCTATACCCTGGCCGGCATAAATGTGCTAGTCGCAGATACGGATGAGGAAGCAGACCAGCTGTTTACGAGCCTAATCAGAATGTTTGTGGGTGTGCTAACCGGTGCCAGGGACTCATTGCAGCCACCAACGGCGCTGACCGCGGATTTAAAAGAAGTGTTGCAACATCCCTCCATCCATCAAATGCTGAAGTATTCTTTTGTCGGTAGTAAGCAAACAGTAAAGAAAGAGATAAAAGCCTTTCTGGAACAAACCGGCGTGAATGAACTTATTGCTGTAAACACCATGTATGATATCAACGACAGAATAAAATCTACCCGGTTGTTTGCAGAAATCATGAAGGAAATCCATGTGGAAAGATGATGAAGGAATCATGCTTTTGATCATTCTAACTATAGCCAAATGGAAATAATGAAAAGCCGACAATACTTGTTTTAGGTGCCAGCGGAACGATCGGCAAGCAAGTCGTAAAAGAACTGGAAGGTAAACCGGTCAATGTCCGGATCACGTCGCGTAAGCAGGAGGTGGTGGAGCAACTTTGTAGCAAAGGAAAAGACTGTAAATATCTTGACCTTGATGATCCAAAAACGTTTGCGCTTGCTCTTGCCGGTGTTGATCGGGTATTTCTCTTAACAGGATACACGGTTGGCATGCTTACGCAGAGTAAAACATTAGTGGACGCTGCAAAAAAAGCAGGTGTCAGTCATATGGTGCATGTGGGTGTATTTTCTGAATGGGATACGACGGATGCTCACTTTGCCTGGCACCAGATGATTGAAAAATACATTGAGGCAAGTGGTATTGCCTGGACACACCTCCATCCGAATATGTTTATGGAAGCCCTTACAAGTGCCTACCTGCCAAAAAATCTTACCTATACTACTTATTGGGAAGACCGCAGGGTAGGATACATTGCTTCAAGCGATATAGCCGCTGTTGCAGCAAAAGTTTTGATGGATGGCCCTCAACGGCATGCTGGTAAAGACTATTGGTTGAGTGTAGAGAGCTTTAATGGAAAAGAGATTGCCCAGCTAATGAGTGAGGTAACCGGACTCCAAATCAAATGCGAAGAGAAAGGGGTTGAAGAATTCAAACAGCTGATTGAAGACTGGATTTCAAAGGGAGCTGATAGTTGGTATGCAAGCGCAAACATCGACTTTGTTACACAAATGCTGGATGGAAGAATGTCGTATATGTCAATGGTTCAAAATGATATTCCCTACATCCTCGGTAGACCTGCCAAAAAAGTCAGGGAGTTTTTATTGGAAAATAAAGATGTGCTGGTAGCCTCAGCCGGTCAAAAAGAATAGGTTGGCCAACCGGCAGATAGCGTAAATGTTTCAACAAAACATTGATTAGTATATGACCGTGAGCCCGTTACATTAATGTAATTGCGGAATTGAACATCATCTTAGAAATTGAATGCAAGCTACTTCGGTAGCTTATTGTAATAAACGATGTCACTTAATTAATATAGACCTCGAAAAACCCGAACTTTTTACTGGCCAGTTTTATCCATTAATACCCAATAAGGGACATAAATCCTTAAAATCTTTCAGTATCTGGTTTGAGTTTTCGACCCTTGGGACTACCAAACCGAAATTTCTGAAAATGATTTTAGGAGTTCCGGTTTCTTTTTTCTACAAGTGCCGGAGGCAGGCGATTAGCGCAATGATAAGCAAAGAAAAACGGACGCAAAAGCAACTGAAATAGAACACGTTACTGTGCGCTAATTGAAAGAACGTCTAAAATCCACGGGCGACACACTGGTTTTTAGCTTGAACAGTTTACTAAATGAAGGTGGATGTTCAAATCCTAATTCATACGCTATCTCACTTATCGAAGCCTGGCTGGTGGATAATCGTTCCTTTGCTTTTTCAATCAGGTTATGATGAATATGCTGTTGTGCATTTTGGCCGGTGAGGGATCGCAGCATATCACTTAAATAATGGGCACTAACATTCAATTTGCTGGCAAGATACTGGACCGTGGGGAGCCCCTGTGTTTGCGGGGCGTCTGACTGGAAGTAAGCATGCAAGATCTCTTCAACGCGTTGTAATAAGTCACTGCTTACGGCCTTACGGGTAATAAATTGCCGGCTGTAGAACCGGTTGGCATAATTCAGCAGTAATTCAATCTGGGAAATAACAACGTCCTGGCTGAAATTATCGATCCTGCCTTTCAATTCTTCTTCAATACTTTTGAAAACGGAAACGACGGTGACTTTTTCGCTTTCAGATAAGTGCAATGCTTCATGGATAGAATAGGAAAAAAAACCGAACTGTTTAATTTTCCTGGCTAGTTCGTAACCCAATAAAAAATCAGGGTGGAAAAGTAATGTATACCCCGATTGATCACTGCCTGGTACGTGACCTCCGGTGATTTGATTGGGCGAAACAAAGAACATTCCACCTTCATCAAAATCGTAATAATGCTGACCATATTTGAACTGCCCTTGAAAGTTCATTTTATATGAAATCTTGTAGAAGTTCAGGATATGGGGATTGGGTAGTTTTCCCAACGGGATAGAGCCATCTGCATTGTTTATCAAACTTACCAGGGGATGCATCGGTGCTGGCATATCCAGCACCTTATGCAACCTTGATAAAGAATCGATTCTGTGGTTAGACATTTCGTCCTTCATGGTATCTGTTTATAACTTACTGTCAATGCTACCCAATGCACCCGGTACCCCGTTCAGGGCTTTCTTGGCATCTTCCCAACTTGAATCGGTTGGATTGAGTGTACTCCGAATATACGCCAGTATGCTTTGACATACGAAGGCCACACGCTCCGGATTTTCATCACTTGCCTCGCGGGCATCATACCCGGATATACCACCAAAAATGTGTTCCGCACCAAACACCGTCAGCAGGTCCTTGTGACCGGGACTTTGGTGATACGCATCGGCACGCCAATTGTCCACATCAGAGAACATGAGGTTTTTGTCCTTGTCGCCATTCACAATAAGAGCAGGTAACGTCATGGTCCCAAAATTGGACCCTGCCAATACAGGATAATGCTCCCTGGCGGCTCCGTTCAATCCTTCTGAACCACCAGTCACACCTATGAGTACCCGGGCTTTAAGCCTTGGTTCTGTGTAATTCACAACTTTACCTGTGGCGGGATCCGTTACGTCCATGCCAGCCAGCATGGCTACGGTATGACCACCTAACGAGTGACCTATGGCGGCTACCTGTGTTTTATTAACACGGCCGCTCAGACCTGGAACTGTGGAAATAATTTCGTCCAAATGATCCAGGATGAAGGTCAGGTCTGTTGGCCGCGAACTCCAAAACAAAGGGGCTTCGGGAAGGGAGACATGGAGGGCCAGCGTTTTGGAATTTTGATGCGTCGGCTGAATGACAACAAAACCTTCAGCAGCAAAAAAATCGGCAAGCGGTCCATAACCTTTATAGGAAGAAAGAAAGTTGGAGGCGCCATGGCCGTGCGAAAGAAGGATTACCGGCAGGTTATTTCCGCTTGCAGGAGCTGTGACTTTCATTTCCAGGTCTACGTGACGGCCGGCAACTGGTAATACAACGGGACTAAAGGCGATAATGGGTGTTTGTGACTGTTTCATTTTATGGTTATTTGATTGTGAACTGTTGTTACGGGCTGATGCTGTGAGCATGCTTTGTTTTCCATCAGGAAAAGTTGGTTACCGCGATACTAACTTTCGTTATTCGGGAAAGCGGGCCACAACCAACTCCCTATGTCCGGTTTCTATTGTTGGTTTTGAACGTTGACATTGTTGTTGTTTTTGATAAACCAAAGTTCACCATGACGAAAGCACCAGACGTAGTTAAATCGGGGTATTGCTTAGCCAAAGTCAGGAAAGAAGGAGTTAACCTCCTGCAGGGGGGTGTTACAGGGTTTCACAAGGCGTGCATACAATCAATATTTTCCAACTTCTTCAAGGCGACGATCCTCTTCAAATAGGTTACATCCAGCGGATACCGCTTCCTGAGTCTTGTTTCCATAAGCCGTGGTACGCAAGGCCTCAAAGACTGACAAACGTGGTCAGGTATGCAAAAACGACCAACGAAAATTGTGAGCCTCCTTTATGGAGACAAACTCATAAAGCTAACATCAGTGATTGTGGGGTGGGATTCAATAGTTAGACAAAACCAAAGGAAACTGGTTTTGCCAACAGCAGTAATAGGGCCTCACTGTTTAAGGGGAGTGCAAGCAACAGCCACACCAACGGCTGATTGCACCGTTAAATGTATTTTCCCGCCATAACGACTACCTGAAAGGAAAGGTCAGCAAGATGCTGGCCTTTCCTTTTTTTCGTCTCACCGAAAGCTGTTTCAGTAGTAGTTATTAACTCAAAGAGTAGGTACTATATGTAACGCCATCTTCCATTGCATGTTACCGATAGGGATGCAGTAACGTATTATCTGTACGCTTAAAATACTAGAGCGTGACTTAGCCAAGTCACGCTCCATTGTTTGTTTATCCGGTCACTTTCAAATACTGAATTTTGCCGTCGATGATATCGAAATGAAACTTCAGCACCGCCGGACTTCCTGGAAATGTGCCGGAGACCTGTGCGGATAGAACGCTTGATGTACCGTTTTCGGTGTATTCAAGCGGCTTCATCACGGATTGGTATTTTTTATTTGTTTCAGCGATCAGGTGCTGGATCGCCACTCGACCTTTGTAGGGCTTGCCTTCTTCAATCATTTCGCCTTTCTCGGAAAAGCAATTGGCAAAAGCGACGCAGTCAAAATTGTTTTGCGCCTGCACCAAGTCTTCTACTATTTTTGGGAGTTTCATGTCTCTATATTTATTAAATGATGATCAGATGGTAGGCACGGTTCCGCCGTCAATTAAGTACTCCGTTCCTGTCAGATATTTTGCTCTGGGTGAAACAAGGAAACCCACGAGTTCAGCCACTTCTTCCGGTTCTGCGGGTCTGCCGTACGGTATGCCACCTAAGGCCTCCATCACGCCTTGCTGCGCTTCTTCTACCGTACTGTTTGCATTTCTGGCAATCTCGCCCAACCAGGCTTTGGATGCTGTAGTGTTTATCCATCCCGGCGACACGGTAAGTACCCGAACACCTTTTGGCGTGACTTCGTTGGATAAACTTTTACTGTAGTTCCTTAAGCCGGCTTTTGCAGCGGCATAAGGTAATGTGGAATCGTACAAAGGCAATATGCCTTGGATGGAAGCAATGTGAATAATGACACCATTTTTCCGCTCAATCATTTGCGGTAACAATCCTCTGTCGAGGCGAACAGGTGCTAACAGGTTCGCTTGCAGGGTTGATACCCAATCCTGATCCGTTAGCGCAGCAAAACCCCCGGCTGGTGTTGTTGAAGAACCAAGGTTGTTCACCAGAATGTCCAGCCTTCCATAAGTCGATAACACCTCGCTGACCACTTTTGCTGTTCCTTCTTCCTTGCTTAAATCCGCTGCAATAAAATGCAGTTGGTTGTTTTCTTTTTCCGGGGCGTTTCTGGCCGTTATAATCACTGTTGCGCCAGCCTGTGCAAGTCGTTCGGCAATTGCTTTTCCGGCGCCTTTTGTACCACCGGTTACCAAGGCAATCTTGCCCCCTAATTCATCGTTGAAATTGAACTGTTCCATTGTTTTTGTCCTGTTTTAAAAATGGATAATAGGGCAAAATTGAGCCGTAATGGAAGGCAGAACAAGTACGGAGTTACGATTCAGATAGGGATAAATTTATCCCCTACCGCACCAAATCAGCCATATGGATAACTTCGCAACATGTACGAGAGAAAAACAACACCCAACCTGAATTGCGGCCTCGATTTGATAGGCGAAGTGCTGTATGGTAAGTGGAAAATCCGCTTGTTGTGGTTTATTAATGAGGGGCACAAAAGGCCTAGCGAATTGCAACGAAAAATCCCGGATGCAACAAGACGTGTGTTGAATATGCAGTTAAAAGAATTGGAAGACCATGAACTGATTACAAGAAAAATTTATCCGGTTGTGCCACCTAAAGTGGAATACAACCTCACCGAGTTTGGCAAAACGTTGATCCCTGTGATTGCCACACTGGGGCAATGGGGTGATGCACACGAAGACCGCTTGCGGGATGTGATTTTGAAACGAGCTGTCAGTTCTGCGCTGGACTAACGTCTAACTACACCGTTGACTAACATCAGCTGCCTTCTGCTTCCCACAGTAAGCGTCACTAGTTGCCTATGGCAGTTGCTTGTAGATGACATTACATGTCCAGCTTGATAGACCTTGAAAAGCTTAAACTTTTTGCTGGTAGGTTTTACCCTTTAATAACCTAATTAGGGGCACAAATCCCGTAAATCTTGAACCAAAAAGTTCGAGGTTTCAACCCTTGGGAGTACGACATAATACCAGAGTAATGTTACTCCGGCATTATTATTTGTATTTCTCCAGTTACATATTATGCCAAAGTGATGTGCATGCTCCAGGCAGCGTTGAAAATTACCTGTTGGGCCCTTGGTATTCAGGCAATTTATTCCGCAAAAGATACCGGCTGCTGTGCATATGCACCCATTAATCGTTTTGTTAGGAAGCCGCCGCTTTTACCAGTAGTTCGGTGGGTGGGTAACCAAAATGTTTTTTAAACGCAAAAGAAAAGTGGGACAGGTTTTCGAAACCCACTTCATAACAAACATCAATGGGCTTCATTTTCTTTTCAACAAAATGGTAATGCGCTAACTCCAGCCGCTTTTGTGTGAGCCATTTTTGGGGTGATGTATTGAACGTTTTTTGAAAATCCCTTTTGAAAGTAGTGAGGCTGCGGCCGGTGAGGTACCCAAATTTTTCAATGGGCATATTGAACATGAAATTCTTTTCCATGTAATCTACCAGGCTGATTTTTCCAGGCTCGTCAAAGTTCGCCAGAATGTCGTCCACTTCCTTATCAATTTCCCTTAGAATACTGATCGCCTCTGCTATTTTGAGTGATGCAATGCTTTCGGGAAGGTCCTTCATATCAAAATAGGGAATTAGTGAAACCAAACAACTCTCCAATAATGGATGATTGCCGAAGGTTCGGATCTTGTGCTGGACAGATGGCCTGGGCCTTACTTTTAAATCGGCATAAAATTGCATCAGCCTTGAAGTGGACAAATGCATTACCACCGTTTTATGCGGCAAACCTTCCTTTGGATAATTGATGATCGTTGCCAACTGGTTTCTTGGAATCAGGAATATATCACCAGCTTTGAAAATATAGGTTCCCTCTGCCTGCACGATCTTGGTTTCGCCAGAAATAAACCAGATAAGCATATGCTGATCAAACGCGATATCCGATTTGAAAAATTTGTCTTCGTAACAGGATAACTTTATATCCGGCGTTATATATTTTGCTGTATACTGCATGCGTAGTTCTAAGTTAAATAAAACGGCCTTGTAGATGCACATGGAAAACCTTTTCCCGCCCTATTTATATTGACTGGCCCCCATCAATTATGAATTCTGCACCGGTAATAAAGCGGGCATCATTTCCGGATAAGTAGGCAATCAACTTAGCCACTTCCATTGGTTGGCCAAAACGACCTAAGGGTATCCCGCTTAGAATGTCCTATTGGGTCTCAGGATCACCAAGGCCCGATTTGTCCATGATCTCAGTAGCGATCGGGCCGGGACTAACCGCATTGATCCGGATGTTGCGCGGCGCCAGTTCAAGCGCAGCCACTTTTACCATTGCATTGATTGCTGCTTTACTGGCTGCATACACAGAAATATTCGGTGCAGGCGTTGTAGCAGACGTCGACGAAAGCAGAATAACGGATGCATGTTCATGGAGCAGCGGTATGAATTTGCTTAAGGTAAAATAAGCTCCTTTTACGTTCACCTTCATCATGTCGTCAAACATGGTTTCGGATGTGCTTTCAATAGGAGCAAAGTTTGAGATGCCTGCATTGATAAGTAAGATGTCTATTTTGCCAAATTGGCTACTGACCCCGGCAACAAGCCTGTCAATATCTTGCAGGTTTGCCTGATCTGCGATATAATAGCTTGCGTTTATTTCCGCGGCAGCTTGTTCAACGGCTTCTTTTCTACGGCCCGTGATGATCACTGCCGCTCCCTGTTCTTTTAACGCTTTTGCTGCAGCATAACCGATGCCGCTGTTGCCGCCGGTAATAACGGCAACTTTTCCTTGTAAAGTGTTCATTTCAGGTGCTTAATGTTTTTATTTTTTGATCTGTTTGGATAATCGTTGTATTGTCCTTCATCACCTAATATCGAAGGTGATACCCGTTACCTCTTCGCTCCATTTCCACAACCTTTTGGCATTGGTTTCGTCAAGGGAATAAAGAAATACGCCTCCTGTATGCGGTGAAGTGGATTGTTCAGTTACCGGCATGGCTATGTCAACATCCTCGCAATACACCCCTCCAGTATGCTGCAGCCTGGGACTGGTGGCACACCATACCGTGGTGGCTGCTCCTTGCGGAATGGTTTTCAGCGAAGCAGCTACCTCCGGAAAAATATTGCCGTTTGCATCGCAAAACCCTAATTGTTGCAGCAATTCTAGTGGCGCTTCTCTTCCCAGTTCGGTGCCTCCTATAGAACCAGGGTGTACAGAAAAGGCCCTTACATTTGATGCCTTTGCTCGGTTGTCAAATTCAAGAGAAAATAAGTTGGTAGCTGTTTTTGACTGCCCGTAGCCTTGCAAGGTCTCATAATCACGTTGCAGAAAGTTGGGATCTTCAAAATTGAAAGGAGCAAACTGATGTCCCTGAGAAGAAAGGTTAATTACCCTCGCACCATTTGCATTTTGCAATGCAGGCCATAGCCTGGCAGTCAGTTGAAATTGTGCCAGGTAATTTGTGGCCAGCTGCGATTCAATGCCGCGATGATCCCTGCGTAACGGCACCCACATAATACCTGCATTGTTGATGAGCAGATGAAGTGGTCTGCCGGAGGCAAGAAACCTGGATGCAAAATCATCAATGGATGCGGCATCCATCAAGTCCATTTTTTCCAATTCCACATTTGGAATGCCTTGCAGGTTTTTCCTGCCTTTTTCCAGGTCCCTTGCCGGCACAATCACCGTTGCGCCTGCTGCTGCCAATACCTTAGTTGTTTCCAACCCGATGCCTGCATTACCACCTGTAACAATGGCGATCTTTCCTGTGAGGTCAATGCCGTTGATCACATCATAGGCTGTTGATGTGGCGTTAAATCCGGAACTGATTGGGTGTTGTAATGCTCCGCCGTAATTGTTTTGTTTCATATAAAGTTTGTTGTTTGTTGAAGCAAAACTAGCCAGTGGAAGAAGGGGCCACTTTGTTTAAAAGTCCTTATTTGCTTTGTTTAAAAGCCCACTAGAAATACCAAAAATCCTAAGCTTCTTTTCTTATTTCCTTTGATTATCTTCCTGACCTGCATATCCTGTAAGCTTAGAATATTGCCAGGAAAACTATGGAACATGGTTTCGATTACACAACTGCTGCAAGGAGGTTTTGGTCAAGGTTCCCTGCTTTAGCCTACCTCAGTATTCAGATAGGTTTTTGGATAATGGCAAACCTGCTCCTGGGTATTGTTATGCATTTGCAAGCCTTACGCATCAATGAAGTAGTGCCGATGCCCGGGCTGAGCGTATTGAAGCCGATTATCCAGGTTGCCATCATCTTTGGTTTTTTGTATGGGATCATCTTTGGGCTGGCAAGTTTTTATCTTGGAAAAACCTACTACAGAAGTATACCGTTAGGCGCGATAATGGTATTGGATACGGCACTATCCCTTATCATCCTGGTTGCCTTATTGACACTTGTTCGGTTCAAGCTGGTAACCCTGCTGATGCCCGGTTATGTAGAAGTCTATCCTTTAAACAACAGGTCGTGGGAATACTTTCTGGCCATTGTTGTGGTTTATTTCTTTTTCATGACGCTGCTGATCAACTTCATTATTCAGGTCAATAAAAAATATGGTCCGGGAGTTCTTGTGCCCTTGTTGCTTGGAAAATACCGGCAGCCCCGGGAGGAAGAAAGGATCTTCATGTTTATGGACCTAAAAGCGTCCACTACCCACGCAGAGCAGCTGGGACATCTTCGGTACAGCGCTTTTATCCGTGATAGCTTTATGGATATCAACAGTGTGGTGCCTCTATTTGACGCGGATATTTATCAGTATGTTGGCGATGAGATTGTCCTTTCCTGGAGCCTGGATCATGGAATCAGAAATGCAGCCTGCATCAGGCTTTACTTTGCCTGCCGTGAAGCATTTTCAAAAAGAGCACCGTATTACCTGAGGCAGTATGGTTTGTTACCAGAGTTCAAGGCCGGCGTTCATGGTGGTAAAGTTACTGCGGTGGAAATAGGCGATATTAAAAGAGATATTGCATACCATGGAGATGTACTCAATACATCGGCCAGGATACAGGGACTGTGTAATCCATTCGACCAGCAATTGATTGTATCTACAGAACTATTACGGAGAATTCAATTGCCGGATACACTGGAAATTAAATTCCTCGGCAGTGTTTTGTTAAAGGGGAAAGAAGAAAGCATTGAGGTTAGCGGTATATCAATGAATTCTTCTCCTATGCTCCCGGCAAATCAGCAGTAGAATTGGATGGTATGCTAATAAAGATTTGTTGTGGACATAGCCAAGATGGAGGCACTTAAGGCAAAAGGCTTTTGGGCATGTTCAGCTGTCATGCTGTTATGTATGGGCAGGAAGGGTAAGACATAAATGAAGGAGCGGTGAATCAATCTGTGATTAAGTTGGTACTTATACGTACTTACCATGGGATACTATAAAATAGCTTTACCTGGCCAGCGTAAAAAGCATAACTAACTTTTATACGTAATTACTTTCACTAAATCCTCCACCAAATAGTTTCACCGCTGGTCGAAGCTATAAAAGGTCCGTTTTGGGTAAAATGGAAAGGAGGATACAGATTGGGGCGGGTAAGGGTTAAAACGGCCCATAACCCACTCCATATTTGGTTCAATACCGTTGGCCTTTTTATTTGGGTTTTTATGCAACCGGCAACATGATACTGAAGGTTGATCCTTCGTCGGTCACACTTTCTGCCTTGATAAATCCATCGTGATTCTCCACCACTTTCTTTACAATGGATAGTCCTACACCCGTACCGCTGTATTCGGCTTTTCCATGCAGCCGGGTAAACATCTGAAAGATTTTTTCGCCATATTCCTGCTCAAAGCCAATTCCATTATCTTTTATTGCGATCAGATGATACCGCTTTCCATTTTCTGCGACTTCGCTTGCCTGGATGCGAATTTGAGGAGCGGTGTCCCTTTTGCTATACTTCATTGCATTGCTGATCAGGTTTTGAAAAAGCTGCTGGAGCTGCCTTCTATAACCTTGCACTACCGGTAACTTTCCAATGGTAATAACTGCCTTTTTTTCTTCCACATCTAAATCCAAATCTTCCAGCACCCGTTGTACTTCTTGGGTAAGGTCAACGGCTTCTGTTTGGTGCGGTCGTTGACTTACATGCGAATACAGGAGCAGGTCATCGATTAAGTTACCCATACGCTCTGTTGCGCTCTCAATCCGGTTGAATGCTCTTGCCTGACTTTCATGAAGCTGTGCGTTCAGTTGATTTTTTAACTGATTGGTGAAATAATGAATCTTGCGTACGGGTTCTTTCAGGTCATGCGAAGCGGCATGTGCAAACTCTTCTAAATTTTGATTGGAGCGTTGCAGTTCCTTGTTGGTCTGTTGTAACGTTTGATTGGCTTCGGCCAATTCTTTTGTACGTTCATTTACCAAAGCTTCAAGTCGTTCCTCTGTGATTTTTTGTTCGTGTACATCGAAACCTACACCAACATATCCATTAAACCTGCCATCGGCGGAAAATCGGGGGTTGCCTTGAAAGTTGTACCACCTGTACACACCGTCATGCCGCTTTGTTCGGACGGCAGGGATCAAATAAGGCTGTTCATTTTTAAATGAGGGCAGATAAGCCGCCATTACTAGCGGCATGTCATCGGGATGAATGATGCCTTCCCATGCCCTGCCCCTCGCTTCTTCCAAACTTTGGCCTGTGTAGTCCAACCAGGTTTTATTCCAATAGTTGACCGGGGCAAGCGGATCAGCCTCGATGATAAAAACAAAGATGGGGCTCTGGTCGGCAAGGCTCCGGAAACGGCTCTCGCTTTCCTTCAATGCCTGCTCGATCGTTTTTCTGGTAGTGATATCGCTGGCAGTGCCAAACCATTCCACAATGTTACCGGCATCATCCAACAGGGGCACGGCACGTGAAAAGGTCCACCCTGCAGTACCATCCGCCGTCACCACCCGGTGTTCCAGTTCAAAAACCGTTTTATTTGCAATGGCGGCAGCAATGGCTTTTTTAACCGTATCAAATTCGGACGGGTGCACATTTTTTTCCATCCAGTTTGTTACCGGTGCCAGGGCATCAGAAAGAAAACCCCTTCCGTCCAGGGGATACATAATCGTCCAATCCGCATTGAGGCGGTAAATCACATCGGAGGAGGCGTTCACCAGGGCTCTGAACCGGCTTTCGCTTTCTTTCAATGCCTGCTCTGAGTTTTTGCGTTCTGTAATGTCAATAGAAGAACCTACAAAGCCAAAGAATTCTCCACCTTTTCCAAAACGTGGTGTGCCGTGGTTGAGGAGCCAGCGCCACTCCCCATCAACCCTCATCATTCGGCACTCCATCTGGTAAGAAATCCGCCGGTTCACCGCATCGCTTACCACACTGCCGGCCATTTCAATATCGTTGGGATGTATCGCCACCTGCCAGCTTTTGCCTTGTTGTAAATCCGCTTCTGTATGCCCGGTAAATTCTCTTGCACGGCTGTTGTAGTAAATGGAGTTGCCCCTTTCATCGAGGGTCCAGATCATAACCGGCGAAGCGTCGGCCATAGAACGAAACCGTTCCTCGCTTTCCTCTATTTTTTTCCGGGCCGTTACTTGTTGGGTGATATCTAACGCAACATGCAACACCCCCGTAATGGCGCCGCCTTCTTTCAGGGGAGTATAAGAATGATTAAAGTAATACCGTTCCAGCTTATCCTCAATCAAAACATCTATGGGTACTTCATTTCCCTGAAAAGAAACACCTGTCCTTTGCAATTTGCAGCACCTCCTGGTCTTTTAGCTCGGGTAATGCATCCACTATCCTTTTTCCAACCACATCATCCATCGATGTTTTGTTCATCAGCCGCAGCATGGGTTCGTTCAGGCTTTCTATCACCACCTCCTCGCCACGGGATAAAAGGATGGGTACAGGTGCCTGCTCCACCATGCGGCGAAACCGGCTTTCGCTCTCATTCAGTTGTTCCAGCTGAAGGGTGTTTTCTTCCTGTAGCCGCACTCTTTCGGTAATGTCTTCTGTTGTGTGTATGATGTATTGAACAGCTCCTTCGCTGTTGCACACAGGTTTGTTAGACGCTGCCCAAACCCTGAACTCAAAGCTTCCCGTTTCGGGGTTCACAATGTCATACCGTTGGTCGGCCATTTGGTGCGGCTCCCTCCGGGCAATGACGTACTCTAAAGACGACCGAAGATTAAGTACCCCCGTTGCTTCTTCATTGGCTGTATCGTCGGGAAAGATTTCAAAAAGAGGCCTTCCCATGATCTCATCTCTGGTTCTGTACGCCGTCTTTAAAAAGGAATCGGTAGTGCAAACAATTGTAAACGTCGGTGCATTGGGTAAAAGGATCACGTGTTTTCCAGGGATAGCCTCGAATGTTGTATGCAGGTCAATGGGAGGCACGACGCTTTTTAAATTCATGCGACAGGCTATGGTTAAGATAACTAAGGTAGCGATTTATCAATAACCAAACCGTTGGCAACAAGAGCTTTGCAGGTGCATCTGTAAAAGAAAAACGATAGCCTTAAAGGAGGCTACTGAAGTTTTGGTTTGCTGGGTTTAAAAGGATACAAATAGCTTTAGAAGGGGATTAATAGGTTTCCTTGATTTAACTATAAAATCCCTTTAGCTTAATGAGACCATTTTTTTATAGGTAAGATTGGCTTGCTGCGGGCATTACAAAATCTTCTCTGTTGCAATGCCCTTTCATTCGTTGCCCATGTAAAAAATCATGACGATGGACCATGTTGAGTCAGCCAGCCCGGTGTATAAAAGAATTGGGATGGGCATGCTCCAATGGTTCTATCTTATGGTACGCAGCAACAAAATCAGGAAGGCATTTAATGGCTTCGAAAATGCTTTGCCTGATTTCTATCAAGGCAGGATAGTCATCTTTCTTAGGCAATCGTTTTTCAAAATCGGTTTTTACGGTTATTTCCTTCCCAAATTCTGCAATAAGACCGGCTTCTTGAAGTTCCACATATACATAGCAAGGAATGGAAGAATTATCTATAAACGCAATGCAACTGCAAAGTTGATTGCGAAACATAAAGTTGGTAGGCAAATCCATGATTCAAAGATTTTAAAAGTGATCTGATGTTTCATGACAAAAATTGCTGCAGCCAAAAAACCAAGGGAATAGTGTCTTTTACAAGACCATTTTTAGATCGTGCATTTTGTATGACCATTTATTGGCAATCCCATAACCTTACTGCAATCTTAAATAGCTATATGTACCATCCACCTAAACGGATAATGATTTTCAAGGGCAGGATTAAAAACAATTCATACGGGTATGTTACGGAATCAACTATCGAAGCCGCTTTTGATAATGGTAGAAATCATTTTAAACTGTTGGGCGGCGTTAAAGCAGTGCCTGGCATGGGCGGGTATGGTAATGCCTTCTCCCAGTTTTAATTTGTAGCGTTTGTTATTGATGCTAAGTTCCGCGGCACCATCAATTATTTGGATATAGTTATCGAAGGCTAATGTTTTTTCACCTAATTCTTCTCCTGCATCCAGCGAGGAAACAGTAACATTTCCCGTTGTCTTTTTAATGATCGTTTTACTTACCACCGCGTTGGGCACGTACTCAATAATTTCGACAATTATATGCGGGATGCCTTTTTCAACTTCTATTTTATCAGCCTTATTGCTCATGCTGAAGCCGGTTTATTGAACGGGTTTTTCATACCCTAAAGTTCCAGCTAATCAACCAGTGTAGCGTTACAGCATTATGCATAAAATGTTACATAGTTTTCAGATACGGGCAGGTGTAAAGTCAGAGGTCTTCGTGGGCTGTTAAGCGCTTGTGTTTCATTTTCTTGAAAAATGACGGCGTGAGGCCAGTTACTTTTTTAAATTGGTTGGAGAGGTGCGCAACGCTGCTGTAGTGAAGTTTTTCAGCGATTTCAGTAAGCGTTAGTTCATTGTAAATAAGCAGCTCTTTTGCCTTTTCTATTTTATGCGAAATGATATAGTGTTCAATGGTAACGCCTTTTACTTCGGAAAATAAAGTTGAAAGATAGCGGTAATCATAGGCGAGTTTTTGGCTCAAGAAGTCAGAAAAATTTATAAGGGGCAGCTCGTCGCTGTAATGAATCAATTCAATTACTACCGTCTTAATTTTCTCAATAAGAATGCTTTTCTTATCCTCCATAAGCTCGAAGCCAAACTTGCCTAATTCAGTGCGGAGCAACCGGGCTTTCTTTTGTGAAAGCGCACCGCTGATTTCTACCTCTCCTAACTCCACCAGGATGGATTGTATGCCTAACCCGTGCAAAACCGACTTTACAATCATTTTGCAGCGCAGGCTAACCATATTTTTTATCAGGAGTTTCATTTCACAAAGCGTTGCACCACAGTTCTTCCGTAAAGCTCTATAAGGTACGATGTATTATCGGGAGGCTGCTGGTAAGCTTTCATTGGCCTGTGTCGGCCGAATGCAGGTTGTTTCTTTGGCTGGATGGTTTTGTTTTTATACCAAATATTCCTTTATTTAGCTCATCCATTCTCCTCTCCAAAACTATCTGCTCCAAACACCAGGTTACCGCTTTTGTACTACCAAACCCAGATTTATGAGGATAGGCCTACGTCTGCTTTGCGGCCTGTTGTGCACCATCTTTTGCACCACATTACATGCTGCCGAATATGTTTTTACCGGTACCGGCTCTTTTGCACTTCCTGCCAATTGGGAAAATGGCGCCATGCCCCCAACATATAACGCAGCAAGTGACATCATCAGAATAAAGGGGCACGCCATTGTGGCGGTAAGTGAAGCCTGCGAAATGTTTGATTGTATGGATCCCTTCTGGGGGAATTACGGCACGATCATCATAGAGAAAGATGCCTCCTTGGACCTTCGAAACTTAACCCAGTTTGAAAATCACGGAACGATCGTAGTACAAGGCACCCTGATCAATACAACCAACATTGAAATTTATGACACAGGCGATGTAATCATCTGGGGCACCTTTATTAACCGGTATTTTACCAGCAACCAGGGAACTTTTACTGTCGAAAATGGCGGGAAGGTGGAAAACGAATCCAATGCTTCGGCTGGGTTTGTTGAATTAGATTTGATTGGAACCCTGATATTAAAAAGTGGAGGAACAATAAACTTTGGGAAATCGGAGAATCTACAATTAGGCGCAAACTTTATCAACCTGGCCACGCTTACCGGAAATGTAGTGGTTTTGGGAGACCTCCAAAATGCAGGTGTGCTGGCGCCAGGCAACTCACCTGGCACTTACGAGGTAAAAGAAAATTACATAGCGGAAAGAACTGCAGTACATAAGTTTGAAGTTGGTGGCACAGGCCTGGACCAGTACGATGCGTTACAGGTTGCTGGCACGGTAACCCTTGCAGGAGCATTGGAAGTGACCCTGATTGATGGCTTCAAAATCACAGACGATCATGAAATCAGGATCATTACTGGAAAAATAGAGGGAGCCTTCTCTAATGTAACCTTACCCAATGGCTATAAACTGGTGTACCGAAGTGGCGAAGTTTTGTTGCAACACCTTACGGTCACACCTGTAACATTTGTAAGCCTGAACGCAAGCAGAAATGCGGAAGGGGTAAAATTGAACTGGGAGGTAGCAGCCGAACTTGGTGTGAAAGAGTATGTGGTTGAGGGCAGTGTCAATGGAAGTGCTTTTTTTAGGGTAGGCTCCGTGCCTGCAAACCGCCTCAACCGATACCAATTCCAGGACACGAAAATGGCATTGGGCGCGTATTACCGAATCAAAAGCGTAGACCTCGATGGCACAGCAAAATACAGCCCCGTAATTGCTGTTGCGCCAGTAAAACAGGGGCAACCCATTTCACTTTTCCCATCCCCGGCTCAAACCTTTGTCATTGTGCAACATGGAAAACTTTCAGGCAGCGCTTTATTGAGTATTGCAACGGCAGACGGAAAGGTGATCCAACTGATACGTCCTGAACATTCGGCCAAAAGTACCAGGGTTAGTCTGGGCAACTTGCCGGCAGGATTATACTTAATCCATTTGGAAGATGGCGGCAGAAAACATACGGTGAAACTGGTAAAGCAATAAGCAGGTAAAATGATCTCCATACTGCATTAGAAAATCGACCTGTGCAATGGTGCCACCCAAGTTGGGCGTATAATAAACCAACGGAAGGTTGTCGCGGCTGCCGAGTCTTTTCGCAGATTTAAAAGCAAATAAACAAAGCGGGCTTTCTTATGCATTTTAATCATTGATAAACCCCGCCATTAAGTTTCCAGAACCCTATTGGTTTTGCTTTCAATGCGGTATAAAACGTGCCCTTTTGAAAGCTTGCATTTTTTTTCCGCTTTCCCGGTGGTTGCGGTGTGGAATCAGCCCATTTCTTTTAAGGGAAGTTCAACCCGTATTTTATCCAGGCATGGCTAACCTACCAAGGGCAAGAGGAAAGGTTTTGGAAACACGGTCTCCTTTTTCAACCAAGCCTGGCGATGCTCATGCACCAATTATTGGATTATTTTAATGATCTTAATTAGAACCAAATAGATAATGGTCGCCACCACCGCAACAAAAGTTGGATAACCTTGCAATAAAATACCGCGTTTATGACAAGGGTACTTATAGGTTGCCTGGCTTCCATATTGCTGCTTGCCACAGGCATACAGGCACAACAGGCAAAGCACAGCTTTGCTTTTTCCGACACTGCTTTCCTGCTCGATGGAAAACCATTCCAGATTATTTCCGGCGAACTGCATTACCCCAGGGTGCCCAAAGAAGCATGGCGGCAACGGATGCGCATGGCAAAAGCAATGGGGCTGAATACCATCGGTACCTACATTTTCTGGAACCTGCATGAACCGCAAAGGGGTCAATTCAATTTTACCGGCAACAACGACGTGGCCCAATTTGTACGCATGGCGCAGGAGGAAGGTTTGTGGGTCATCCTGCGGCCGTCGCCTTATGTGTGTGCCGAATGGGAGTTTGGCGGCTACCCTTATTGGCTGCAAAAAGAAAAGGACCTGGTGGTACGCAGCAAGGACCCAAAGTATTTGGCTGAATACAAAAAGTACATCGATGCCGTGGGCAAACAACTGGCACCGTATCAAATCAATCATGGCGGCAACATCCTGATGGTGCAGATCGAGAATGAATACGGTTCTTATGGAAGCGATAAAGAGTACCTCGACATCAACCGCAAAATGTTTATCGATGCAGGCTTCGATGGGTTGCTCTATACCTGCGACCCGGCACCCGACCTGGTGAAAGGACAATTGCCCGGCATATTACCTGCGGTAAACGGGCTGGACAAGCCGGAGGCAGTGAAAAAGATCGTCCGCGAAAACAATAGCGGCAAAGGTCCGTTCTTTATTGCCGAATGGTATCCTGCCTGGTTCGACTGGTGGGGCGAAGCACACCATACGGTTCCGGCCGAAAAATATACACCGGCATTAGATGCAATATTGGGTGCCGGTATTTCCATTAACATGTATATGTTTCATGGCGGTTCGACCCGCGGTTTTATGAACGGCGCCAACCGCAAGGATGATACCCCTTACGAGCCGCAGATCAGCAGTTACGATTATGATGCGCCGCTTGATGAAGCAGGCAACCCCACCCATAAGTTCATGGAGTTTCGCAAGGTTATCGAAAAGCATTTGCCTGCAGGCCAGGTGCTGCCTCCGGTGCCCGCTGCCAAGCCGGCCATTGCTATTCCTGCCATTCAATTGACCCAAACAAAATACCTGGTATTGCCAAAAGGCGTTGCATCCAATCGGCCATTGACCTTTGAAGACCTGGGGCAGGACTACGGCTATGTGTTGTACCGCACCCAACTGAATAATGCTGCATCGGGAATGCTGAACATCGACAGTTTGTGCGATTACGCGGTAGTATATGTGAATGGTACAAAGGTGGGCACCATGGACCGCCGCAGTTTCCGCGACAGCATGTTTTTATCGCTGCCCAAAGGGGCGGTAACACTCGACATCCTTGTGGAAAACATGGGCCGCATCAACTTCGGCAAATACATGCTGCACAACAGGAAGGGTATTACACACGGCGTATACCTCAATGGAAAAGAATTAACAGGCTGGCAGATGTTTTCCCTGCCTTTTACTGATGTGGAGCAGTTGCCACTCACCGAAAAAAAACAAACCAATGGGTTGGTATTAAAAAAGGGAAGTTTCCATGTAGACAAAGTTGGAGATACCTACCTCGATATGCGGCAATGGGGCAAAGGCGTAGTGTGGATCAATGGCAATAACCTGGGCCGTTACTGGAGCATTGGGCCGCAACAAACCCTGTATGTGCCGGTGGAATGGTTGAAAAAGGGAAAGAACGAAATAGTAGTACTGGATTTATTAAAACCAGATCAATCCACCATTCAGGCACTGGATAAGCCGGTTTTAAACCAATTGCAACCGGAAGGGGAAGGGGCTAAAAAGTAGACTGGAGCGGCATTTTGCTGCAACCCGTTTTATTAAATCGGTTGCAATAATTTAATGTAAGCCTTAAAGAACAGGCATCCGGCGGATAGCATTTATGATTGCTGTGCGCTGGGTGCTTTTTTTATAAACCTGTTGCTGTGAAGCCCCTTGTATTTTACATGGCTGTACTGCTATTAAAGCAAAGGGCATGAGGTTTTCTTAAGTAAATGCTGCATTCAATTGAGGCATTAAAAAGAAGGCGGCAATTGAGCATTGAAATTTTATCTTTAATAACCTCAATCACAACCCCGCAATGAACCAACGAATTTTTGCCCCACTGCTGTTTTGCATACTGAACATCACTGGTGCATTTGCACAAAGCGGGCAGCCGCAGGTTAAGGAAAATATACCTACCGACTCTATTCGCCTGAGCGACCCGTTTATCTTGGCCGATAAGAAAACCGCCACCTATTACATGACAGGAACCGGCGGAAAACTATGGAAAAGCAAGGACCTGAAAAGGTGGATAGGCCCCTATACAGTAGCGCAAACAGACCCTGCTTCGTGGATGGGAAAAGCTCCCATGATATGGGCTGCAGAACTACACGAGTACAAGGGCAAATATTATTATTTTGCCACGTTTACCAACCGCGATGTAAAGATTGATACCGTAAAGGGGGCCGTAATTGAGCGCCGCGCCTCACATGTGTTGGTCAGCGACAAACCGGATGGTCCTTATGTGCCTATGAAAGATCCCGAATACCTGCCGGCCGACAAGCCAACATTGGATGGGACGTTTTGGGTGGATAAGGATGGCAAGCCCTATATGGTTTATTGTTACGAATGGTTGCAGAACTGGAACGGAACCGTTGAGAAAATTGAGCTTAAACCCGACCTGAGCGGCTCGGTGGGTAAAAGCAGGTTGCTGTTTTTCGCCAGCGATGCCCCGTGGAGCCGCGAACGCAACGAGCATGGCATGGAGGTGCCCAACAAGGTTACCGATGGTCCTTTTCTTTTTTATACCCAAACCGGTAAATTGGGCATGTTGTGGACCAGTTGGGTGTTTGATGCCTATACGCAAGGTGTTGCATATTCGCAAAGCGGAACCCTCAATGGCCCATGGATCCATGAAAGGGAACCTATTACCCCGCCCAACTTTGGGCATGGCATGCTATTCCGCACATTTGAAGGAAAACTGCTGATGGTGCTGCATAGCCATAGAAGTGAAAATGGCCGTTTTATCCGGATACCGCGGTTCTTTGAAGTGGATGATTCCGGAGACAAGATCAAAATAGGGAAGGGAGTATATTGATCTGATTGGATCCTTTCTCGATCAGCTTTTAATAAGGTGGCTTCGGTACCAATGGCGTCATAGGTTACAATTGGTCCGGGTGTATTATAGTAGTTATTGCGCAGGCAATACAACATAATAAAAGCGTGTTGATCCTGTTGTGCCGGCAGGGCCTAATCAGTGATGTGGGTATTTTTGAACTACCAAAAAGATGTGGTTTGAATTGTACCTAAAAAGCAAATGCCAGTAGCCGCTGCAACAGACAGGCTGGCGGAGTTGCTTTTTAGGTACAATACTTTAACGATGAGCAGCAGAATGTAAAAAGCAAAGCGGCTTTCCAAAATACAATTCACTTCAGCTAAAGCACCGAAATTGCCAACCGGGTGCTGCAGGTTTCGATTGAACCTTTAGTTCCAGTTTTTTATTCAATTGAAAAGTACTGCCAAGAATTATAAGCTCTGTGGCAAACCGGTACATATATCCCGATGGTTGGTTAAAAACGGTAGGGTTGCTACCTATTTCTAATATTATTTTAATGCATGGCGCCGCCATTACTAAGGGTATAAAGGTACCTTGTGAAGATTGAAAGGCTGAAGTCTTACAGTACTATATTCAATAATGACGATAGTTAATCACAAGGAGGAAACAATGGAGCTTTTATCTGCGAAAACGATAAGTGAACTGAATGGTGTAGCGCAATCAACCTGCTTGTCTTTATACATGCTCACGCATCGAAATCACCCCGATAACCTGCAGGATCCCATCAAGTATAAGAACCAGGTAAAGCAACTGGCCGATTCGTTGCAGCATCAAAGCTTTCAAGGCGATGCAGCAGCACTGCTTGCGCCTTTTGAAGCGTTGGCAACCGACAAAAACTTTTGGGATAACACACTGAATGGGTTGGCGGTATTTGGAACGGAAAACTTTTTTAAAGTAGTGGGCCTGCCGGTTATGGTAGCCGACTTGGTGGTGGTTGCGGACAGTTTTCATACCAAGCCCCTGAAAAAGTATTTGCAATCGGTGGACCGCTACCAGGTGCTTGGATTGAGCCTGCACGATTTTCAGTTGTATGAAGGAAACAGGCACTCAATGTCGAAAGTGGCGCTGCCCGAAGATTTTCCGGACACCATCAAAGAAGCACTTGGTGCAGAGTTGACCGATCAGCATCTGACGGTTGCATCTTATGGCGGCGTTGGCGGCACGCAGGGCAATATGGTTCATGGTCATGGCGGCAGAAAGGATGAACTGGATGTAGATGCAGAGCGGTTCTTCCGGGCAACTGCCCAGGTGGTGTACGAAAGAATTTCAAAAAATTCGGGGCTGCCCCTTATACTCGCAGCCCTGCCCGAACACCATAATTTATTTAGAAAGGTCAATAAAAACCCGCTCCTCATTGACGAAGCTGTTGGGGTAAATCCAAAGTCGGTAGATATGGACAACCTGGTACAAATGGCCTGGGCGGTAATGGAGCCTAATTATAAACAGCAGCTTCAATCTTTGACCGAAACATTCCAGGAAGCCAGTGCCAAAAACAACGGCCACCACCTTATTTCCGAAGTGGCCAAAGCAGCAGCAGAAAGCAGGGTGGATACATTGCTGTTGGAATCGGGCAGAATTTTGCCAGGCAGGCTGAACCAGGAAACGGGCAGTATTGAAGACGGCGACCTGCAACATCCCGAACTCGATGACCTGTTGGATGACTTAGGCGAATTGGTTAGTGCCAAAGGAGGAAAAGTTTTTGTTGTGCCAAAGGAAATGATGCCCGTAACCACCGGGCTGGCAGCAACCTTCCGGTTTTAAAAGCTACCGTCAGGTGACTATTTTTTTTAACAAGCAATAAAAATGCAGCAATGAAAATTCAATTCAATACAGACAACAATATCAAAGGAACGGAAGAACTAAGAGGCCCCTTGGAAGAACGGATCACCACCTCGCTAAGCAGGTTCAGCGACCGCATTACCCGGGTAGAAGTGCATTTGAATGACGAGAACAGCCATAAGAACGGGCAAAATGATAAGCGCTGTATGCTTGAGGCCAGGCTGGAAGGCATGCAACCCATCTCGGTTACCAACAACGATGCAACTGAGGATCAGGCAGTAAAAGGCGCTATCGACAAATTAAAAGCCGCCCTGGATACAGTGATCGGCAAATCCAGAAATTATTGATCCGGCATCGTACTGACCAATAAAAAAAGAAAGTGAAAGGGCCTGCAACAGCAGGCCCTTTTATGTATGCACAGGCGGTAGCACCTGCCGGCATTTTTTTATTGGCACCAACTAAAATTGCTAGTGGCTTGTACTGTTGAAATGTTTATTAAGGTTGTTGTATTGCCCAACAAAATTCTGCTGCTTTTTATTACAGTAGTATAGCAACTTAATCTGTGAACCCACCCGCATTCATGCCGTATTAATTTCGGGCCCGCGGAGCCCTTTATTGCAGGAGCAAAAAGGTAAAGACATCCATAAAAATTATGCACGCATGGAAGCGCTGGTTGAATTTTCTAAAAAGCACGTAGGTTGCTACTGCGGCCTCATTTTAAACAGCATTACTTAAAAAGACTCCATAATCAATTCCCTGTTGATCACTGCGCCGGCTTTTGCTCCTGCAGCTACAGCCATCGAAACGGCTCGGAACATATTGGTGTTGTCGCCTGCAGCAAACACACCCGCAATGTTGGTTCGTTGCAAATCGTCGACGTGGAGGTAACCCATATCATTCAGCTCGCAACCCAGGCTGGCAGGAATGCTGCATTTTTGTTCAAAGCCAAGTCTGGTAAAAAGGGCGGCTGCGTTATGTGTGCTGCCATCTTTAAAAACAACGTGGCTCATATTTCCATCCTGGTGTGCAATGGCCGATATTTCATGCTCGTAGATGCGGATGTTGTGGGCTTTTAGTTGTTGCACCTGTTCCGGGGTAAAGGCGGCGGCTCCATTGGTAAACAGGCTTAAGTTATGAGTCCAGTTGCTGATCAGCCGGGCCAGATCAAAGCCTCCATCCCCATTGCCCAGCACGCCTATAGGTTGGTGTTTTACTTCGTAGCCATGACAGTAAGGGCAATGCAACACCGAAATTCCCCAACAAGCTTCCAGGCCCCGAATGTCTGGAAACAAATCCCTGACCCCGGTAGCAAAAAGCAGCTTTTTGGCCCCGAATCGATTACCACTGTTGGTTGTTATCCAAAAGCCATCCTCCGTTTTCTGCCCGCTGGCTGCAAGCCCGTTGTAAATTTTTACAGTGTTGTATGCCAACACCTGCGCAGTGGCCTTGTCTTTTATTTGTTGGGGTGTTGCACCGTCCTGCGTTAAAAAATTATGCGAGTGGGGTGTTTGTTTGTTGCAGGGATCGCCACTGTCAACGATCAGCACCTGGCGTAGGGAGCGGCCAAGGGCCATTGCTGCCGAAAGGCCTGCATAGCTGCCTCCAATAATAATTACATCGAAAAAATGGTTGTTCTCCACCTGATTTGTTTGAGATGACAATAAAACTGTATAGCCTTTTAAATACCCTGCAGGAAGCCTGTAAAATGCTGGCGCAGTTACAGGCGGGCCGCAACAAAGATACTTTTAAAATGCAACTATGTTGCAAAAAAATTTAAAACGGCTTGTTTACAGGGCATCAGGTGATGGGGTTGGGGGCCGAAGCTTAGAAAAGATTTGGCTTAGGGTGTTGCGGCATACATGTCGTGCTGATTCATCAGGGCAAACAACTTGCTCATATCGGCGGGCGGCCAGACGGGCTCTTTTTGTATAAGTTCCTGAACCTCTATAAAATATTGCTCCATGCCTCCGGGGCTAAACCATACCTGGAAGCGAACCTGCTTACCGGAAACATTTTTAAAGGTATGCACGGCATTAACGGGCACGGTTACCAGCGTGCCTGCAGGGGCATCAATGGTTTTTCCGGCTACCTCAAATTGAAGCGACCCTTCCAGCACATAAAACATCTCTTCGGTTATTTTATGGTAATGCGGAGCCGGGCCCGGTAAATTGGGCGGCAATGAATACTCCACCATCGACCAGTGCCCGTTGGTTTGGCCTACGGCGGCTTTGATAAAAATTTCTATCCCGTTGGCTGTAATTTTTTGTCCCTCGCCAGGTAATGAAACAGGAAGTAATGTGGTGCTCATAAATGGTAGTCTTGGTTTTATGGTCCCTTAAAAGTAGCACAGCGGGAAGGAGCTGCACCAACAATTTTATGAGTGGTTGCTGCTAAGTAAATACCGGTGTACAGGTAAGCAGCAACATGCTTGCAAATTGTATTCTTTCCCGTTTCATGCACCGGGCAAAAAGCATTGCTTCCCATGGGGCTTTGCATTAAAGCAACAAAGGTTCCCCATTAGGGAACCTTTGTGTTGATATAGAAAGATATTATAAAGGAGTGGCTTACTTGGTAATGGTTACCAGCACCCTGCTGCTGAAGTAGGTGTTGTAACCATACAGCGTGATGTACCAGGTGCCGGAGCCGGGGTTGTTAAACGTGCACACTTCATCTACACGGTTGGGCTGAATGCCGGAGCAATCGGCTGTCCAGGAGTAGGCCGGCGTCCACGATGGGGGCTTGGGACCGTTTACTACAGGTGCCGAACCTTTGCGTACAAACAGGTCGGCGGTATTGCGGTACGCAGCGCTGCTTTCGGTAGTGCGGATCACCATGGTTTTTACACCGGTAGGCAGCGAAAAAGAAAGGGTTTTCTTTTCGTACGATTCGCCGGAAATTACTTTATCTACCAGCACCTGCGATGTAGGCGCTGTGGTACCCGATCCGGTGCTGCCACCAGTACTGCCACCAGTGCTGCCGGTAGTACCCGATGAAGTATTGCTGCTAACCTTTGAGCCATTTACATACAGGTTGGGAACGTTATTCTGCACACTCACCTTTACGATGTTGGCGGTGGAGCGGTTGGTTAAATACGATTTGGGAATAGAGCCGGAATAAGAAGTGGTTTTAATGCTCCACATGGAGCCGGACAGTGTATACCTTTTGTGATCGTAGCGGTACGAAACACTGGAACCAACCTTGATCTTGATTTCGGAAGAAGCATCCTTTCCGTCGATCAGAAAACCCTTGATTTCATTGAAGTTACTGCTGGTTTTGCTCAGGTCTTCCGTCAGGGCTTTGATGCCGAGCATTTCATCTACGGCTTCATCAATTCCTTCATTTAGTTCGGACAATTTTTCGCAGGAAGATATAGTGCAGGTAGCGAGGAGCAGCAAGGCAAGGCATGCCTTACTCATAAATGAATTTCTCATAAAGTTGGGTACGTTTGGGCCGCAAATATAAAAGGTAATTGTTAACTGAAAAGGGTTTTTGCAAAGAAATCCCCTTGAAAGCAGCGCGGAAATCGGCTTAGGTTTTTTAATAATACATAACTGCCTGCACTAATTAAATTTCAATGAGGCTGTTGCTTGCTGCACAATGATTTGTTGCCCTTCGCAACAGGAGTACAAAGCTTAATCAGGAGACCCACCACAAATGGGACTGTCAATAATTTCTGGCCTGCGGGGCCCTTTTTTGCAGCAGCAAAAAAAGTAAAAGCATCATTAAAAGCTATGCAAATTTTAAAGGCCTTGGGATTGCATTTTTAATGACACAACAGGTTATCATTTACTTCCCATGCAACAGCGGGAAGGCAAGGCAACAGCCATTATTGAAATGGAAATGCAGTGGAAAAGGTCTTGCCGTAAATTTCAAAACCGCAATGCGGCTTGGTTTATATTTATAGCTGCACCAATTCCTTTTACTTCATGTTTCATGTAATCCCTTCCAGGCTGTTGTGTCTTTTTTTGCTTTGTATAACTGCACTCAGTGCCGGCAGCCAGCAACCTTATTATCCCGACACGGTATGGCAAACGCGCCGGCCTGCCGATCTGAAACTGGATGCCGCTGCCATAGACAGTGCGGTAAGTTTTGCGCTGCGCAATGAAGTAAAAATGGAAGAAGACCTGCGCATAGCCAACATGAAATCGTATGCACGGGAACCGGGTTATACCATATTGGGTCCTATGAGGCAACGCGGAAAACCTGCGGGGCTCATTGTCAAAGGCGGTTACATAGTGGCGCAATGGGGCGATGTAGAACGGGTGGACATGACCTTTAGCGCCACCAAAAGTTATTTGTCTACAGTGGCAGGCCTAGCAGTGGATGGCGGCCTTATCCGTAATGTAGCCGACCGGGTTAGCCGCTATGTTTGGGACGAAACCTTTGCAGGCCCGCACAACGAAAAAATTACCTGGCGCCACCTGCTCGACCAAACCTCCGACTGGAGCGGTTGCCAGTTTGATGTGTGCGACTGGGCCGACCGTCCGCCCCGCGAAGGCGGCCCCGACGAATGGCGTGCCCGCAAACTACTGGAGCCCGGCAGCCAGTTTGAATACAACGATGCGCGGGTAAATGTGCTGGCGTATGCCTTGCTGCAGGTGTGGCGCAGGCCGCTGCCGCAGGTGCTTAAAGAAAAGATCATGGACCCCATCGGCGCTTCATCTACCTGGCGCTGGTATGGCTACCACAATTCGTTTGTAACCCTCGACGGGGCGCAGGTGCAATCGGTAAGCGGCGGCGGGCATTTTGGTGGCGGCCTGTTTATCAATACCCTCGACCAGGCCCGCTTTGGCTACCTGTTTTTGCGCCGCGGCAAATGGAAAGGGCAACAGCTCCTTTCTCAAAACTGGGTGGCTGCCGCACAGCAGCCTTCCACCGCCAACAAATCGTACGGGCTGATGTGGTGGACCAATGCCGAAGAAGAGTTGAAAGGCGTGCCCAAAAATATTTACTATGCTGCCGGTTTTGGGGGCAACTACATAGTGGTGGATGAAGCCCACGACCTGCTCATTGTTACCCGCTGGCTGGAACCCGCCGCACTGGGCGAACTGGTAAAACGGGTAATTGCCGCCGCGGAGAAAAAATAAATACTGCGGGCTTTTTGTATCTTCCTGAAAACACACATAGCCATATGGACCAGAAGATCATCAATTTGTATGATGAATATACCCACCGGCCCCTCAGCCGCCACGAGTTTTTAAAACGCCTGACCCTGCTGGCCGGCAGCACCGCCGCCGCCATGACCTTGTTGCCCATGCTGGAAGGCAACTATGCACGGGCGGCACAAACAGGGGCCGACGAATTGCTGACCGAGTACGTAAAATATCCCGGGGTGCCCAACGAAATGACGGCTTATGTTGCCCGGCCCAAAAAAGAAGGCAAGTATGCAGCCGTAGTGGTGATACACGAAAACCGCGGATTGAATGCGCATATCGAAGATGTGGCGCGGCGTGCAGCGCAAGCCGGTTATTTAGCCATTGCACCCAATGCCCTGTCGGCTTTGGGTAAAACACCGGCCAACGAAGACGAGGCCCGCCAGTGGTTCTCCGAATTAAAACCCGAAGACAGCTTACAGAATTTCCGGAATGCTTTTAACTACCTGGCTACCAGAAAAGATTACAATGGCAAAGCGGGCTGCGTAGGCTTTTGCTGGGGCGGCGCCATGGCCAACAACCTAGCCGTTAACGTACCGCAAATGAAAGCCGCCGTTGCATTTTATGGCCGCCAGCCTGCCTTGGAGGATGTGTCCAAAATAAAATCGGCAGTACAGCTACACTATGCCGCAATGGACGAACGGGTAAACGCCGGCATGGGCGAATATGAAACAGCACTGAAAAAAGCCAATATACCTTACGAGCAGTATGTGTATGAAGGCGCACAGCATGCTTTTCACAACGACACATCTGCAGCCCGCTATAACGAAGCCGCAGCCAAACTGGCCTGGCAGCGTACGATGGATTTCTTTAAAAAGCATTTAGGTTAATGCAGACGACGGACTACGGACTACGGACCACAGTCGTCTGTAGTCCGTAGTCCGTAGTCTGCTAAATCCCTTCCTCTTTCCCCGGTAGCTGCCCTTTGTCCTTTGCTTTATCCTCCTCAATTTCGGGCAGTGCATTAGAGAAAATAAATCCTTTTGCGGCCGCATGTTCGGCAGCCTGCACACTGTGCTCGGTCAGCATCATTTCCACGCCAAGGGTTTTCAGTTCGGTAGCCACTTCCTGTGCAATTTTTTGTTTGGCCGGGATGGTTACATCGCGGATATAAATGGCCATGATGCGGCCGGGGTAGCGTTTTACCACTTCCAGGTAAATGGGCGGATCCTGCTCGCCGCTATCGCCCACCAGCACAAAATTGAGGTGCGGGTAAGTGTCCAGTATCTGGGCTATTTCTTTAAACTTATGCCCCAAATAATTGCCGCTGACAAATGAATCGCTTTGCAGCCCGAAGTCGCGCAGCAGGAGCGGGCCGGCAGGAATTTCGTTATGGTCTAAAAAATCGACCAGCAGGTCGTACAAATTCCACGGGCTGCTGCTTACATAAAAAAACGGGTTGTTGCGTTGGCCGTTACGGCCCAGTTGCAGCGCCTTGTAAAACTCCTTTACACCCGGGTAGGGCAGCCTGGTGCGGGCATTGGAGAGGAGCACGGTTTTGCCCATGGCCAGCAGGTTGTGTGCGCCGGTACGAATCACCGTATCGTCTATATCGCTGATAATGCCATACTCCGCATCGGGTGGCGGAATCATGATTTCGGCGGTGGTTTCCACGGGCTGAAAATTGTACGGCGCATGCACCAGTTCCAGGTCGACGGCGTGGTACAACGCCTCGGTTAATACAGGTTCGGGCGGGTTGAGGTCGAACACAAAAAAACCTTCCTTGTCGGTGGTTACCAGGTGTTCTCTTTCCTGCAGGGTGATTTTTACTTTTGCCCCGGCCACTTCATTGCTTTCAAAGCGTTTGTACATGTTCACCAGGTTGGTGATCAGGCTGTCGCCATCGGTGGCTGTGGCAATTTTTTTATCTTCCAGCACCCGTCCGCGTACAAAAATTTTGCGGGCGGTGCCGTAGGTGCGGTACGTTACCAAATGCACCGGGTTGCCGGCGCCCAGGCGCTGCCGCAGGCGCAATGCCAGGTTGTCGGTACCGGTATCGATGGCTCGGGCAAGGAGCAATAATTTATTTTTCCAGGGCTGCATAAAAATGGAATTGCAAATGATACACCAAGGAGAATTGTGAACACCTTTCCGTTGGTTTTCAACAATTGCATGAGTACAGTTTTGGCTTTCCGGTTATAGCCCGTTTTTTGTACATTGAATAAGATATGATGACCGCCGAAACATTCAACGCCCTGGATACCCGGGAACAGATCAAGGTAGCCATGCGGCACGATACCATGATCGGGCACCGGGGCGAAGGGCCGCGGAGCATGCACCTGTATGTAGTGTCCGATTTTTATGTGGAAGTGGTATTTACCACCAAAAGAAAAAGTGTTCTTGCCGTGCATGCATCCAAAGACGAAGCCATTCTGGATCCTTATTTAAAACAAATAGACCTGACGGAACTTTTTATATAAGGCTGCATGTGCCCGCATTCGTTTTGGCAAATGCTGCCGCAAACTGCTGCATGGCTGTTCACCATGCCTGCTTTGATGGCACACAGTACACTTTACTGCAAGCCGGCACTAACGAAAACTGGGGTGGTTATTGTCGCAAAATCTAAGGGCACTCCTTCAATTCATCGATACCATGAAACCGGAAAAGCTGCTGTATTTTTTTCAAAACCTGGGTTTTGTCAACGAAAAAAAGGCAGCAGAAATAGCCACTTTTTTCAGCCCTGTTATTATTGGCCGCAATGAGTTTTTTGTAAAAGAGGGCAAGATCAGCAACGAATACCTTTTTTTGGAAAACGGGTTTATGCGGGCCTTTGCATACGACCCGGAAGGCAACGATGTAACCACCAATTTTTATACAGGTGGGGCGGTTGTTTTTGAAGTGGCTTCTTTTTTCAACCGGGTGCCTGCCCCCGAAAACATCCAGGCACTTACCGATTGCGCCGGCTGGGTAATTACTTATGACCGGCTTAACCAGTTGTTTCACCAAATGCCCGAGTTCCGGGAGATGGGGCGGCATATATTGGTGAAAGGATTTTCGGCGCTTAAAGTAAGAATGCTCTCCATGATCACCGAAACGGCAGAAGAGCGGTATGGCCGTTTATTGAATAATAATCCTGAAATTTTCCAGCAGGCACCACTGAAATATATCGCCTCCTATTTAGGCGTTACCGATACATCGCTTAGCCGTATCCGCCGCGAGTTTTCAAAAAAATGATGCGCTGCGCGACTTCTTGTCATTTGGCAAGATGCGCCTGCGCTACATGCAGTTCCTTTGTGCCATCAATACACCTAAAACAACTGCACAATGGAATATGTACCCTTTTTTGTATCGCTGCTTTTTGTGCTTACTACAGCACTGGCTGGCCTCTTTTGGTATAAAGCAACGCATGGTTCAACACGGTTTTTATGGGGCATGCTGGGCTGGTTAGCGGCCGTGGCTTTATTTGCACTTGCCGGTTTCTTTACCGTTACCCATACGTTACCGCCACGTTTTATTTTAATGGTGGCGCCACCTTTGGTTGCCATCATTGCTTTGTTTGTCACCCCCATGGGTAAGCGCTTTTTGGATGGACTCCCTTTAAGGACGCTAACTTTGTTGCATGTAGTGCGCATACCCGTAGAACTGATCCTGGCTTTGCTGGCCATGTATAAAGCCGTTCCCCAACTCATGACTTTTGAAGGCAGGAACTTTGACCTGATTTCTGGCCTGAGTGCACCGCTGGTATATTACTTTGGATTTGTACGGAAAAAATGGAGCACCCGGGTATTGTTGTTGTGGAATGTACTGTGCCTGTTGCTGCTGCTCAACATTGTGGTTCATGGTGTTTTGGCAGCACCTTCGCCCTTCCAACAATTTGCTTTTGACCAGCCTAATAAAGCCTTGATGTATTTTCCCTTTGTTTGGCTGCCATCCTTTATTGTGCCCACAGTTTTACTGGCTCATATAGCGGCCATCCGAAAGTTGTTGTTGCCCTCTGAAATCAAAACAGAAGGCAGCGCATGGGCCGCATCGAAATCGGCGTAGCGGCACTAACCTGCAGCCGGTTTTGGTTTTGCTGAAGCCCGCCTTTGCATCTTACTGTAACTGACACATCAGCAGGGATGGGTACTTTAATTTCCCGGGAGCATTAAACCACTTAATCATTTATGCTTTGTGCTTATAAAATAAAGAGCTGTTGATTGCGGAACAATGACCTGCCGCACTTCACTACAACCGCACTAAAGCAACAGCATCATTGGAGCCTGTGTAAACCATGCAGGACCTTAATCTAATTTTTAAGAAGCAAACGGGTCAATATGTAGTTGTTGCAATAACTTGGTAAAATGTTTTACCAGTTACTGCACAGAGCAGCAACACGCCTTTTTTGCTTATTTGTATTGAACCTTTTTAAACCGATACAGTGAATACCCGCAGGCAATTTTTGACCCTCGGCACCATGGCTGGCCTTGCAGCGGCAGCCGCACCCCTTATGTCTTTTGTGCCCCGCCCCAAGCAAATGAACGGTATTTGGCAGCCACGTGTTTTTTTGTTCCAGGGCGATTCGATAACAGACGGCAACCGAGGCCGTGATAACGATCCCAACCACATCATGGGCCATGGATATGCATTCAGCATAGCTTCCCGGCTGGGTGCCCGTTTGCCCGAAAGCGGATTGTCGTTTTACAACCGGGGCATCAGCGGCAACACCGTTGCCGACCTGCAGGCCCGGTGGCAAAAGGACACGTTGGACCTGAAGCCCGATGTGTTGAGCCTGCTTATTGGGGTAAACGATACCGAGCGGGCATTGCAACAAAACGATGGTGCAGCAGCAAAAGCATACGAGGACGGCTACCGGGCTTTGCTCCGGCAAACAAGGGCACAATTGCCCCATTGCCTGCTGGTATTGTGTACCCCTTTTATTGCTCCTGTGGGCCGGGTAAAAGGTGCATGGAGCAACTGGCAGGCTGCCATAAAACAAAAGCAGGATATTGTGCAACAACTTGCAGGGGAATACAATGCCGTGTTGGTGCCGCTGCAGCAGGTGTTTGATGAAGCTTCCCGACGAGCTCCGGCCGAATATTGGATCTGGGATGGCATTCACCCTACTGTTGCGGGGCACGAACTGATTACACAGGAATGGCTGAAGCGGGTGGGTGAGCGGCTGCCTTTGCTTCAGGCACTGCAGTGATTAAAAAGATTTGCCCTTGCCCCAGCCTCGGCCTTGCCATATTGCTGGGGGCTGCCGTAGGCAGCGCAGGAGCGAAAACTTCCCCTGAACGGAAAGGTCGTATGGTTGTTGTATGATAACTGAAGAACGATTCTTCGGAAAGAGCATTTTTTTATATAAAAAATTTAAAGAACATGGAAGCAACACGGGCAATAGCGGAAGGGGCAACGACCATCAGTACAAAAGAAGTAAAGGCATTTGGCACAGAAGCGGCAGAGGCAGCCCTGCAGCTGCTCAACATAAAACGCAGGCAGGCAACAGCACATGATGTAGAGATCGAGATCCTGTTTTGCGGCGTTTGCCACTCCGACCTGCACACGGCCCGCAACGAATGGCACAGCACTGTTTACCCCTGTGTGCCCGGCCACGAGATTGTAGGCAGGATTGTAAGTGTAGGCAATCATGTGAAAAAATTCAAGGTAGGCGATGTGGCTGCAGTGGGTTGTATGGTGGACAGTTGCCGCCAGTGCGACTATTGCAATGAAGGGCTGGAACAATACTGCGAAGGGGGCAATACCGGCACCTACAATTCGCCTGATCCATACCTGGGCACACAAACCTATGGCGGCTATTCGGAAAGCATCGTGGTGGACGAAGCCTTTGTGTTGCGGGTGCCCGAAAACCTGGACCTGGCGGCTACCGCACCCCTGCTGTGCGCCGGTATTACTACCTACTCCCCGCTAAAACATTGGAATGTTGGTCCTGGCAAGAAAGTAGGCGTGGTGGGCATTGGCGGCCTGGGGCATATGGGTGTAAAACTGGCCAAGGCCATGGGTGCCGAAGTAATTGTGTTCACTACTTCTCCTTCAAAGGTTGAAGATGCAAAGCGCCTGGGCGCCGATGACGTGATACTCTCCAAAGACGAAGCCCAAATGGGGCGGTATGCAGGCAAGCTTCATTTTGTGCTGGATGCCGTATCGGCGCAGCACGACATTAATGCTTATTTAGGCCTGTTGCGGGTAGACGGTTCGCTGGCATTGGTAGGGGCCCCCGAAAATCCGCTTCCGGTAGCAGCGTTCAGCCTTATTCCGTATCGCAGAAGCTTTGCCGGCTCTATGATCGGCGGCATTGCCGAAACACAGGAAATGCTCGACTTCTGCGGCAAGCATAACATTGTTTCCGATATCGAAATGATCGGTATCCAGCAGATCAATGAAGCTTATGACCGCCTGCTCAAGGGCGATGTAAAATACCGGTTTGTAATTGACATGGCTTCATTGAAAAAAGGGCAGCAGTAAGCATCCTTACCGGGTAAAAAAGCAGCAGGTAAAGGGGGTAAATGTGTTGCTTCAGGCAAATAAATTTACCTGGGTGGTATGTACCCTTTTAGCGGGTTAAGTAAAAAGGGTACATGCCACCAACGGCAGCAATCCTGGCAGTTAAGCTTTTTTTAAATAATCATTGCATCACAACAGGCGCCAGCGGCAAACAGGTTTCGGCTGCTGGCTTTTTATTGATTACTTTCATCATTCATTCCAAACTGAATTGTATGGGCTTTGGTTTTTTTGAAATATTGCTGATAGCGCTGGTGGTGCTGTTGTTATTTGGGGCCCGTAAAATTCCCGAGTTGATGAAGGGGATGGGCAGGGGCATCAAAGAATTTAACGAAGGAAAAGATGGCCGCAAAAAGGAACAGGAGTAAACAGTGTTCTGCCTTTGCCCTTTTTTCTTTGGTTTAAATACAGGTACACCTTTTTATGCGCAGGGAATTAGGCAGGATTGAAGGCGATAGAACAAGGTTCACCGCCACCATTGCCCGTTTGGGAACCAAAAGCAATTTCAGGGGAGCTTCTTCCGAAACGGTATTGTTTACCGATGTGCGCAATGAAGCAGGTGAACTAATGACGGCCCATGTTTGGTTTACTATTGGCAAGCAACTGGCCATGGTGGTGCACCATGTGGGCAAAAGGGTTTCGTTTGAAGCCCGCGTAAAGGCATACACCAAAGGGTACAAAGGCCGGGGGCTGGAATTGCTGAAGCCCAAAAAAGAAGACTTCAAACTCTCCAACCCCACGAACGTTGTATTGGTTAAATAAAGAACTATAAGCATGCAGTCAACGTAAGCGAAAAAAATAGATGCATCACTGCAAATACTTCCACATCATAGAGCTGTTTGGCGCAATACAGAAGCGGTTTAGCAGTAACAATGCAACCCTTAACCAGCATATTATTTGCTGCATCAAGCACCAATAGCAAGCCTTGTAAAAGTTGTTTTGCTCCAGCAATTATTCTTCCCCTTCGCTATTTAGCCCGGTAATACTGGGCACCACCAATTGCTCCCATAGCGCCGCGTCTATCCATACCGCTACGGTGCCGCCGGCGCAGTAAAATTCTGCTTCGCCCGCTTCATTGATGGTAATGGTTTCGGCGGCGTTGCCAATGGCATCCACAAACTTTTTCCCGGCATGTTGTGTACCCACATACATATACTTGTTGCCCGGCTCAACGTTCGATAGCACCACGGCACAGCCGCTGTTGCCCACTTCGGCTATGCCTTCACGTGTCCAGCCAATGCAGTTGGGATGATCGAGGTAGTTGTGTTCGGGGCCGTAAGCAGCTTCTTTGCGCAGCTTGCATAGCATGGGCAGTGCGGCCAGTGCCGGCATTATTATGTGGTGCTCGTTGCCGTCCTGGCCCCTGTCGGTGTATTCGGCGCTGTACAGGTCGGGGTAAAAAATGCACGGATACCCTTTTTCGCGCAGCAGGATGAGCGCATAGGCAATGGCTTTGAACCAGGGTGCCACAGGAGCCTCCAGCGCCTGCAGGGGTTGGGTATCGTGGTTGGATACTAAAGTAACGGCCAGGTGGGGTTGCACTTCCACCAGGGTGTTGTGAAAAATAGTGGAAAGGTCATAGCTGTCGCCGCTTTGCGAAGCCTGGTGGAGGCGGTTTTGCAGGGGCGCATCAAACAGCGAAATTTTGCCTTCCGTAGCATCAATATAGCGCTCCAGCAGTTCCAGGTTGCCCGGCGCCCAGTATTCCGCCACGGCAAACAGGTCCTTTCCAGTTGCCTGCCGCATATGGCCCAGCCACTCGTTGAAAAATGCCGGTGCAATATGTTTTACCGCATCGAGCCGTACCCCGTCAAAATGGGTGGTATCGAAATACCATTTGCCCCAGCGCTTCAGCTCTTCCCGTACATGGGGGTTGCGAAATTCCACATCGCAAAACATCAGGTAGTCGAAATTGCCTTTTTCGTCGCAGATCATTTCCTCCCAGTCGTGGCCCCAATCGTTGAGGATATTGTAAATGCCGTTTTCGCCGCTGCGATGGTCGTAATCAACACCGGTAAAACAGGTGTGGTCCCACTGAAAAGGGGAATGCGCCCCTTTTCTGGCCGGGTAGGTAAACTTTGTATAAGCTTCAATTTCATAAGGCTCGCTGATGCATTCGGTGCGGCATTCGGGATCCATTTTCATAATCCGGACCGTTTCGGTTTCGTCGCCGCCGCCCAGGTGGTTGAGCACAATATCCACATATACCTGTATCTGGTGATCATGCAGGGTTTTAATGGCATCGATGTATTCGGCGCGGGTACCGTACTTGGTGCGTACCGAACCCTTGCTGTCAAATTCGCCCAGGTCGTAGAGGTCGTACACATCATACCCTACCGAATGTGCTCCTTCGGTGCTTTTGTAGGCAGGCGGCAGCCAAACGGCATTAATGCCCAGCGAGGCCAATGTAGGGGCTTCTTCTTTTACTTTTTTCCATAGGCTTCCGTCGGCGGGATAATACCAATGAAAGTATTGCATCATGGTTCCGTTCTGCATGGTGGTGGCTTTTTGCAGGCCCATGCATAAAAAACTGTGCTAACCCCGGCAGTAAGATTTGGGTGCTTTTTATGTGGGGTAAATTGGGGTTGTTGATAGCGGGGCGGTCCTGTTGCACTTGTTTCGCCATGCCCCGTTCTACGGATCATCAAGCCGACAAAACGGCGGGAAGGGCAACGCCCCAAAGGTTTGGCGCTAAACTTGTCCTTTTCCCCAACAAAAATATTATGGCAAGCAAACAGGCAATACTGGCAGGCGGTTGTTTTTGGGGCATGGAAGAATTGATCCGGGAGGTTCCGGGAGTGATATCAACGGTGGTGGGTTATACCGGCGGCGATGTGCCCAATGCCACCTACCGCAACCATGGCACCCATGCCGAAGCCATTGCCATTACGTTCGATCCCGATGTGCTTTCTTACCGGCAACTGCTCGAGTTTTTCTTTCAGATACACAACCCCACCACCCGCAACCGGCAGGGAAACGATGTGGGCCTTTCATACCGTTCCGCCATTTTTTACCTGGATGAAGAACAAAAGGCTACCGCGGAGGCGCTGATTGCCGAAATGAATGCTTCCGGTATCTGGCCCGGGCCTGTTGTTACCGAAGTAGTGCAGGCATCGGATTTCTGGAATGCGGAAGAAGAACACCAGGCCTACCTGCAAAAACATCCCAATGGCTATACCTGCCATTACATCCGGCCGGAGTGGCAGTTGCGGTAAGGCGGGAGTTCAGTCCTTTAAAAACATTTCAGCTGCGCCGGCTCTACTCAACAGGTCAATATACCAAAGAAGCCCATGCTCCAGCATGGGCTTCTTTGGTATATAAAAAATCAGGAAGAAAAAATTGCCTAAACCAACAACGCATACAGCGTTTTTACCGCCTATACAAGACCAGGCTTGTGACATCAATGCGGACACTTACTACGTTTGCGTGTCACCGTTATTTAAACAACTGGTATGCTTTGCTCAGAAACTTCGGGTAAATAGCTTCACGCTTGGGCATGTTCAGGTAGAACAAAACGATCATATTGTTTTCGGGGTCGATGACGTACTCGGTACCATATAACCCGCCCCATGCATATGCGGTATTCGACACTTCCGGTGCGGGCTTTTTTTGCGCATTGTACAGTTCAAAGCCCAGCCCAAAGCGAAAGCCCTTGCCTCCGGCATTTTCTTCGGGCAGGCGATTGACGGTAGTCATTTGTTCAATGGTTTCCGGTTTCAATATCTGCCGGCCGTTGAAGGTGCCTTTATTTAAGAGCATCTGGCAAAACCGGGCATAGTCCTCGATGGGCCCATTGAGCCCGATGGCGCCTTCAGCATAGGTTTGCACCGTGCTCACTGCACCCTCGCTAAACATGGTAGGTGCCGCCTCCAGTTTGCCATCCACCAGGTTGTATGGTTTTACAAAACGGTCCAGTGCTTCCGGGGCAAAATACCAGTCGGTGTGCTTCATGCCCAGGGGTTCGAGGATCGTTTCTTTTACATATTGCCGCAGGGGCTTGCCCGAAATGCGCTCCACCATATAGGCCAGCATATTGGTACTGATGTGGTAATTCCATTGCGAGCCGGGATCGAAGCCAAGGAGGTATTTGGCCAGGGCCTGCATTTCATCCCTCAGGTATCTTGCTTTTGCATTGCCGCCACCGGTGCGTTGCCCGGCAGGTGCTCCAGCCGGAGGAGTTCCACCTGCACCGGCAGGGGCTGCGCCTCCCTGCATCCTGGCCCGGCGGATCTGTCCAACGAGGCCGGCATTCAACCCCGAGCTGTGCGCCATCAGGTGGGCAAAGGTCATGGGTGATGTTACGGGGCGGGCTTCATAAGTTCCGTCATCGGCCACCTTGGTAACCACGCTGTCGGGGATTTCGGGAAAATACTTTGATACAGGATCGTCAACCGAAACCAGGCCTTTTTCTACCAGCGTCATAAAGGCAACGGTGGTAACAGCCTTTGTTTGTGAAAACATCACATAGTAGTCTTCGGGAGATGCGGGCACCTGGCGTTCGATGTCTTTCCAGCCAAACGCTTTTTTATACACTACGTTGCCGCCTTTGGCAACAAATGCAGTAACGGCACTTGCTTTTTTCTCCTGTACAAACGACTGCAGCAGCGAGTCAAGGCCCGCGATCTTTTCAGCACTTGTTCCCACTGATTTTAGATCAGCGTTGTATTTAAATGATTGCGGTACCCGGGTGGTTTGCTTTACCGTGCCGCATGCAAGCAACATGGTTGTAGCCACAGCAGCAGCAAGGGGCACTAATTTTATTCTGTTTTGCATATTGTTTAAATGAATTGCACAACGTTTTGAATGGTGTTTCTTTTAGGCCTGGAGTGTGGCAGGCTTTGCTATTCGGGTTTCAGGTGTTTAGCAAAAAACTGCTCCATGGCGGGGTCGGTGATTTCGAGCTTGTCGGCATAAGCCACGCCATGCCCTACACCGGGTATTTTCAGGTATTCAACGTTTGCGCCTGCCTTGCGCATTTTTTCTACAAAATCATCGCTCAGGTTGGTACGCACTACGGGGTCGTCGGTGCCTTGTATCAGGAGCATCGGCGGGTGGTCGGCACCAATATACCCGATGGGCCACCAAACGGGTTTGGCCATGGGCACATCGCGTCCCAGTTCGGTAGGGGTAGCACCACCTACCACCATGTTGAGCCGGCTCGAATATGCATCCCATCCGCCATCTCCTTCCAGGCCTGCCGATTTGGGTACCATGGCCAGCATCAGGGCCAGGTGCGCACCTGCCGAATGGCCGTAGCCGCCAATGCGGTCGGGGTCTACATTGTATTGTTTGGCATGTGCCCGCAGCCAGCGCACGGCACATTTCACGTCTTCGATGCAGGCAGGGAAAGGAGCTTCACCCGTGAGGCGGTAATTGACGTTGATGGTAACATATCCTTTCTGTGCATAGGCCATCATCATATTCTGGTACACCCGGTCCGATTTGGAACCGGCAGCCCATCCGCCGCCATGCACAATTACAATGGCAGGGCGCTGCTTGCCCCCGAAGTTGGCCGGCATGGCCAGGTCGAGCACCCAGGCCGGGCTGTTGCCCTCGCGGTAACGAATGTTTTGGGTCACGGTTATGGTTTTGTGCCCGGGTTGTAATACAGTATTCACCGGATTGCTGGTTTTGTTGACGGCGCTGCCGCACGACATTGCGGCCACGCCAAAAGTTAGCAGTATTAGTTTTACGATACCCTTACGCATACTATGGTTTTTTAGCGGTTAAAGTTTTTTGATTTTACGGTCCAGCCGGGAAATTGGACCAGTTCATTACGGAGGAAAATGGCTGCATTGGCACCTTTGCCTTTAAACTGCCAGTCGAGCCAGGCCAACGTCATCCGCGAAAACGAGCCCCCGAATGCTTCGCCGAAGGTGCCCATATGGCCGGCATCGAGGTTGGTAACGGCTACCGGTACCTGGCCGATGCGGTCAAAATCCATTTCGGCGTTGGGGTAAGCCACGTCTGACGGGCCGCCGATAATGTAAACAATGGGGCTGTGCAGTTTTATGAGTGATTCCTTGTCGGCCTTTGCCATGGTCATGTTGCCAATGCCCGAATTGAACATGACGGCCGTTTTAACCCTTGGGTCGGACGCAGCATACAATACCTGTGCGCCGCCGCAGGATTGCCCCATGGCGCCCATTTTGGTGGTGTCCACCTTTCCAAAGTATTCGCTCTTACGGTCGCCGGCCTGGCCTGTTATCCAGTCCATGGCATCAATGAGCATCGAAGACTCGGTACGGGCGGGCTGGGCTGGCGGTTCTTTGGCAAGCGGCCCGATGGCTACGATGACGTAACCGTGTGATGCAATTTCGGAAAGCACCCGTTCGTGGGTGATGGAAGTATTGGAACAGCCGCCATTGCCAAAAACAAGGATGGGTAACTTGCCTGCGGCCTGTGCTGCGGCGGCCAAGTCTTTGGGGCGATATACGGTAAACTGCGGCAGGGTGGCTTCTGTGGCCGCAATTGCTTTGTAGGGGCCGCTGCTGCCCCCGTCGATGGTTTTGGAATCTACCACCTGTGCATAACACGGCAATGCAGTGGCTATACATGCCAGTGCATGTAGCAGTAATGCTTTCATATAGCTGCAAGTATTGTTTACCGGTAAAAGGTAGAAACTTTAATTGTAATTTTTACACTTATTGGCGGGTCTTTCTAAAAATGAGGAGTGGGAGGGTAGAAAGTTGGGGGTTGGGAGTGGAGGGGAGGGCGGGAGGAATATCAAATTATTTCAAAGTGAATTTTCTTGTAAAAGAAATATCATCTTAACAGCATTACATTTCACATTCATTTTCTTAGGAAGAGAGAAAACGGTAAAATCATGTTACATGAAAAGCATGGCTACAAACTTCATGTAACAAATTCCAGAAAACTTGGTTTGTTATAAGTTCTCGGATTTTTATTATTGTCAAATCCTAACAGATTTTGGAAATACCTCCATAAAATCAGACTTCATTTTGAAGAAGTTAAATATATTGGCATCCTAAACCGAAACTGATGCCAAGCTGTACCCAATGTGGCGCCTACACCAAATTCAATGGGGGCCTTTGCCCGGAGTGTTATGGTTCAAAGACCCAGACTATTACTACAAAAGCCCCTGCCAAGTCTCAGCCCTTTTTTGTTGATGCAGATAAGGGTGGATTAAGCGATAAAGATTACAACTACCGCTACGGCATGATAAAAGGCCGGATTGCGGAGACCCTAATCCAAGAACTCTTCCTAAGCCTCAATTATAACGTATTTCGATATGGTATGGAGAATACCATACCGGGGATCATGGAATTGCTCAAAGGCGTTCGCTCCGATGTGGCGCAGGAAATTCGTCGAATGCCTGACTTTGTGATTCAAAATCCAAAGACAAAGGATGTACATTTTATAGAAGTAAAATTCAGGGCAAGTGGAGAGTTCAAGCTGGCCGACCTTCCTAAAAACTATCCTTACACAAATGCATATATCGTAGTAGTATCAAAGAAGCATATCAAATGTATCACCGTTGAAGAGCTTTTGCTGGGTGAAGAAGTTACGCCTACTTCACGAAACTACCTTGGAAGCCGTAAAGAGTTTGACCTAGATAAAGAGGTGATCATTGACTTTTGCGACTTTGCTGTGCAATTTTTTGATAGCGTATGATGAATATGCAGATGGATTACAACATTACAGATTTTTAGGAGCCAGCCCACGTTAACAGGAGAAGGTCTAAGACACACTCCGATCTGATTGAATATCTAATTCTTTTTACATTTTGTTTTAAATTGTAGCTAACCAAAGCTTTAAACTGTACACCTACATTTATGAAATCTAATATTGACTACAAAGCTCTCTTTCTGAAACTTTACAATGCCAAAACAGAAGAGGAGCTAGAGCAGGTAATTATAAAGTATCCTGGTATATTCCACAACAAAAATTGGGTTCCTATAGGCAATAACGAGAGCAACTATGGGATAATTGAAAACCAACAATCTAACCCAATAGCAGCTTTAGTAGAAAAAGTAACAAATTCTATAGATGCTATCCTGACACGAAAATGTTTAGAGAAAGGCATAAAGCCAGATGCTAATAATGCACCGCATTCTATGGAAGAGGCAATAAAAGTATTTTTCCCTGAATATAAGCAGTGGGACTTGCCAACATTCCGGCGAAAACAAGCCGAAGAGATTCAGATTCTTGCTGATGGAACACCAAGAAACACATCGGTAATAATATATGATAATGGCGAAGGACAAAATCCTCATGACTTTGACAAGACCTTTCTTTCCCTTGTTAGGGGAAATAAGAACAAAATCATGTTTGTTCAAGGTAAATACAATATGGGAGGTTCTGGTTCAATTGTATTTTGTGGCAAGAAAGGGTATCAATTAATTGGCTCTAAGAAATTCGATAACCAAGGTGAATTTGGCTTTACGTTGGTAAGAGAACATCCATTTGCAAAAGGTGAGTCTGAGCATAAAAAAAATACTTGGTATGAGTATTTGAAAATAGAAGGTCAAATTCCTTCATTCAATTTAAAAGAAGACTTAGATCTTCGACTCTTCAATCGAAGCTTCAAAACTGGTACAGTGATTAAGATGTATTCGTACCAATTTCCATCTGGTTACTATGGTTTCGCGCAAGATTTAAATCAAAGTTTGAATGAATTCCTTTTTGAACCTGTGTTACCCCTTTACACAGTAGATAAGAAGGAAAGATATCCCAACAACGTAGTTCTGGAGTCAGACCTTTTTGGTTTGAAAAGAAGATTGGAAGATGATAAGAAGTATATTGATACTTATTTTTCCGAAATCTACACCGATGAATTGTTCGGTGAGATGAAGGTTACCTGCTATGTATTCAAATCGAAAGTAGGAAACAACGATGTTAAGAAGACGAAGGAAAATATCCGTCGTTTCTTCTTTAAGAATAATATGTCTGTGATGTTCTCCATAAACGGACAAGCTCATGGGCATTATACCTCCGAGTTTATCACTAGGCAATTGAAATTTAACCTTCTTAAAGATTACTTACTTATTCACGTTGATTGCACCAAGATGAAGTACGAGTTCCGCAAAGAACTATTTATGGCTTCCCGTGACAGGTTGAAACAAGGCGATGAGGCAAATGAGCTTAGAGAGTACTTGGGAAAGAAGCTGCGTAAGAGTCAATTAGCCGAAATAGACAAGAGGAAAAAAGAATCCATTGGTTTCGATAGTGAGGATACTAACGATTTATTGAAATCATTCGCTAAGAACCTACCTAAGGATTCAGATCTTTTCAAATTGTTACAAAACACTTTGAAGCTAGAAGAACAAAAGAAAGAGAAAGAGGCAAAAAAGAACGAAAGAAAGGATAAGCCAAAAGAGCAAAAGAAAGAGTCATTTGTCTCGAAACGTTTTCCAACTTTTTTCAAGATACACAATAAGGTAGATGGACGTCAGCAGGTTATCGTAGTTCCACAGAATGGTGAAAAAGTAATCAAGTTTGACACAGATGTGGAGAATCAATACTTTGATAGAACCGAGGAGCCGGGAGATTTAGAAGTAGCATTGCTTGATGTGAAAAAAAATAACGGAACAGGAGGAGATAAACCTGGGGCGGGAACAGATATCGGCTCCTTGCTAAACATCGTGAAAAGTAGCCCTAATGATGGCACCATTAGGATATCTTTCAATCCTACGAAAGAAATGAATGTAGGAGACGAGGCACAGGTTAAAGTTTCTCTATCTGGTGCAGGCAGCCCTTTTGAGGAGATTATATGGGTAAAGGTGAAAGAAAAAGAAATGCCAAATGAGAATATTCCAAAGGAAGAAGAGAGCCAAGAGAACATCGGTTTGCCCGAACTCAAAAAGGTAAGGGAAGCTGATTGGAATACCCTGGAAGAGCAAGGTATATCTATGGGATATGATACCGTCATGTATCCTGTTGGAGAAGGTAATCTTCTTGAGCGCATCATAATCAACCTAGACAGCAGGGTATACCTCTCCTATCGATCAAAGTTGAAGACAGTAGAACAGTTGAACGTGGCTGAGAAGAGATACCTAGCTTCAGTATACTTTCATACATTGTTTTTGTACATGATAACTAAAAAGAGAAACTATCGGATGAGCTTGCAGAAGGATGGCCAAGAGGATGAAGTAACAGTGGATGAATACGTACGAGATGTTTTCGATAGTTATTACTCTGATTTCCTATTGAACTTTGGTATGGAAGAGCTTATGCAGAACCTTGATTAGGCTCTCAGATTTGGATTGTATATTAGAGTGTGTCTTAAAATAGGTATTTGATTGGTAAGGTGTTTGGGATTGAATTGGAAATGCGGTGTTATGAAGCAGAAGCCTTTCCTTGATTTGTGGAGCTTGTTTGAGCCTATGATCATCAACAA